>Ga0206129_10001017_pt1 | contig 39742 bp, 63 predicted proteins | sample Helgoland_Spring_8_FD_148616 | JGI IMG/M metagenome (GOLD analysis project Ga0206129, IMG submission 148616) | Pelagic subsurface seawater microbial communities from Kabeltonne, Helgoland, North Sea - Helgoland_Spring_Bloom_20160502_2 | ecosystem: Environmental > Aquatic > Marine > Epipelagic ...
CTTCTACTTCTATACTACCATCTCCCCAAAAATCAAGTGGGATTGAACCAACAGGAATTGCTTTACTAATTGTATTTCCTGGCAATCCAGACCAATCATCACTTGCTCTAAAAATGTATCCTTCTCCTTGTGCGTTTTCGTTCTGCACATGAACCAGCATATCATCTTCTGTAACTTTTTCTGTAGTGTACCTATAAATCACATTGTTAACTTGCAACCCTGCCGCCTGAGGCAGGACGTTTGACATCACCCAATTCAACCCTGCATTAGCAGCATTGTTTGATGTCGCATAGATTATATCTGCTTCACTAGATAAGGAGGAGGAGCAATAGACTAGCAACGCCACCAGCGCCCATGAGAGTCTTCGTGCCATCGCTTAACCCCTTCTCTTCTTCTTCAGTAGGAACATCTGTCGATGGTTCCAATTCTTTGTTTACTGCCCAAGCAGCCCTTGCCTCATCACCGATCAAACCGTCAAACGGGCAGGGTGTTCCTGCCATCAACATCGCATCAAAAACTCGTTCGTCTTGACACAATGTAGATACAGCAGCAACTTTCATGCCCATATCATATAGTGTCTTAGATAATTTTAGACGCTCACAGTTTGAATCAGTAATTTGAGATCCCATCGAGATACCCAAAATCTGAGTCTGAACAGCACCCGCCACACCAAAGGTACAGAGGTCGCTGTTCGAAGTATTTATCGTAGGAGTGATTGCAGACGCAGGAGGTGATTTTAGCGTTGTAGTAGAATTAGAATCTACTGTACTTCGAGTAGTACTGTCCGTCTTAATCGTGTTGTCGTCTATTATTGGCGCTTCTTCAGCAAATGCATAAAGTGACATTGTGCAGAGAAGCAGTAGTAAATACTGCATCGTTCAATCCTCATATCTTGTATGAGTATTTATAACGATTAGGTCTTTAGTTATCTACTAAAATGATGTCAAAGATGGCACCCGCACCTGTTGCGGCATCAGACACCACATCAATACGAATGTCAGACTTTTCGGGTAAGAAAAGAGGGATAGGATATTCGTGCATGAAGGATTGACCACCCGCAGTACCGAATTGACCTTTGATACGAAACACACTGCTAAACTCACGAACTTTAATTCGGAATTGACACGCAGGATTACCTGTGGATTTGGTTGTGCTACCATGAATGTTCATCAGAAACCCTTGCTTTCCAGCAGGAATGGTATACAATGCCATCTCTGTTTGTGCAAGACCTGCTTTGATTCGTGCGGCAAGTGCGCCACCGATTGTGATATCTACATCATCTCCGTTAGGTGTACTCTCCATGAACGCACGAAAGATGCGAGAGAATACAACGGGAGACGCGGAACCCACAGGAATGGTTGTACTGCGAGGATTATAATCAGCATCAAGACCTTCAACGACAACGACTTCGCCAGTATCAGTTGTGTTGTCTGTTACAGCCGCCACACCATTGGAAGGATAAGGATAGATTTCAGTAGTACCATTACCATCCCATACAGTTTCCACTGTAGAGACACCAATGTCTGCACCCGTAAATCCAAACTTATTGACAGACGATGTACCTAAAACACGTCCTTGTGCTATTGCTATCGCTTCGTTTTCTAGATATCGTTGAATTGCCATTAGTCTTCTCTTTACGGTAAATCGTCTACATCACAAGAGATTATACCGAAAGCGTCAGCACTGTCTCCTGTAGTATTATTTATATCAAATAAATACGCGTCTGCCTCTCTGATAACCTTTCCGGTGGTCGCGTTTAAACTCTTATACAAATTAATTTTCATTTCGAAATCAAGTGTATAGATTATTGTTCTTCTGTTTTCAACAGAGCCTTCATAATCATCTAGAAAGGTAACACCGTCTAATCTAATAGGCACATCTTCTTTGAGTGTATTAAATTCTTCTAAAGGTATAATGGTGACCGTGTATTGCGGATCAAAATATGGTAGTATTTGCTCAACCATTTGCAAAGCATCGTCTTGATTTTTTGCATAACAATTTAATTGTAGGTTGATTAAATACGGCGTTGGGGTGTACACTGCGCTCAGGCTTGTAGCAGAGTTGTTCTGTCTTGGTTGTTTAGTCTTTAGCGTTTTTGGCAATTGTCGAGCAGGATCATAAGCTATATTAACAATCTCAAAAGACATACGTGGTAAAGATAATGCAACCTGCCTTTCCTGCGCTTCGCCAAGATTCATTTGATTTATTCTATCAAGATAAGTCCTTCTTGGCGCGTAAGCAAGCGGAACTCTTAAATCACTAAGAACATTTCCTGAAGAACTTTTACGAACAATATTAATATTATTAAACAATGAACCAAAGGTGGCCACTGCAGTTCTCATTCTTTGATGATAAAAATGACCTCCAAACATTATTCAGGATCTCCGAAAGGATTGTTCTCGCTAAAGTCCATAAACTCTATCTCTTCAGTGTCGAATGTCGTGTTTTGCGCATTGGTTTGAATAGATTGTAATTGTTCAACTAAAGTAGGTGTTGCTGCTTTTAGAGAAACGCTACCAACAATCTGTTTAGTAGTCGTAAACGAATGGACAGAACTATCAGTATTGCCAACATTAGCAAGGTATAATTTAAGGTTGGGTCTGTCCCAATCAACAACTTCACCCGTTATCGAGTATCCATCTGAGTCAAACGTTTGCGTGATTATTTCGTTTCTTTGCCAGCTTGTTAAACTACTGCCTGCTGAGTCTAATGTTATACCAGCAGAGTCTAACGTAAGAACAGTTTGGTATGCAAAAGCAGATTCTACTTCATCAATTTCAGCAATGTTCGTATCAAAATCTTCACCGCTATACTCAAACAATTCACAGAACATACGAAATGTCGGAAGATTCTTGAGCTGATAAAAAGGAGATTCGTCTTCTACTCGCATAATTTGGAATATTGAGTTAGAGAGCGGCAGGTGAATCAGGTCGCCTTCTCTCGGGCGATAAAAAGGTTTCGTGTCGGGCTCTGCCTCAAAGGGAGAAATTTCAGAATTCCACCTTCTCCTTGACACAACAAAAGTTGCTTGGTCTCGAATTTCTACTCCAAACTTAGTAAATAGGTCGCCTTCTCCGTCAAACCCATCAACGTTCTCAATATACATTTCGATTTGATATGCTCTAGAAAACGTAGAAGGAACATCGTCTACAAAAATAGCGTCGACATTAACCAATTCTCTTGGCATATAATTCACGTCTTGCCCATACATTTTTAAAGACTCGACAATCAGGTCTTCGTACAATGTTTGTTCGGGTCGTGTGCCCTGAGAAAAATATGGATTTGTGGCCATTATTAACCTATGTAGAAGTCAGGTGGTGGTTCATGTTCCAAACGCATTTTGTCTTCTAGTCGAATCAATTCTTCAGTCGCTTCTTGATACATCTGTGTACCATTAACAGTTACTCCACCAGGAAGTTGCATGTTATCAAACTTAGACATATTTGCGCCCCACTGCTGTTTGATTAGCTGCGTGGTAAAGTCTTTCATAAACATATCATTATAGACAGAAGTGAAAGTTTCTGGGTCGAGGGTAGAATAGATCTCTGCAACAATATAGTCGCCAATTTTAAGATCGCCGTCGTTAAAATCACCAAAAATGTAAAGCCGGTCTTGATGACGCGACCATTGAACAAGAGGTTTGCCGTGCAGCTGTTGGTCGACCATTGACAGATATTGTTGCATTTGATAAAAGTAAGACATGTCTCCTGCAAAACTAATGAAGTCTGCCATTGAATTCAACATCATCTGATATCGAATGTCAAACAACCCAGCTGAACCGAATGTACTAGTGACAGGAAATACTCGAGTCACAAACATAACGTCAGAAGGAATTGATATGTATTTGTTGTCGATATCTTCCTGTGTTACCTGATGTTTAAGGTACGCGCGTAGAGAAGCGTCAGAATGAAATTCTTGATATTTTTGCAGAGAGTCATCGACCTTGTCTTCGATTTGATCTACGTCGACGTTTATCTCGATGACAGGATCTCCTAGTCTTCGAAGACAATAATCGATTAATCCCTGTCTGGTTGAGATTACAGCCATTACATTAAATCCTTAGTTAACAGGTCTATTTATAACGTTACGAGCTTTGAGATCCCGAGCCAGTGACAAACGAATTGGTGCTCATCGCACCTATATCTGTTTGTATAGTATTCGACCCCCAAGAATATTTGTCAATATTGGTTCGATATAGTGGGGAAGTGACGTCACCGGTGACGCTGGAGCTGGTGTCTGCATACCCATGAGTTCCCGCGTTAAATGCGCTACGATCAGTTCCGAACGTATCTAGACTCGAAAAAACCACCACAGATTCGTTTTCGCTCGCAAATGGGAATCTTTCCATGCTATTTTTAGCTGCGGTGATTGGGTTGCCTGGAGGTGATACACCGTTGGGGAAGGTACCTCCTAGACTATATCCAGCTTCACCGTCTGAAAGACCAACAGCGCCTTCTGTTAATGACGAGAGGCTAGTAACTAAATTAGTATAATTATCGTCGTTTGCAAAGGGAAATCTTCTGATACTATTTCGGCTGAAGAGCGGAGTCGAACCTGGACCATAGTTTTCTCCTCCAGCAGCATAACCATAATCTGTTGAGTGAAAACCATGGGCTCTTAATGAATATCCTGCTGGAGTCAATGATGTCCGACCGCCGTTTGTCCAAACGTCTGATGCAAACGCGTGTCTTTCAGCACTAATAAAAGGAATTTGGGGTCCCGGCGTGATGCCCGGCGTATTACTTATGATTGCCGATATATCAACATAACCATTAACAGTCGAAGAAATATTTGTGGCTCCCCTTGCTTGGTCGTTCATCCTATGATTAAATGGTGGCAATGTTGCAATTGCAGCACTAGCATATGAATATTTTTGCCAAATTGACTGAGTAGGAAACAGATTTGAATTACTGCCCGAAATAACATACGTGTCAACAGAAGAAAAGGTGCTTACGCTCCGAGTTATCCCATAATCTAATGTTCCCCAAGATGTTATCGCATCAGAACTAACCTCAACTCTATCAATATTTGTTGGATATGATGAAGCGCCGCCGCCACCCGTGCCAGCTGTAAAATATCCAAGGCTTCCCGAATAATAAGGATATACCGGAGGAGGCGGTGGAATCACATATCGGTCGACCGATTGATCTTTATTGTAACCGAGAGGTGTTGTCCTTGGAGCTAGACCTTCAAATTTGGGTCTGATGTAACCCTTTTGTGCTCTTGGTGAGCCGAATAGAATTGGTGTGGACATCCTTCTAATCTCCTAAAAAAATCATTCGTGAAACCCAGAACCGCCTATGTTGGGCGAAGACACTAAAGTACCGACTACAGTCGCGTTTGTATCATTGATCATACTAAACTTTTGTATTCTCGATTCATAAAAGTTATTAGTAAAATATCCGCCAGCAGTATATCCAAAAGTAGTGCTTGATGCACTGGCTCCACTTATGCCGTTATCTAAAAGAGTCGCTGTTGTTGATGCGAGCTGGGTATCGTTTGCAAACACTACCTTATCAATCCCATCGTAAGTCTGTGTGACAGGGCTACCTGCGCCTGAAATAAAATATGCAGTAGGACTACAAGAAGAGAAAGATAGTTGGCCAACCCCTGAGCTATTTGGTTTGATAAAAAAGTTTGCGATATTTGTTGAAGTATTTCCAGTAGCGAAAGGAAACTTTAGTTGATCGCTGACCTGGAAACCACCAGGAGCTGGAGCATTCGAAGGAAGTGTAGATGGCCACGGTGGCCCACTAGTGGGGAAATATGTTTCGCCCACTGTATACCCAGCAACATTAGTGTCACTACCTCCAGTTGCATCCGCAGTATATGCGCTAAGAGTTCCTGTACTAACAGAAGGTGCGTCTGAAGCGAACGGAAATTTTTGTATGTTATCTGTAAGATAAAATGACGGGGAGGGGTATGGTCCGAGGTCTGGAATGGGCGCTTGTGGACCCCACGTACCTCCTGACAAATATCCAGAAACATTGGCCTCAGCGTGTGATGCATAATCTCTTTGTGGTATTGCAATTTCGCCGATGTTGGCGTTAGAAACAATAGAGGCAAAAGGAACTTTTACTATATCATTTGCAAAGGTTGCTTCTGGTAAATTATTACCTGTCTGAAGATCATATCCAGCAGAGTAAGAAGATACACCTTGTCTGCCCCAAAAATTAAGTGGGTTTTGAAAATTAAGAGAACCAACAGTCGTTGCGTTACCGTCCGAAGCGAATGAATATCGTTCAATAGTATTGGCTGAATTGGGTACACCTTTTCCTGAAATGTATCCGTAATTCTCTCCACCCCAACGAATATCAACTGGGTTAACAGGAGGTGGCGGTGGAATCACATAACGACTAACGTTTTGTGCTTGTGTGTATCCAAGATTTGTTGTCCTTTGAGAAACACCTTCAATTTTAGGATTTATGTAATTCTTCTGAGCTCTTGGTGATCCAAATAAGATTGGTGCACTCATGATTGTGTTCCTGAGTTGCTGAATACCGCACGAGATAAAAGACCGCTCGAAACAACAGAAGTATTTTCCGAAGAAAATGGATAGTATTCTATAGTCTGAATTGCACTATTTTTATCTGTGACGGGAGTATTGTTACCTCCAGTAGTGTACCCCTTAGTTTCTGACGATTGACCTGCTGCAAATTGTTTACTTTGTGATAAATTACCAACCAAGGTGCTATTTGCATCGCTAAAAAACGGAAACTTCTCTATTCTGTCAGTAATGTTCGGAAAGGGGCTAGGAAAAGTATTGAATCCGCCTGCAATATATCCATTTTCAGACGAAGAATGTCCTACTCCTCTATAACGTTTAAAATCGAGTTCTCCTATAAGAACTGCATTGCCATCAGAAACAAAGGAAAATTTGTCAATGTTTCCGTGCCGTCCAGGGAGCTGGTTCACCAGAGGTGTCCCTGCTTGACCAGGATTAGGAAATCCGCCGCTTATATAACCATCGGTAGAAGATTGCTGAGAAGACGAGGCTGCGCCAGAAGTTGTCATCGTTCCCATAATAGTTGCTGGTGTTTTCGAACTATAGGGAAACTTATCGATACCATTAGTTCGGTTTAAAGAAGGAGTTTCGTTTTCTCCACCTGCAATATATCCATTATCTTCTGATGAAATACCAACGGTTAACCTACGAGCCGATGAAGCTGTGGCTATAGATGTTGCTGTAACAAAAGGATTTGCAAAAGGAAATTCATCTATTACATCGGTGTAGTCATAAAAACTAGTAGGTACTACTTGACCCGAAGACCTATATCCATGAGTAAATGATTTAAAAGCAGCAACCTCTTGGGTTTTTTCGGTTAAGTTTCCGATAACAGATGATGGCTCTTCTGACGCCATATTAAATCTATCGATTGCTGCAGAAAATGCTGTTCCAGGCCCGAGTCCAGGTAGAGTACCATCTCCATAACTATATCCATAGTTATTGCCTTGAAAAACATATCCAGGCGGTGGCGGTGGAATCACATATCGGTCGACCGATTGATCTTTGTTGTATCCAATTGGTGTTGTCCTTGGAGCTAAACCTTCAAATTTGGGTCTAATGTAATTCTTTTGTGCTCTTGGTGATCCAAATAAGATTGGTGAGCTCATACTTGAAACCCCGCGCCGCCGTGTTTAGCTGTAGAAAGAGTTCCAACTTCCGTCCAGCTAACAAAAGGATTAGAAAATGGAAAATGTTTTATTTCATTAGTGAGTGCAGCTCCAAAATAACCGCCGCCCCCAGCTTGAAATCCAAACGTTGTTGAAGATACACCAGTAGGGTGTACATATTGATTAACGGGTCCACCAATGGGTGGACCAACAGAGGTAGCAGCAACAGGAGAACCAGCAGCAAAGGGCCAAGATTGAACGGGGGCGCCCCTAGTAGCAATAAAGCCATGAGTTTCTGACGAATTTCCCTCGCCAGAAGCCCAAGACGTGTTGGCATAAAAACCGCCCTGACCATGGTCATAATCTAATACAGTATCACTGGCAAACGCCCACCTTCGTATGGATTGAGTAATATAAGAACCAGGAGCTCCTAATACATATCCATATCCGTTTTCATTATCAGTACATCCGCCCCTGCCTTCCGCAGTTCCACTTGGTCCAGCGCCACCAAACTTCGGAAATGGAGGACTAATAACTGTTACTACCGCCGTGGCAAATGGAAATCTCCTAATAGCGTCATCAGCGTGGTAACCAGCCCCGCCTTTTAAATCGCTAGCAACAGCATGACCCCCATTGAACCCTCCACCAGCGGGGTGAAAATTCGGGCTAGTTCCAGCAACAGACATAGTTTCAGAAGAAAAGGGAAACTGTAAAATTAAATTCGCTGCTGGGCTGACTGGCTCGCCCGTCCAACCTGTCGAATACCCCTTATCGCCTGAAGTCCAACCTTGGTTCTTGGAGGTTTGATTTTCAGGAGATTGGTCTCCAATATTTGTCGAAGTCGTAAAAGTAGCAAATGGGAATTTTTCTATACTATTATCAAGTACGGCATTCGGCGGTCCCGCGCCTCCTCCCGACACGTATCCATAGTCCACCCCTTGAAATTTAAAATATGTTGCGGGTGGAGTCGGTGGAATCACATAACGTTGCACTCCACTAAATTTTTGGTTGAGCAGCATATCAGCGCGAAAGGTGTCTGATTTAGCAGACTGACCTGCTCGAATCACAGCAATTTTATTGTTACTACCAGATAAAATTGGTGTGCTCATGATTGTGATCCTGTTGGTCCAGCTGCTGCGTTTTGGTATGACAAAGTTCCCACATCAGCATAATCTGTAGTATTTGAGTAACTATATTTGCTTATTCGATCAAGGAAAACAAATGAAGGAGAAGGATCATATCCTCCACTAGAGTAACCGTATAGCAAAGAAGAAGTTCCGGTGCCCTTATAAGCACCATTATTAAGAGAATCTCCATTAATTGATGTTGTGTCTGTTGCGAAATTAATCGAAAGTATTGCAGTTGTTGGTGCAGGAACCCGAGCAGCAGAAGTTATAAAACCATCTGTCTCACTTATTGCAACAGAACCATCAGAAGCTGTTACTGGCATATCACTAATGAGCGAAGTAGTAGTGTCTGCAGAAAATGGAAATTTAGTCGCTTTATTACTTGGTCCAGGACTGCCACCTAAATGGTAACCATCTGTGACTGATTGCATCCCGTGACCTTGAGATCTTCCAACAGGAAAGGTAGGACTAATAGTGCCTATGACTGACGCTGTACCTCCGGAAGTGAATGAGAATTTTTCTATGTTAGACGACTGGGGTGGTCCTGGGGAAATTCCATTCTTACCGCCAACAGCATATCCGTTTGCTGGCCCTATTGCAGAGACACTTCCAATTGCGTATATTGGAGCAGAAAAATTACCAAACACAGATACAGATTCGCTAGCAAAAGCAAACTTCCAAATCTCAGTAACGCTAGGTGGAAATGGGTTATTATTTCTACCAGCACCAGCATAACCATCAGTGCCGCTACTATATCCATTTGTCTCGCGCACATCTTTGGTCAGTTCACCAGAACTAACAGCTGTGGTGTCAGAAACAAAGGAAGTTTTTTGAATGGTATTACCAAACCCTGTAGGATATGTTGGACTATTACCGCCAAATACATACCCAAAACTATTCCCTTGAAACACATCATCTATAGATGGCGGTGGCGGTGGAATCACATATCGGTCGATAGAGGGAATTCTATCTAACTGAAGAGTCGCGGCATCATTAGAAACGAGAGCGCCTTTAGATTGTCTTCTTAAACGTTCGTTAGAAGATCCCCTTAATATGGGAGAGGTCATATTTTACCTCAATCTTTCTTATTCCCACCGATCGCATCAGCAGCAAAGAACGCAGACACAAGTACAGCAATAGAAGCAAAGTATGTTGGAGCAATGTCAGCAATTAATTTTGCTGCTTGGTCCAAGCCAAACATATCAGTTACGAAGATTCCAAACGGGTATAATAAAAGACCCACTAACGAGAACCATGCCATCTTGCGAATGGCGTCCCGTTGTGCATCTTGATCCTCTAGTTCCTTTCTCTTGAACTCTAGGTTCATATGCGCTTCTATTTCTTCCATAGAGATGTGACCATCCCCATTAGTGTCAGCGCCTTCTAATGCTTTGTCTACTGTTTTTTTAGAAACCATTTATTCATCCTCGGGTTCGGTCAGTATTTCTTCCTCTCCATAATGATAACGATATTCTTCTTCACTGAGGGTGTATTCTTGTACGGGCGCTTCGTGTAATGTTTGAACAACCGGTACCGGTTCTGAAAATACTGCTTGCGCTGGAACAGGGCTATGTTTTGCGTGCCATTCTGCAATTTGTGCGTCAGTTAAACGCGAAGACTTTAAGAGTTCGCCCTTTGCGGATACCCATCCGCGCTTTGTGGGGTGCGCTCCCTTTGGACCATGTAGGGCCATTATAGACCTCCTTTTCCTACTTTAGTTGTATCCACTGGCATTTCTGGAGAAAGATGACCTACTCGTTCTTCGCTTCCTCTCTTAGCCGCTTGAGTCTTGACAGCTCGCGCCGCTTTAGAAACATCATCATGGCCTTTAGCGTCGTCTCCTGCTAATTCAGGATTGTCAGCGTCAAGGTCGTTTGCCATGTCATCGGCAGCTTTACCTTTACGCTTATCCTTCATTGTTTCTCCAGGAACAGCGCCCTTCTTGTGGGCGGCGTCAGGACCAGAACTCTTGGGGTGTTCATTAAATTCCCACATGTTCTTCATCGCTTGAATTGCTTGTTGCTGGATTGATGAATACGTGTCTTGAATTTGTTCATCAAACTCGGCAACGGTGCCTTCTTGAACGGACTCTACTCTTTTGACTTTGCGTTCCCACTCACTATGGTCTTTTCCAGATTGTTCGCCCGACTTTTTAAGAACCCATCCTGGGCCCTTGGGACTTTGACCATTTGGATGTTTGACACGTTCTTTTTCTAACTTTTCTTCAAGTTCGTCTTCTTCGTTTGTTTTTTTGGCGGCGCGTGCTTTTGCGAGTTTTTCTTGATCATTTCGCACGCGAGCACGAGTTCTGATCTGCGCTTCATCAAGTTCATCTTCTTCGTTTGCTTTCTTCAGTGCTTTCTGAACACGAGGATTGTCAGCAAGACCTTTCTTCATCTTGTTGATTTTTTTAACCGCAGGTGTCATAGCACCATCAGACTTTTTAGCAACGTCCATTGCTCGACGGATGCTTTCGAGTTGTTCGGCAGGAACATCGAATTCTACGCCATGATCAAATAAGACATCGGCGCCGTTTTCAGACTCAGAGATAATTTCTCCAAACCCAAACTCTTCATGACGGACGGATTCTTTCTTCGTTTTGTGATCGTTTCCGCACGATTCGCCTTTATATTTTGAACATTCTTCGTCGTGATTCTGAGAAGAACCACCACACTCGGAACATTTATTCATACCTTTCGTATCCATTTTAATATCAACATCGTCGTCTTCTTCTTTCATCGACTTCTTTATTTCCTTACGTCGATTATGAAGATACTCATCAGACTTATCTACATCGCCATCGTTATCAATATCTGCGTCTGCTTTCCCGACAGGATCCAATTTTTTCTTTTCAACGACATCCTGCCATGCCGAGAAAATATTTGCAATAATTTTATTATCCATTGTGTTCCTGTCCTTTATAAAATTTCTTGGAAGTGTGTAATAAGCGCGGTAATAACACCAGCACCAATTAACCACATCACCTTTGATATAACATTCATGCGTTCTCGCATGGATATTACATGTGCATCAACATCGTCTAATTTAGCAGACATTCTGTTGAGCCGTTCGTGACCTTCAGCACGTCTTGTCTCAAGGTCAGCAATCTTTTCTTCTACTCTTGCCATACCAACTATTACGTCAGCAAGTCTATCGAGTTTTTCCTCGATCCTTTGCAATCGATCTTCGTTCATCTGTTCCCATCCTATGTAAAGTTATAACGTTACCACGCCTTACATGACCAATATTTCGCTTTATCTTTTGGTCCAGGAGAGTCACAGTTGTGTCTCGCTCTAAACGATTTACGACGAGCAGGAATATGTTTCTTGATCGTCATGTTCTTATCGCCAAAATTTACTTTTGTTGCCTTTCCGTCACCGTCTGGGTCTACGAAGACCTTTGACTTCTTTACATCTCCTGCCGAGGGTTTGTTTAGTGTTACTTTCTTCCCTTGGTAGGTTGCCTCAAATTGTCTAAACCTAATCATTTATATGTCTTTTTAAAATGATTAGCAGCCGCAGTTACACCGTCGTGCCCTTTGTCTCGAATCAAATTCATAACCGCTGCTTTCTTCCCTAAAGGAAGTCTTTTGTGTAGATCAACAGCGTGTTGTAAATCTTTGTGCGCCATTTCTTTAGACTTACCGTTAATCTTAACTGTAACTTTTCTTCCACCCAAAGAAGGATGACTGGCGTCTGCTGCTTTTGCTAAAGTTTTATGGACGTCATCGTGCTTATCGTTTTTGCCGATTTCAAACCCTAATGGTTTCGCTTTCTTTTGTTGGTCTGCTGTCCAATCGCCTTCCGAAGATTTGGTTCCTTTAGAAGGACCGCGTCGAGCGCCACGTTTGGCTACATTTTTTGCTTTACGAGCAGCAATCTCTGCTTTTTGTTTATCGGTCAATTCAGAGATAAATTGCGAAAATGATTTCTGTTCAATTGACTCTTTCTTATTTTTGTCTTTGTCTTTTGAAAGAAGGGATTTAGCGCCCATCGCGCCTGCAGCACCAACAGCACCAACAGCCGCGGCTTTTGCTGCTTTTTTAGCCAAGCTAACAGTTGCAACACTGGCGGCTTTTTTAGCCAAAGCACCAGCGCCGGCAACAGCGGCGGTCTTAGCCGCTCTGCGCGCCAAAGCACCAGCCACGCCTCTTGCCGCCATGCCAACTACTAAGGGCGCGATTTCATTAACCGATTCTTTTTTCAAGCTAGGTTTTGTGGCGGTTTGCTGCGCCTTGCGCTGCTTAAGCAAGCGAGCAAATGTTTTTTCCCGATCATACTCTGCTTCCGCTTCTTTGTACTTTGCTGAACTACCTTTACCACCAATAGGTGTCGGTGGTTTTCTGTATACTTCATCAACGGACTCTGACTCTTGCACCATTTTACCATTTTTGAACATACCATACTTCTTGAGCCACGAATACACTTTATCACGAGGATCTGTGTCCATACCGGCAACAAATGCCTTCATTGTCGCGAATCTCAAGTTTGCTCTATCGGGTTTGTTCTGATTGTCACCGATTGCTTTGATGTAGGAAGCAACCTTCTCGAAGTCTTCCTTATCGATGTCGCCATGCTTCTTGGCATATGCCATGATTTCTTGATGTGCTTTACGGAAGTTAATTGCTTCACCAAGTTCAACAGACTCAGAGACATTCTTACCTCTACCATGCTTAACAAGGTATGAACCAGATGTGTCTTTATGGACAACGCCATTATGCGTCTTGGCGTGACTGTATGCCGTATTCTTGTCGAATTTACCCGCATTGCCTTTGTCCCGACCCTTCTCGCCTTTACCGCCTATGTAACCTTCGATGTCCAGAGTCTTGGGATAATCCTTATCGCCTGGTTTGGCTTTAGGTTCACCACGCTTGCGCTTTGCACGAATGTTGTGCCAGAGACCCTTACCTTTTTCTTTAATGTCATCAGTTTCTTCGGTCTTAATGACTTCTCTATCGACTGAAACCATACGCACACCACGTTTGCCATCCGGTTTGGTGAAGACTTCGGGTTTCTTGTCTGCGGATTTTACATTTTCGGTTGTCATGATAGTCCTTGGGATCTTGGATCGGTGTAACGATAATTCTTATTTATAATCAGTAGAGTTTTTATGTTTTGAATATCCACGTTTCTCCGCAGCTTTCTTATCAGCGTGCACTACTGCTTTGTTAAATCTTCTAGCATATTTGGCCACAGGATTCTTAGCGGGATGCTTTTCTTCTTTTTGGGGATTTGTGGCTATATTTTTAGATCGCGCGTCTGCTGTTCTTGCTCGATCGAGCATATTGTCATGTTTGATTTTATCGGTTTGTTTTTCTTTCGAAATTTTAATCTTTATTAATTTTTCATTATCTTGTTCAGACTGTAACGACTTTCTGTCATGACGGTCTCGAATAACCTTTGTGGCTTTGCTAAGAATAACTCGACCAGCGTTTTCGCCTGGAGTTGTTTTCTTTGCTTTCTTAGTGGAGGCTGGTGTTCCCCATTCTGGTTGGCTAGACTCGAGTATAATTCCATCAAGCCATTGTCGGCTTACTCTGCCTTCGTCTAACGCTACAATAACATAATTAGCCCCAAGACGATAGATGTAACCAGACTGTTTAGACTCTTTGATTACGACTCGGTCTCCAGGTTCAAATAGTTCACCTGCAATATACTTTTCTCGAGTCTCGCTCAAATGACCAAGATCGACATGCTGTTTAAAATCAACGGATTCTTTTAGACCCATACCAACACGAACATCATTAAACAATTTCTTGGCGTCTTTATTAGAAAGAGACTTTGGAAGACCCTGACTAAACGCAGAGAAGTCATTATCCGAAGCGTTGGAACGTTGTTTTGAGGCAGACATTCCTTCAACTCCTTCTGAATCAGGATCTCTCTGGCCAGCAGAAATGATTCGTATAGTTTCGAAGTTGTAAAAACCGTGTCGGGCTTTTGTGCCGTTATATTTTTCGAGAAGAATTTTAAACTCAGTTACACGATCTTCTCCCACAACCATTGTTATTTTCTTGTAGCCTTGGTCGTATAGATTAACTAGAGCGTCAAATACTGTCTTGACCTTCTTGTTGAGGAGAACGTTTCTTCCGTGTTTGGGAAACATCTTTCGGATATGTTTTATTTTATTGTTATAAGAAAGCGGGTTTTTCTTAGCGTCTTGACCCTGCGACAAAAAGACTTTGTATGGATTACGCCCTGCTTTTGAAGAGAGCGCGTCCATCAATTTACCGTGACCTATAGTAGGGGGATTCATACGGCCAAACGTGAAGAAGATTTCTCGCTCTTCTTCTACAAGATACTGTTTAAAAGAGGGTATATTATTTTTTTGCATTGGCGGCGCTTCTCTTCCTATCTTTCTCGTCCGAGCGTACTTTAGGTAAGAGTTTCTTAGCAATGCGATCAACCCTTGACCCCATTTTCTGAACTCTCTTTTCTATTTCTGCCCTACGAGCGGGACCGACCTCTGATCTCGATTTCCCTTTAGAGAATTTCTTGAACAATTGGTTCAGCGCTTGTTTTTTCGCTCGTTTCTTGAGTTTAGGTAGACCCGCCGTTCGAGCCTTCGCTTTACGTTGACCCATTTGTAATTTAGCTTTAATTCTTTTCATCACACGCCCTTTTGCTCGGCGCGCCGAAAACGACAAAACTTCTTCGATATTGTCTTCTTCTGAGGTAGTTTCGCCTAGGCGCCGACGTTTCTGAGTCTGATAATTAATCAGCTCGCCCATTCCAGGCTTGTAATCGACAATTGTGAAGTGTTTAAACGAAATCATCTTAGTTCCTTGTTGGCTTGTCCCATCCCTTAACTATATCCGGCGAAAAGTTATTGTATGAAAACTCCATTCTATCAATAATCTTTACCGCGTCACCACCTAACTTATCGATTGCTACGTAGCCTTCAGCACCGGTGACTGTATAACCCTTACGGGTCTTAACAAAGGTGTCGATATTTTGCAAACGATTAAGTTTATTTATAAGTTTAATTTTTGCTATGACGATAAGTTTTTGTAATTCAAACATCCTTGCTAAATTTTCTTTATTTTCTTCGCTGAAAAAGCTGAGGATTTCGTCGAGCTTTGCTTGCTGGGCACCTTTGCCTTTGGTTGTCTTGCGTTTGTCGATTTCTTTTTGATACTTAGCTTTGATATATTTGATGAGTTTTGCTGTGTGCGCTTTGGTGTTTCCGATAACTTCACCCTTCCTAACAAAGGTGTTGTTGAAGGTTTCGATAGTTCTTGCGAGGTCTTGGTTGCCAGCAAGGGTTCGTAAAGTAGAACCAGCAGTCTGATTGAATAATTTACCGATTCTCGAAAGAATTTGATTAACTTCTTCTGTTTCTTTTTTACTCATTGTAGCTTTAGATAAATCTCTTAACATCGCGTCTTGAGACCAAACAGCCGCAGATTTGTTTAGTTTCTTAACATCAACACCGTAAGACGCGCGCATGCTCTCAAAAGAGCTACCCGTATATGTAGTATGCCACACAATGCCTATTTTTGATTTCATTAACGGAGTAGCTTGATCAACAGGAACAGCATAGACAATTGTGTTGGGGTGGAAGGTAACATACTTCTTACCATCGATGTTTTTAGATTTGAGGTCCGATCGATCGTAAAGAAAGTCACCTTGAATGACACCCTTGATACCGAGAGTAGATAAATGTTTGAGCGCCAGCTTTAGCTTCTTGTTCAGGTCGCCACTAGTGTCTTCGTCGACATCCGCGTTAGTCTTATAGACCTTGGGGTTCTTATTGAAGATACCTTTCTTAGCAACAAAGAATTTGCCGTCTCGAGGGTCTGTTCCGGCAAATACGGCTGGAGCGCCGTCCCACTTAACTGATACACTACCGTCCTTTTTGCCCGCTAGCATATCGCGCATATCGCGCAGAGCAAAGATTGCTTGACGCGTTCCGTCGACCCCGCCGTAGAGAACCTTGTCCTCAATGTGGGTCATGTGGGTGTTTTTTTGCTCTGTTAGAGTCTCTTTAAAACTAAATTCCACGCGTGTGTCCTCTTGTTGCAACTCTTATTTATACAACTAAAGTATTAAGAGTAGGAAAGCTCGAATCTCCAGATAAGGAAGGCGCCTTGTATAGCATACCATAAATTGCCACGAACGCCGTTGTCAAGAACAACAGAAAGCGCTGGGAGCAAATGAACCTCATTATAATCCCAAGTGTTCTCAACATCGAACCGAATTCTTTTGAATCTTTTATTCATATCACTTGTGCTCCTACGACGGTAAAATTATGCGACTCATAAAGGCGCGTGGCGAAAACAACTTTGTTCAAGGCAAGGTTGTTTCCGCGAGACCGGAATTCGACCATAGGCAGACCCTCTTCGTTCTCGAAGATCTCCATTACTTCTTCGGGTGAATGCAGCGCTATAGCGTGCTGTTTAACCTGAGAGAAAATATCACGCAAATCTCCAAAGAAACTAAACGCTCGATTATAAGCAGCATCATCTGGTCCAACAACACCGACAACTACATCTATTTTTTCTTCCATACACTTCTCCTTGTTAAAAATAAAACTGGGGCTTTGAGTCATAGCAGTTGATAGCAATTTTCGACTCTCTGCCCCAAATACTTTAATGACAGATTTCTTCTGATTTAAGAACACCGTCGACATACCACTGATAGAACTTAGATGGACCCCACTCTTCACAGGCACCGCTCTCCAGATATTGTTCGTAGATTGCATCAGCAACCATATCAGCAGTTGGTCCTGGACCTTCTTGGATCAAATACCAATTTTTGGGTAAGGCGAAATCAGCCAGCTTGGCGAGATCGCTCAAAGGGAGTTCGTGAAGAGGCCCAACAAAAACATCATAGAAATCACAACCGTCCATTACACAATCTCCTCAATTAAATCTGTATACTCATCCAAGATGTCGGTAATATCACCAAGTTCTTTCGCGCTCAAATGACCTTTTCTGAAAGCAGAGACAACCGTATCGGTAATCTCCATAACGGTTTTGATTTTCATTTCGTACTCTGACATTACGCCTCCTCCTTTAAATTTTCAATCTGTTCCTTCTGTTCCTTTGCTAATTTCAAAGCGACTTGTAACCCGATTGCATGTTTACCTGCTTTCATCATCACAGGGTCGCCTTCCACTGCGTTCATCAGGGTTTCAATAGTAACACGACTATTCATTACGCCACCTCCGCAAAGAAGTCTTCGGGGGTATAGAACGTCCAAGTTCCTTCAATCAGATTGGCCCAAGCCAACGCATCAAGATCAGAATTGGTTTTGTTACGCTCAATAACAAACTGGATTTTACCAGTAGCAACTTCAACAACAAATAACTCATTAACCATATCACATTCCTTTTTTGCTTATAGAGATATTATACCGCATAAAGGATGAAAAGAAAACACAGGGTAAGTTGTTGATATTAGAAGGGATTTTTAAAACAGGTGAGAAACTGGGGAGCACAAGGCTCCCCCCATCTCTTTACACAAGGCCAGCAGCCATTGCTTTATAGCCAGCAGCGATTACTGCTTTGCTAGGAGTGCCAAGGCGATAGAAACCTTTGGTTACGCCTTTGCTGTTGGTTCGCTTGTTCAGGTATACGGGGAAACCTTCAAAACGAATATTTTGAATCACAGCGCGAGGGTTCTTAGCGCCGAACCGTGCAGTGATTTGCTTAGCAGTCATTTGCTGACCGTCCTTGAGTGCGTTCAATACGCGAGTTGTTTGCGTCATATTACTATTTCCTATTATCATTTAAGTTACCAGTACAATTGAGTCAGTTCTTCTTCGAGACCATACGCTTCTTCTTCCCATGGAAATTTACGATATACTGACTGAGTCAGCGATCGCGCCTTTCCTGTGCTCGTTACGAGCGCATTGTTAAGAATCTTCTGAGTAAGTTCTCGTCGAATGTACTGTTTCGCATGTACCAGTTCATGTGCCAGCGTGCTGGCGATATCCCTTACGGTGTAAGGGAAGTTTTCCTCTCCATCGTCATAATTACGACTGAGAGAAATTGCTATCATTCTGGATCTGCGTTTTTCACCAAAGGCACCTACGTCGCAGCTGCCAAAGTCAACACAGTATCCAGAATCATTATTATCTAAACGAGGTTTCATTTCGACGCCGATTACAATCAAATCTTTGCGATCACGCTTGAAGAAATGATTTATAACGTCGCAACCGAATTGGTGAAACCGCTCTTTTTGCGGAAATCTTCCGCTAATAACTAAGTTAATCATACGGTAATTCTACCCTATTGTCTTTTTAAAATCAATCTTCCATAACTTCTTGAAAACGTTCAGAAATTTGTTCCTCTGTATATGGCTTGTCGTGCCATTCTTCGACCATTTCTCCCAAATGGCAAGACATCCCTTTGCCGTTTGTGTCCGCGTAATCGAAGTCTGTTTCCAGATACACTCTGTCATAAAAGACATTCTCAACTAGTTCGCAAACATCCGTAGCGAGCGTAGAGAACGCAAGTTTCTCTATTTGAAATTCTTCCTCGGTTTCAAGGAACCAACTGCCAAACGAACCTTTCTCTGCGCTGTGTATAGTCACAACCGGAATCTTAACTCGGTCTTGAGCTTGTGTAGTATAGGCTTCGCGATCGTAAAGGTGCATAGCGTCTTCATATTTTTGCTCCGACTCATTCCAAGCGTAGGGATCTTCCTCGTTGGTTATGTCTGTCACGATAAAACCGCCGTCTGAATATGCTCCAAAGTGATGCTCGATGTCATCGAATTCAGACCAGTAGTTTCCAGATTGTTCTTCTAACTCGCAGATCGCGTCCCAAAGGTCGTCTTCAGCAAGGTCTTGGTTCTCAACAACAAACTCCTGAGAGATTCGACCAACAACCACTTCACCACCATAACGCCCGCCATCTATTCTATAGCGATATTTCATGCAATTCTCCGAACAGGTCTAACAAAAAGTTTATCTTTGGGGTCGGGGTGAATCCATTGACAATTTACATAACCATCGACCAGACGTTTCGCTTGAGAGACCGCAATGACCACATTGGGGTCTTTGTTTTCACCATAGTCTAAGATGCGGTCCAACCAAACCAGAGTTTGTTGACGGCCAACAACATCAATCTTCTTATGTTCGCCGTTCTTAATGAATTCAATCTCGTAATTCTTCAAGGTGGCGTTTTCTTCTTCGTTCTCGATTTTCGTCTTAATGATCTCATTACAGAGAGTAAGAGGAACTTTGGCTACGCGTTTTTCGAGAGTCTCTTCGAGGATTGCCCGACGATATATCGTCGGGATTTCCTTATGGGTTTTATACAACATTACGCTACCTCCGCATATTCAATGGCGCTGTTAACTGCTACCAGCTTTCGCTTGGCGTTGTGACCGTACCAAGCGGACGAGAGTCTAGCGTCAGCGGTTCGACCCAGCTGGTGGTCAGTGATAAACGTCACTGCATTGAGAGCGTTCCACCACGTTCCTGGAGCGAGGTCGGCTCCTGGTTGTGTTTCTAAAACATCAAACGCAGACTTAGCAGTAGGCGAAAGACCCTCGTAATCCTTAACTTCCTTACCCTTGGTATTAGAGTGAGGGAAGACGCCATTCATAAATTGAATGATATTGGACTGCGTCGCTTTCTTGGTAGACAAGAAGGTAGCAAACTCTTTGTACTGCTCGAACTTCTCGTGAGCGATACCGAGTTGGGTCTTGGCGTGTTCTGCATCGAATGCCTGACGGTGATTCAACCGAACCTCGTTATTTGACTTCATCGAAAGAGACATCGTCAACGTGTTGTTACAGACGACTCGAACAGGAGTCATACGAACATTCACAGACTTGCCGTACTGATGCGGATTGGAGAACAACAGGTAGTTGTCGACCTGATCCTTGCCGAGGATATCAAAAGACTCTTTGATCTTTGCAAGTACCCAGACCATCTTACCGCCCATTAACGACCCAGCAGTGTGCATTTCCATATCGCCAGCAGCACAGAACTCAGTGAAGAATTCGAATGCTTCTTGGTTTTGAACAGGTTCCCAATCAGAACCAATCATGGGAGCAAGCACTTTGTGGTCTGACTCTCGAAGAAGGCAGTTGGTGCCTGTATCGATAATGTCAGTATCAAAGAATGCTTTCGTCGGAACAGACTCAACCCGCCAGTCTAGATCTGCTTGCTGCATCATCTGTTTGGGAGAAAGGTCCGCGCCTACTCGAACACCGAGACCATGCCATGGGACTTGGCCCGCGTACGCCATTGTTTCAACTTCGTGACTCATAATATAGCACCTTTTTGTTTTGAATTCATATTATACTGCATTAATGTATGAAAAACAACCATCTGTAACCCATTGTTTTTCAACACCTTTTTAAACATTATCGCAAACTTCTTTCCAAAGGTCATTGATCTCTTTAGAGGATCTGAACCCTGCTTCAAATACACTTTCTAGACAACCAGCACTCGCTTCAATGAAGGTACTGGAACACATTACATGGGTAGACATTCCACCATTTCGAATAGCGACATCAGCTAGTGTTTGTGCATTACGGCCAGCAAACACTAATTCTTCACCAGAGTGCAACTCTAAGAGACCTTCGTTGAGAGAGATATAATCGATCATTTTAGTTCCTTTTTTGCTTATAGATCTATTATACCCTACTTTAAGATGGGAAAAAACCATTCCTAAGTTGTTGAATTTCCTTAGTTTTTAAGTCTCGAAACTTTCGGCGCGAAACCGACCACTGCTTCTTGGGATGCTCAAAACGAATTTCTTTTCCGGCGTCAGGCCCAGCAACTGGGACAAACCCCAGCAACCAAGTGCCTTCGGTGATGTAGATATGATTCTTCTGATCGTAAAGGCATTTATCCCAAACGGTGATTTCTTGTCGGTATCTTGCCATTATATATTGCCTCTATTTTCATATAAAGAATGGTTTTGGATGAACCATCGCTCAAGGGTAGGACCACCGTCTCTGTTATTCCAGTCAGCGTTGTCGACGAGAATATAACAGACCGTCTTGAGGACTTTGGCGTAACGATATCCTTGATCCAGACCTTCGCGTGGCGTGGTAACCCAGACCTTGTGGGGGTAGTTGGCGCCAAATTCGCAGTCGTCATCGTTGACGCTAAACTCAAACAAGTGGCCATGGTCCTTCTCACGGAAACAACCAAGGATGGTGCCGTCTTGATCGAAATAAGTTTTACTGGGGGCATATGCCATGACTACTTCCTCTTTTGCTTATGTAACTATTATACCGCTTTTATGCAAAAAAGAAACTACACGCAACTTATTGTTTTTTAACAGGTTTTTTTGTGATGGCGCCTTGGAATAAACCGTAGCGATTCTTGTTGGTGATCAATTCAAAGCCATTGAACTCTTTGACCTTTTCTTTACCATCCCTATCCAAGTGCTCTCGGAGTTGAGAGAGGCTGTTCCAGGATCGTTTGGTGTAATCGGTCATACTTGCGAGGGTCTCTGTTCTAATAATTTATTGGCCATACCAAAAACCCATGGGTCTCGGTTTGGTAAATGAAATCCAGTACTCCCGTCCCAGCCTTCGAAGTACTCGTCGAATCTATCAGAATATGCATTTGGATGATCTTTAATTAGTGTTGCCAGTTCTTTGGCAGCTGCGTCGTACTGATGATCAGTCCAAATGTTTTCGTTCAAAGAGTAGTAAAGACAGCTGTGAACTAGCATCTGCAGCCTACGTCTCTTAATCAACTCAGCTTCCGGAGAGATAGGATTAGGAAATTCATAATGCTCCTCTGCCTTTTTCTTCTTACTTTGAGCTGCCATTAATACATCTCCGCAATTTCTTTAGCATACTTGGGGTTGGTTACTGGGACTGCGTTGGATTTGTGAAGTTGTCCGATTCCGATAACGTAGTCTCCGGTATACTGCTTGGACTCTCGTTTGTTGCCTCCTGCCTTTGCTGGAGTAAGAGGTGCCGATTTGTAGCGTTCTGTCTCTGCCGCGCGCTGGCTTGCATACGACGAACTTGGTTTGTATTCCGAAAACTTAGTCGGGACATATTTGACACAGACTTCTCCTTTGGGTTTCTTAGGTTTACGTTTGCGACCATTGAAATCATATTTAGTTGAACCAAAAATTCTCATTACGCTACTTCCTCAGGATTGAAATAAGTTACAAATTCTTTCACTGAGCCGCGAAACTTCTCGACCCACTGTTGTTCATCGCTCGCGCCGAACGGACGTCTTTGGTAGGCAACCAGTTGTTGACCGGAAACGACATAATTAAACTCGGTGTCGCCATGATCTTCGGCAGCAGAAGTAAACGATGCTTTATCATTGGCACGAAAGAATCTCGCCGCCAAGATGCCACCACGCCCATCGCATTCTAACGCCTTGCGGAAATATTTCGCCGCGCCAGTAAGATACCCATCGTGATGGATGTAGAAAGTTTGTCGACCGAAGTCAAGAGAATCGAATTGGTAGGTAGCTCGTGTTGACATAAGAAGACCCTTGTTAATTTAAACTAATTTTACCACGGGAAGCCGGTTAAAGCAACCCGTGGTAAGTTATTGATTAACTTAAGGTTTCAGGTACAAAGCCGCCCGAGCCCAATTCATAGAGCGGTTTAGAAAACTTATTTAAAAAACCTTCAGATTTTAAAACGCTATAATCATCAGGGTGAACAGCTATATAAGTTTTTTCAGGGTAGCTAAAAATAGCGCGTTCAACCCGCTCAATTATAGAAAGGCCAGATTTAATCATTTTTCAATTCCTTGTTTGTGAGTTGCTATTATACGTCACTAGACAAACATCGAAAACCAAAGGCAACTAGCTGATATCATTAAGGTTTTAGTTACCGTCCCAATTCAGGTCTTGCTGCTCACCTACTGCTTCTTCTTGATCCGCAGTTGGCACACGAGAACCCTGTGAACGTCTTACGATGTCGTTGTGGTCGAACTCAGACCAATACAACTCAAACGCAACACCGTCTTGGATACCCACAAACTGGTGCCATACACCGGCAGGGACTGCCATGTATTCACCCGCGTTTAGGACTGTGGTGTCCACAATCTCGCTGTTTTCTGGCCATGTGCGAATAAGCATACTGCCAGTCTCAACAAAGAAACCATTACACTTGGTGGTGTGATAGTGCTCAGAGCATTGAAAGTCCTTCTTAAACTCAATCCTGTGGAACTCTAACGAACCGTTTGCTTCAATCTGCTGAGTCTTACCCCAGATTTTACCTGCTGATTTCATAGGTCTGCTTCCTTAACAAAAATACCATCAATCATTTTACCTTTGCGATCTTTGATGTCAGACCATGCTGCTTCAAGACAATCTGTGATGTGCCAATCGTTTCGCTCCATGATGTTGATCAACACCACCATGATATCGCCGATGTCATCTTTCAGATCTTTTCCCTTACAGATGTTGTCTGACAATTCACCGACCTCTTGGATCAATTTCAAACACTGGTCTTTATCAGTGCTTCCTTCAATCAAGTTACGATCACGGTGCCACGTTTCAATACGTGCAATCATTACATCTGTAATGCCTCGTGACTCACCATTCCAGGTGTCGTTCATAGTCGCTTTGCCTTATAAAAATTGATGTGATCGTTCCAGTTATTGAACGCGCCTCTAATCGGGCAGAAGAACTGTCCGTTATAGGGTGGCTTGCTTGTGTCCTTATAGGACAGGTTTAACTCAGTTTGTCGCATCAGGTGCTCCTTAAGGTTTAAAATTTTATATATACTTCCAACTTAACACGGTAAAATAATGACCTTACTACAATCGATGGTGCTAGAAAAATATGAACCCCTCTCTGGTAAAACATATTACCTTTACCGCAATTTTAGTGGTAAGCTTTTTGTCTCTGATGATATAATTAACACTAGCGAAAAGATCAGCAGTTACGTCTGGGTGGTTTCTTCCGGATAACCTTCATACCATCGAACAACTGTATTGACTCGAAAGGAGCGCCACGCTTCTTTATCCAACGACCAAACAACTAGATGGTCGTTGTCATCTTTCTGTTCTAATATCTCTGGAACATTATGATTAGAAAGCGCTGGGTTAAGAGTGCAAGGCATAATACGTTTCTCGTCAGTATTCACCTTAATAAATTCTACAGTCACAACGCCTTTCTTTGCTGTTTCGATAAAGTCTTTCATCTTACTTCCTCTTCAATTATTGGTTCTACTACATCAACGCCACCTATAAGGGCTGGTGAAATTAAATTGTTAAGAGCATTCTTTTTATTACGGGTCCATTTTAGACCAACATAAACCCGATATTGATTGCTAGCGGTGATACTTACTGCTTTGTTCCATTCCTCATATCCAACTGGAGAAATACTCATTACTACATTTCTTACAGTAGAATTGGTTTCCGTCGCCATCTCAACGCTAGACTCTTCACCTGCTTCTGTAACCGTGTAGGTGGTGTCTTTATTAACTCGACCTGCTATTTGGTCTGCCAGATCAGCCTTAGCGATCATCATCGCTTTCTCAATGGAGAGCTGCAAGTTTGAAGAAACTGCAGTGCCTACACCATAAATGTACTGGTGTTTATTTTTGCGGTCTAGCAGTCCACGCTTCTCTTCACTCTCAATATACCACTCAGGTATATTAGTAAGAATTGAATTGTCCGAAGACTCTTTCTTCACTTTATAGGTTGATGTACAACCGACCATTAATAATAGAAAACTCACCGCAAATAACACTTTCATAATATAAATCCTTATTTTGATATTGCAACCAATATACCAAGCAAACCTACTTCAACAACCTTAGCTTTCACATAATCACCGAAACGATTATCCGGATCAAACTTCTGTTTTCCTTCTTCAATCGTTTCGGTGCATTTCCGTATCTTATTCTCGCTTATTTTTACACCATTTTCAAACACCTGTGTAACTTCATAATGGCAGATTGGTCCGTATGATACAGGTTCTTTGGCGTTAGCTTCGAAGGCGAACAATACCAGAACAATTATGATCAACCCAAAGATAATTTTTTTCACATTGAATTCCTTTTTTCAAAATAAGTTCGAACAAAATATTTTCTAATCACCGCAAGAACAAACAAACAAGATGTCATAAACACAGCCATTGCGAGGGCGTCCATTTCAATGTAAAGACAGAACGCAATCATCACATAGTTGAGAGGAAAGTTAATAAACGTGCCAAATATGGTGTCGCTTAAAGACTCTTTGAGAGCAGGTTTATTCATCATCTTCTAAGCTTAGGTCGAAAGAGAAACTATCTGGTGCGCCTTCCGTTGCACTAAAAAAGAAATCCAGTACTTCTTCTCGTAGTTTCTCATCTTCCATATCTTCGCGGAACTGTTTATACGCCATAAAATCAATTACATTATCCACAGAGAGGTGCTCCTTTTACACGATTTAGTCTATCCCATTCGTCAGGCGACACATCGTTCAACCTATGATGTCCGGCTGCTATTTGCCCGTTATATTCAGGGTAACCATGATCGTGTCGATTTGGATCAAACTTAGATTTGTTCTCTTCGTCGTGAATGTACAACTGAATGACCGCATAGTGCAGGATCTTCATGAGATCTTTACGTGCTTCTTTGGCGTTACCTTTGCGACCATACCGCTTGGCATACTTGATCACATTGCCCAAGCAAAAGCCAGTACCATGCCCACTATCAATAATGATATCCGTGGCTTGATACTTGTCCGTAGCATAGTGCTGATCATATGTTTTGTCAACATACTCCATTAACTCCTGTACTAGTTGATCTTCATTGAACTTGTAGTTCATTAATCCTTCTCCTGAGATCACTAGTAGAAAACCGATGATCGCGTTTGTTAAAATAAATTTCTATACCTCTGCTGGCGCAGATTGCTCTGCCTGTGAAGGTCCCTTCTTTATACTCTTCTCCAATGATTCTAACATTAATTTCATGCATATTCAAGATGTCTTCGAGGTCTTGCTCGGTAACATATGGTATGATTTCATCAACATATTTGATTGCATTGAGTTGAGCGTATCTTTCTACGACGGTTTGAATTGGTTTATTCTTTTCGGGTCTATCCATACTAGGATCAACTTGTAGTCCGCAGATCAGATAGTCACATTGAGACTTTGCTTCCCGTAACATCGCGCAATGACCCGCGTGGAGCAGGTCAAATGCACTAGCTGTAAACCCCACTATTCTAGACAAAGAATTTTTCCAACGTGTTACCCTTACTAGCTGCTCGCCGCTTCTGTTGTTTTTGGTCGTAACCGCGAACAGATCTGTTGTAGTACTCTAGCCTATCGGTGAACCAAGAATTATTCTTGAGTGATTTTTTGTGCGCACCGAGCATTTTCTGCAGAATCTTGATGTGTTTAGGGTCGGAAGATCGTTCGATGAAAGTCTTATATCTATGACAAGACGCACAGAAGGTCTGCAGATTTTCTGGGTGGTTGTTGAAGTGATCTTCATCAACGTGATCGACATCATACTGCTGAGCACCAATGTCTGGCATGTGTTGCGTGGTACAGGTAAACCCAAGCCGCCCGTCGGTGTTTTCGCAGTAGTCTTTCGTGAAAAATCTGTGGATTCTATACCCACCTGTCTGCGAATCTTTGCCTGCAGCCCAGACTTTACCCGCTGCGGATCGACCTTTCTTTAAGCAGGACTGGCAAGAAAATTTACCAGAGTGCTCCGAATTGTTGTTCACTTCCATTCGCCGAAAGTAAGGAGAACCGTCTTTCAAATAGGTACCGTTGAAAACTGCCGAATGTTTTTTACCACAACAGCCACAATCAGGCCTGATGAATTCAACATTAGATACATCCGAATTTGGTTTGCCTAAGTAAAAAGCTTTTCTAGTCATCTGCGATCATCCTTATTTGTATGAGGTAATTTTACCTTTAATTGACCGAATTCACAATGGGTGGTAACTTATTGATAATTAAAGAATTTCTGCGATTTTATCTAGAATGATTTTTTGCTCATCTAAATTGTTGTTGGGGCAATCTTCAATCAGAGGCATTAATTCAAAGTTGGTACCAAGGTTGCTGTATTTGGTTGCGCGACTACGGATGAATTGTTCACTTTGCTCAGAGCCTCGCTCATCATATCTTTCTTGCAGAGTCGTTTTATCGCTGTTCAATAGAAATATACTCAGGTCACCAATTTCTGAACATGCTTCAAGAAACCCTTGGGTAAACAATCGATCGCCCTCAAAAAGTATGTTAGACTTACACGTCTGCAGAAATTCTATCGCTTTGGGTTGAACTGCCATACTCAATCGATCTGTGCCCTGTGCATAACCTTCGCCGGTATACCAAGGTTGATACTTACCAAGAACATATAAGTTCAGAGCGGGGCTGTAGATTGAATCAAGAAGGTCTGCGGGTTTTACGACTTCCCAGTCCTCAATCCGATCGATTATCTTTCGAACAATGGTGGTCTTGCCCGTTCCTGGAACACCGCCAACTGCAATTATCTTCATGCGAAAAAACTCTCTAATGATGTTATTTCATTAAACGCTTCTGGGTGATACTCTTGAAGCATTTCTTCTGATCCATTAGTTCGAATATAATCAAACCATTCATCTGTTGCCCACATATTGGCAGAGACGCCGTTCCATAATGGACGATAGTTTGCATGGCTTGTATCTTTGCTACGCTCTGATACAAACGCTCGTCGTAATTCTTCATATTCCCAACTACCCAATTCTAGCATTTTCTCTCGGAAATAGCAAACAAGAGAGATACGCTCCATGTCTTCGAGCGCCTTACCCTTGGGAGGAACCAGTTCTGTGTTGCCGTGAATGCCGTCATGGTTATTAATCAGCAACAGGTCTCCAGGTCGAATATTGATCGCGACTCTATACTCGGGCAGAACTAGGTATCCTCCCTCCCACTCTTTGTCTTTCGCAATCACGGATAGGTTAGAGAATCCCGCGTGAAGATCACCGGCATCACGGTGAGCAGATGTGCGAAAGTTTTTGTTCACCGTTACAGTGGTGAACGGAGTATCCTCGCCAGCGACTCTGAATCTGGGATCGAGTTGCGCTGCAGCTTCATATTGAACACCATACCGTTCTGGCAAGAGTCGCTGAAACTCACTCGAGAGTTTGCGCATGAACGGATAACACTTCTCGTAAACATCACGATGGTTCTCAGTGTATGAAGTTGCTCGGCCCCAAGGTATGCGAGGATACCGATCAAAGAACCCAGCAATACCAGATAACACTTGGTTGGCGTAGGTTGTGTTTGATACGTAGTTTTCGAATAAATCTTTTGCTGCTCTAGAGCGTTCATTTTCTGGGAGAGAAAGAATTAACGACAATTTATTCTCGAAGAAGGTTTCATAATCGTAACCCTCAGATTCAATTTTAGATTTGATCCAAACAATGCCGCGAGCCTCTGAAGGATCAATATTATTTTTATGTTTGAGTCTAATGTTTTCTATTGGGTCGCCGTCATCAAACAAACTAGACTTCTGTCCTTTGATGAAATGCTCCATAATTTCTATTTGTTCTTCGGTGCACCAGTTACGTCCACCCTGTCTCTCGCCCTTTGGACCCGCCGCCATTCCTCGGTTTTGGGTGGGTTGGGCTGCACCTACAAGACCCTCGTAGGCTCCGAGCTGCTCTTCTGGGGTGAATCGGTTCTTACGAAACTTAAAAATGCATTCAGACTCGTTGGGTTCTTCGCGACCAAGCTCTTGTATTGGCGCATAAAAATCCAAGTCGTCTTCAACTAGGAAATCATAATCTGACTCCTCCATATACTTCCCTAGTTTATCATCACAATTAAGTTTAATCGGCGATATCATCACATTAGTCATACAAAAAAATCCTCAAGGCCATATGTCGTTTGTTCAAACTTTCCAGTATCTAAGAACCATTCCATTTTATGCTTTTCTATCTTATTATTCAACCACTGTTTCTCGATAGTTTCTTTTCTTGCTTGCCACATTGGAGTCCAATCAATACCATCCCAGGAATCCTTCTCTACTTGTACAATTTCTTCTGCTTGTCTATCTAGGTAATACCCTAAGTATCGCCCACGGCTCTTGCGAAAGAGTTTCTTAAAAGAACATAAACACGTCTCCATTGCAAAGAAGTCTGCTTTCTCGGCAACGCGAGGAAACTTATTTTTAGTTTCTATCAACAATTCTTTTGCTTCGCTTTCTAAAAAGTTTATTTGATGTTTGTCTAATTTCTGATCAACCCAATCGTCTTTGTCTACCACATAACACATACCATTGCGGTGTGAACGACTACCACTATAATCGTGGAACCATAAACTGTCAACATCAATGGGAATATCGCAACACTGCTTTAATGTTTGAATATAGAACCAAGAAGTATATCGGCCAAATTTATGCCAAGAGTTCACTTCTTTCCATAACTTGTAGAAGTTATCGACAGAATCATCAGTAAAGTTTTCGGTCAACGCTTCTCGTTGTGATCGATCTCCCACCCATTTTTTATAAGACAAAAACTGCTCGGGCAAATGGCCCTTGTTCCATTTAGTGTCTGTTTGGTATCGTAGCCTTTTATAATTCTCATCGTTCCACGTTTTCAGTCTACGTTCTCCAACAAGCTCCATATCAGGAAACTCGTTCCATATTATGTAGGCAGTTGGCCAGTAATAGGTATTGCCATACAACCAAGTTAACCACAGGCGCTGCTCTTTGTTATACTCGAACCGATCAAAAAAGTAATTCGTCATATACAATGAAGAATCGCAGTCTTCTATCTCAAGGCTACGGCCAAACCAGTTAACAAATGTGTCTCGTCTATTCAAAAAAGTCTTCCAAAGAGGGTGGTTTATTATGTAATAATGCCTCGCGAAACCAATATTCCCTAACTTTTTGTATCGCTTCGTCGACAGCTACTGTTTTCTTTACTCCAAAGCCGTGAGATTCTAAACTTTCTCGAGTCAGCTGATCAATGACCTTCTTGTCTTTCGGGAACGCGAGAGAGGGTTCTTTAATAGCCAGCTCTCTAAACGTATTTTGCTCGTGTATGTTTGGAAACAATGGCTGATCCGATCTTAGTGAACCAGTTGGGTCTACTGCCCAGAATATCAATCCATTACGTTTATGCCAACTAACGCTGGATGGAGTGCAAGAGATCTTAAGGCGTTCCATACCCGAATCATAGGCTTTCTTCATAACGCGTTCCCATATTTCAGAGGCGTATCCATTACCTTCTTGACCCTCAGCTGTTACAATTTCATACAGGTTAATGTAGCGAGATCGTTTACTAAAAGTTGCGAAAACAAAGGCGACAGGATCTTCCTCGTCCATTAAAACATAGGGTGGTTGCTTGTCGTAATTTTTAAATCTAAACCAGAGGTTATGCGAAGATTTAAGAAACTTCGTATTTTTTCCGTCAGGTTGTGATTCTATAAATTCTTCAACAAACTCTTTATTGCAGGTCTTCAAAAACATAATTTAAATCAAAAGGTTCAGTACAATCATACACGGAAAGTTCATAGTTTTCAACCACATAATTATGTAGCTGATCAGTTTTCTGTGGGTTAGACAGACCAGCTCGACGAGCAATGTCTGCAGTGGAGGTAAAGACAATCCCTCTTGGATGCATACTATACCACAAAGGGCGTTCATGATTTCGAAACGCGGTTAGTTGTTTCTTTTCGTTTATAGAAACAACAGCCATACTTGATGTAGGGAAGTCTATAAAAGGATGTGAGTCCATTTCTAGACTTCGTAGAATTAATTCAGAATCGTTTTTGGTTTGACACTTATATAACCATTCTTCCGGAGGCTCTTGTGTTATAACTCCATTATGTACAATCGAGAGTTTACTATTAGACAAGGGTTGGGGGTATCTAAGGTCGGAAGTTGAATAACGGGTATGACCAATTAAGTAGATACCGCCGTCACCATGCACAGCATCATATAGATCAAATTTGGTAAAAAATTCACCGACGGGTAGATTAGCTTTATAGGTTGCGATTGATCCGTCGCTTCGAAGATAAGACATACCTGTAGAATGTTTGCCACGAATTTGCGATTCAAAAAAAAGTGTCTCGATCAGAGCGAGATCTTCCTCTTCAACATTCTTAAGATAAACACCTATTACTCCACACATATCAATGCCACCTATAAAATTTATGTTGACCAATTCTACCAACAGGAACCATGCCACGATCATTAATCCAATTGGGCTCAACATAAGTTGCGTGGTAGTGTGTTGCGCCTTCAGAGATACCTCTCCACCCACCTTGTAACGCAATATCAGCAATTATCTTTGACTCTTCCCAAGCATCTTCCTCTAGTGGATCATCAGACATACCGTCACAGTACCAAGAGAAATGACACATGCCGCGCACAGGAACAATATTGCCTTTCCAGTTTACTCTAGTTTTTGCTTGCTGGACAACTTCGCAGATAGTATCGGGAAATAGATTGCTATCAATTCTGTTGAGAGTTACATCAGCAACAGCAATCCGCCCAGCGAAAGAATCACTACGAGACTCGTGGTATATATTAAGAGAAAGACATTCATGATCTTGCTTTGACCAAGTTTCCTCTGCACTTCCTGATCCGCTTGGTACAGACTCTGCTGGTTCTGGGAGCTCCTGTCGAACGTTTTGCGCTTGCGGTTCAATTTGTTTATCATTCTTTTGTTCTTTATTGTCATGAGAAATTACCCAATCTACAAACGTTCCTAAAATTATTAACCAAAGAATAACGCCCATTATCATTATTAAATCTATTATATTTTTAGGCATATATTTTTTAATCATCTTCATCATTGCTCCACCCTCGCTTTGCTGAAAATTTTCTGCCTCTTTTAAAGAAAGATAATTTTTCATTATCTTCATCAATAGAATACGCGTCTGCTTCAATTTCATCTAGTACTCGGTCAAACGCCCATATAGCACCGCGATTAAAACCATTTACTTTACCCCACAAAAACGCGGCGAACATACAACCCAATGTCAAAAGAGTTTGTGAAACGGGATCCATAAAGTTCTCCTATCAAAATACTTTTATGCCTTTAAGCCTTTCACCAGCAGATGATTTATCAAACACTGGCCCATCGTCGACTATATTCTCCTGTTCAGATTGGTCGATATCAAATAATTTCATCTTAGATCGGTCTACACCAATACAAAATCTTTTATTTGAATTCGGATCGTTATAACGGTTCTTTAATTGCTTGACCATTATTTGGCCCATGCCATCTAGTTCCTCATTAGAAATAAGAGCAATCATTAAATCAGCAGTAGCAGGAAGACCAAAAGATTCTGATGTATCTTCCAGTCCAACGTCTGAATTTGAGTAACCAGACCTAGTTGTTTGGGTCGCAGAAAATATCGGCAAACCAAACTCTACGGCTAATCCTCGTAGTTCTTCTGCGATCGATTTAATATATGAGTATGAATTAATAGCACCGCCCATACTCTTCATTCTAGAAGAAGAACATATATTTAGGTAATCAATGAATATAATTTCTGGAACGAACGACCGTTTCAACCTTAACTCATTAAGCAAAGCTCTAAAATGTCCTGTGTGCGCTGCTCCGGTCGGGTATTCTTTGATGATAAGTTTACCGTTGGTTTTTGACGCAATCTTACCTACTCGATCTTTAAACATTTTTTCAGACATATTCTGAAGTTGATCGATTGGCACATTCATAAGGTTTGCGTCAATGCGTTCAGCGATACGCTCTTCAGCCATCTCCATTGTAATATAAAGAACATTATGCCCAAGGGAAAGGCAGCTGGCAGCGTGATGACACATAAAGAGACTTTTACCCACGCCTGTACCAGCCAGTGCGATGTTCAGAGTCTTATTGGGCAACCCACCCTTAGTAATTCGATTCAGATAGTCGAGATCGAAAGGGATGCGTTCCTCTTGCTCATGATAAAAGTCAAACCGCTCATCAACATTTTCTAGATAGTCATGTCCAACATTAGCGTCAAAACAGACTGCCAGCGCCTTTTGTAACACATCAGGAATTGCGTTCTTGGTTAGCGCCTGATGTTTGCCATCAATAATCTGTATAGATTCCATGATGGCGTTGTACACAGCACGGTCCTGACACCACTTTTCAGTAGTGTCGGACAGCCAAGCTTGGTCTTCTTCTTTTTTGGTAAAGATGTCAGGAAGAATATCCATGGCGTGTGTGTACATTTCTTCACTAAGCGTTACTTCATCGAGTTCGATTTTGAACGCTTCTTGTGAAGGGAGTCTATTGTACTTCTGTACAAACTTCGCTACCTCACTAAACAGTGTGCGGTATACTCCATCGAAGTAATCTTTCTTTACGAAAGGTAGAACCTTACGCATAAAAATTTCGTTGGTTAGAATATTTCGTAAAATTGTTTTTTCTAACTCAATTGACATCTTTTTCCTTAAATTCTAAAGAACCGTCTGCAGCAGACTTTTCTAATACATCTTCTAGAATAGCCCCAACATGTTCCTGTAATTCTACTTCATCTTCACTCAGGTTTTCAATAGGTGAACTCAAAATAAAAAAACTAAAATTCAAACAATCTTGTTCTGCGTTAAAGGATATGTTACCAAAACGTAATAATGTTTCGACATAATCGCCTTCTAAGATTCTTATTGCCCAAGATTGGCTATTATCTTCTTCTTGAGGAATAAGCTCATAATGAACGCCCTCTAATACTTTGTCTAAATTCATAGCTCTTCCAACAGGTCTAATTCTACTGGTGTTTTATGGCCGATCTGGTACATCTTAGAAACAAAATCAGAGAATTGCTCGTCTTCTAAAATATCTTTCCAGAATTCACTATTCAGTTCACTAGAACGATACTTTTTATCTTCACGCGGTTTTTGGTACCAACCGTTAGACGGTTTGATAACCCATCCACCTGCCATGGCAATGTCAAGTAGACCAGACATCTCATCAATACCACCATCCCAAGAAACGCTGATGGGGATCTTGCTCTTCTCTTTCACATAACGAGACTTATCCACATTCACAATGAAATCATAACCAGTAACTTCAGTACCCGTTTTATTTTGACGCCGCCCAATGATCCAGATATTATCCGCCGAGTAGTAGATACCTGTACCACCACCTACGATGTCTTTTGGAAAAAGACCAATCTCTTTGTAGGTATGATTGACCGCGAGGAGCGGAATGTTCTTCATCGTCAAATAGGGCGTGGTCATACGAAACAAGCCTTTTAATGCTTTCGCGCGAGACATATCAGCAACAGACTTCTCGTTCAACGTATCTTCCATTTCTTTCTTAGAAGCAAGGTTGCCGATTGAGTCAATCACAATAATGACTTTCTCTTTCTTATCAATGCCTTCAAGTTGTGCAATAATATCAAACTTCAATTCTTCGACGTTTGTGATTGGGATATGCAATACACGGTCCAAATCAATATCAAAAGTTTCAAAGTAAGACTGAGGCGAACCAAACTCTGAATCATAAAACATCATTACTGCTTCAGGGTCTGCCTTAAGATATGCAGATGCAATTTTAAGAGCAAACGATGTCTTGAAGTGTTTTGACGGACCTGCCAGAACGGTCAGCCCTGAAGAGATACCGCCCGAGAGGGAACCAGAGAGCGCGACGTTCAACATTGGCACGTCTGTAACGATTTGTTCTTTTTGTGCAAAGAACTCCGACTGAGACAGTACTTCTGTGTGATCTAGCTTGCTGTTCTTTTTTAGTTTCGACATTAATGACATTTTAATTCCTTTCATTTTTAATTTCTATATACAAATTCGATTGCGCCGTCTGCTTCTTTCTCTAGTGGACGATTATCATACCAGTTCCCTGTATCTTTATCAAGTTCTCGACACATGTCCGCGATTTGGCGAGCAGTAATCGGATAATCATCCTTAATAGCGTTTGCTGCAGTAGCTACCATTATCTGATATAGTTTCGCGTACCAACCTGTGCTACTTATTGCCATGTATTCTTGTCCCAGCCGTTTGGGAAAGTATGGACAGTTCCTATAAGAAGTCCAAGAAACTTCTGTATTTGTCGCTGATTCTTTACGATACTGTATTACCTGATCTCTAATGGCGGCGGGTAATCTTTCTAAGAAAGAATTGCCAGATGGTTTCTCGTACGGCCACTTGGACATAAGATCGTCTGGCGAAAGATCTTTACCCTCATTGGTAAAAATAAAATTAAACGCTTCTGGATATACAGCAGGAACATAATACATCCGTGACAAATCTTTGGTCTGTTTATCACCAATGTCCTTTAACTCACTATTGAGCGCGAACCAGAAGTGTGGTATCTCATCGCGCTTGACGTCCCTGGTAATGGGAAAGACAAGCCTGAACTTTGGTTGTATTGGTGTGCTTGATGCTGTCGAGTAGCATATAAATTTATACTTTCCGCAGATCTGTTGTATTCCTTCGCGAACATCATTCCATAATCGGAAATCAGCAAAATCATCAACATCAACACAACACCACCCAGCCCAATGAGAAACATTGCGATTAGCACGCGTGGTATCAGCATAATACACAGCAGGAGTAATAAGAGGACTACTATTGGATCCACCTTTTTGTCCCTCCTTCATTGATAGGTTATAGAACAATTTCTCGAAAGCTTCCCAAGAGTCATACTCTTGTCGCCGGTGAGTTTTATTGTCGAACGTATTTTTAAATATAGTAAGCGAATACATGGGGATATTATGGCCCATTATTGTTTGATTTTCAACTATAGCGAACTTGTTGATTTTATTGAAAAAAATCTTCTAAGGTAGCTTTGGGTTCATCTTCCCACCCAATAGCGGTAAGAATTGGTCTCAAAGGGTCAAGAAAAGTTTTATTGTACATGAGATCATAGTTGATTAAATGATGAAGCTTAAATTCTTTTGGCAAAGAGTTGGGAAACGAAACGATGTTTTCTTTAATAGGGTTCGGCATTTTGAGATAGATAAATTTAATTTTCTCACCATTTTTTATTGCCTCGTGTTTTTGCTCGAGATTGAGCGTTTTCAGGTAATGATTATATAGCAAAGATCCTCGGCAATGAATTGGCGTTCCTTTGATATAGATTGTCTTACGGTCTTCCCATTTGTCCATATCTCGAACAGATCGAGGAAATGCAATCTGTTCTGGAGGGAGGCGTTTAAACTCTGACCGAAAATCGCGAATGAATTGTTGAGTCAATTCTTCGGAGCCGCTCATAATAACTTTAAATACTTCTTTGAATTTATCTCGGCAGATTTGGGGAGTGCTCGACTTGACCGCTTCAATTCCCATAATCTTTAGCTTGGGTTCATCGTACTGCACACCCTCAGAGTTATGCACTCTCAGAATATATCTTTTCTTAGCCGTCCAGATGGCACGATCGGCGATCACTTCGCGCTTCATTATCATTCGATTTTCGTAGGCATTACTCTCTGTTGCAAGTACATCATAGGCGTCGGCGATCTTCTTCTCAAAATGATCGCAAACTTTATCAAGAAACTTAACAGGATTTGCTGGAGCGTGTGTTATCACCAGAGGAGCCATGTTAATGTAAACCGAGTCCGTATCAATCGCTATTACATAGTCCTCCTTGCTTCCGACTAACTCCTGCATCTCATCGTTAACCGCCTTCTCGGCGCAGAGGATAGCTCTCTGGCCGGATTTGGTAATGCCCTCAGCAATCTTAAGGTCATAGTATCGAAAGAACCGATTGGCCATGGCACCATAGAGAGAGTTCATCAAGATCTTAACCGACATTTGTTGGTTGTCATAAATGGTAATGTCGTTTCCTAGCTTTTTGGTAGGAGTCAGATTGTACTGCTTCTGCGCCTCGATCATTTTAGCTTTGGCGTCGACGCGGTCACCATAAAACTGCTTAATTACCTTTGGAATAATGCCCTCGATATCTTTGCGGTATTGGGTTCCGTTTGCAGCGCGAGAGGTATTATTACCGCCATAGACAAGAGTTTCTGGCGACATGTTATATTGCACAATGATGTTGGGATAAAGACTGTTAAGGTCAAACGAAGTAATCCATTCATGTAACCCAATTTGTGGCTCTTTAACATAACCGCCAACGATAGTATCTTTGGAGAAAGATTTCTTAGGAGGGACAATGGTGTCCTCTTTCTTAAGCTCATTGTAGATAACTGCGTCCCATATTGCAGTGGTGCCGAACGCGTCATTATAATTTGTCTTAGCTTTATAGGCCATGGTTAGCGCCAGCGTAATAAGACCCATTTTCTCCTCAAGTCTATCAACCAGCTCAACGTCCTTAATGTTGTAGTCAATAAACTTCTGGTAATCGTGTTTATATAAAGCGTGCAGCGAACCATACTCTTCGTATGAAAGTTTCTGCTCACCCAAGACAGACCAAGCGATGTGATCAAGCTTAAACGATTCTTGCTGACCGTAAGTTAGAACACCGAACTTCTGAAATAAGTCATAATAGTCTAACTGTGAGATACCCTCCAGATCATACGCTTGCGCTTCTTGCCCCATCTTAGTGTGGACTTTTCTGGACCTCACCAATTTCCAAGGGGATAAGCGGTTGACCTCTTCTTCAGGAAAGAATTTGTGCATGCGGTTAACAAGGTATGGGATATCAAACAGTCGGGTATTCCAGCCAGTAACAATGTCGGGGCAAGTCGATTCAGAAGACCACCATCCCAAAAACGAGGTGAGAAGATTCTCTTCGGTTTCACAATAAAAATATTTTATATTCTTTTCGTTTTTGTCGACATCATATTCTCGTGTTCCCCAAACATAGTAGATATTGTCAATATTATTTTTGCAGGTAATTGAGATTACGGGGTGGGCCGCATATTCGGGCAGAGGAAACCCTTCGTCAGAAGCCACCTCAATATCGATCGTGGTTACATTGATAGCCTCTCTATCAAACTTTATTTGATTGGGGAAGTAATCGCCGATAAATTGAAAGACGAAGTTAGACATACCATAGATGTCAACGTTCTGGACATTTTCAAACCGTTTAATAATATCGCTAGCGTCACGCATGCATGTGATAGAATCGATTGGCTTGACAGGCAATCCATATAGTGTTTTATAGGGAGTATCCTTTCCTGTTCGCTCAAACAAAGTTGGTACATATTTGATTCTTTTGTTGAGTCGTTTGCCATCAGCATATCCTCGGTAGAGAATATTGTTTCCGTATCGCGTCACGTTGGTATAAAATTTCATAGAGTAATATTACCGCATTATATACAAAGAAACAAGTTGGTCCGACATTTTTATTGTCCGTTCCGTAGGAGCAGGGAACGTCGGCAAACCCTTATACAAAACTAGAAATTAAATCTTACTTCAGTTTCAACCTTGGTCTTAGCATCGCCAGTGTCCTTGGTCTCCAGTTTACCTTTAACTGTTACAGCATCAAATTTGAACTTGTATCCTGCTTCGTAACTGTGACCCTTAGTCATTGGTCCGATTTCAAAATACATGTTGTTCTTTGCTTTGTAACCTAGTCTTAAATGGTTAGTTGTCTTAGTATGATCCCACTCTTTCAACTCGTACTCATTCTTGTATTCAACATAAGGGGAGGCTTTAATGTCTAAACTTAAAAACATAAACACCGATCCTATGAATACCAAGGCTACAATCGTTTCTTTCCAATTCTTTTTCATATCACTACACCTTTATTAAAAGAGTATCTATTTAATAAAGACTGTTAATATGGTAAAGGTCTCGTTAATCTTTGATTAATGTTTCGTAAAGATTGGGTCGGGGGAGATGCGTCTCCCCCAGTTTATGCCGTCATGCGCTTATGGGGCACCCAAAGGTTTTACAAATATGGCGCTGGCATATACAGACTTGAACCCGCTGTGTACACACCGTAGTTAGGTGTGAAGAGAGGTGCTATTAGACCTCCCAGTACAAGCGAAGCAAAGAATACAATGCCTAACCAACTTTTCATTTTCTTGATCATGCGAACCAACTTACAGCAATCATGATCGGTGCGACTAAAAGCACACCAAGTAGTTGCGCGATTGCAACCATCTGTTCTTTTTTAGAGGAAAGGAATTCCTCGCTTTTTACAAACTTTTCCATTGTTACGTCCTTATTGAGAATTAATTTCTATTTTTCTCGGACGCTGTTCTTCGGGTAGTTCCACTTTGAGTTTAATCACTAGTAGTCCATTGACGAAT
>Ga0206129_10001035_pt1 | contig 39329 bp, 35 predicted proteins | sample Helgoland_Spring_8_FD_148616 | JGI IMG/M metagenome (GOLD analysis project Ga0206129, IMG submission 148616) | Pelagic subsurface seawater microbial communities from Kabeltonne, Helgoland, North Sea - Helgoland_Spring_Bloom_20160502_2 | ecosystem: Environmental > Aquatic > Marine > Epipelagic ...
GGTTTCAGAACCGGTGCTGGGCACGTCTGCTGGTTTCTCTTCGACTGGTTCTTCATCATCGGTCTCCTGGGTGGTCGGAACCCTCGAAGCTGATCCGTTCGGTACCCTGCGCCGCTGTTTGGGCTGCGCTGTCAGCGTGAGAAACGTGTTCCGGATCTAACGGGGAAATCCGCTTGGATCCGAGCGTTCGACAGCAGCCTGTGTTTCGGCCTTTTCCTTGATTCCCTCGATGACACGTTGCATGTTCTGCTGGTGTTCTCGCTGGCGACCAGCGACGATCCGAGCCTCTTTGTCGGGCATCGCTTCGATCGCCGGGGTCAGTCCTGAGCGGCCGGGGCCGAGCCGCACGTGGTACCGCAGTCGGCTCCCTCCAGGAACCTTCTCGACGGTGAATCGCCACTGAGCGGCGGGCGCCTCGAGGTCGGCCACGCTCCAGGCGAACTCGCGTGGCGGATCCCACACGGTCACGTGAGAGGTGGTGGACCATTCTCCGACCTGGGGGTGTTTGTTGTGTCCGGTGAAGGTCGATCCCACACCAGAATCACCGTCGGGATCGTCCCATTCACCGCCCTGGAACTCTTCGCTGAACTCGGCTGACAGATTCACATCACTCACGAACTCCCACACGATTTCGGGCCGAGCCTTGATATCGATCTCGACCAACTGGCCGGGACCGTCGACGATCGATCGAGGTTCGCTTCGTCCTTCGGCAAGGGTGCGTCCGTATCGATCGAAGTAGGTGATGTCGCGGGCCGGATACCGACGGCTTGTGGCCTTGAAGTCGGTGCCGACGGTGTACGCAACCGGGAACAGACAGATCTGGGTGACTTCATCGGGTAAATCGAGCAGCTCGGCAACAGCATCGGCCTCGTTGAGATACATCGTGGTCCACACCGTGCCCAGGCCCCGAGCCCGTAACGCAACCATAAAACTCCACGCCGACTGGATGACCGAGTCGAACAAGCCTGGGCGACCACTTCCATCATGGCGGCCGATGACCGTCGGAATGACCAGTGCCGGGGCTCGAGAGATGTTCTCGCCAAGATGTTTCGCGCCCTGCATCAACGCCTCGTTCTGGTGACCGGTTCCCTTCAGCCGATCGGCTGCTTGAATGACCCAGTCGACACCAGCCGATAGATACAGCTCAGCCATGCGGTCCTTGGTGTCCTGATCGCGGATGACAATCCAGCGACGGCTGCCGTTATTGCCGCCGGTCGGCGCTTGTTCCGCAACATCGATGCAATCCAAGATCGTCTGGTCATCAACATCGCGTTCGAAGTCGAGCCGACGACGAACGCCTCGAGTTGTCATCAACGCGTGATCTACGAGCGAGTGATATTGCTCTGTGCCCGGTTCGAACTCTGGTGTAGGTGCAGCCATACTCCATACTGCGCGCCAGTTTCCCGGCTGACAAATCCATTCACATGTTGGTGCAGTCAGCTGGGGTTTCGAGCAACACCAGCGGTGAAATACGAGACCGCCTTGGGACGGCCAACGTACGACGCCTCGGTCCATTCGATCGTGAAACCAGCATCGGCGATCAGCTCGGTGATCGGCCGATTCAGGTGGCAACCATCGGCGACTCGCTTTTGCAGTGGTGTCGCCCGGTCCTGCCATTTCTTGACGTTGGCATCGGGCGAGGCGCCGTGCTCCACAAAGTGAAGCGTGCCACCGGGACGAATGACACGACGGAGTTCAGCAAGCGCCGCAGCAGCATCAGGGATCGTGCACAGGGTGAAGGTAAGAACGCCTGCGTCACAGCTGTGATCATCGAGCGGTAGACGCTCGCCGTCGAGCCCAACGAACGCAACCTCGATCGATGACGCGGCAACACGACCCGCTGCCAACTTTTGCCCGACCACCGCCGGGTCGACTGCGTAGACACGGGTGACTTCCTCGGGCATATGCACGATATTCAGGCCGCTACCGAAGCCGGGTTCGACGACAACACCTTCGATGCCCCGCAAACACTTCTTACGCCATGCACTGACGTCGTCGGTGCCGAGTGTCAGATCGATGAGCCGCGGGAGCAGCTGGTTTCGCCAAAGGGCCATCGCCTCAGTATGACGGGCAGATCAGTATGACTGGCAGATCAATATGACTGGCAGATCAATGTGACCGGCGCCAGAAGTTTGTAGGACAGAAGTGTGCAGCCCAATCAGCCCCGAAGCCCAATCAGCCCGGAAACCCAATCAGCCCGGAAACCTTGACTCGGGGCCGTCACGACCGACAAAAAGCGACCGGCTAATACACCTGGGTGATGGTGCGATGATGTTCTCCGAAGGAGCGAGCGTCGGGCCCAAGCACGGCGATCGACCACAGCCGATAGTCCAGTGCAGGACCGCCCACGACGGTTCCTCGCTCAGACAACGCCTCGGTCAACTTCGCGCCGGCGTACACCGTTGCCCATCGAATCGCATGTTCTTCCTGTGAGTCTGCGGGCACCATCAACCGGCCATCGATGTGTTCGGCCAAGGCAAGCTCATAGTTCATAATGCCGTAGTGCCGAAACACCCGGGGCAACATGTAGTCGGGGTACACCGGGAAACTGTCGTAGCCAGAAAATCCTGCGTCGCCCCACCCAACACCCGCTGCCATGATCGCTGCAGCGAGATGAGCGAGCTTGTCGAAGTGAGCGATACCAGCGTCGGTTGTTGGCCGGTCAACGAACGCCGGGATCGTCTCGATGAGCAGCCGAACGATCTCACTGCCATCACGGCCAGCTTCCTCGACGAGATGTCGGGCGCTTCCCTCCCAACGCTGTTGCAGTGTCGCCGCTGTGTGGCGGAGCGTTTGCACTCGTTCAGGGATGAGCTGCAACACGCCTCGACCAGCAAAGAATGCAGCGCCTTCGGCATCGGACAGGTTCGCGAACCAATCGAGGTCGATCCCGTTCGCACCAAGTGTTCTGGTGAAGCAGGTAAAGATCCCCGGCGCATCGTCGAGCCATTCGCCGTCGTGTTCAGCGTGCCAGACGGCTTCGCCTTCGGGCGGCCACAGACAGGCCATCACCGATACGCCAAGCGTCACGTAATCGAACCACCATTGGTCGACCCGGTCAGTTGGTGTCCCGGGGTAGTCGAACTCGGGCAGCGGGAACTCGGTGCCTGCCCAGAGGTCGGCAAGCGCTTCGATGGCGGCCAGATCAACGGTTACTCCCCACTCTGTAGGGGGCGGGGTGTTTTGTAGGTCGACAACCATCATGCGAACAGCGATTCGCCGAGCCAGCCGCCTGGGGCCGGTCCGGGAAGGACAAAAAATATACCGCCACCGATAGGTTTCACATAGTCCTCGAGCGGCTCGCCATCAAGACGGGTTTGCACCTCGAGGAAACCAGTACTCAGCGCCCGCTGGTAACTAAGAAACAGCAGGCCCTGATCAAGTGTGCCGTCTCGGTCTGCCCCATTCAGATAACTGAACCCACGGCGAAGGATGCGGCCGGTACCCGGTGTTCGGGGGTTAGCCAGCCGCATATGTGCACGCCGAGGGATGGCGTCGTCGTTTGGATTCGACACGAACGTCGGCTGATCATCTTCGGCCTGTTGGCCAAGTGGAGCGCCGGTGTCACGGTGGCGACCGAAGATCTGTTCCTGACGCACGAGCGCTGCGGTTGCCCAGAACTCGATGAGCATGCGAATGATGCGCGCCGCCTGATAGGTGCCGCCGACAGCCCACTCCGGCTCGTCGTCGCCGGGCTGCACCCATACGAACTCGCGCATAACGTCTACGTCGGCTGGGTCGAGGTTCGATGTTCCGTCGCGAAATCCCAACAGATTCCGCGTGCGCGCGACTTGCCCTGGTCGTTCGGGCAGCAGTTGGTTGTAGCCCTCCTGCACCCATCGCAGCCGTAGCTGACGATCTGTTACTCGTACGATCTGATGGAGTGCAAAGACCGCAGTTTGCTGATCGGGTGCTGTGATGGTGACCGAGAGATCACCGCCGGACAGTTCGTCACGCACAAGCCGGTCATTAAAGAACCGGGGCATGGGGACGAGTTCTCGAGGCCGCTGGTCGCTCAGACCGAAACGATCGTCGAACAGGCTGGATCCAACCGAAAGCGTGACCGACACCCCGGTGGTACCCGTTAACTCGTCGACGATGCCGGAATCGGCAGGCGGCAGAAACTCGTCGACCGGTTCGATCGCTTGATTACTCATGAGCCGTTCGATCTCGGTCGACAGGGCTTCCATGGCGACAACCAGCGCAGCGCGGTCAGCAGCAATGACGTCGAACGATGCGACCAGTCCGGCAGGTGCCGGCGCAAGCAGCACACCACCTTGATGGTCACCAAAGAAGCTCACCGGGGTGAGTGATGCTGTCGGCTGCAGTGACGCGAGCTCACCGTTCGCTGTTTCGGTCGGTGCTGTTTCGGTCGGTCGTGTTTCGGTCGATGCTGTTTCGGCCCCGGCCTGGCGGGCTACGTCGCTTCCCGAGCAGGCTGTGGCTAGTCCCGCGACTGCTGCAGCGCCAGCCCCGGCGAGAAAGGCTCGACGGGAGCCAACCACCGACTGTTGATCATTGGCTACAGGTGGGTCCGTCGGCACATGACCCATTGTGGCCGCTCCTGCCCCCGTCGCTGCATCACCCAACGCCTGTTTCGCAACAGTTTCGCGGGCTGCCGCTTCTTAGACCGGTCACTGGACGACCAACACCACCACAAACGTGCCAGCCATCGTCCAAACTGGTCTTACGCGAACGCTGGAAGAATGGCTTCGCCGATAAGCCGGGTGTTTGCTTCGACATAGTCGGGTGGACAACCTTGGGCGAAGATGACCGTCTCGGCTCCGGCCTGGCGGTAGGAGTTGATCTGCTCGATGCAGTCGTCGGGTGATCCCGAGATCGTGTACTTACTGACCAACTTGGTGAAGTCCTGGTTGTACTGCTTGCTCAACTGCTCGTTCGCCATCTCGAGAGCCCGATCGCGGCTCTCGTGCACACAGGTGAAGATGTACAGGCCACCCTGCACCGCGTCGGCCGGGCGGCCCGCTTCGACGCTGTAGTCGGCAATCTTGCTCATCGAGTCGGCCAGCATGTCAGGTGTGTACATGTACGGCATCCAGCCATCGCCGTATTTGGCGACCCGCTTCATTGCCACATCCTTGCGGCCCGCAACCCAGATCGGCACACGTGGCTTCTGGATCGGGCTGGGCGAGATCGTGATGTCGTTCAAGGTGGTGAACCGACCATCGAAGCTCACGTTCTTCTCGGTGAGCAACAGGTTGATCACCTCGAGTGCTTCGTTGGTGCGAGCACCCCGCTCCTCAACCGGCACACCGACCGCTTCGAACTCACGTGGATTTTCACCACCCACACCGATTCCCAACGAGAACCGCCCACCGGAGACAACGTCGAGCATGGCGACCTGTTTGGCCAGCAGCGCTGGCGGGTAGAGCGGCACCAGCACGATGCCGCTGAGCAGCTTGATCCGTTCGGTCGCCCCGGCGGCTGCTGCAAGCGCCACGATGTTGTTCGCCGTCGGCACGTAAAAGCTGATGTGCTCGCCGGTCGACAGGTAGTCAAAACCCAGGTCCTCGGCCATGCGGGCCTCGGCCTTGGCATCGTGTAACAGCTTCAGTGCAATCCCAAACTCCATGCCACGAACTTAACGCTGCCCGGGGTGTGGGGATAACTTCACGATATGAGTCGACCCATTTCGATCCACCATCGCAGTTACGAAACCGAGGCCTTCGACGAAGGCAACGGCACTATGAGGCTCGTCGGCCGACTGGTCGATACCAAACCGCAGGGCTTGGGGATGGCCGACGGTGAGCCGCTGGTCATTCACGACATGATCGTGGAGATGATCGTTGCCGGCGACACCTTCGAGATCCTGGACATCACGACCACCATGCAGGTACGCCCTTATGGCCAATGCACCCAGGTGTTGGACTCGTACCAACAACTCGTGGGAGTGTCGATCGCTCGGGGGTACAGCCGCAAGGTCAAGGAACTCTTCGGCGGACCTATGGGGTGTTCTCACGTCGGCGCTTTGCTCATTGCGCTCGCACCGGTGGCAGTGCAGGCAAGTTGGGGCCTGGCCCGACTCCACGATGACCCTGCCGTGTGGTCAGGAGCCGAACGCGATGAAGCTGATGCCGAGCGGCGGACCAGGCTCAACACGAATACGTGCCATGTCTGGAGCGCCGACGGCGAACAGATCGCTCGCCTCAACCGGGGTGAGGAAGCCGAACGTCCGGAATGGGAAGCAGTCCGGTTGACGAAGTTAGGCCTCTAGCGGAAACGTGTGGGCGAAGGCTGCGAACCCACCGCCGGTGTGCCAGAACACTACCTTGTCGGTTGCGGCGAAGCGTCCTCGATCGATCTCACGCTTGAGGGCATAGAGGGCCTTACCCGTATACGTCGGATCCCAGATGAGGCCGGTCAGCCGAGTCGCCTCCATCTGCACATGGAGCTCCTCGTCGGTCGTCTTGCCATAACCGAGACCCACGTAGTCGTCGATCACCTCGAACGGTGCGTCGGCACCGCCGGCTTCGGCCAGAAGCGCACTGACGTGGTCCCCTAACTCGGCTTCGCTCTCGCCAACCGAGGCGCCAACGACCGTCATGTCGAATCCGTTGCGGGCAACACCCAACGCGAGGCCAGCTGTGGTGCCTGCCGACGAACTTGCATGCCAGATGGTGACCGGGCCGTCGATCTGTTCACTCAACTCGACCAACGCATTGTCGAACGCAGCCACGCCGAGCCGGTCTGACGCGCCAGCAGGCATAGTCCATGCCTGTTCACCAACGGCTGCAAGTTCGGCTGCAACCTCGACCATAAGCGCCTCGCGATCATGCCATTGCCGTGGGGTGATGAACCTGACTTCGGCGCCAGCAAGCCGCTGCAACAGGTGGTTTCCCTCGACCCGTTCCGGGGGGCCACCGTCTCGTGACCGCAACAGCAGCACACACTTCATGCCGGTCTTGGCAGCAGCGATCGCTGTCGCCCGGCAGTGATTTGACTGCACCGCTCCACACGTGACAAGTGTGGTCGCACCGGCGGCCTTGGCAGCAGCCACGTGGTATTCGAGCTTGCGGACCTTGTTTCCCGACAGTCCAAAACCGGTCAGATCATCACGTTTGATCCAGATCTGGGGGCCACCCCACGCCTCGGTCAGACGATCAGCGAAGTCGAGCGGCGTTGGCAGCTGCGCCAACGGAAAACGTTCGTAGGTCATCACACCAGTATTGCCGCACCGTTCTCACCCATCGCGCCGACACGCATATTTGCCGACGAGCCACCATGGCCTACCGTCGTCGGTATGACTCTGAACGCTCTCGACCGAGAGGCACCCCATCCCGGTTATTGGCCATCCCCATGGCCAGTTGAATGTGGAGGCAACCAACGACAGAAGGCCTCGCCAGGACGGCTTGATGCTGCCACCGGTACCGCGTCGATCACCACCGTCAACAATGGTCGATGGAATGTGATGGTGATCGAGCGCGACCCCGGCGAATGGTTCGTCGGAGGCACGATGGCGGCATTCAGCGGGCCTCCCCCGTTTGGTTGGGTGCAGCGCATCGACCCCGAGACACTTGAGCCAGTTGCGACATCGCCCGAACTGCCGTGCGGCGAACATGTGTGGTGTGGCGCAATCCTGGCGCACGCGAACGGGTCGATCCATTCGATCAACGGCAGTTACCTGCATCGGCTTGACCCGAACGACTTGAGCATCGTGGCCGAGATGGCCTTGCCTGCCGACCGGGCCCATAATGGATTGTTGTCGTTGAGCGACGGGTCGCTGGTCACCAAGGATCTGCGTTTGGAGGGCCAGGGCGGCACCACGATCACCCGCCTCGACCCGGACACGTTGGAGATTCGCGACGCGCTCCTCCTACCCGAAGGTTCGATGGGACGCATCGCTGCTGAGCGCACCGCTACCGGTGACCGGGTGTACGTTCCCGGCACCGAACACCTGTGGCGCATCGACGTAACTCCCGATGGCATGGCCGTCGACGAGTGGCAGCCTCGTTACCGAACCGCTGGCGACCACTGGGGTCTGGCGTGGGATTCCTGCTTGTCCGACGACGCAGCCTGGATCATGGACTGCGGCGACATTGAGTCGGTGCGCATGATCCACAACGTCGAGCCAAATGGCCGGTACCCCGAACCCCCAGGCCGAGCGATGTCATGGCGGCGCGATGCGCCATGGCCCGGTGCCCAGAGACTCCTACGGATATCGCTTCAAGACCCGCACGATGTCGTGTCAATTGAACCGTTCGGTACGCCCGGCGGCGGCATCATCGCTCCCCCGGTGCATGTGCCCGAACATCAGATGGCGATTGCGTGGGACTCGATAAACGGCGGGCTGGCTGGTGTCAGCACAGCCGGCGGCGAACTCAACGTTGCCTGGCAACTCGACGCTCGGGCATCAATGCAACCAATCGTGTTTCCCGATTCAGGTGAACTCGTAATCAATGACTTCACCGCCGATGGCTCCGACGATCTCATCGTGGTCGACATCGCCAGTGGCGCGTTGATCGACCGTGTCTCGACCGGATCACGCATCGCAAACGGCATGTTCCTCACCGCCGGCGGCGCCCGTGACGTCTTCTACTGTTCGACCCTGTACCTCAGCCGTATCACCTGGTCCTGAGCAGCAACGGCTGGACGCAAGCAAGCACGACCCCGGCAGCCTTAGACGCCGACGGACACCCGTTTGTGTTCGGCAAGCTCGCGACGCGCTTCACCTATCACGGTGACCGCGGTGCGAAGGAAGAGTGCCGCGATTGCAACACCGACGATCACATCTGGCCATTTGCTGTTCAACAGTGCGACCAAAGCTGCTGCACCCAGGACCGCCGTGTTGGCGACCAGGTCGTTGCGTGAACACAACCAGGTGGATCGCATATTGAGATCATCGCTTCGGTGACTCCACAGCAGATAGAAACACCACGAATTACCCGCGAGCGCCAACATGCCCATGACGCCCATTGCGGACGCATCAACTTCGGCACTACCGCCAAGTTTCCATGCCGCCTGGCCAAGCACGAAGATGCCAAACGCCGCCTGGACAAGACCCTTGCTCAGTGCAGCCCGTGCTCGCCACCGGGTTCCGCGGTGCAGTACCCACAGACTGAAGGCGTAGACAAGTGCATCGCCCAGCATGTCCAACGAGTCCGCCAGCAGCGCGGTTGAATGTGCGGCCCAACCAACAACGAACTCCGCGACAAAAAGCACGGCGTTCACCGCAAGAACGATCCACAACACCCGTGCTTGCTTCTCTCGCAGCCCGACGAGTTCGTCGGACTTACCCTCGCAGCACGAATCGGCCATGCACACACCGTACTGTGTCGACCGAACCGCCCCGGCTGGTTAGCCCCAGACGAGAAGCTCACCGATCTCGTTGATGAGGGCCTCGTCGGTTTCGGCGCTTGGGTTCGCGTCCCACTGGCCTTCGAAGAGAACCCCGACCTTCGTATCGGAGTTAAATGCCCCGACGACCAATGCGATGTTGTCGGTGCCGCAACGAAAGCGCCGTGCGAAAGTCGCAAGTTCCCCAGTAACCGAGGTGGACTGGTCGTCGAGATCACACGAGCTGTCATTCGCTGCCGCGGTCGCATCGACGCGAGCAACCACGTCGGCTTCCGACGACGCTTCGATCAGTGTGATCAGGACCCCATCGGTATCCCACGTGTCGTTGAACGCGGAGATGCTCGGTGCAGCAACCATCGACGCGGGATCATCACCGCCGATCTCCTCGTACTCCCACCCAGCTGGCAGCGACGGAATCAACCGGCCAGACGAGTGGGAGACCTCGGTCAGATCACCTTCGGCGCCGGGCACGATGCCTGCGACCGTACTAGTGAGCACTTCGGTGATAGTGGGCAGGTCAGTAGCCAATCGAGTCGTGATCGCATCAGGCAAAAGGGCTGCGTTCGTCATGAACTCGAACGAGTAGTACGACTGGTTCGATCCGTCGAGTTCCATCATCATGATGTTCGACTGCACGCCAAGCCGGTCCGATTGGAAGTAGATCACATTGCCATCGCCGCTGAAGAACGGCCACGCTTCAGCGGCGGGATGGTTGGTGAGATTCTGCTGGTCAGAACCATCACTGTTCATGATCCAGATATCGTCGTTCCCAGAGCGGTCCGAAGCAAAGACGATCTTCGCGCCATCAGGCGACACTGCAGACTCGAAGTCGCCAGCAGGATCCGTGGTGAGCTGGCGCTTGTTGCTGCCATCGACATTCATACTCCAAATATCGCCAGCCGAGTGGTACACAATCTGTGACTGGTCGGGGGTCAAGGTCGGCCAGTGATCATCGCCTGGAGCATCGGTCAGCCTTAACGGCTCCTGACCGGTTCGGCTCTGGTAAAGGTCCCAATCATCGGCCTTGGTTTCGCGACCGGCGAACACGAACGCGGGGATATCAAGGACGAACAGTGGGCTCGCAAGTTCCCATCCTTCGAGTCCGGTCTCGAGTTGTGTCACGGCACCGGTGTCGAAGTTGTAGTCATAGGTCCGGCTGCCGTCGCCTTCGCTGTCCTGGAGTGGTGACCCGAAGAGAAAACCGGCAGTGAGGACACTTGGCGACAGATTCGGCAGCTCGAATTCACCGCCGGTCAGCGGATAGAGCTTGCTTCTTTGGAATGAGAAGAACAGATCGCGTTGCACCCCAACCGTGGCCCGGGCAACCACGCCTTCGTCAGACACCAGCGTGCCACCGGCAGCCGTCCCTACCTTGAACGGGTTCTCGTTTCGCAGACCTGCCTCGGCAGTGCAGAGAAACGTGCGATCGCCAGCAACCCAATCGACTTCACGTGGCGTCCATACTCTTGTGCCGAACGGCAAGACGTCCCATGGTGCGCCGCCAAACTCGATCGTTGCCGGAGCACAAGAAGTGCTGAACAACGAATCGGTGAAGTCGACACCGAAGCGGTGTGGCGCGTCAAGGCCGTCGCCGGTTTCACCGACGTAAAAGACCTCGTACTCATGTTCGGCGTTGCAGTCGACTGGGCTTGTCGGCGTATCTTCGCCGTCGACGGTGCGAGCGTTGTTGAAACAGTCGCCGACCCGGAAGCCGTCCAACAACGACAACGGCTGATCGGCCGCCGTGGGTTCCGCCGTCGGCGGGACAGGCGTTGCTGTGGGCTCGGCGGCAGTAACAGCAGTGGGCACGGGTGGGGCAGGTGGTTCGGCCTGGTTGAGCGTAGGTTCCTCTACCTGTTGCCCGGCGCTGCCGGCCGAGTCTTCGATCAGGGTGGCTGTGCCACCGCCGCACGACGTCGCCACCAGCGCGCTGGCCACGAGTACCCACAAGTGCCGCTTCATTCCACTCTCCCGTGAGCTGGCCGCGCTCGCGCGGGCGTCCATCGACCTCGGTCCGTCAACCTAGACAGCCGGTATGCCAATTCGTTACATCAGCTCACGAGATCGAGGTCGAAGAGTTCCTTGAATCGAGCGGCATAGTCTGCGTCGCTCTCGATTGCGCCGAGTGCCACCCAGTCCTCATCGCTGATCTTGGCTTTTCCCGCCACCAGTTCAGAACCACCCCAGCCGCAGGTGTACCGAAGTTTTGGTGTCTCATCGGTTGCGGCTTGGTAAATGACTTCAGCGACTTCAGACGGCTGACCTGGCGTTGCCAGGCCGGTCGTGTAGAAGTTGAACATGCGCTGATAGGCCCGGTCATAGGCCCCGCTGGCGTTGGGCGCAGCGGTGTTCTTGGCCATGATCGCGGTCTTCACGATGCCTGGCTCGATGAGTGCGACCCGGATGCCATGGGACACAACTTCTTGGGCGAGTCCTTCGGTCAGTCCTTCGAGTGCCCACTTCGATGCAACGTAGGGCGACTGTGCGAGCGCAGCGATCACACCAGCGATCGATGAGACATTGATGATGCATCCGGTACCCCGTTCACGCATGTGTGGCAGTACCGCCTGCACGCCCCGGATCACGCCGTAGAGGTTGACGTCCATGACGTCTTTGTATTCGTCGATCGACGTCTCTTCGCACACACCGTTACCGCCAATGCCCGCGTTGTTCACCAGCACGTCGATGTGGCCGGCGGCGGCGATGACCTCGGCCACGGCACGGTTCACCGATTCGGTGTCGGTCACATCGCAGATGACCGGGTGCACTTCGACCCCGGCCTCGGCACACATGGCCGCGAGCTTCTCGCCTTTTTCCGAGCTACGCATCGATCCGTAGACCGTCCACCCCTTTGCAGCTAGATCTACAGCGGCGCTGCGTCCGATTCCCGAGTTGGCGCCAGTGATAAGTGCAACAGTCATGGCACGAAGTTACCGGACCAGGCGTCAGTCCACGAACGTTCGTCAGCGATTCGCGAGCAGCAGGTCGGCGGTGACTTCGAGATGGCCCAGGTGTTGGGCCAGTTCCTCATATGCATGGATGAGTGCCGCACCGACCGTCCACTCGCCTGCGAGCGGTATCTGGGTCTTTGGGATCTCGGTTAGTTCCGTCGCTGCTGCGAGTACAGGGCGACGATCAGTGAGCAGTGCAAGCCAGTCGGCGATGGCGGCGTGCAGTTCAGCCACAGAACCCGATGCAGCGAACTCGTCGGAACGCACCCGATGCGATTCGTCGCCAGCCACCATGTGCCCGACCCACCATTCGCACGCGCCCAAGATGTGGGTAACGAGTGCATACGGTGTGCTGCCACCGGTGTGAGGCGGGTGCTGATTGATCAGCTCATCACCAAGCCGGTCTACTACCGCCAAGACGCCGTCGAATGAACGTCGGCAAAACACTTCGAAGTCGTCAAGCGTGATGGTCATGAAGGGGGAATGGTTATGGCTGCAAGCGTGATCGGCATACACAGCAAGGTAGCTTCACAACTGTGAGCGAACAGCAAGAGCCTGCCGACGTCAGTTGCGTCTTCGACCTCGAAACCCATGGGCCCGACGTATGGGTCGGCCAGAGCCCCGACTATCCGTGGGGCCGCATCTTCGGCGGACTGGTCATTGCCCAGGCACTGTGGGCCGCCACCCAGACCGTTGCCGACGAACATGTACTGCACTCGATGCACAGCTATTTCATCCTTGGCGGCAATCCGGCTGAGCCAGTTCGGTACGAAGTCGATCGCATCCGCAACGGTCGTTCATTCTCGACCCGTCGTGTCGTGGCTCGCCAGAGCGGCGGCGCAATCTTCAACCTGTCGTGTTCATTCCAGCGACATGAAGAAGGTGTCGAAACCCAGACAGCCATCTTCCCCACCGACGCACCCGATCCAACCACGATCGAGTCATACCGTGAGGGCGCTGGCGTCGACCGTTGCGATGTAGAGCTCGAAGGCAACCAACCGCGGTCACTTGTGTGGGCGCGTTACCCGGGCGTTCTCAGCGACGACCCTCGGATTCACCTGTGTGCGCTGGCCTATCTCAGCGACAGCAACGCGATGGAAGCAGTTGCCCATGCACACCCGAAGGGCATGCCCGAAGACCACGAATCCTGGGACGAGACGTACATGACCGCCAGCCTGGATCACGCCATGTGGTTCCATCGCCCGGTCAATGCCAACGACTGGCTGCTCTTCGACATGGACGGCCACGGCATCCTCCGCACCCGAGGCCTGAGCACCGGCCATGTCTTCGCCGCCGACGGCACCCACATCGCCACCATCGCCCAGGAAGGCCTGATCCGCGAAGCTACGTGATGCTGGGAGCCTGTTCACCGTCGCACATATCAGCCTCTAGCGCGACGGCGGTCCCGCCCTCCGAGGCGATCAGGTCAACGGTCTCTTGTGCCGACGCCAGGACTCGGTCCACGGCGAGGACCTTCGCCGTTTCACGGGCGAATAGCAGCGCAGTGGCCCGACCGTGGTTCGTTCAGGATCACCCACCCATCGCTCTCGACTGCGTGAGAGCACGGGGCCACCGACTCGAAGCCGTCAGCGAGTCATGAAGGACTCGGGCTCCATATCGCCGAGCCTAGGTGGAGGCGTGGAGTGTTGCGGGCGCTCGCTACGAGGCGATGCGATTTCCAACCGCATTTTTGCTGCACCGTTAGAGTTCGCACATGGCACCACTGTTGCGAGCACAAGCAAGCGGCCCCGCCGCACTACGAGCACTCCTTGTTACTGGGCAGGAAACAAAACAACCGCTCGTGTTGCCAGGTTGTTACGACGCCCTCGGTGCCCGGCTGATCGAACAGGCCGACTTCAGTGCTGTGTACATGACCGGCTTCGGCACAACGGCATCGTTGCTCGGTCGTCCTGACGTCGGGCTGCTGGGCATGACCGAAATGGTCGACAACGCCCGACGTATCACCTCGGCGGTCGACCTCCCTGTGGTTGCAGATGCCGACACCGGCTACGGCAACCAGATCAATGTGATCCGCACCGTGCAGCAATACGAACGGGCCGGCATCGCTGGCATGCATATCGAGGATCAGATCCTGCCCAAGAAGTGCGGCCATATGGAGAACAAGCAGGTTGTCGACGCCAATGTCATGACCGCCAAGGTTGCCGCTGCCGCAGCTGCACGGACCGATGAGGACTTCGTGATCATCGCCCGTACCGACTCTCGTGCCGAACACGGTCTCGACGAGGCCATCCGCCGGGCATCAGCCTGTGCCGAGGCCGGCGCCGATGTGCTTTTCGTCGAGGCTCTCCAAGGCGAGGACGAGATCGAACGAGTCGCCGCCGAATTCAGTGGCATGCCGTTGTTGTTCAACTGGGTCGAGGGCGGCAAGACACCGCCGCTCAGCTACGACGAGATCGCATCCCTCGGCTATTCGATCATTTTGATGCCGATCATGACGCTGCTCGCCGCCACCGCTGCCATGCAACAGGCGCTTGCCCAGCTCAAGGAAGCCGGCACACCCACTCCGTTTGTGTCCGAGCTCATGAGCTTCGACGAATTCACCGACCTGATCGGCTTGCCCGAAATCAACGACCTCGAAGCCAGGTTCTCGTAACTGCTGGACTGTGGCATGGTTGGCTCATGACCTGGTTTGGTGACGTATTTGGCTTCGAAGAATCGAGCGAGAACATCGATCGTCACATCACGATCGATGGCGGCCACATGCACTCGGGCGGGAATGGCCGCACGTTCAGGAGCGGCACGCTCTCGGTGCCCACGCTCGATGAGTTACGAGACGAGGCTGATGCTGTGGCAGACCAGGTGCCGGGTTCGCTGAGGATCCGCGAGGTTGTAGCCGATGCCCAGGCGCTTCATATCGACCCGGCGAATGCGGGCGCGCTGTTTCAGGTCGCGTCCCAATGCAATCTGCTGGAGATGGCGTCGCCCGACGCAACCCCCGCCAACGGCATCACCATCTACGAGTACGACCACACCCAAGGACCAGCATGCGCTATCGCATGTGCCGCTGGCACCTTGCAGCGGAACTGGTTCGCCCAGTCGACAGAAGATCAAGTCGACACGCTGGCCGCGGTTGGCAAGGACCTCGGCAATCGTTCAGACCACAACGGCTATGGCCACTTCTGGGAGATGCGTAATGGTTATGCGCTCTTGACCGGTGCGGTTCCCGACGATGTGCCCGAGGCCCACGACGAACTAGCGATCGGCATCCACGCCGACACCGAGGTGACGCTTGCAGGCGCCGGCCACACTGTTACCCAGGCATATTGCAGCGCGCTACCACTTGGCTACTCGTCGGTCGACACGGACCAAGTCGCGCCGCTCGCTCGCATGGTTCTCAACTCGTCGTACGAGGCAACACTCGCCGCTGGAGCGATCAACGCGGCACGCTCCGGCAACAACACCGTGTGGCTCACACTCGTTGGCGGCGGCGTCTTCCATAACCCCATCACATGGATCGTCGACGCCATCGAACGAGCATGCAACCTCTATGCCGACATCGACTTGGACATCGCCATCGTCAGCTACCGCAACTCGAACCCAGCACTAAGCAGACTGCTGGGCTAAGGCTTGGCGCTGTTCGTCGTTTCTGGGTTTCTGGCATTTCAAACATCCGCGTCTAACTGCGTCCTGCGCCGCCTCGATCGGCTGAACATCTATGAGCCGCAGCTCAGTGGCCGGGGTCGACACCCATCAGTTCGTACAGCTTGGCTGCGTTGAAGCCGGGCTGCTGGCTGGCGTTGATCAACACGGCTTCCTTCGCTGCAATGTCAGCTGCGGCCTGGGGAACCTGGTCAGCAACCTCGATAGGAATCACGACCGCTCCGTGCTGGTCAGCATGGATCAAGTCGCCAGGTTCGACATGCATGCCGAGCACCTCGACCGGCACGTTGTACTCCTCGACCCGGACCCAGGCATGCGACGGGCCGGGCATGCCGGCCAACAGTTGGAAACCTTCGGCCGAGTCGGGAAGATCACGGATGCTGCCATTGGTGATTACACCGAGCGAACCCAGGCCCTTGTGGATGTTGGTGTTGACCTCGCCCCACCATGCGCCGTAGCCGGGGATCTCGTCGATGTCCTCGATCACGGTGATGGTCGGGCCGGGGCCCTCGCCGATGTGTTCGTAGTACGCAAGCCGGATGCGGGTCGAAGCATCAGCGTCGGCCGTGGGTGGCGTCTGGGCTCGGATCTTGCCGGTGCGGGCATACCCAACAATTGGTTCGAGATGTGGCCGAGGGGCAAAAAACGGCGAGATCGTATAGCCGTAACCTCGACGTTCAGGGGCAACGACCTCGAGCGCATTACAGACCGTTGGTGTGTCAAGCGCTCGAAGCGCCGCCAGAACTTCGTCGGAAACTGGACCACTCATGTTGCACTCCCTGCTGGCTGGAGAACGCCGCCTAAGACGGTGCCCCAAACTTCGATGTCCTTTAACGTCACCGGGTCCACCTCGAGTGGATCCGCTTCGAGCACCGCGAAGTCGGCCAGTTTGCCTGCTTCGATGCTGCCCATCTCATGGTCAAGCTTGAGCTGATACGCAGCGTCGAGCGTGATCGCCTTCATGGCATCCATTACTGAGATTCGTTCGTCTGGACCCAACACCTCACCAGTCGAGGTAAGGCGATTCACTGCGCACCATGCAACATGGAGGTGCCCCAGCGGCGTGACTGGCGTGTCGCTGTGGATCGAGAAACTGACACCCTCGCGCAACGCGGTCGCACATGCATCCATGCCGGCAGCCCGCTCAGGACCAACCGTGGAGTCGCGGTGCTGATCACCCCAGTAGTAGATGTGATTGCTGAAGATATTGGCGCACATACCCATGGCAGCCATGCGCTTGTATTGCGCCTTCGTCGTGAGCTGGCTGTGCTGAACGGTGTGGCGATGGTCCCAACGAGGATGACGCTCAAGCGCTGCTTCGACAGCGTCGATGAAGACCTCGGCTGCCTGGTCACCGTTGCAGTGACAGTGCACGGTGATGCCAGCAGCATGGTGGTCGCTAACGATGTCGGCCAACTGCTCGGGTGCCATCAACCACAGACCGTTGCCGGGGTGACCCTCGGGAGCGTCGTAATAGTGGGGCCAGCTCACACGAGCGGTGAAGCCCTGGATCGAACCATCGAGCACCAGCTTGATGATCCCGAACTTGAGCTTGTCGGTGGTCTGAGCCTTCAGATCATTGACAATACGAGACAGGTCAGCAGGCTCCTGGGGTCCGCCGAACATCGGCGACCCTGCCACCATGATGCGAGCGGGATACGCAGGATCATCGGTCACCTCGCGCCAGGCATCGAGCGAGTCGGCATCGTTGACTCGGGTTGTGCCGAGATCGGTGAGCAACGTGTGGCCAGCATTACGAGCTTCGTAGGCGTAGTTCCACTTGGCCTCGTTAGACATGATGGCCATGGCGATCTCGGTCATACCGGACCGAGCCAACATCATTGCCGCTGGCTCTTGCAGCTCACCATTTGGTGTGCCATCGGCGTTGCGAGCAATACCTGGCGTGATTGAGTGTTCATTGATCTCGGAGAAGTCGAGCATTGCGGTGTTCACCGTGGCCAGGTGGGCACTTGCGTGGTACACGTAGATCGGGCGGGTAAGGCTCACCCGGTCCAGGTGCTCGGCCAACAGTCTGTCATCGGGGAAGTAGATCGGATCGAGACCCCACGCGATCAGCGGGCTCGAGGCATCTTCGAGCTGGCTCTCGTGCTCGGCCAGACGATCGAGCACCGCGTCGACGCTCGTACACCCTGTCCACAGGTTGCCTTGCGGGTCCTTGCGGTCGAAGAAACCGACATACGGGAACTGCCACACGCCACCGGACATGACATGGGTATGTGCTTCGATAAATCCTGGCGTGAGTACCTTGTCGGCGAACGTGTTGTCCACCGTGTGCTCGCCCCAGCCGGCGAGTTCTTCCACCGTGCCAACAGCCAACACCCGTCCGTCTCGCACAGCCACCGCTTCGGCGAACGGAATGGCGGGGTTCATCGTGATGATGCGTCGTGCCGGATAGATCGTGGTTGTCATGGGGCCTCGTTGACTCGGAGATGCGAAGTGACCATAAGACTTCGCAACATCGACACTGTCTCTCGATGTCTGAACTGATTGTGCCAGCTGGGAGCGCGCAAGGACGAAGCCAGCTCGAGCAACTAGGTTCGCCAGATGGACGAAACGACCGTTATTTACCCGGCCCAGCGGGTTATCACTATGAACCCAGCTGTGCCGACAACGTCGGCAGTCGCTGTTCGCGACGGTCGAGTCCTAGGAGTCGGCAGCGTCGACGAGTTAGCTGCCTGGGGTAAACACACCGTGGACAACACGTTCGCCGACAAGGTCATCATGCCTGGATTCGTCGAGAGCCATTGCCATGCAATGTCGGGCGGCATGTGGGAGTACCCCTACGTTGGCTTCTTTGATCGCCGCGCATCCGATGGTCGTCTGTGGCAGGGTTGCAAAAACATCGACGAGGTCGTCGCTCGGGTCGCAGACATCGATGCCGAGATGCGAGCCGCTGGCGCGGCCGAGACCGACGTGCTTATCGCCTGGGGTGTCGACCCGTTGTACTTCGACGGCGAACGGCTCGACCGCCACCATCTGGATCGGGCCAGCACTACCCGACCGATCTATCTGAATCATGCCAGCGGCCACCTGGCGACGGTCAACACCCACATGCTCGAGATCAACGACATCACCGAACACACACCGACCCCGGGCGTGGCGCTTGGACCAGACGGCAAACCAAACGGCGAGCTCCAAGAACCAGCGGCCATGGGCCTCCCCGAGGGCGTGCGCGATCAACTCCGCACCGCAATGAGTAGCACCACGTCGTTGTGGAACTTTGCCTACGAAGCCCGCAACTGCGGCGTCACTATGGTGACCGACCTCGGCGGACGGGGCCTCGACGACGAACGGGTTGCCATGTGGGACGAGGTCACCGCCGACGCCTCGTTCCCGGTACGGGCCATGCTGGCGGCGTCACCGTCGTACACCGGTTTTGCTGACCACAACGAGGTGGCAGAGATCGTGGCGGCCAAGGCCAAAGAGTCAACCGACATGCTGCACTACGGCGTGATCAAGATCATGCTCGACGGCTCGATCCAAGGTTTCACCGCCCGCGTCGACTGGCCGTACTACTACAACCCTCCGGCCGATGCCGCGGTGAACGGCATCTGGGTCATGGCACCCGATCAGATCGCCGACATCGTCCTCGCGTATCACCGCCTTGGCCTGACTGTGCACAGTCACTGCAACGGCAACCAGGCCACCCAGGTCTTCCTCGATGCTGTGGAATCCGCGCTCGAAGCACACCCACGGTGGGACCATCGCCACACGGTCCAGCACTGCCAGATGACCACCAAGGCCCAGTACCGCAAGATGAAGGCACTAGGTATGTGCGCCAACATCTTCAGCAACCACATCTGGTACTGGGGTGACCAGCACCGAGACTTCACCCAGGGCCCCGAGCGTGCTCGCAGCATGGACGCATGCGCGACAGCGCTACGCGAGGGCATCTCGTTCTCGATCCATTCCGACTCGCCGGTAACCCCCATGGGCCATCTCCATACCGCATGGTGTGCCGTGAACCGCATCACACCATCGGGCGACGTGTTGGGCGAGCACGAGTGCATCCCAGTGCACGACGCGCTACACGCCATCACGCTCGGCGGCGCCCATCAGATCAAGATGGACCATCTCGTCGGCAGCATCGAGGCCGGCAAGTTCGCCGACTTCGCCATCCTGGACCAGGACCCCTACGAAGTTGATCCGATCGCACTCAAGGACATCGGTGTCTGGGGAACCGTCGTTGGTGGTGTCCCCCACCAATCCACCGCCCAGTAACAGCGCGGGATCCTCGCGTCCCGCCGCTCGCAATCCTGCAGCACCAGGCCAAGGCGCAGTCGCAGTCGCATGAAACACTGCGGTATGACCGACCCCGCTCCGCCTCCGCTGGCCATGACCCCTGGTATCGACTGGCCAATCTTCCCGTTCGGAGGCGACATGCGGGTGCGTAACGGTGAACAGGTCGCCGCCTGGCTCGAAACTGCAGCTGGCTAGTAACGAATCCGTGCCTGGCACCGATTCGTTGCTGATTGACTGAGCACGTGACTTCACAGAACAAGTGGCTGGCTCGCATCGAAGAAAACCCGGATCACTCCTCGTGGTACATCGAACGATTTCGCACCATGGCAGCCGAAGGTCGAGACCTGGCCGGCGAAGCGCGCTTCATCGACGCGATGGCAAGTCGCGGATCCCACATCCTCGATGCGGGTTGCGGTCCAGGCCGAGTCGGCTCACTACTCGCCGACGCTGGCCACACTGTTGTCGGTGTTGATATTGACCCGGCCCTAATCGACGCAGCCCGAGCCGACCATCCCGGTCCGGCGTGGTTCGCTGGCGACCTAGCCGAACTTGACCTCAGCCAGCACGGCATCAACGACCCGTTTGATCTGATCGTCTGTGCCGGCAATGTCATGACGTTCCTGGCCGACGACACCCACGTGGCCGTGTTCGAACGAATGGCCGCGCATCTTGCACCGGAAGGTCGAGTTGCGATCGGTTTCGGCGCCAACCGTGGTTATGAATTCGACGAGTTCCGGGCCGATGTCGCCACTGCCGGGCTCAGAGTCGAGCTAGAACTCAGCACGTGGGACCTGCGCCCACTCCAAGCGGACTCAGACTTCCTGGTTGCGATCCTGACCCACTGACAGCATCTCGCCGAGCGCAGCATCTGATGTCGCTCCGTGGAAGCCGATAACAACGAGTCGACTGCCATGGGCGCTTGGCTGCTGGAAGCGGCGCAACGTCCATCGCTTACCCACCCGTTGCAGCACCATCGGCTGTGCCGGATCTTCCGTCAGATACAGCACTCCCTTAGCCCGAACCACCTCGTCAGGTAGTGCGTCCATCGCTGCGTCAACCGCAGCCCGTTCGACGGGTTCGTCACTCGTCCACGTCCACGACTCAAACAGGCTTTCGGCGTGCTGATGATCCTCGGCACCGTGATCATGCTCGACGACCGGCTGAGGCGTGACCACCCCAAACAACAGGGCAGGAGCAACCACTGCATTCGCTGCTTCGACGATGACTGCCTTGGGCGCGAGCTCAGCAAGCCATTCCCGAGTCGCTGCCGCAGACTCGACCCCAACAAGGTCGGTTTTGTTCAGGACCAGGATGTCCCCGGACCCCAACTGGCCAATCACTGTGTCGCCCACGTACACGTCGGTCGACTTCTTACGGATCGTCTCGGCATCGACCACTACGACCGTCGCATCGAGCGTGAGTCCAGGGCCATGCCCATACGCCGCAACCGTTGCCGGGTCAGCGACGCCACTTGATTCGATCACTAGCCGTTCCGGTATGGGGTCAAGCGCGGTGATCGTTGCCAGCGCAGCCGAGAAACCGTCGACCAGGCTGCAACAGATGCAGCCGTTCGCCAACGAAATCGTGTCGCCGTCCTGGCTCGCAATCAACTCTTCGTCGATATTGATATCGCCGAAGTCGTTCACCAGCACCGCAATGCGCTCATCAGCGGTCCGCAGGATGTGGTTGACCAGCGTGGTCTTACCCGCACCCAGATACCCACCGATGACGGTCACCGCAATGTCTGGTTGCACGCTGTCTGATTGCACGCTGTCTGGGTCACTCATTGCCAACAGTGTGGCAGTTACTCGGCGGCGACCATGTGCCCGGGTGACACCTGGCGCATGACAACACGATCAGGCGACGCACCCGCCAGCCACACCGGACTGGGGATTTCACCGGTGATCAAGGGACGCTCACGACGCTTGCGAGGGTCGGCAATTGGCACGGCATCAAGCAGACGTTTCGTGTACGAGTGCTGAGCGTTTTCGAAAATCGCCGACCGGCTCCCGATCTCAACGATCTGACCTAGGTACATGACGGCTACTCGGTGGCTCACCCGTTCGACGACCGCGAGGTCATGACTAATGAACAGGTAACTGAGGCCCATCTCTTCTTGGAGTTCCATCATCAGGTTGATGACCTGCGCCTGAATCGACACGTCGAGTGCCGAAACTGACTCGTCGGCGATAACCAGCTCTGGTTCGAGTGTGAGCGCCCGAGCGATGCAAACACGCTGGCGCTGACCGCCCGAGAACTGATGTGGGTACTGGCGCATCATGTCGGCTTCGAGCCCAACCCGCACGAATAACTTTGCGACTCGTTCATCGAGTTCGTCGCCTTTGCAGACCTTATGCACTCGCAACGGTTTGGCTACCGCATCGCCCACTGTCTGTCGCGGGTCCAGGCTGGCAAACGGGTCTTGGAAGATGATCTGCATCTTGCGGCGATGTTCACGCATGGCACGCGAGCCCAAGGTGGTGATGTCGACCCCATCAAGTGTGATCCGACCCCCTGATGGTTCGAGCAGACGAATCATCAGGTGAGCCAAGGTCGATTTGCCACAACCGCTCTCACCTACCACCGCAAGCGTCTCACCTCGATCGACATGCAGACTCACGTGCTCCACGGCATGTACATGGGCCCCGCCACCGACAGGGAACTTCTTGCTCAAGTCCTCGACCTGGACCAACGGGCCGCTCATGCGTCTCCCTCGACAAGATCAAACGGTGCCGGCTCACTGCGACCGGTCATTGATCCCAGACGTGGCACCGCTGCCAGCAATGCCCGGGTATACGGTTCGCGCGGGTTTTCGAAGATGTCGTAAACCGAACCGGTCTCGACCACCTTGGCCTGATTCATCACCACAACATCGTCGGCGACCTCGGCGACCACCCCCATATCGTGGGTGATAATCATGACCGCAGCACCTGTTGTCTCCCGCAGGTCACGCATGAGGCCCAGGATCTGAGCCTGGATCGTGACGTCGAGGGCAGTCGTTGGTTCGTCGGCAATCAAAATGGTGGGGTCACAGGACAGCGCCATTGCGATCATGACCCGCTGGCGCATCCCACCAGACATCTCGTGAGGAAACTGCTCGAGCCTCTGATCCGGATCAGGGATTCGGACCAGCTGGAACATCTCGAGTGCCCGCTCATTCGCTGCTTCCTTATCCATCCCTTGATGCAACATGACGGCCTCGGCCACCTGATTACCCACGGTGTACACCGGATTCAAGCTGGTGAGCGGCTCCTGGAAGATCATCGAGATCTGATTGCCGCGGATCTCGCGCATCTCATCTTCGGACAACTGCACCAGGTCAACAACGGACCCATCGGGCTGGCGGAACAGAATTTCGCCGCCCTCGATGCGGCCACGGGTGCCGAGTTCGACCAGCCGCATAATCGAAAGTGCCGTGACTGACTTGCCGGATCCTGATTCGCCTACAACGGCCAGCGTTTGGCCCTCGTGTAGGTCATAGGAGATGCCATCAACGGCAGTGAATGAACCAAAGGTGACGGTCAGATCACGAATGCTCAGCAGCGGTGTGTCTGTGACGTTGTCCTGCACCATCACCGGCCACGTAGTTTCGGATTGTAGGCGTCTTGCAGACCGTCGCCGATCAGGCTGAAGCTCAGCACGGTGAGGAAAATTGCAAGGCCGGGAAACGTGATGGTCCACCATGACGTCAGAAACGTCGGTCGATTCAGGCCGATCATCAAACCCCAGCTGAGCTGGTTGGGATCGCCCAGGCCAAGGAAGGCCAGATAGGCCTCGAAGAGAATGGCCGAACCCATAACCAGCGTGGTGGCCACGATGAGCGGCGGAAGAGCGTTGGGGAGAATGACCCTAAACATGATGTGCGCGTCGGTCGCACCGATCGCTCGTGCCGCCTTGACGAACTCAAGGTTCTTCAACCGCAAAAACTCGGCTCTCGTCAACCGGGCCAACTGGGGCCATAACACGATGCCGATGGCTATCGAGATCGTTGTCGGTGTCGGATTAAACAATGCAACCACAACCATCGAGAACAACAACGCAGGTAGTACCTGGAAGATCTCGGTGAACCGCATGAGCAGATTGTCGATCCATCCGCCGTAGAAACCAGCGATCGCACCGATGGTCACACCGATAAACGCAATAAGTACTGCGGACACTGCCGCCACTCGGAGTGTGGTGCTGCCCCCATTGATAACGCCAGCGAGCACATCACGACCGAGATAGTCGGTGCCAAGCAGCGGTATGTCCTCGGTGCCAGGCCCCTTCAATGGCCGAGCCACGATGCGGGTTGGGTCCTGGTCATACAAGATCGGGCCCAGGTAGGTCATCAAGATGACAAAGACAAGAATGATCAGACCAGCTACTGCGGCCTTGTTTCGATAGAACATGCGCCAGGCTTCGCGGCTCGGCGGTGCCGCACTGTCAGGAGTGTCAATCATCAGTTCGGTCATGCGCCCGACCCTCCCACTCGAATGCGGGGGTCAATCAGTCGATACACAATGTCGGTCAGCAGGTTCACGATCAGCACCAACACCGCAGAGATAAACAACACACCGAGTAGCACTGGTGCATCACGGCGCAGAACCGCGTCGAAGGCCAGCCGACCCAGGCCTGGCCAGTTAAAGACCGTTTCGACCACAAGTGCGCCCGACAGCAGCGACCCGAACTGCAAACCAGCAACGGTGACAACCGGAATCACCGCGTTGCGTAAGGCGTGTTTGTACACCACGACCTTTTCGCTCAGCCCTTTCGCTCGTGCGGTGCGCACGAAGTCGGACTGCAAAACCTCGAGCATCGATGCTCGTGACAGCCTGCTGTATTGCGCCAGATACAACAGTGATAGCGAGAATGCTGGCAGTACCAGATGTCTGGCAACATCAAGTTGCGCCTGGAACCAGTTGCCCTCGAACCGCACGTCGCGCATACCTGCGACCGGTAAGAGGTCGAGGACCGAAGCGAACAGAATCACCAACTCAAGGCCGGTAAAGAACACGGGTATCGAGAAGCCGACCAACGCCAACACGGTCAATGCATGGCTCCACCCGCTTTCCGGGCGGCGAGACGTGAAGACACCAACCAACACGCCAACAATGATGGCAAAGATCAGCGCCGTCCCGACCAACAACACGGTTGGCCAGATACGAGCCGAAATCAGTTCGGTCACCGGTTGGTTGAAGAAGAACGACTCGCCAAGGTCGCCGGTTGCGACCTTGCCTACATACCGGCCAACTTGACTAATGAACGGATCGTTGAGGCCGTAGTCCTCTCTGATCTGCTCGATCACTTCAGGATCACCCGCGCCGCTCTCGCCAGCAAGAACGACGGCAACATCGCCCGGCGCAAGCTGAATCAGGGTGAAGTTGAGGACGATCACGGCCAGTAGTAGCCCGAGACTCCAGGCAACTCTGGTCGCAATCGCCCTCATACTTAGTACTTCTTTCGTGAATTGATGGGGGTGTACGGAGTAACGGCTACTCGTCGATCCATACGTCGAGCATCGGAGACATAAGGCCCCAAATGCCGACCGATGGATTCTGCACACTTGGATTGATTGCCTGCCAGAACGGCGGGTTGGTCAAGAAGTAGATCGGCACCTCGTCGGCGACGATGTCTTGGAATTCGCCGTAGAGAGCGATGCGCTCGTCACGGTCAAATGTCTTGCCAGCCTTGTCGAGCAATGCGTCAACTTCGGCATTTTCATAACCGGTGTTGTTGGTCCAGATTGCTCCGACACGGTTGTCGCTCAGGTAGGTGCGGTGCACACCAATTACTGGGTCACCCCAGTTCCACACATTGTTCACGGTCAACTGGTGTTCGCCAGCAGCTACTCGACCAGCCCAGGTTGGGAAGTCGGGAGATACGTTCAGTTCGGCATTGATGCCAATGTCACCGAGCGCCTGCACGATGTACTCCGCATCGGCCTGCTGGCCTGGTGGGATGTAATCAACGGCAAGGCTGATCTCGCCCTCGGCATATCCGGCCTCGGCCAGAAGTGCCTTGGCGGCTTCGATGTCGACGTCGTAGTGCTCAGTGTCAGGATTGTGGAACGGGCTTGCCGCAACAATGCCGGTGGTCAGAGGGAACTGGGTGCCCTGCTGGATCACGTCGGCAAGGAAGTCGCGGTCAATGGCGTAACCAATCGCCTGACGAACCCGAACGTCTGACAGGATCGGATCGGCAACGTTGAATTCGAGCCAGGTGACCTGACCAATGGCTTCGTGGCCCTGGGCGGTAACAACAACGTCTTCGTTGTCTTGGAGACGCAAGATGTTTGCGGCTGCGCCGAGGCTGGCCGACACATGGGTTGTGCCATTCTCAAGCCCGAGAACGATCGAGTTTGGATCAGGCGTGATCTCGATGATGATCTCGTCGAGGTATGGGCGCTCAGGAATGAAGAAGTCTTCGAACTTCTCCATACGAATGATCGAGCCAGCTTCGTACTCGGTCAAACGGAACGGACCGGAACCAACGAAATCCTCGGTGTTGCGAGGGTGGGTCTTCAAGTCTTGGCCGTCGTCAAAGATGTGCTTGGGGATGATCGGCAACAGGCCAGGTGACATCGCCAACAGGATCGCAGGGTGAGGCTGGCTCAACCGGACGATTGCGGTCTGCGGATCTGGTGTCTCGACATCGGAGACGGGTGCAAACATCGTCTTGAACGGATGGTTGTCACGTGCCGCCAACATGGAGAAGGCAACGTCTGCTGAGGTGATGGGTACACCGTCGTGGAAGACGGCGCCTTCGACCAGGTTCAGCGTGACCGAGAGGCCATCTTCGGCAACCTCCCAGCTCTCTGCCAGGTATGGCTGGGGGTTGAACTCATCGTCGAACAACAATGGGCTGGCGTTTAGCTGCGTGCCAGGAACAGCGGTTGCATAACCCGACTGCACAACACCATTGAGGTGGCGAGGCACCTGGGTACTGCCCAAAACGAGCGTGCCACCAGGAACGGGATCGCCACTTGCGACCGCAGATTCTTCGACATCGTCGGAGCCCAGTTCTTCAAGCTCTTCCTCATCAAGCGTCGTGTCGACTGCCTGCTGATCGTCAGTGTCCTCTTCGGCCTCAGGCTCTTCAGCTTCAGCCTCAGCCTCAGGCTCGTCTTCGGCCTCTGTAGTAGTCGTGGTATCTGAATCACTCGCTTCTTCAGTATCACTGTCGCTACCACCGCATGCGGCCGCAAACAGCGAAACACTCAAAACGAGCGCAAACATCATCAGAAGTTTCTGACGTATCATGCTTTCTCCCTCTCAAGCCAAACGTGCGCGCACAGTGCGCGCAGTTCATGCTCTTTTCCTTCGGGGAACATACCACAGGCCATATTGCCGCCGCATTAACGCTGCCCCTCTGGGCCAGAACCGAGTGGGGGTGGTGGCCCGTCGCTTTCGCCCAGGCACGCAGACACCCACCCGTCTCGGCTTGATCACACCCACGTGCACTAAAATCGGCGACCGACCGACTTCTTGTGCGAACCATGACCCGCTTCTGCCCGACGCCCAGGTCCCGCCTCGACCCTCAAAGATGTGCGCACCAAGTTGATCGACGCGGGCGCCAAACTCTTACGTGAGCGCGGTGCCGAGCCGAGCCGAGACACAACATGCGATCAACGCTGCGATCACCGCCGAACTCGAACGACATGAACAGCAGCTCACGGCTGGATCGACTGCCCAGCGCACTGCGGCTCTGCGGCTCTGCGTTCTATTATCCGCGTCGGAGCGAATACGAGTTACCAAACATCATCGAGGCCCCAGAACGAGCGTTACTTTCCGCCGTGTATGGATCGCTGCGGTCATCACCTGCGCCACCGGATTGGCGACACGATGCGTTATCACAGGCTGAACGGCATGTGAACGTCACTATGGAACAGTTCACGGCCGCTGGCATATCACTCGTCGAAGGAATTGCCATGCGCCGCAGCTTCAACGATCAGATCACCATGATCGACCGTCCGACCGGCCCTGGCGGAACCATCGAAAAGTGGAGCCTATTCGCCATGGCTTTCGAGGCCTTGTTCATGGGTTTCCGTGAACCAATCGACCCGACAACACCGTTCGCCGACCTCACCGCGTACTGACTGTCATATCGCTTGATTGACCAGGCCCGACGGCGTTTCTGACCCACATACGGGCCAGTTATGACGATCAGATAGAGACCGGTATGCAGGCGAGCTCGGGAAGAAAGCGCGTTCTTGCGTCATCTCAACTTCCCTTCGAGGGGTCTTGCGACCTAGCGTGTTAGAACCGTCTCTTACTTTGGAGTTCTCGCGATGCGCGAAGCAGTATTCGTTTCCTACGCCCGAACCGGCCTGGCCAAGGCTGGCCGCGGCGGGTTCAATATGACCCCCGCCATGTCGATGGCAGCTCACGCCATCAAACATGCGGTCGCCAAGTCCGGCGTTGATCCAGCAGATGTCGAAGATGTCGCGCTCGGCAACGGCGCACACGGCTCAGGCAACCTCGGTCGCCTCGCAAGCCTGCTCGCAGGCCTTCCTGTCGAGACCGGCGGCAACACCATCCAACGGCATTGTTCCTCTGGCCTCAACTCCATCGCCGTAGCCGCTAACCACATCCGGGTTGACATGTCCGACGTCGTCGTCGCTGGTGGCGTCGAGTCAATCTCTATCCCAAGCCCCGGCATGGGCGGCGCGATCAATATGGATCCTGCCCTCGAAGAGCAGTACCCCGCCGTCTACATGGCCATGATTGAAACCGCCGACATCGTGGCTGACCGCTACAACGTGTCACGCGAGTCTCAAGACGAGTACAGCTTGCAGTCACAAATTCGCACCGCAGCTGCCCAAGAGAACGGCCTTTTCGAAGACGAAATCGTTCCCATGGACACCAAGATGAAGCTGGTTGATCGCGAAACCAAGGAAGAGACGATTGTCGACTATGTCGTCGACCGCGACGAGTGCAACCGCCCAACGACCACCATCGAGGGCCTGCAGAAGTTGTCTCCTGTCCGAGGCGAGGGCAACTACATCACTGCTGGTAATGCCAGCCAGCTGTCCGACGGCGCTGCCGCTGTCGTCATGATGTCCGACGAGGAAGCGGCTCGCCGCAACATCGAACCAATGGGCGCATTCAAGGGTTGGGCTGTTGCCGGCTGCGAACCCGACGAAATGGGCATCGGTCCGATCTACGCCGTTCCAAAGCTGCTCAAGCGCCACGGCCTGACCGTCGACGACATCGACATTTGGGAACTCAACGAGGCTTTCGCCAGCCAGTGTCTCTATAGCCGTGACACGCTGGGTATCGACCCCGAAAAGTACAACGTCAACGGCGGCTCGATCTCCATTGGTCACCCGTTCGGCATGACCGGCACCCGTTGCGCAGGTCACCTCCTGCAAGAAGGCAAACGTCGGGGTGCCAAGTACGGCGTTGTCACCATGTGTATCGGTGGCGGCCAGGGCGCAGCCGGTCTCATCGAGATCTACTGACGTCAACACTGCTGTCACTCTGACAGCAACAACCACTTCGCCATAGTGTTGGTGAGAATTGGACAGTAGCCCGGGGTTCGCCCCGGGCTACTGCGCGTTATGGCACCAAGACCCAGTGGCTAGCTAACGAATACCCATCTCTTCACTGGATACTTTTGCCTGCTCCTGAACACGATAGTGAGCCCGCAACTCCTCAATTTGTTTCTGCGAACGCCGATCGGGAAGTAGCAGGTGCTGCGCACCCTGTCAGGAGCCTCATGTCAGATGACCCAACCCTTGACCCGACCGTCGCAATCACTTTTCCAGGCCAGCCGCTGATCTTCGCTGTGCCGGTTTTGGTCATCCTCACCATGGTCGCGATCGTCGTAATCCAAAAGTCACGCCATCGGACTGCAGCCGCCGCTGCTTGGGCATCGGCTAGTAACGAACTTGGTATCCAGTTCGTCGGTGACGGCAGCAAGCTTGGTCCGGTCGCCCGGGGTCAGGTGAAGTCTCATGTGGTTCCGATAACCCCGGTGCACAAAGGCGACAAGAAGCAGATCGTGACCCAATTCAGCGTCAAGTTCGCAGCATCCGAGGCCCCGAAGTTCAAACTCGTCAAACGCATGAGCGATAGCTCGTCTACCGTCGATACCGGAAACCCGAAGTTCGATGCCGTGGTGACTGTGCAAACCGATGAGCCTGATCTCTTGAGCCGCTACCTCACCGGTTCTCACCGGGCCGCAATTCTTCGGTTGTTGACGTACTGGCCATCGGCTCAGATCACCAACCGCGACGCGCACCTGTTGACCAGCGGCATTGAACGGAACCACGACAAACTCGTCGACTCGATCTGCCATCTGGTTGCGTCCGCGGAAACCTTCGACCGCCCGACTCACACCGCCGACGTAACACCTGCCGAGACGCAGGAGTACATCGCGAACACCGAACCGCAACACAGTGATGTCGTTGCGGAACAGCACCCAGAAGACACAACCGATGTCGGTGCTCTCATCGATGCACCAGTTTTCTCCGCGCAAGACGACCAGCGGGTGAACGGCGAGAGCCGTCTGGTCACCAACTTGGGCCTTGATGAAGCGACCGTGCTGAACGAACTCTTCAGCTCAGGGCTTGATCCGTCCGGCATCTCGGCTCGCTTTCAGCAGGTCTACCAGGGCCACAAGGTCACGTGTACAGGTGAGGTGGTCCGGGTCGGATCAGCCGAGCGTGGCGCGCAACGAGTTGCAGCGTTCATTGGTTCGGCCGATGGAGTGAACGTCGATTCGGGCCGAGTGGTTGCGTTGACCACATCAAGTCTGAGCCTGTCGTCTGCGAAGGAGACGTTGTTGCGTTCTCCGGTTCGCTCGTAAAACTCGATGCATCACAACGCCTGTTCCACGTCGCATAGGGCCAGCACAAGTGGCCGCTGATCAGCCGGGCCCTGGCGCCCCAACCGGCCGGGCCAGAGTTGACGGCCCACATGTCGGGTCGCTCACAGCAATGTCGACGGCGCGGTAGTGGGCGTTGGCTGCAACCTCCCCCAAGAAGCTCGTGGCACAGCGAGGATTGAAATAGGTACGCAACAGCGTGTCGGTTGTGTGCACCGCGACGATCTCTGCTGGCCCGACCCGACGAGCGTTAGCGTTGTAGAAGACCGCGTCTGGCTGCGGAACGTGCTGCACAGCCCCCTGTACCTCGACGAACACGGGAGGTGGAGCGATAAAGGCCTGCGCATTCGGTCGGGCATAACCATCGATCTCATCGGTGATGACCACGATGATGTGGTTCTGCAATTCGGCGACCTGGGGCCACCCCTGACGTTTGACGGCATCGAGGAGTGTGGCCGATTCACCGGCTCGGGACTGAAACATCGCTGGCGTGTAGAGGCGAGTACCAAGTGCATCGAGGAGCACCTGGTCAAAGGCGTCGGCGGTGTGCACGTCATCAAAACCGTCCTTCATATCAATGAAGATCGTGAGCGGGTCTGCCGTATCCAAGGCAGCGACGGCAACGAGTCCTTCGCTCAACACCTCGTATTCGCGAAACGACACGCCCAGCTCGTGATAGACGTGCCACCTGGGCAGAACCCGCTCATCCACGCTCCCCGCACCTAACCAGGGGCTGACCAATCCAGGCTCGAGCGGTGCAAAAACTTCGCCAGCTGGCTGGTGGTGAACGTCGAGTTCGAAGCTCCGGACGCCTTGGTCAAAGACCACCTGGACTCCCCCGCGAACGTGGTAGGAGTTGTGGCTCGAGAGTTGGTGAACCTGATCCCACGGATGGGTTGGAACCGCATCCCACTGCGCGGCGTGCACCTCGAGTGATGTTGAGGTCACGGTCGTTCCCGGAACCGGGACCGGAGTCCGCACTGGGTGTGGCAAGTCACGCCAGTCAAATACCCGGGCGAACGAGAGCCGCATATTCTTGAGCTGGTCAGCAGCCCAGTCAATCCGATCAGCCAACCGGCCAAAGTCGTGGGCAATGTCATGGAGCGCTGGTGCACACACCACCGGCAAATCTGCAAGCAACTCCGCCTGGGTTACGTAGTAGTGCGCATCGTCAACCAGGTCGGCCCCGGCTCGTAGTCGTCCGGTGAACTCACTAACACGATCGACGTCCATTCCCAGAAAGCTCACCACGGCACGTTACGCGCGCCGTAAATTACCTGTCAATGCTTTTCATGCAATTTGCTACAGCAACAGTGCGGAGGATTCAAGGGTGCTGGAGAGCGGATCTGCTACGAGTCGACAGCGGCAGGCGACACCTCGTCGTCGAGGATGACCAGCACCTGACCGTTGTCGACCTGATCACCAACAGCACAGCGAACCTCGACCACAACACTGTTCGTTGGAGCAGTAATCGTGTGCTCCATCTTCATGGCCTCCATGATCACCAACGGCTGTCCTGCGTTCACCTGGTCGCCAGATGCAACATGGACGGTCAGCACCTTGCCCGGCATAGGAGCTGTCTGTCCCCCGCTCACCGCGACCAATCCGTAATCAGGGAACCGGGCAGCCTGTTCAAGTTCGATCGTGCCAGCGGGACTCTGCACAACCAGACTGTTGTTGGTCGGGGTAACCCGGTGAGGAGTCCGGACACCGTCGGCTTCGATCGTGATGGTTCCGTTGTCGAGCTGCACGTCGACCACACGAACCTGAGCTGGCGTGCCTGCCGGTTGGTCGTTGATCAGCAACTCGACCTCAAAAACACCACCGCGGTGCGCTTGGTACCGCACCGTCACGGTGTGATCGCCGTGTGTGAATGTCTGTGTCTCGGGCGGCATTGATGAGTTCCGGTAACCGCGGGGGAGGAAACCAAGCACACCGGCACTGGACCGATTGACCTCTTGACCAAACATCGCAGCTGCAGTCGCTGCCTGCGTGAGCAGCGCGTCGTTGACCGTTACCGACGTCCGGGGTTGGACGCGGTCGATGAAGTCTGTTGTGGTATCTCCCGCAAGGAAAGCTTCGTGGCGCAATGTGGCAACAAGGAAGTCTCGGTTCGTCGTCACGCCAGCAATTGCCATGGTGTCCAGCACGAGCGCGAGTCGAGAAGCAGCTTCGGTTCGTGTCGGTGCATGCACGATCACCTTGGCCAACATGGGATCGAAGTCGACGCCGACGACGGAACCAGTTTCGACACCGGTGTCGATCCGTGCCACCGGCGATACGGGTGGCTCGAACACATGCAGGGTGCCGATTACCGGCAAGAAGTTATTCGCAGGGTCTTCGGCGTAAAGTCGGGCCTCGATCGCATGGCCGCTGATCGTTAAGTCCGACTGGGCGAACCCCAGCGGCAGTCCAGATGCGACCCGCAGCTGTTCACGAATAAGGTCGACACCGGTTATCTCTTCGGTCACCGGATGTTCGACCTGGATTCGAGTATTGACCTCGAGGAACCAAAAGTCAGCGTCGGATCCCTCGCCATCGAGAAGGAACTCAACCGTTCCTGCTGATGAATACCCAATCGCTTGCGCTGCAGCCAGCGCTGCTTGACCCATGGCGTCGCGAACTAATGGGTCCAAGACGGGGCTCGGAGCCTCTTCGATGATCTTCTGGTGACGGCGTTGGATGGAGCACTCGCGCTCGAACAAATGCACGAGCGAACCGTGCTGGTCACCCATAACTTGGATCTCAATATGGCGGGGAGCTGGTAAATATTTCTCCAAGAAGACAATGCCGTTGCCGAATGACGATGCGGCTTCGCGTTGGGCACCGGCGACCGCATCGATGAGTTCATCGGCAGACTCGACGACGCGCATACCTTTGCCGCCACCACCCGCAGTGGCTTTCACCAGCACCGGATATCCGATCGTTGTCGCCGCGGCAAGCACGTCGAGTTCATCGGTCACCTCGACCGACGGGAGCGTGGGTACGCCAGCCTCGACCATCAACGCTTTGGCTGCGAGCTTGTCACCCATGGATGCAATCGCATGCGGGGACGGACCAACCCACGTCATGCCAGCGTCTATGACTGCCGTAGCGAAGTCTGCGTTCTCAGCCAGGAAGCCGTAGCCAGGGTGCACTGCGTCGGCACCGGTGGCCTGAGCAGCGGCAAGGACCTTGGCGACGTCGAGATACGACTCTGCTGGCGTGCGTCCCCGAAGGGCGACCGCCTGATGTGCTTCGCGCACAAATGGAGCGTCGGCATCGCCGTCGGCGAAAACCGCGACGGTCTCGATACCCATGTCATGGGCACTACGGAAGATTCGTCGAGCGATTTCACCCCGGTTAGCGACCAAGAGTCGCCGTATCGGATGCTGCGTCACTACTGGTTTATCGGAAGACACCGAATCCCTCTGCTCCCTTGACGTCATTGTTGTGGCAAGCCGACAGCGACATAGCAACCACGTCTCTGGTGTCGCGTGGATCGATGATGCCGTCGTCACCGATGCGGCCAGTCGCATACAACGCCAACGACTTGAGCTCGTGGTAGTGCTCGACCTCGGCCACCATCTCGGCGTCGGCAGTCTCGTCGAACTCCAGGCCCTTTCGGGCAGCTTGGCCTCGCCGCACGAGTGACATGACACCGGCGATCTGCTTCGGGCCCATAATCGCAACCTTGGCAGTTGGCCACAGATACGTGAACCTGGTGTTGAAACCTCGACCAGACATGCCGTAGTTGCCGGCCCCATAGCTCGATCCCAGGATCACGCTGATATGGGGCACCGTCGAGTTCGACACGGCATTGATCATGCGACTGCCGTTCTTGACGATCCCTCCATGTTCAAAGTCCTTACCGACCATGAAGCCGGTGATGTTGTGCAGGAACAACAACGGGATGTCTTGTTGGTTGCAAAGCTGAATGAACTGTGCCGCCTTGTTCGCACTCTCACTGAACAGCGGCCCATTGTTCCCAATGATGCCCACCGGATATCCATGGACATGGGCCCAGCCACAGATCAGCGTGGTGCCGTATCGGGCCTTGAACTCTTCGAATCGGCTGCCGTCGACGGTGCGAGCGATGACTTCTCGTACATCAATGGCAGTGGCAAGGTCACGGCTGATCAGACCAAGAAGTTCCTCGGGATCATGGACTGGTTCGTCGCCGGTGCCAGTTGCGCCAGGGCCGCGTTTCTGGTGGTTGAGATGGGCCACGACCTCGCGACACATGCGCAACGCATCGAGTTCGTCCTCGGCGAGATAGTCCGCAAGCCCGCTGGTTTCGGCATGCATCTGTGCGCCGCCCAACGTCTCGTCGTCGGAGATCTCGCCCGTTGCCATCTGGACAAGGGGTGGCCCGCCAAGAAAGACTTTGGATCGTTCCTTGATGAAGATGTTGTAGTCACTCATGCCCGGCTGATAGGCGCCGCCTGCGGTTGACGAGCCGAACACGACCGCTATAGAAGGGATTCCGAGTTTGGACAACTCGGTGACGTCATAGAACAGACGGCCGGATTCACCGAAGTGGTCGAGTTGTTCGCGCATCTGACGCTCTGGATCATCGGAGCCCCGAAGGTCGCCACCCGCTGACTCAACGAACTGCACATACGGAAGACGATTCTCGCGGCTGATCTGGATTGCCCGCATGATCTTCTTACCAGCGAACGCGGTGATCGCTCCGCCCAAGACGGTGGGGTCGTTGCCCATGATCATGCATTCTGTGCCTTCGATCACGCCGATACCCATAACCAAACCACCACCGACGGCATAGTCGGAGCAGTAGGCAGCGAGGGGGCTGATTTCATAGAACGGCGAATCGCGATCGATGACCGCCGATATTCGTTCACGGATCGGCAGCTTGCCCCGGGAACGTAGGCGCTCCATCGAACGTTCGCCTCCGCCACCAGCGGCCTCGAGGTTCAGACGGTCGATTTCCGCGAGCTGTTCAAGCATGTCGTTGCGATTACACGCGAACTGTTCGGTTCCCGTATCCAACGTGCTTCGTAGAGTTACCACCTGCCAAATCTACGTGTCCAGACGGGAAGGCACCAAGGTCAAGCACCAAGGTCAGGCGTCGCGTGCCCCGCCATCGACTGCGATATCAGCCCCGGTGATATGCCACGCCGCCTCGCTGGCCACGAAAGCAACGACGCTCCCGATGTCACCAGGGGTCGGCAACCGCTCCGTCAAATTCGGCATTGAGTTGTCGAGCGCCCAACGCTCGGACTGCTCCCATGACTCGCCGTGGCCGTCACGGGCGGCTCGACGCATGATCATCGCTTGCACCTCGTCGGTGGCGATCATGCCCGGACTCACCAGGTTGGCGGTCACCCCTGAGCCCCGCAGCTCCATTGCAAGCGTGCGCACCAAGGTTGGCAGGGCGGTCTTGGCCCCGTAGTACCCCACGTTTCGGTTGCCGGGTTGTTGGGTGCCGACCGTGCCCATGAAAATGATGCGCCCCCAACCCCGGTCGCGCATGGCTGGCATACAGGCCTGCGTGACCCGCACCGCAGCGAGCACGTTCACGTTCCACTCCTCTTCCCAGTTCACCATGCTCGACCAGCTGGACCCACCTGGAGCGCCGTAATTATTCACCAAAACATCAACCCGGCTCGCAACGTCGACCAGATGATCCATCGACGCGTCGGACCTAATGTCGGAGGTGACTGCCTCGGCGCTGAAGCCTGCGTCCACGAGTTCCTGAGCGACCGGATCTGCCTGGCCTGACGCAAACCCGTGAATCACCACGTGGGCTCCCTCAGCAGCCAGCACACCCGCGATACCGCGGCCGGTCCCGCGGTAACTTCCCGTAATAAGAGCCGTCTTACCTGCCAGTTGTAGATCCATCGGCCGTGTCTAGCAGATGCAAACCGGCGGCCCGAACTAGTGATCCACCCTTGTGGCCCGAACGCGTGCCGCAGCGATCAGACGCGGCGGGCAAGCACCACGAATATGGTGCGGAGCAGAATCTGGATGTCGAGCACCGGTGTCCAGTTCACGAGATACTGCAGGTCGTGCCCGAGCTTGAAGCCAGGGTCGGTGTGGTAGCTGCCGTTGACTTGTGCCAGCCCGGTGATTCCAGGGCGAATGTCGTGGCGGCGGCCGTACCCGGGGATAACCATCTCGAAGCGATCCGCCAGTTCCTGTCGTTCGGGCCGCGGGCCCACAAGGGCCATCTCACCCCGGATGACGTTCCACACCTGGGGCAACTCGTCGAACCGCATTGACCGCATCCAAGCCATCGCAGGGATGACACGTTCGTCCTCGCGCGTTGCAAGTACCGGACCCGTGACATCTTCAGCCCCGATGTACATCGTGCGAATTTTCACCATCGAGAACTCGCGCCCGTACCGGCCCACTCGTTCCTGGCGATAGAACACCGACTTGCCAGCAACGATTCTGGCGTAGACCACCGTGAACACCATCAGCGGCAACAGCAGTGGCAAAGCCACGAGCACATACACCAAGTCGAGCAGCCGCTTGAACCGGGCCTTGGACGGCGGCATTGCATGAGATCGCAACGCAACAAACGGCATGCCAGCGATCTGACGCGTCTTCTTCACCCCGAGGAGTGTGTCCGAGGGTGTGAGTCGGTGATAGACGCCCACCCGCTGCTTTTCGAAATCCTCGAGGGGGCGGGGGTACACCTCGCTCAGTTCGATCCCACCCAGTAGAAGGACATCGCTCACACGGAGTTCTTCCACCGCCTCAGCAAGATGTTCGGTGCTCGACCGTCGGCCGACCACGATGGCATCACGATCGGTCTCGACCAGATGGGCCTCGGCCAATTCGATATCGTCGGGATTACCAACCAGCAGGACCTGGGGTCGACCAAACCGGGCGGTCAGCACCCGGTGTGCAAGCCACCGATTAAAGGACAGGGCGCAGGCCGCTACGACAGCAAACACTGCCAGGTTGAGCCGGGGCATGAGGAACTTGGACGCACCCAAAGATAACGACGCATCGATCAAGACGGCGATGGCGGTTAATGATGTGGTCCGAGGAAGCCGAGATGTTGCACCAAGACGTGAGTCGATCTCATACAACCCGCCGAAGTAGGCAACCACAATGTGCACCACGGTGACGACTGCGAAACCAGCGAGATAGTCCACAATCGAGTAGCTCGGCCAACTCACTCCCCACCGGACGAACGAAATGAGCATCATCGCGCCAAACAACGTGATGACATCAACGACGTACATCCATCGGAAGCCGCTGTGGTTGCGCACCGAAAGCGCTGGCGGGCGCGAGGCGGCCCGGGATGCGGTCGATCCGGGCGTGGTACCCGTTTCTGCCTCGGCGGTCATAACGCAAGGGTAGTTGGTGTGCCGCCCACCAAAGCCCCACGGGCAGGTCTAGGCACCCTGCGGTGCAGATTTCGCCCACTCGGCAAGCCGGAGATCAGGCGTAAGTGCCTTCCGGGTCATTGCCATAGTCACGATGATCACCGAGAGCGCCACGGCTCCCAGCACCAGAAACATGACGACGAGCTGGATCAAGACTGCATCGATTGGGTCCACCCCAGCCAGAAGCAGTCCGGTCATGGCCCCCGGCAACGCGATCAGTCCGACGACCTTGGTGCGCTCAATCTGAGGGACGAGGGCAAGCCGTGCCACATCGTGAACCACGCGCTTCGTCGACGCTGGCCCGTCGAAACCCAACGCAAGCATGGCTTCAATCTGACCAGCTGAATCGATGAGTTGGGAGCGGGTGCGATCGACTGCCTGTACGACCGTGGGCATGGTGTTGCCGATCGTGATGCCTGCGATGACGACCACCGACACGGCTTCGATGGCCAACACACCAAGCCCAAAGACCACCGCAAGCACGACACCAACGGTGAGACCGATCGCCGCAAGACCAACGAATGCCAAGTCTCGGCCTGCTCCGGTGCGGCGGGCAACAACTACGCCAGCAATCACCACCATCGCCACTACCCACAACCCTGACCACCAATTGGCAAAGCTCGACTCGAAGATCACTGAGAAGAACGCGCCGACCGCAAGCAGCTGCACTGTCGCACGGGCTGACGCCCACAAGACCGAACGTTCAAGACCCAAACGCTGCCACCACGACACACCGATAACAATCACAATCAATACGAGCGAGATTGCTGCTTGCCAGATCTCGACATCGGTGCGCAAGGGTCAGCCGCTCGGCTGTTGGACCAGCGTGGCCCGTAGATGGTGGGTGAGAGGTTCACCAACGGCAGCCATCGATACTTGGTACGCAAGTGTCGTCACCCCGGCGTGCTGTTCCACCCATATCTGACGGTGGACATCGGTCACTGACTTTGCGGTGGGCGTGGTGTGCACCCCATCGAGTTGCAGCACAAGAGCGCCCCCATCAACTGTGCCCCTATCAACTGTGCCACTGTGT
>Ga0206129_10001036_pt1 | contig 39271 bp, 30 predicted proteins | sample Helgoland_Spring_8_FD_148616 | JGI IMG/M metagenome (GOLD analysis project Ga0206129, IMG submission 148616) | Pelagic subsurface seawater microbial communities from Kabeltonne, Helgoland, North Sea - Helgoland_Spring_Bloom_20160502_2 | ecosystem: Environmental > Aquatic > Marine > Epipelagic ...
AAATCCACCGTCAAAAAACTCAACCTCTGCTCTTTTAGTTGATAAACCTATTTGGGTAGCCAGATTGAATGCTCGAGAGTTTTTCCAGCGCGAATACAAATAGGCATCGGCAATTTCTGTATCACCTTCTATACCGAGTGCCCTAGCACTTGCGATTTCAACGTCATAACGCGTTTCACTGTAGGCAATACCCAAGGTGTGCACTAGCCCCGGAGATGTTATTTCATAACCCACTCGCACGTTACGCAAGTCACCGGGATTAAATGTCTTAATCGCATCGACAGTAATGCGGTCTCGGTGCCCCGTTATATTATTAACCTGCAAGCCCAAGGCCAAACGCCAATCACCGGTTGATTCAACACCGTAGTTATCAACGCCGACCGAATAATTAACTCGCTGATCGGTTACTGTTTGCAAAACAAGCTGTGTTTCACCAACCTGCTTGCCCGGCTGAAACACTGCTATTGCAGAGAGGCCCGGTAATTCGTTAAGTTTTATTAAACGTGATTCAAGCGGTTTTAGTAATACCGGATTGCCCTGCATGGATTCGAAGGGTTGAGTAATGGCGTCGGAACGGTACAACTCATTTTTGCCGGTAGTCACTGCGCCAACAATGCCCGCAAAAATACGCACACGAACGATGTTATTTTCAACCTCTTGCGGAGGTACGATGGCTTTAGCCAGTAAGTAGCCGTCTAAACGTAGCTGATCGGTCACTATCATGGCCACTTCATCCAACTGGCCTATCGTTAAGCGATTATTATTACTCGTTAAAAATTCCTGCAGTAATTCCTCGGCGCCTTGTTGATGCGCAGTATCAATGACGCCAGGCTCTTCGTAGGTGGCAACAATTTCAACAACGGTAATGCGCGGACTATTGTCAGTGGGTATCTCACGAGCACTGGGCAAAGGCACGCGAATGACATCGCCCAACGGCTGAGGTAGCACCGGTTGTTGTGTTCTTGGTTCAATAACACCCGGGTCGATTGCTGGTTGTGCTGCGACCTGCCAAGAGCAACTTAAACACACACCTACTATTGCCAAGCCGCAAGCCACAATGCGGCAACGGTCAAAGCGGCCTGTACCATTGGTAGGGCTTTTAGCAAGTACGCTGTTGTGAGAAAACTTATAGACCATCATTTACCTATCGATTCCGAGTAACTATGTAATTATGTAACTGTGAATGCCTATATGGTATTGCCTTAGCTACCTAGCGCCGGCGCTCTTGCCCAAGTATCTAGGCGCACCTGCTAGAAGTGAAAAGGCACTTACAAACAGTAAACCACTCGCAGGCACCGGAATCACCGAATCAATGCCTACATCAAAGTTATCGGCATAATAAGAACCGTTGAAACTGGTGAGCTCAAGAGGCGCGGCTGGGCCTGATTGCATAGTCTCAAGAATATTGACCTTACTGAATGCGTCGTTAAACTCAAGGCCTAGCGTAACTTCAGTATCACAACCTTGGCTTGGGTCACTAGACGGAAATTCATAACCGCATGATGATGTCGTACTTGAACGCAGTATATTTACCCCGGCAATTAGTCCGTCGCCGCCGGCTGCGAATGCCCCGTTTTCACCATTAATATCTATCGTTTGCGATTCGGAACCCAAAGCAATAATAAAAACATTGTTAAGCTGTACGCCAGATTCTACATTGATATCCCAATCGTTGACATTCGCCGACGACAATACCAGCGAAACACCGCCCGTAGCATTGCCACCATTTTCGTTGGTTAGATTGATTGTTATCGCTGAGGGCTGTGCAGACCATGACTGATGCGCCCCTAGCCAAATTAACTCTTCGCCGCTGGCATTGGCTCCAATAATACTGCCGCTCGTGATATTTTCAAACAAGCCATAGCTTTGGCCTGCATAGCTATAAGTGAGTGGATCACCAGACGCTTCGGACGGCGTCGAAACGCTAACCACTGCCGAATGCGCTGCAAACGTCACGCAAAAGCCACCTAATAATAAACAAAAATTTTTCACCGCAATCACCACCTTTAGGTTGGGATACGCGAGAAGAGCTTGGTGTGTTGAATCTAAAGATGAGCAAAGAAACGCTCGGAGAAAAAGCAACTAGTTCATTGAAAAACGATCTTTGAGTAATCGTCTGCACCTCACTAAAAATATTAAAGAGGCGCTGCTAATTAGCTTATGTACCCCGCTTTAGACCAAGCTCTACTCAATGTATCGCTTCGTTCAAAACAGGGGCCAAGGGGATTTATATATTACTCGAGCAAGCCACAAAGTCAATCGTTTATTTTTTACACAACTCAATCACAACTTGATTCCGAATAAAGGTTTATCCACAACCCATTGTTTTAAATAGTATTAAGAGAAATATTCGAGGCCAGAGCATCCATTGTTACGGCTAAACCATTGCTAAACGATGCACGGCATTCATGGCTAAGCTATGCTGCTGCAAAAAACTTTTCAACCATTGCATTAAAGCTTTGCGGCTTTTCTGCATGGGGCCAATGCCCCGCCCCAGCAATTTCCCGATAGGTAAACTGAGGAAACAAGCCGCGCATAGCAGGCTCGTTTTCGGGGCGAATATACTTAGAGTGTTCACCGCCAATCAATAGAACCGGCTTGCTAAAAGGCGGGCTATCACCAAGAACAATACCCACTCGCAGCTGATCATACGACTGTGCCAGCGCATCTAAGTTGAATTTCCAGCAGAAGGACTGCCCCTGCTTACGCAGGCTTTGCAACAAGAATTGACGCGTTGGCAGATCCTCAACCAATCCACTCAATAATTTATCGGCCTGTGAGCGCGACTCTACGGCCGGCAAATTTAAAGACTGTAAAGCAGTAAGAATTTCGCTGTGATGTGGTGGGTAGGTAACTGGCGCTATATCCACTACCACCAGTCTATTAACAAGTTTTGGGTAACGCAGTGCTAGGGACATAGCAACTTTTCCACCCAGCGAATGCCCTAATAATTTGCAATCGGATATATTAAGACTGATAAGCGTGTCTGCGACGCGATCGGCCATAGACGGTATATCTAGTGCTGCTTCGTGCGGAGAATCTCCGTGATTGGGTAAATCAAGTGCATACACGCGGTGCGTGCCAGCCAATTGCTTACCTAGCGTGGCTAGATTGCGACCGCTACCAAATAACCCATGTAACAGAACCACGACATCGTCGCCGCTACCACTCGTTTCAAAAGCTAAACTCATTAATTATTTCCTGATACAGTAAAAACATTGATTACAGCCGTTACGCCCCCACTACCGAAAACACCGTTTATAATATCCGCTTTAATGTCTACTCAATATCAATCACGGCGATTTAATATGTCCCCTTTAAGAAAATGCTGCCAAGCTTACCGGTTGTTTTTTATTTGTGTTGCCCTGCTAAGCATAGGGGCATGCCAGAGTCATTCATACAATGAAACAGTCTATCCTTTTTTAATTAATGATGAGCAAATTGACACTTCGAAACCGAAGCGCTTGATAATTAGCCATGAAAACTTTGGCGCTCCTTCAAAGAATTATTTACAAGCTTACGAGAGAAAAATTGATGCCGTCGTTGAAGAAACACTAAAGAAAAATAACTATACCATTATCAATAACAGCGATTATCGAAAATTTTGGCGCGAAGCCAAACGAAAACATGGCTCGCCGTATAACGCCTCAACTTCTCAAGTCAACGCAACGGCATTTCAGTTAGTCGTGCGACAAACGCTAAATAAGTTAAAAGAAGCGAATATCGCCGACGCCATTATTTTTACCGATCTTGTTGAACAACCGGTAGTTTTTCAAGGCAACAATAATCATCTCGCCAAATGGCACGGCGTATCGCGGCGCCCCGGAGTTAAAGGCAGTGGCGCTGTGTCAACTGAATTTGATTGGTCTCAAAGCGTACCCGCTGCTTCCCTGCGAATCATTATCTATGATATTGACGGCAAGCTCTTGTTTAAAAGCATTGGCGGACTTGAAGTGACACGTTATATCGATACACGTAAAGTCAGCGGACGTTTTGCACGTCGCGATAAATTATTCACTAAATCTTCCAACATTTACGAGGGTGTTGCCTTAGCATTGCATCCATTTATTGTTGCCGAGGGCTACCCACAGCAATAGCATGATTGACGATCACAATAGTCCGACCAGCTATTGATCTTTAAAGTTTAGCGACGCCGAATTGATGCAATACCGTAATCCAGTAGGCTGTGGACCGTCGTTGAACACATGCCCAAGGTGAGCATCGCATGCCTTACAAACAACTTCGGTGCGCTGCATGCCATGTGAGTAATCGGTATTTTCACCAACAGGACTACCTGACGCCGGCTGAAAAAAGCTGGGCCAGCCAGAGCCCGAGTCGTATTTGTCGTCTGAGCGGAATAGTCGCTCACCGCAGCATTTACAGTGATAAGTACCCTGAGCTTTATGCGCGTCATACTTGCCGGTAAATGCCCTCTCGGTACCTTTTTGCCGCGCTACAGCGTACTCCTCTGGGCTCAGGCGCTCACGCCATTGGGAATCAGTTAAATTCATTTTTTTGGTCATGCTGTTCTCTCCAGAAATGGAATGCCAAACCTTTAATAATCCAGAAATAATCGTTGGCATTCACAGCCGACAGATAAAAGGCTTTATGAGAGGCGGTATTGGCTGCTTTTACACCAACTAAGTGTAGATATTACCCCGTTACAAGCACCGAGGTAAGTCTATAATCTAAAATTGAAGGTCTTATTATGCTAAGCAAAAAAGACCCATCTTTAACACTACGTTGGCAACACATGTGAGCGGGCTCGATCAACATCCGCTGCCGACCAATAGAATGATTGTGACCATGCAAAAAATGAATAAATCCGACAAGCTTCGCGACGTATGTTATGACATTCGCGGCCCCGTGCTGCGTGAAGCCACCCGGCTGGAAGATGAGGGTCACCGAGTACTCAAACTCAACATTGGCAACCCGGCAGCCTTCGGACTGCTGACACCCGACGAAATTTTACAAGATGTCATTCGCAACTTACCTCAAGCCCAAGGCTACTGCGCTTCAAAAGGCCTCTATTCGGCACGCAAAGCTGTCATGCAGGATTGCCAGCTGAAAGGTATACCCAACATTGAGATAGATGATATCTATTTGGGTAACGGCGTTAGTGAACTTATCGTGATGGCTATGCAGGGCATGCTCAATAATGGCGATGAAGTATTAATTCCTGCGCCTGATTACCCTTTGTGGACGGCTGCGGTTTCGCTTTGTAGCGGTACCCCAGTTCATTATCGATGTGATGAGGAAAATGGCTGGCAGCCTGATCTGCAAGACATTGAGAGTAAGATTAATGAGCGTACCCGAGCTATTGTTATCATTAACCCTAACAATCCGACTGGTGCGGTTTACAGCAAAGATACACTTGAAAAAATTGCTGAATTAGCGCGCAAACACAAACTTATCGTCTGTGCCGATGAAATATACGATCGCATACTTTTTGAAGATGCCAAGCATATTCCGTTTGCTTCGATCGCCGACGACCTGTTTTGTTTGACGTTTAATGGCTTATCTAAGTCCTACCGACTCGCCGGCTTTAGGTCGGGATGGATGATCATTAGCGGGCCGAAATTGCACGCCAAAGATTTTATTGAAGGGTTGGATATTCTCTCTTCAATGCGGCTTTGCGCAAACGTACCTGCACAATATGCCATACAAACCGCGTTGGGTGGCTACCAAAGTATTAATGACTTAGTTCTTCCTACAGGGCGGCTTGGTGCTCAATTAGAGCTTGCCTACCACAAGCTTATTAATATTCCTGGGGTGAGCTGCGTTAAGCCTAAGGGCGCTATTTATTTATTTCCTAAGCTTGATGAAGATATGTACGTGATTGAAGATGACGAACAATTTGCTCTTGATTTATTACTTGAGCAAAAAATATTACTGGTGCAAGGCACCGCCTTCAATTTACCCAGCAAGAATCATTTGCGCCTCGTATTTTTGCCTGCTGTTGATGTACTCGACGATGCTATTGATCGCTTGGCAGAGTTTTTACGCAGCCGAAGACGCTAACCACTAGTACAAAACATGACGTGCTCGTGAATTGCATGCCTGGGGGGCGGAATTCGTACTCAGCCATTCGTAGAACGTAATTGGAAGTAAAGCTAGTAAGATACTCGGGCCCAAGCAGACCTAAAACAACTGATAGCGCGAGCCACGCAAACGCGGAGATTTTTCGCTAACTGGCAATGTGCAAAGTCGATCCATATAGGTAACGCTGCCGTCTGCGTACTCCCAAACCAGCTGCTCGCCTACTCGATAACGCTTAACAGCAAGCGGCCCCCAACCCAATGCATGAAATTCCAACACGCCATTATTCCAGGTCATACTGGCTGATGTTCGGGCACAATACTCTTTACCACCGGCAATAAACAAAACTGAGCCTTCTGTGTCATTTGAATTGAGCCCGATTGTGTCTGCATTGGCATTAGGACCAGCATCATGAATAATGCCTGAAGACGTAACAACCACCCGCGAGCCACACTGCTCAACTCGCTCCACGTGCCCTGTGTGTCCGCCTTCAACACCCACCCATAAACCACGTATGTCATCCGCACCCTCGGGCAAAGGTTCGGTGCAGTCAGCAAGAATGGGCAGCGGAAAGTGATCATAGCCGCAACCTGGGGTATTACCTTTGGGAATTTCTACAGCACTTTTACCGCTGCCATCAAGAGCAGGCAACTCACAGTAATTAATCGTGCTGCCATCACCCGCTAGTACTGCAGGCTCTAACATTAATGGTGGCCTTGCTGAAAAATAAAGCTGCCAAAATGCTGCGCAGAAAAGTGCCAGAAAAACCAAAAAAATTCGAATGAACCAAGTCTTCACTTAACCACACCTCTCTGATTTAGAAGGAAGAAACTGAGGCTATACTAATGGCATAAAGAATGTCAACAAATCACCGTTTTAAATCCTTGGTAATCTGAGCATCGGTTCTCCTGGCTCTGCCTAGGTACTGCGATGGTGTTTCTCCAAACCATCGTTTGAAGCTACGTCTAAAGCTAGACGCATCACTAAAACCCATCAAATGCCCGATACTTTCAACAGATAAACTCGCATCGGTTAAGTAGTTGGCGGCTTGTTTTTTAGCTTGTTCATCGCGAATAATTTGGAATTTGGTTCCTTCCAACGCTAATTTTCGAATCAGCGTGCGCGAACTCATGCACAACGTTGCTGCCACCTCATTGGAAGTCCATATCCTGCCTGGGTTTTCAGATATGAGTTTTGATACCCTCTGCTCGATCGACAAAACAGACTTTCCTGTCTCACCGGCTGTTATTTCTTTTAGCTGCTGTTCACATATCGCTACTGCCTCCCTGTGTAACCTAGCGTCAGCTACCGGTGACGGCACCGATAATAGACAGGGTGCAACGATGATTTCAGTCGCCGAACGATTAAACTGCACATTGCCACCAAAGTCGTCGTGATACCTCTGCCAATAGCTTGGTTTTGCATAAGAAAAATAAATCTGCCCCTTAAATTGACCTGCACCAACAAAAAATTCTATGGCCGCAAAGAGTCCACTCAGTACAGTCTCGGTTATAAATAATCGTAAATCCTGTAAATCAAACGCTTCAGCAAAATTAATTTTTAGACCCGCTGAGTCTTCACTGATTGTAGTCTCAAAAAATTCCACTCGCGTTCGACCATATTCGGCAAGCAAAGTCAGCGCAGTTCGAAGGTCAGGAGCACTAAAAGTCGCAACACCCAAGGGGCCGTGAGTTGAAAGATTCAATTGTGTCCCGACGAGCAGCCCTAAATCCTCAGCACCTGAAATAGCCTGTGCATTGCTATAAATTTTAACCATGTCATGACGAGCAATAGTCCCGTCCAGAGTCATTAACTCCTCATAGGACACATTAGTGCCCTCAAAATACCTTTGGCTGTTTTCTTCGCTAAGCCGCAAATACCGAAATAAAATACGCGCATAGCTTGACGGAGGATGTTTGTGGTTTCGCATGTTAAGGCAACGTAGAAAATCTATTTTAATGACTGAGGTGTCAAACCAACACCAGCGGCCGAAGTTTACATCGGCTTCCTGCAGGATGTCACTATTTGCCCCCCTGGCGTCACTCTTTGCTCTTTGCAACAAAAAAGATGTGTCGAATAATCAGAATTAACGTGATCTACGATACAGGCAATGGACTCAACAATGACTGCACAAACCTCCTCGTCTCACCAAGCCGACGACCTAACACTATTTAAGGCCCTCACCCAAAGACCTAAAATAGCCTGGCCTACCATCCTTCTGCTCATAGCCTCTTTTGCTCTTTTCAGCCTATCAACAATCGCCTACGCCGCGGGTTTGTTGTCGCTATTTTGGGCCATTCTGATAAATACCGTTGCAGCTTATTTGTCCTTCACTCCAGCGCATGACGCATCTCACGGCGCTGTGAGTTCTAATCGAGAGCTGAACGATTGGGTTGGTCGACTCGCCACCGTGTTGCAGTCACCCGTGCCATTTTTCCGCACGTTTCGCTACCTACACATGCAGCATCACCGATTCACTAACGATGAAACGAAGGATCCGGATGTATATGTTAGTACCGGCCCAAATTGGCTTCTGCCGTTGAAATGGGCAACGCTCGACTTCAACTATCTTTATTGTTACCTGAGGCCCTCAGTACTGATGAAAAGGCCAAGCATTGAGCGCAGAGAAATTTTTTTAGCGCTTATTTTTGGGGCGCTGATCGTCACAACAGTTACCTTTGCAGGTTGGCTAGACTACTACCTGTTACTGTTCATTATTCCGAACCGTCTCACGGCGGTATTCCTGGCAATCACGTTTGATTTCTTGCCTCACTATCCACACCAAGCACACCCAAAAAGCGAACCTTTTCAATGCACATCAAATCGCGTTGGTATGGAGTGGTTGCTAACACCGGTATTACTAGCTCAGAATTATCATCTCGTGCACCATCTCTATCCAACAGCGCCGTTTTATCGCTATCTGAAAATTTGGAATGCGAAAAAGCATTATCATCAAGCGCAAAAACCCGCTACGGTCGATACTTTTTCGCTCAGGCCAAGAACAGAAAGTGAGGATTTGCTGGATCACCTGTGACAGACTCGAATGGTCACTAGGTAGCGAACTATTACTCAATTATTCGTTGCCAACAAGGGAGTTTGGGCGCTACCGCCGCCTCCACTTCTTAAGGTATACCACTACTGGCATTCTTACTTTAGTAAGTCCTAAGCAATGACTTCGAGTTTAGTCAAATCCGGCCAGCCAACTTCCCAGTTTTCAGGTTGAAGACATCCTTAACGATGGAGCTGAGTGAGAAACGAGGGGTGGCGCCAGCGGCGCGGAAAAGATGCCGCCATAGGCCCTCGCATTTTTCTTTCAGTTGCCCCTCGCAGCTCACACCTGCATGCAGGGAAAATCTATTGGCCTTGGCCACTCGTTCCAGCGCGGCATCATGGATATCCAAAACGGGAATCATTAATATAGACAGAGCAGCATAAAAAAAGTATTCTTTACACCTGTGTATAAAGTCCTGCTGTTTAGATTTAAAGAACACAGTGGAGAATGAAAGTAGGCTCACCCTAAGTTAATCATTAAGAGATTAGAAAAAAATGCGAGTGACTGCGCGCGCAAACATGCATCGCCCTGAATCAGGGGGACGCAATGAGCAGGTGGGATACGAAACAGTAAGAGAGTTCGGGCCGGGTAATATTTCTTGCTGGCTGAATCGGCTTGGCTCCATGACTAGGTTCACCGAACATGGGTAAAGGTTCAAGCGACGGCGCGCAAAATGCGCCAACTCCCGTGCGGCTGGACTGCGACAAGCTGGCCGGCATCGCTCTGCCCTCATCAGAACCCTTTATCTTGCCCGAGCAAATCATTGAAGGAACTCACAGACCCCGTGGCGAGGTCCTTTACCAGGGCAAAGAACTCATCATTGAGATTTTCGAGGACGACGCAGCGAGCTATACTATCAGCGACCCTTACCCGATGGACGAATACGTGTTGGTGATGAGTGGAAAGCTGGTGCTAACCGATTCTCGGGGTAAAGACCATGAGTACCTCCCGGGTGATTCCCTGATTGTCCCAAAGGGCTTTACTGGCGTTTGGAAGATGGTTGGGAAATTTCGCGAACTTATTGCTCTCGAGCGAAACGCCTACGATAAGGTCTTCGGAGCTGAGGAGAGTGCAGAGATTGCGGAGGAAGTAACCGACACATCGGATTCAGAGATTATGGGCGAAGATGCAATCGGCGGGACGAAGGATGCGCTTCCCATCAGGCTCGACCCGGACAAGCTCGCCGGAATTGCCCTGACGCCAGAGGAACCCTTTATCTTTCCCGATCAGATCCTTGAGGGGAGCCACAGTCCTCGTGGCGACACCCTCTACTTGGGTAGAGATCTTGTCATGAAAATCTACGAGGATGACGCGGCGTCCTATGCGATCAGCGACCCCTTCCCTTGCGATGAATTCGTTTTGGTGATGGATGGCAAGTTGACCCTGACCGACTCCCAGGGTGAAGAACACGAGTATTTCCAGGGCGACGCTCTGATTGTTCCAAACAGCTTCACCGGCATCTGGAAAATGACCGGTAACTACCGCGAGCTTATCGCCATTGACAGGGGAACCGAAGACGGACTCTTCGGTTCCAATACGAGCGCGGAGGACCGGAAAAATGCAGAAACGCACAAGCTGAAAGCCTTTATCTCGTCCGATCCTCGCGCGGGGAGGGCTCATTGAACGGAAGCCTCATGCACTCGTCCCCTTTTCAAGAAACTTACAACTCACACCGAGCAACGACGGGCTTGCCAGTCGTTGCTTTCACCCTCGTCTGCTCTAGGAAATTGTTCTCAGGGCAAAAATTTACCGCTACCATATTCGGAAGGTGCGTCAATGAATAATCAGAATATAGCCGAGCAAATGAATGGAATTGGTGTTAAAGCCGTCATTGCGATTGGAGTCACACTTATCCTGTCGCTGTTTCTTCCGCTGGAAGCTCCTGAACCCAACCAGAATGATGCTATTCATTGGCTGATGAATTCTCATGGAATTTATGTTCTAGGCTGGACCAACCAAATAGTTTCCATGTTGGCCTTCTCTTTTGCATTTGCAAGTGCCGCCTGGTTGGTTGTTAATACTCACCCAGTTCGTACAGTGATTTCTCTGGCCTTTACAGCGATGGCAACGATGGCATTTTTTATTGTCAAGTTTGTGAACGTCTGGTCAGTCCCTTTAATGGCGAAAGCACTGGCATCCGGTGCAGAGGCAAGCTCAACAGCAGCTACGTTCTTAACCGCCCATGCACCTTCTGTTGCATTCGGTTTTGGGCCCTCCATGGATTATCTTGGATTTCTTCTGTATGCAATTGCAGGATTGTTGATCTATCGGCCAATGATGAAACTGTCAAAAAGCGCCAAAGTTGCCGCCATAGGGTTACTGTTATACGGCATTCTCTATTTCGCTACTTTGTTAGCACCTTATGCCGATATTTTAGGACAAGCCGATATTGAAGTTGCTGTTTTGATAAGCGCTTTACCTTTGCTTGTCTCTTTCGTTGCCCTCTACTTTGCCTTTAAAAGTGCGAATAAGCAGCAATAGGTGCCATATGCCCAAGAATAAATCCATAACCAGACGCGACTTTTTAAATGGTGTCGCTTATACAGCCCTAACAGTTGGGGTCAGTGCGCCATTAGGGCGAACAGTATTTGCAGCAGGTATGCAGACTAGTGATGGCGCGCCATACCCCCCACGATTAACAGGTATGCGCGGCAATCACCCTGGCTCGTATGATCATGCACACCCATTGGCGTGGTACGGCGAAGCCCCAAAAATAGCTAAAAATACAAATGAAGAATATGATCTTGTTGTTGTGGGTGGTGGCATTAGCGGCCTTGCCGCAGCATTGATGTTTAGGCGTGAGCGTGGGCCGGATCAGCGCATTCTTATTTTAGATAACCATGATGACTTTGGCGGCCATGCTAAGCGTAATGAGTTTATCTCTGATGGTAAAATGCTGCTGAGTGTTGGCGGTGCCGTTAATATGGAAGACCCGCAAAATGTCTACAGTGATGATGCTCTGCAACTCTTGAATGAAATTGGATTGGACTTAGATAAGCTAGCAGCGGGTCAACAAGATGATGGCATCACTGACCTATTTGGCTCCAATTCGGGAATGTATCTAAAAGACAAGGATGGCACTGGTTCGATAACAGTCGGCAAGTGGGTTAAAGCCTATAATGGTCTTGGAAATTATAAAGAACTGATAGAACAGCTGCCGATTCCTCAGTCCGAAAAAGACAAAATCATTAAACTTGCAAGTGGAGACTGGGATTACCTGGTCGGTTTATCGCTCCCTGAACGTTTAGAGTATCTGTCTACGACACCATATCATCAATTCCTTCGGGAAAAGGTGGGGCTCTCGGAAAAGTATCTAACGCTGTTTGATACTTGGGTTCGCTTGTCATTTGGTGTTGGTGGTGAAGCCACCTCAGCGCATGAAGCAATGATGGTAGCCGCGCCGGGGATGGGCAGCGTTGGCTGGCCATGGGGTCTTGCACAAGACCTGTTTATGGGCGGCGACGAACCTCCGATCAAGACTTTAATTTTTCCTGATGGCAATGCGTCTGTTGCACGAATGATGGTACGTACTTTAATTCCAGAAGTTGCGCCGGGAACTTCGATTGATGATATAACCACGGCCCGTTTTGATTATGGAAAACTGGATACTGATGGTTCGCCCGTCAGGCTAAGGCTGAACAGTACAGCAATTCGTGCCAAACAGAATGGGGAGCAGGTAACTGTCACCTATGTTAAGGATAACAAGCCCTATAATGTAAAAGCCAAACACTGTGTTCTTGCCTGCTATAACAGTATTATCCCACATATATGCCCTGAACTGCCTCAAAAGCAAAAAGAGGGCCTGAAATACGGCGTTAAAGTCCCCTTCGTGTGGGCAAGTGTTGTGGTAAAGGATGGGGACATTTTTAAAAAAGCGGGGACAGATTTTATTAATTGCCCAGATAGTTATTTTGGTACAGTAAGTATTGCGCCTATGACTAAAATGGCTGATTATCAAGCGCCGAGTGGCCCTGGGGGCCCCCGGGTGATCTTTATGATGCGTGCGCCAGCAAAGCCGCTGCAAGGCAATCAAACGCCTCGTGATGTATATCGTCAGGCGCGACGTGAGCTACTTGCAACATCTTTTGATGATATCGAGGCAGAGATTAAGGCCCAACTGAATGAGGTATTTGCTAATCAGGCGTTTGATGCGGAGCAGGAAATCGAGGCGATTACTGTCAACCGGTGGGCGCATGGGTATGCATATTCATACATGGAACTTTTTGATAGCTTTGATAAAGGCAACTATCCCTATCAAGTAGGCAGAAAGCAGTTTGGCCGTATATCTATCGCTAATACCGATGCTGCCGGACAAGCCTACCTCAATGTTGCGATTGATCAGGCTTGGCGGGCAGTGCAGGAACAGCTTTATATAAGCAGGTAATAACTTTAAAGAGCAAGGCATCTCCCGCTTTAGGTGCAATTTATCCTGTTAGCTAACAGATTTATTTGGATTACAGCCCGATCAGTTCCTTGTCAACGAATCAAAAATGTCTAGTAAAGGCTGGGAAGTCCAGCAAGCTATTCAGATGGTTCAGGGGTGGTATTGATAATGACAAATTCCCGGTACTGCTCGGGCATCGTCCAGTACCCAGTGTAACCTTCAGGGACGATCAAATAATCACCCTTCTTAAACTCCATCTCTTCCCCCTCGTCAGGGGTCAGGATAAGACGGCCTTCTAGAATTTGAACAAACTCGTCAACGGGCAGTCCATCGATACGCACCTTACCAGGGGCGGCATCAATTACATAGGCTGAAATTTTGCCCTCGTAGAACTTATGCGTTGAGCTACTTATCGGGAGTTCAGTCTGAATCGCTTTATCAGTTGCTCGGTTAGGGTCTGTAGGGACGAGCCCCTTACCCTCTAAAAAACTCTTTGCGATAAGAATGGGAAAGTTTTCTGTCATTGGCGAAGATGCTTCTTTGGTAGCGCTGTCTTCAGCAATTGAATAGGTACTGTTTAGTAACATAAGCGATGCAAAAGCTATAGCCTTTGCGGAAGTTCTGAATATAGAAATCATTATCTAGCCTACTATTTGGTTAATCAGTTTTGGTTAATCTCAGGTTACCTTCACATTCAGCTTAATTGCTCTTGCACCGCCCGCCATGCAGCAATAATGGCACCATCTAGATTACTGCGTGCTTCCGAATCCGAATTGGCAATACTAATGCGGCCAATCTGTTTGCGACCCAATTCATAAGGCGCCCCTCCCTCTGGCCAGGCAGGATCAAATAGCTCAAAACGATTATAGGCGTAGCCATGGGCCCAACGGTTAAGCGTAATGGCTTCAATATCGCGATCTGCATCAAAGCCATTTGGCCCGAACATACCTGTAAGCTGCGTACGAATATCTTCCTCATAAGATTCGAATGATCTTGAATAGACGTCTCTTCGGCCCATGCGGTAAATGTCACGCGTTGTCAGGCTGCCGTCATTCGGTATCCCTGCTGCGGGTGCACCGAGCATATAAATCACCATTGGGTCTTTAGGATCGCTCGTGACTTTATAGCCTCCCATAGCGACGGGTGGAGCCTTGGTTACCAAGGCAAAAGGACTTGTCGGACACTGATATATTTGACTTTCGTCCTGATAAAAAGCATGGCCATTACGCAATAAAACGTTCACGGCGAGCATTGGCCCTCTAACACCATAAAGAAGGTTATCTTTTTGTTCCTGCGGCAGCTCAGGGCACATGGAGGCAATAAGGCCATTATAACAAGCCAGTATGCAGCGTTTAGTTTTAAGACGGTAGCTCTTACCTTGCTGTACATAAGAAACCGAAACCGATCGATCTGGATTGTTGGCAACATTTACGACTGTGCTATTTAAACGAAGTCGCACAGGGTGATCAGCTCGGTCTAATTGACTATAGTCGAATCGTGCTGCGAATAAACTCTCAACCGTTTTACCAGAGGCAACCCCTGGTATCATCAGTCGCACGATCTGCCGACAAAAAGAAGCGTTCCCATCAGGCATCCAGGCCTGATCGGTAATTCCATCCTTATCGCTTGCCCCTTGTTGTTGTTCTTCTTCACTTAACCCTAATTCAAGCGCGCCTAACACGTCTTGACTCAAAACTTTTGCGCCAGGCAATCCGACACTGATAGCCTCGCTTAATGAGATGCAGTCAAATCCAGCAAGATAATAGAGGTCAAATATAGAATTCCAAGCGCAAGTCTCTTCTTTTAGGCCGACATAATCTGTCAAGAAGGTCTTATAACTTATGGATCGAACAGTTGTCTTAAGGTCTTCGGAGGGAAGTTCTTTTTCAAGCGACCTGGATCCTTCAATGAACCCGAGCAGTTTTTCTTTCTCAGAGTCAGAGAACGGTAATTTTTTGACTAAGCCTCGATAGTCTCCGTACCCATGCCATGCATGCATCCAGTCACCGTGGACCATACTCTCTGAATCGGAATCTCTGCCTGGCATATACAGCCCGATAGGTGAACCGTAGTAGTTAGGCTCCGTCGAATTTTTAAGCTCATCTGTATCGAAGCCAGCATCTTTAATGATTTTTTTAGTCTCAGGAGCATAAGAAGATGGACTGCCAAAGTACCCACTCCCGCCCGCGCCTAGGATCATGTGGCCTTGGTAATGAAACTCATTCCGTTTGGCGTGACCACCAAAGTCATCGTGGTTATCCAGCAGTAAAATACGTTTATCTTTGCCCGCCTGTTGTTGATAAAGATAGGCTGCAGCAATGCCGCTAATACCCGCTCCTACCACGACCATGTCATATTCTTCGTCAAGGTCCGCGAACTCAGCTGGCCTCTCGCCCCTCCAGGCCAGAGAATGGGCTGTTTCAAAAGAGCCGACGTGACTCCCACGCATACCTGTGAGTGTGGGAGGATAATAATCACTGGGCAATGTAGGCGACGTCTCCAGCATCGCCTCTGTTAATGGCGCTTCAACCGGCATATCTGATTCAGGAAACCCCGAACGCATGGTCACCGCGCCTGTCGCAAATCCAACCGCAAACACTGCCATGCCATTCAAATAATCACGACGGGTGATATGGCGCTTCGCGCTTTTTATTTGCTGACCTTTGCCCTCAGTTTTATCGCTCATATTAGATCCGCCAATATTCTCATTGATTCCTTCCTTGCACCACTCCGGCTCTTATACTTGCCCAAATTAGTTTATTTTTATACAGTACTGTAAAGTCTATGATTGTTTAACAGGTATGTCTATAATTAAATAGACAGTGGTGTAAAGTAATGGCCAATCAGCTAATCCAGCAAGTACCGTCGATCTGGAGCCACCAGCAGCGGCAGTGAGGAAGAACCAAAATCGCTTCTCTACCGATTCATTCGGCGCTCAAGGTCTATAGCAGATTACACCTTCGCGCTTTTGGGAATGTTGTACTCTTGCGGGTACTCGCCACATTCTTCGTCAAGACTGGCCTTATTCAGGTCGAACTGCTCCAGCGAATACTTCTGCGTGCGTGTGCCCTGGTCATTCTCGGCCACAAACGGTTGCTTGGCTTGTTCGGTCACATCATAGAAAGGCATACACTCTGCCCTACAAAACTTTACCCTGATCGTCTGAATAAATCAGGCCTTCAACATTTGTTGGCGCATATTCTGGACAGGCGCATCGCGGCAACTGCTATTCACACAAATTCGGATTAGCTACGCCAACAACAAACACTGTAATTTGGAGAACGCTTTGAACCCGATACTTGGCTACACCAATAAACTGACTGTCAGGCCTGGCGATACGATTGATTTTAAAGTTAGCACGGCACTTACCGGAAAATACGCGGCACAACTGGTAAAACTTATCAACGGAGATTGCCAGTCTAACAAAGCAAATTTTAAGGAAGAGACGATAGCCAGTGGCGTTGATGGCCTCTACGAAGGAAAAAAACAACCCATTTATTCTGGCTCGTGCATTGTTGTTAAGACCTATAGCGCGCTAGATAAACTCGACTCATTCACTTTGTCACTACGCTTTCAGGCCACAATGCCAGGTGGCAAACCACAATGCCTGATAGCGCAACGTGACGGCCATTCAGGGCCTGGCTGGGCTCTTATGATCAATGACAAGGGACAGTTAACTTTTCTGTCTAGCACCAACGAGAACCAGACTCACATAACGCTGAATCGGCCCGTAAGGGCTAATCAGTGGTCTCATGCCAGTATAAGATTCGACGGAAAGAACAACATTTTGCAGCTCAACTGTCGTCAAATTGCTGACAATAAAATAGAAGCGCTGGGTCTGGAACCGGATCAGTCGACTCGTATTGCGTTTTCAGATTCTCTGCCAAGCTCAACCTGCCCGCTTGTAATGGCTGCTGACTTTCAAGGCTGGACCCGTCACGACAAGATCATACCCGGCAATTGTTTTAATGGGCGGCTTGAAGCACCTTTCATCTACAAAGGAATTCTAGACGATGATCAGTTAACCAAGGCTGAAGAAGGCAAGCGGCCCACGTCCCTGTCCGATCGACTCGTTGCAGACTGGGACTTTTCTGATCATGAAGGTGGAACCCAGATTTTTGACCAATCTGAAAACAAGCTACACGGTGCTACGCATAATTTACCGCTTCGAGCATTAAAAGGCGCCTATTGGGATGGATCCGAATTTAACTGGACAAAAAAACCGGAACAGTATGGCGCCATCCATTTTCATGACGACGACCTGTATGATTGTGGCTGGGACACAGACTTCAGCCTGAAGATTCCTGATAGCCTCAGAAGCGGCGTTTATGCAATGCGCTTAAACCAGGATAAATACGAAGAGTACCTTCCCTTCTTTGTCGCTGCCCCAAGAAATCAGCCACAGGCAAAACTCGCCTTCATCATCCCGACCTTCACCTACCTCGCGTACGCAAATAATCGCATTCCTGACAAAGTTCGCCAACTATTCGGCGTAAATAAAAACACACCCGTAGAATTTATTGGCACCCCTGGGGAAGGCCATTTTGATAGCATCATCAGTGATAACGACGCCGTGGGCAAATCTACCTACGACCTGCATAACGACGGCAGTCCGGTGCACCATTCCAGCTGGCTGCGACCTATTCTAAATATGCGCCCCAAAACTATTCTCTGGACATTCTGCGCAGACCTTCTTTTCATCGATTGGATGGACGCAAAAGACATAGCTTATGACATCATTACTGACGACCTGCTACAAGAAGAAGGCACCGAACTCTTAAACAATTATCATGTAGTCATGAGCGGTAATCACCCTGAGTACCCAACACTACGGCAGTTAGATGCCATTGAAGAATACATCACCACGGGCGGGCGGTTTATGTATATGGGGGGCAATGGCTACTACTGGCGCACAGCCGTACATAAATCGTTGCCCGGCGCCATTGAGATTCGAAGAGGTCGCATTGGTACACGTGCCTGGCAGTCCGGCTTAGGCGAAGTTCATATGGCTTTCACCGGCGAACCTGGGGGCATATGGCGGGAAAGTGGTCGCGCCCCCCAAAAAATTTTTGGCGTTGGCTTTGCTGCCCAGGGCAATGGCTCTGCGCCTTACCACATAAAAAAAGAGGCGAAAAATGGGCGGGCAGCGTTTATTCTTAAAGGCGTAGATAATGAAACTATTGGTGACTACGGCGTGCTTGGCGCAGCGGCTGGTGAAGAAATTGACCAGGCGAATCCAGCACACGGAACACCCTCACACGCCATAGTATTAGCAAGCTCTAAAAATCATGGGGAAGGCATGCTTTTAGTCGCCGAGGAAGTAAACGCGACAATCCCCTTAGAGTACACTAAGGCCATGGTTTATGCCGACATGGTATTTTTCGAAACCCCCGGAGGAGGTGCTATGTTTGCAGTGGGATCGATGAGCTGGTGCGGAAGCCTCGGCCACAGAAACTATCAGAATGACATTTCGACCATTACCGAGAATGTAATTACTCGTTTTATAGAACCCACTCCGTTTCCGTTTCCGAATTAACCTATACTCCGACAAAAAACAGAAAGGCTCAATTCGTTAGCTTTGCTGGAACAATGCCGGACTGCATCCTTGAACGCGATTTGCTGTAAATCGCTTCCCTTTTTCACTCTCATAAACGAAATCATCCTCATCGACATGGACTATCTGATTCCTCACTGTCACAAAGCGCCTATCCTCTGTGGCAATCTCCGCGCCACTTTTATCGTATCGGTTTGCCAGCCGGTAGACGAGACGCTTTCCACGCCCCAAATGCCACCTACCTACCTGCTCTGTAATCCTTACGTAGCCTCCGTCAACACCGTGCCATGCAGCAATATATGTCATCGTTAATAAACTATCATCGCGATAGGTTACGCACCATTCCAGTTGATCACCTTTGCCCAACCAGCTACCAACGATGTGGCGTTCTGCATCTTCCTGCGACAAACAACCTGCCAAAAATAAAATGGTTATGCCTAGAATTGGCTTTAAAAAGAACTTCATAAAACGCCTTTAAGCAATTAGTAAAGTTTGTATCTAACATTGAGACCAATAGCGCGTGGTGGCCGAATGAAACCGTAGTGTGATTTAGAGCCCGCAATTCGACTCGCTATTGGCAGCTCAGCTGCATAAGAAACCACTTTTTCGTTCGTTAAATTCGACCCTGTTAATGCGACCTCCCAGGTGTCGTGACCTGATAGCAGTGCAAGACGCCCATTCAACAAGGTGTACTGTTCTTGCTCAACATCAGGGTCCTGCGTAACCGTCGTGTGGTAGCCATGGTTATAAATGACATCCAAGGTCGATTTTATCACTGCATTAGCTCCTTGAATCTCTGAGGTGTAATTAAAGCTAAACGTGCCCTGCCATTCAGCAACATACTGGTTGGTCTGGCCCGAAAAATCACAAAATGCAGGTGTGCCTAACGCCGCAAAGTTATCGAACTTTACTACTCGCTCGACTAAATTTTGCGTGGGACTGTTGGCTAAGAAATACGGCGGCCTACCGGCCGATTCCCGGGGTGTTCCACCTTCGTCTGGATACACCAATTCAACAACATCGAGGCCACCATAAGCGTTGTTCAATGCGGGCACCGCTCGCACATCGAGGCCGACGAAACGAAAATCTGGCCTTCTATTTAGGTGGCAGCTACCAAAATCGAAATCGGTAAACTCAAAATCGATCCAGGCCATTGAATAATTAATGCCAAAGCGATCAGTTAGCTGCAACACCCCCTCAACCTCAACACCGCGAGTCTCCGCCGCACCCGCGTTATCCACGTTACTCCCTGCTTTACCATCAAAACGACTGACCTGAAGATTGTTGAATTCGGTAAAAAAGACCGTAGCGTAAAACTGGCCCAGCTCACCATACCATTTGAAACCCAATTCATAGGTAGTTGCGTCTTCATCTTCAAACTCAAAAGTACCCGGAGTATTGCCCCTGCCATAGACTACCGTTGGTGTGGAATTGGAAAGTGCATCAAAGCCGCCGAGCTTGTTTGCCAATCTCACCGAGCCAAACAAAGAGAGATTATCTAGGGCATCCCACTCGAGGGTCAGGCTCGGCAAAAACTTTTCCTCTCTTCGCACACCACGCAAGGCGAGGTCAACTCGTTCGTAGGCAGGGCTTGATATCAAGTCACCATAACGATCAGAGTGTGGCCGAACCCCAAAAAACAGGTCATAGCGAGCCACTGCCTGCCGGACATCACTTTCAATCGTACCACCGCCCACCTTAGGCGAATCAGGGTCTAGTGGCTCACCACTGGGCGTCAATATGGCTACGTCTCGCACAGCCTCTTTCTCCGAATACGTATAACGCAAACCCAGCGTAGTTCTGACGGTATCGGTGAAGTTTATTTTCGTACGCAAGTAAGCAGCGATAATTTCCTGTTCCTGCTCAAAACGCGTAAAGATATTGAGGTTTTCAAATCCCGCGAGCGCAATCGCTCCGCTTGACCAACCACCAAAAAGGCTCGCCAAAGGATAGTCCGGATCAAAAATTATTGAGCGCTGTTCCCTAGCTGCGGCGTCGCCAATATCGGCCGAAGGATCGGTAAGCGTATCAGTAACACCATTAAAGGTTAGCTCAGCGTTTAAATACGAAACGCCGGCTCGAAACTGCAAAAAGCCCTCCACAGGCGATTTATAATCGAATCTATGATAAGCCTGTGTATACGCTTCATCTTGGCTCGTGGTGAGCAGGGGCGCAGCGGTAAAGTCTAAGTCGATAAACTCTTCGAGCTCATAATCGATATACGAAGATGTTAACGTCAGCTCGTGCTCACCCAGATAGTAATTGGTGTTAAGAGTAATATTTATTGAATCGTTAAAGCTGAATTCATCAGCATCTGCGCCGCGCTTAAAGTCAAGTTTATCGTCGCGCAAACCGGCCGGCGGTTGAAATGAGCCATCGACTGCGCCGTCAGCAGTATCTTTCGACAGATCTGCAGTCGACGCGATGGTAGCTGCATCCCCCACACCCGTATATAAGTTTGCAAGCAATTCCAGGTAAGTCGACCCGGCAAAATATGGCTGTGCAAGCGTAAAGTTAAGCCGGTCACTGGGCCCCGTTCGTAATGTTCTTCTGGCGGCATCATAGGGAATGCCGTTCGGCTTATAAATGTAGTCGGCGTCTATAAGCCATTGATCAGCATAAAGCTTCGTGAGGCTACCAGTAGGATCAGCCGTTCGAGTGATACTCTGCACACCTTGCGGCCCCTGGGTATCAAATAACGCCGTCTTTCGAAAATCGGGCGTAGCCTGACTTTCTATTATTTCGGCTTGCCGGCCACGTACATCAAAACTGCCGACTTCGGCCTTCAACTTAAAAGACAAACTATCGATGGGCGTAAAACCAACTATAAACCGGTACAGCGACTCATCTTCCTGAGGACCATCTTCGTTGCGGGTAACGTTTTCAATGTAACCATCGGATTTCTTTCTTTGCGCGGCAAACCTCAAGCCAAGCACGTCTTCAATCAGTGGAATACCCATTGTAACGAGCATGCTTCGATCGTTTTGGGAAGGTACATAGTTAAAGTCTATCCCGGCTTCAAACTCATCCAGCGTCTGCTTCGTTTGCATATGGACAGAACCCGCAAGACTGAAGTTGCCGTCCAGCACGTATTGTGGGCCGCGCAGTACCTCTAAGCCATCGAGATCAAGGAAGGGTGCACGCGCCATTTGAGATCGAGGCAGCGGCACTCCATCAACAAAAAGGCCTACCGATTGGTCAAAGCCCTGGTTAACACCAGCACCGATGCCACGAATAACAATGTTGGTACCCGTTTCTGTTTGGGCGAGAACAAGGTTGGGCACGTAGGCTGCTGCGTCCTCAATATTTTCAATGCCCGCGTCAGCGAGTTTTTCACCATCCAGCGCCGACACTGACACAAGATCATTGAGAACTTCGGATTCAGTCTGTTCCGCAATAATTTCAATTTCTTCGATGTCTTGCGCATGAACGTCTGCTACATTAAGCACGAAAACAAACAGCAAAGTTGTGCTGATCATGCCCCGCGCACTTCTAACGAATTGAAATCTTGCTGGCATACTGAAAACTCTTGATACGGTTCTTCTAAAGGGCCAATACATATCAAGGCAACCCCATGCTTTTTAAATAGGTTTCAAGCCCATGCTTGTTAAAATAGATTTATAGAGGCTTGACAGGGCTTTCGCCAAAATCCGGCTTAGCACCCGATATCACTGTCCAGGTAAAAAACAAAACAATAACAAGTGATACAAGAGCCGTCGGGGCAATGTATTTTTTAAACAGGTCGAACTGCACTGGATGGTACACGTCAATCATGTATGCACCTAAAACTGTCAGAACACTGGCAGAGAAAAGCAGAGCTAAACCCGCTATAAGCATCGCGCTGCGACGCAACCACCCTCCGGGCCAGGCCATAACAGCAGCGATAAAAAACATATAAGGATATTGCCCCCCACTGCCTGCAACGGATATATGCGCACCATCACGCGCATAGATCTCGGTTTTATATTCGCCATGGTACAACCACAGATGGTCTTCGCCCATAGCGTTTAGCAATTTTGCAACAAGCTCGGCTGTGAATTCCTGATACTGGAAATAGTGGCCTGAGGGTGACACGAAAAAGTCGAAGAAAAACCAGATGAGCAAAAATATCAAAAAAAAGCGGATTAATACTAGCTGCATAAAATGACGCTGACCAAGTCAAAAATAATTTATTGTCGAAGGCAGAGGGCGTTTCTTCCAATTAAAATCCACACCAAACCAACCCAGTACATGCAGTAATTACTATACCAAACAAAGCAGAGCCTACCAACAATGATAGGCTCTGCTTCAAACACCAAAGCTACTTACTTGATGTTTTTACTGCGACGTCCAGAGAGGTAGGTTATACCGAACAAACCCAAACCAAGAGCAGCTGCTGCAAATGCTGGTACAGGTACTGATTTGCCAAACTGACCACATTCAAAGTCTACGTCGCAAGTCAGGTAAGCAATAGTGCCAAATGCATCTTTTGCTGCACCAGTAGGCAAAGGAGACAGGGGTGTATTCCAGCCATCGCTTGGGCCACAGTGATCATCAGGTACCAAGGCGTAAGGATCAGCACCACTGTAAGTACAGCTTTCGCCAGTAGCAAGGAAGTCTATTACCGTAAAGTTGGTACCGCCATACAGAGAATTGTATAGAACCCAACCATCAATAATCTTACCGTTTGGCGCAGTTGTAACATCCCAACGGAGGGCGCTGCTGCCGCCAGTCACTGAGGTGAAGGCAAATGCTGGGAAGTAAGACGACGCAGTACCCGATGTTGGGAACTGTCCGGCTGGACCCTGGACAACAACCAGGTTGCCTGATGCATCGAAAGAGCCTTCCAAAGTGTCAACAACTTGCGGCTCTGTAAAAGCCCCTGTGGCTGGCGATGGGTTAGGCAAAATATACGAGCTCATCAATTCATAATCGTTACCGCCTGTAGCAACACAGCCAGCTAGACATTCTGTCACCTTAAAATCGTAAGCGTGAATCTCAGTAGAAGCACCACCGGACAGAGGGGTCGAATCGAAAGCCGTAGCCGTTGTGGCAACTGCTACTGTCGCCAAACCCGCAGCGACTTTTATAGCTTGTTTCAGTTTCATAAGAGTTCTCCAATTGTTATTTGATAACTTAATCAGTTTAGTTTTGAAGCATTTCCAAGTTCGCGAGCGACAAACTCACATTGCAGTATTTCACAATACTTAAATAAGTATACACACGTGTAAACAAACTTCAACTTTAGCATAAGGGGTTTTCAGAACCCCTTATGGGAGCCAACCCACCGTAGAACATTAAGTAGCACACCAATAGTCGGTAGAATAAAGAGGTAATAAATAATTATTACAATGAGTTACTGGATCCTATTAATCTATGATCTACCCTGTCGCACAGGCATTTTGGGGGTCATTGCAACCTGTGGCCAAAACCGTGTTCGTTAGGCAGTATGAGAACCCGTTCACAATTTAAGGCCCGCTCCTGCACTCTAACTGTCCCCGTACTCAAACCCTGAGTACAACATGCCACTCAACCTGTTATCGAGTAGCCATAAAAACACCCGCCAAAAACCCCTCACAACGTGGCCAGCCATATGACTCAGCCCTTAGAGACCACATCGCTCAGGTATGGGGCCTCTACAATGACCAGATAATTAGCGCATTTGGCCTGACAGAATCAAACCTGGCACCCGCAAAGCTGCTCTGTCGCAGGCAACAGCAGCGTTAGTCGTCGTCAAAGTAAGGGTGGCAAAAATGCCCCTCCCTGATACTATACACATGCGTAAAGTTAAAATCATCGCTTCGAACTTGATAGCCGAAACCTAATTGTTGATCTATGTTCGAGACACTGACGTTTAACGCGCGAAATGCGCATTGAACATAGCTGAAATGCCTTTGTGGATGCGCCAACCCTAATCAATTTTTACCGTTAGATTTGACCGAGGAATGCTGTCATCAGCATCCAACACTTTTGGGTAGTTCTCCATTCGACGTGGAACAAATAAAATATCTGCCTATCGCCAGTAACAGGGAGACCAAACTCATGCTCTACAATCGTTTCTATATCAATGGTGAGTGGCTCGAACCGCGGGAACACTCGCTCAAGGATATCGTCAACCCAGCGACTGAAACGGTGCTTGGACAAGTAGCCCTTGGATCACCAGCTGATATTGACCGCGCCGTTTCAGCAGCAGCGAAAGCATTCGAGAGTTGGTCAGTCACAACCATTAAAGAGCGCATGGCGCTGCTTGATCGCATTATTAACTGCTTTAACCGTCGGATCGACGAAATGGCAGAAGCGATCTCTGCGGAAATGGGCGCACCCATGAACATGGCGCGAAATTCGCAAGCACCAATGGGCACCGCTCATTTGGAGGTTGCGAGAAATGTATTAGGAAGCTTTGATTTTGATGAGACGCTCGACGGCTCTCACGTGTTTAGAGAACCTGTGGGAGTCTGCGGATTTATCACGCCCTGGAACTGGCCCGTCAATCAGATTGCCTGTAAGGTGGCGCCCGCTCTCGCCTGTGGGTGCACGATGGTTTTAAAACCCAGCGAATTAGCACCTCTGTCTGCGCAACTTTTTGCTGAAATCCTGCATGAAGCCGGAGTACCTGCCGGCGTCTTCAATATGGTTCATGGCGATGGCCCCGTGGCTGGCGCCCGGCTCAGCACCCACCCCAATGTAGATATGCTATCCCTGACTGGATCTACGCGAGCAGGAGCGCTCGTTTCGAAAGCCGCTGCCGACACCGTCAAGCGTGTTGTGCTAGAACTGGGTGGGAAATCGGCAAACATCATATTAGATGACGCCGACTTTGAACAAGCCGTTGCAGAAGGTGCTGCCGTTTGCTTCAACAATGCGGGCCAATCTTGCAATTCACCCTCACGCATGCTGGTTCCCAAAGAGCTGCACGATAAAGCCGTAGAGATTGCCGCTAAAACCGCAAACGCTACCGTTGTCGGACTCCCTCAGGACGAAAATACTCAGGTTGGCCCGCTTTCAAACGCAGCCCAGTTCAATAAGGTTCAATCAATGATTGAAGAGGCTATTCGCCAGGGTACCCATCTAAGCGCTGGCGGTCTGGGTAGGCCCGCAGGACTGGAAAAAGGCTTCTTTGCCAAACCTACTGTGTTTTCAAATGTTTCTAACGATATGATGATTGCGCAGGAAGAGGTATTCGGGCCCGTCTTGGCGATAATACCTTACAATGACGAAGAGGATGCGATCAAGATTGCGAATGACTCTTCCTATGGTTTGGCTGGCTATGTGCAATCAGGCAACCTAAAAAGAGCACGCTCGGTGGCGAAAAAACTACGCGCCGGCACAATCTTTTTAAACGGCAACAACTACGATGCTAATGCGCCTTTTGGTGGGTACAAACAGTCAGGCAATGGCCGCGAGTGGGGCAGCTTCGGGTTCCATGATTTTCTTGAGATAAAAGGTGTTGTTGGGTTTCATCCGCAGCAGTAAGGCTCTGGCTAATCGTCACGGTTTTTCTTAAAGAACGCCTCAAACTGGTCCGCTATGACAGAAGAAGATAATTTGCCTGTCAACCCCTTGAGCGCACGCGCAACAACGGGCTCAGGCAAAATGTCGCGGCGAGCCTCCAGAAGATCGGCGAAAAAATCCGAGCTAAATTCAGGGTGCGGCTGAATGGATAGTGCACGATCGCCATAAGCCAGCATCGCATATTGACAAAAATCTGTGCTCGCAACTACTTCTGCACTTGCGGGCGGCTCTACAATCTGGTCTTGGTGCCAAGCAGCAAGGCATACTGGCTCGGACATCGATTTAACCGCATAATCAACCATGCCAACCGACCAGCCTGCGTCAAACTTTTCTACCTTACCACCCAAAGCCTGCGCAAGAATCTGGTGACCAAAACAAACTCCTACAATCGGCACGCTTTGGCGATACGCTTCTTTTAGAAACGCCTCTAAAAGCTTTATCCAAGAATGCTCTTCATAGACGCCAAACCTGGACCCCGTAACCAGCCAGCCATCGGCCGAATTCACCTGCGTGGGTAATACGCCATCGAGTACCGGATAGGTTTCAAATTGAAAACTTCGCCCCGATAACAATTGAACAAACATACTATCGTAATCGCCGTGCGCCTCGCGCAACTCTGCCGGCGCCCTGCCCGTTTGTAGAATACCTATTTTCAATTTAAATCCCAACTAGGCCAGTTTCGATATCAGCAAAAAATATTTGCCGCATTACAAGCGATTTCCGCCAGGCTTTATGGCCTCGCTCGGCGACCACTCGCGTTCAATTCAACAAAAATCTGATAACATTTGACCAGATTTCAGATCTGCGCCCAATACCTCTTAAGTGTAGTATTGCTCAGAATAATTCAACCACACCAAAGACATCGCGTCGTTTTAAAAATACTATGAAAACAACTCAATTAGCACGGTTCAGCGAGGCGTTAGCTCAACTTATACCGTGCAACAATATCAGCGTATTCTCGGCCAAACTCATCGATTTTTTTGGCGCACTCGTTCCGCTCGATGACGCAACCATTGTGTACTTCCCCTATCGAAAATTACCTGTGGTTGAATATTTTCAACCCCTTGAGGATGGAAGCACACGGCTCGATCAGTTTATCCAGGCCGCATTTCTGCTAGACCCTTACTACAAGGCTGGCACCAAGGGAAAGTTCGGTTTCTTTAAATTCAGCGACTTAGCACCAGAGGGTTTTGAAAACAGCGAATACTACCGCTCCTATTATGGTCGGTCCGGCTACAGCGATGAATGCGGCTACCTGATCGGCATGGGTGGAAACAGTTTTATTCACATCTCACTCGCGAGAACATCCGGACAAGCTAGTTTCACTGAAGAGCGAATACAATTGCTGGCAGATATTAGCCCCGTAATAATGGCACTCTGCCAGGAACTCTGGGGAGGAGTGACGAATATCAACAGGGACGAACCTGATCTGCGCGCACAATTACACTCTGCGCTAGAAAATTTTGGCACGAGCCTGCTAACTCATCGCGAAACCCAGGTAATCAACCTGGTACTTCATGGTTACAGCACCAAAATGGTTGCCGAAAGGCTAAATATATCGGCAGAGACAGTGAAATTGCATCGCAAACACTCCTACGCCAAGATGGGAATAGGCTCTCAGGCTGAACTGTTTTATTTATTTGTAGAATCGTTAATGAGCACAACCGGTTACAAGGGGGGCGACACTCTAGAGACCTACCTGAAGCCCGGCGGGCATTGATCAACAACCCCACCGCGGATAACCGTCCCGCCTAACAAAAATGCAGGGCCGCTCTGGTGCTGTTGCTTTGTTACAAATGCCCTTCAAATTCTAGCGGTGTAACAACCTTGGCAAATTGCTCAATCTCCTGTTGCTTCACTTGGCTATAAACTTTCTGGAACTCTGCGCCAAAGTACTCCTCAATAAATGGCGATGCAGAAAATTTATTGAGTGCATCCTGCCAGTGATGAGGAAGACTTGGAGGCACCTGATCGTAGGCGTTCCCCTCCAATGGCTCTGGTGCAACCATTTTATTTTCAATACCGTGTAGCATTCCCGCCAAAATTGCTGCCATCACCAAATGCGCGTTGGCATCTGCCCCGGCAACCCTATGCTCAATGCGCCTCGCCGTATAACTGTCGGCCGGCACCCTGACAGATACCGTGCGATTCTCATATCCCCAGGTAGGGGCCAACGGTACATGACTTCCTCTTTGGAAGCGACGATAGGAATTCAAATTGGGAGCCAGCATCAACATAACATCGTTCATGCTATGAAGGCAGCCAGCAATCGCCTGCCTAAGAAGGCCGTTACCCAGCTCGGTGCCGTTGTTAAACGCATTCAATCCCTCACTATTAACCAAACTGCAATGAACATGCATACCGTTGCCGGCCATTGAGCCGTCAGGTTTGGCCATAAATGTTGCTCTCTTACCATGTTTTTTCGCCACGCCACGAATCACTCTTTTCAGCATCAACGCCTGATCCGCAGCCATAAGTGCGTTGTTATTATGGTAGAGGTTAATCTCGTACTGAGAAGGTGCCGCCTCTTTCACCAGCGTGTCTACGGGCAAACCCTGAACACCGCAGGCATCTCGAATGGCATGCATCAATTCAGCCATGTCCTCCATTAGTTCAATGCCATAGGTTTGTCCGGCGTTCAGAATACCGCCGCAACTGTCAGCCTGTGTATGCCTTGGACGACCCAAACCATCATCATCCTGTTCGAACAGGTAAAACTCCATTTCACTCGCAAGTACAGGTGTCAGTCCATGTGCGTCGAATCGCGACACAATCTTGCTCAACAGGCTTCTCGAGTCGTACGCGCACGGCTTGCCACATACCTCATTCAGCGAAAGTAATACCTGGCCTGTCGGTCTCTCTAGCCAGGGCACAGGCACGAGTGTTGCCATATCAGCCTGACAAATGCCGTCACCATCACCAGAATCAAATACTATAGCCTCGGGATCTCGACCCCAGACATCGAACGCGGCAGCCGATAAGGGCATTTTAAGCTCGCCCGCGAAAATCTTGTCCACTTTATCCCTGGCAATCCATTTTCCGCGCAAACCACCATTGATATCCGGCAACATAACTTCGAAAACTTCAATCTCTGGATTATCATCTAAAAAAGCCTGAAGTTTAGTGGCGAGTTTTTTCTGGATCATTGGCCTGGCTCCGTGTGAGCAAATCGTCCGCAATTCGTAAAACACCACTTTAGGGTTAAATGAATGGTGCGGTCACTGTGAGATACTAATTCAAATTAGTTTAAAACATATCTCGCAAAACTCATAATTGATTTGTGCCTGCGTATATTTTCGAACCATTGGAGCTTTAGTAAACGTCATGAACACACCAACCCGCCCGACAGCTTTACTAAAAAAACTCGATCAGTCGCATCACTTACACCCATTCACTGATCTGCATGCCTACAGCCAAAACGGCGGAAGGATTTATTCCCACGCGGAGCACATTTACATATCAGACACGGATGGAAACCAAATTCTCGACGGTATGTCCGGGCTTTGGTGCTGTAACCTCGGGTACAGCCAAAACAATATAATCGAAGCCATTTACGAGCAGCTGCAGCAATTGCCGTACTACAACAACTTTTTCAATTGCTCAAACCAGCCTGCCATTGAACTAGCCAAGGCGTTGGTGGATATAACACCCGCCCAGTTCAGTCATGTGTTTTATACCAACTCTGGCTCAGAGGCTAACGACACCAATATCAAACTTGTACATCGCTATTACGATCTTCTTGGAAAACCGCAAAAGAAGCAGATCATCAGCCGTCACAATGCCTATCATGGCAGCACCATTGCCGCTGGATCACTCGGCGGCATGAACTACATGCACAAACAGTATATCGGCCTGTCGTATGTTCACCATATTAGCCAGCCCTACTGGTTTGGAAATGCCGATCTTAGTGAAGACAAAGATGCGTTCGGTATCAGGGTCGCCCGTGAACTTGAAGCAAAGATCGACGAACTGGGCGAAGAAAACGTAGCTGCATTTATTGCCGAACCCATTCAGGGTGCTGGTGGCGTTATTGTGCCACCCGATAGCTACTGGCCAGAAGTAAAGCGGATATGCGAAGAACGAGACATACTATTAATTGCCGATGAAGTCATTTGCGGCTTTGGCAGAATGGGTGAACTGTTTGGCAGCGAACACTACGACATCAAACCCGACCTGATAACATTCGCAAAAGCCGTTACAAATGGGTACATGCCTCTTGGCGGCGTTATGGTTGGCGACAGAGTCGCAGACGTATTGCTTGCAAAGGAAGGTGAGTTTAACCACGGCCTCACCTACTCTGGCCACCCAGCGGCCTGCGCCGCAGGCATCGAAACACTGAAGGTTTATAGCTCATCCAGCATTGTAGAAGACGCAGGCAAAACTGTCGGCCCCTACTTGCAAGCCCAATTAAGGGAGTTTGAGGATCACCCGATCGTTGGCGAAGTGCGTGGTATGGGTATGTTTGCCGGCATTGAACTCGTCAAAGATAAATCATCGCGAGAGAGGCTTGCACCCGACTCTGCAGGAGCAATTTATTGCCGCAACGTTGCTATAGAAAACGGACTTATGTTGAGAGCAACCGGTGACGCAATGATTATGTCGCCACCGCTTATTTGTAATCAAGATGAAATCGATTCGCTCGTTGATAAGCTGGCCATTGCCCTAGACCAAACTGCAAAACACTATTCTGTTACTGGTTAACTGTCGCCGGGCTTGCGATTAAGAAAGGGGGTGGTAGCCTCGTAAGCAAGGGCAAATTCAAGCAGTGCCTTGTCTTCGCCTGGACGACCTATAAACTGAATACCCATTGGTCGCCCAGCGTTGTCGAACCCAACGGGCAGACTGATAACTGGCAACCCAGAGAGCGTCCCGCCAATCGAAACCTCCATCCACCTGTGGTATGTATCCATAGGATGCCCATTGATGGAGGCTGGCCAATTGGTGGTAGCTAAAAAAGGAAAAACCTGCGCGCTGGGCAATGCCAGAACGTCAAATTGCTCAAATAAATGCTGTAACGCAACATACCAAGCCGACCGACCTTTTGCAGCCGAAGACAGTCTGTGCGCCGACATATCGACGCCCCCTTCAATTTCCCAAACCGCCTGAGGGTTAAGCATTGATTTAAATTTGGGTTCATCGTAGAAAGGCTTCAAGCTACTCATGGACCAATGCCTGAAGGTCAGCCAAACTTCCCAAAGACTAGCCATGTCATAATTTGGCAGGCACTTATCAACATCTGCACCATGCGCAGCCAGAAGCTTTAGGACATCCTCACATAACGCGAGCACACCCGCCTCCATCGGCAAATAGCCTTCATAATCAGCCATCCAACCAATCTTAACGCGAGAAAGTTCAGCAGCATGAAACTGTGAATAGCCAGGCAAGGAATCGCGAGCTGATAGTGGCGCTCGCGGATCGTAACCCGACATTGTATGCAATAAGCGGATTGTGTCCTCGACGGTTCGCCCCATAGGGCCCTCGGTAGCAAGTTGATGGTAAAACAACCCACCGTTCGCAGAAGGGTTGGGCACTCTGCCCTGACTAGGTCGAAAGCCAACAACATTGTTAAACGCCGCCGGGTTTCGCAAAGAACCCATCATATCGCTGCCGTCAGCGCATGGAAGCAATGAAAGTGCCAGCGCTGAGGCCGCCCCTCCACTACTGCCACCCGCTGTCAACAACTTGTCGTAGGCGTTATAGGTAGTGCCATGCAACTGATTATAGGTGTGAGATCCCAAACCAAACTCGGGCACATTGGTTCGACCGACAAAAATAGCGCCTTGCTCGCGTATGCGTGCTACGGGCAGGCTATCTCTGACGGGAATATTTCCAGCAAACAGCAGGGAGCCGTAGCTTGACTGAATCCCTTTCACATCAAGCAGGTCTTTGACAGCATGAGGCATACCATGCAACCAGCCCCAGTATTCACCCCGTTCCAGCGCTTCGTCGGCTGCTCTTGCGTTTTGCATTAGAAAATCATCGCTTTGCAAGCTGACTATGGCATTAAACGTTGGGTTATATTGATGAATTCTGGCAAGGTAGGCCTGCATAACCTCCTCGCAACTGAGCACCCTATGCTTTATTGCCATTGATAGCTGCGAAGCAGAGAGGCTAGTTGGGTCAGAAACATTTCGAATTACATTACCAGCTAAACCAACAGATAAACAACCAGGCAACGAGAGTGCTGCTGTCACGCCAATACTGCGATTAATAAACCTTCTTCGCCCGATCATTTATCTAACTCCAATTCGAGTAAAATTACTCGCAGCAAATACTGCCTGCCAGCCATGATCCGTTGGTGCGTTTCCTAAAATTCACTCAGATATTACACCGCTATTTTTAATCCTTCATACTAGAGCCAACTGCCTTTGCTCGTATAGCCAATATTCAGCCAGCATCGCTCTGTAAGTTGACTTGCAGTAACGTACAAATCTCGCCTCAACTCATCCATATCCTCCACTGACAAACTCACTGATGGCGGTACCAAAAAGTTTAACTCTATACTTACCTCTCGACCAGAAAGGGTCATACGCAGCTTATATTCAGCGTTATATTTTTTAGCGACCGATTTTGCAATTAGATCAACAGGCGCCTGTAAATCTTCATCCACCCCGAGATACAGCATTTCTCTCCCCGAAGCAATCAAGCTGCGCAAAGGGATAAAAATAAAGAAGCTTGATGCAAGCAACACCATTGCGGGGTCAATATAAGGAACAAACCGAGCATAATTGGTGCCGTCTAACAATACGATAACGATAAAGCCAACCAACACCAGAAAACTCAGCATTGCATCGCCGAGCCACTCGTTTCTTTCTGCTTTCAATAACGCCGATTTTCCATCTGCATTATTTATTGCAATAAGCTGCGTGATAATGAGCGTACCGATCGTTGAGATAGTTGCATAAACGATAGCGGGTGTAGTAGAAACCTCCCTGCCACCCGAATAAATATCTGAGAGTGCGTTCGCTGCAGAAACCAGGCACATACCTATGAGTGCCACTGATTTAAATAAAATGAGAATCGGCTCAAAATGGGCTTTGCCAAAAGGAAATCGTCGATCTTCCTTGATTGATTCAACCTGCTGCAACGTAACCAGCGAAAGGTAGCTAAGACCGACACTTAAAAGCGAGTAAATACCGTCAAAAGTAATCATGCTAGATTTAGATATGATGCCAAAGCTCACACCAAAAACAGAAAAACCCACCGCCACCCAAATAGAAACTAGCAATATGCTTCTTTCTTTCATTTCTTTTATTTTTTTCATTTCTTTCATCAACTCTTTTGAGGCCAGAAAATAGTATGCAGATCGGTCTAAAAAAGCGGTTTCTGGCCACGCTGAAACCACCGACTTACAGAAACTCTTTCATTGCCTACCGTTACCAGTTGAAATAATCCAGAAGTTTTATCCACGCCCTAAACGTTTTATCCCAAAATAGCGAATTGGCTCGGCCCCCAATTGCGTGGAAGTCCCGAGCGCATCCAAGGGCGAAATGACGGTGCTATTTCCCCTTCCATTGAGGCGTTCGCTTCTCGGCAAATGCAGTCGCGCCCTCCATCGCATCTTCGCTGGTAAAAACCGGTTCAATGATGACGCTTTGCTTGTCATAGGCCTCATCGCTATGCCAGTCCTGCGCCTGCGCCACCACCATCATGCTTACTTCAACGGCGAGCGGGCCATTTGCGGCAATTTTCGTCGCCATTTCTCTCGCTGCCTCCAACGAATTGCCGGCCTCCACCACCTGATTGATCAAGCCCAACTCATAAGCGCGGGCAGCAGATATGAAATCCCCGGTCAAAGCCAGTTCCATGGCTATCTTCGAAGGAATCTGTCTGGGCAATTTATAGAGCCCGCCTGCGCCAGCAGCGAGGCCCCGCTTCACTTCCGGAATACCAAATTTTGAGTTTTCCGCAGCAACGATCAGGTCACAGCTGATCGCAAGCTCGAGGCCACCTGCTAACGCATAACCTTCTATAGCAGCTATGATCGGTTTTTTGGCGCGATACTGAGTCAAGCCACAAAACCCTCTCCCTTCGATCACCGGCGTCTCTCCACTAACGAAAGCTTTAAGGTCCATGCCTGCACAAAACGTTCCTCCAGAGCCGGTTAAAATCGCAACGCGCAGGCTGGGGTTCTTCTCCAGCTCGTCAATGGCAGCAATCACTCCCTCGGCAAGCCTCCTGTTTGCAGCATTCTTCGCCTCGGGTCGATTAAGTATGATGGTTAGAACACTGCCATTGACTTCTGTTTTAACATCAGTTGTGGTCATATTTTTCTCCGAAATTAATACCGTATTATTTATTACTATTTCTTTGCGCGGCGCGCAAAAAAAACACTGCCCGCCGCACACTCTGTGGCGCATTGACAGCCTGTCCTGGCACACAAAACGGCGCAGGCAATTACTGATTAAATAAATTGCGCGACATTGGCCGTTACCCTGCTACTTTTGGGTAAGCGAAACAATTGCCAGACCTGGCGCATCGAGGTTTACTATTCGCTGCATACTCGGTTTAAACCCCGCCTCGCTGTCCAGCATTGTTACTCTATTTCGTCACTCTATGTTGTCACTCAATTAGGCTCGCTCATGTGTAAACGCAACCTTCAAAGAATAAAAGGCAGGCTCACTAAGGCGTCTTTGTGGGGCTCGCCTGACTAATCATAGCGAAGTCAGTACAGCCTGCTAAAATGGACACCGACAGAAGAATTCGGTGCAAGAAACTGAAGACTGACCTTGTACGCCAGCATTAGATGAGCTGTACTTCGACATTGGCATCACATATACTTTACACTAGCGTAAACTAAAATAACAGCCGGCGATACGCCGCTTTTTCGCCCTGTCAACAGCCTTGCTCATAGCGAGGCTGCTCAGCCAAATTCAGCTACAGCCAGGAAACTTTCCATGCCTTTAAACACACACTTTGACGCTTTGTACATTGGTGGCCAATGGATAAAGCCGGCAAATTCATCAGTAGAAGCCGTTATCAACCCTGCCTCAGAAGAAGTCATTGGAGAAGCGCCTGTAGGCACTGTAGACGATGCTGAGCGCGCGATTGCAGCCGCAAGAAAAGCGTTTGACGAAGGCCCCTGGCCAAGAATGTCGTGGCTGGAAAGAGCGGCCATATTACAAAAATTTCACGATGCACTCCTAGCGCGCAAAGATGAAATCGTAGCACTTTGCGTTGCCGAAGCGGGCTCTATAGTACCCGTTGCGAACATCATGCAGTTCGACATGGCGATGGATGGTTTTCAGTATTACATCCATCAAATACAGCGCCGCGACTTCAGCGTACCCAGCTCCGTTTCGGTACACACGAACTGGGCAACGGGTGGCGAAACACTTGGCAGCACAGTCAAAGTTTACGAACCGCTGGGCGTGTCCGTGGGCATTACGGCCTACAACTATCCCTTCTTCCTGAACCTCGCCAAGCTAGGACCTGCACTTGCCTCTGGCTGCACGTTTATTCTTAAGCCAGCTCCACAGACACCGCTTGAAGCCCTTATTTTGGGCGACGTAGCGAGCGAAATTGGTTTGCCCGAGGGTGTGTTCAGTATTATTACTGGCGGTATAAACGTGGGTGAAAAACTAACGACAGACCCAAGGGTCGATCAAATTTCGTTTACAGGCTCAGACAAGGTCGGTGCCATCATTCAGGCACAGGCCGCCCCCACACTGAAGCGTGTTGCACTTGAACTGGGTGGCAAGTCAGCCATGATTGTTTGCGAGGATGCCGACTTGCAACAGGCTGCCTTCAATGGCGTGGTAAACTTTACCAACCAGTGCGGCCAGGGCTGTGTACTGCAAACGCGCCAAATTGTGCATAATTCGATTAAGGCAGACTATATCGAAATGCTCAAAGCCATGGTAAGCCAGGTAAACATTGGCGATCCCGCCGACCCGGAAACAGGCATGGGCCCTCTCATCAGCGACACACAGCGCCAGCGCGTTCTTGCCTACATCGAACAGGGCAAAGCCGATGGAAACCGGCTGGTCTATGGCGGCAAGATTCCGGCGGGGCTCGATAAAGGATTCTATCTTGAGCCGACGATTTTCGACTGCGCCAGCAACTCAACCACCATTGCGCAGGAGGAAATCTTTGGGCCGGTGGTCTGCGTAATGGGTTTCGATACCGACGAGGAAGCCATAGCCATAGCCAATGATTCCCAATACGGGCTCAGTGGTGGCGTATTTTCCCAGGATGCGGGAAGAGCGTATCGCATCGCTATGCAAATGCGCACAGGTGGCGTACTGATAAATGGCGGCGGCGGTCGACTTAATCCTACGGTGCCTTTTGGTGGATACAAACGATCCGGCATTGGCAAAGAATATGGCGAGGAAGGACTGAACGAGTATCTGGAAATAAAAGTTATCGATTTCAGGGCTGCGTAATGCAGCCGTTAAACTTATCTTGACCGACAGTAATCAAACCGCGTGCGCTTCCTGTCAAATATTTTCCCTTAAATACATTCTGTTAATTAGATGTAGTTAAACAGGCTTCACCGAGCAAAACTATGACAACGGCACCGGCAAGAACACTACCCGACATAGAGGCACATACAAAGGCATTCTGGACCGGGGGCAAATCTGGCCAGCTGCTGATTAACCATTGCGTTTCCTGCCAAAGCTATATCCATCCGCCAGTGCCCATGTGCGCAAGCTGTGGCAGCCGGGATGTCACGGCAAAGCCGGTTTCAGGTCGGGCAAAGGTCGCCTCCTTCACAGTAAACCACATGCGCTGGCTGCCCGAGCTCAACGTACCTTACGTGTTTGCCATTGTTGAGCTCGTTGAACAGGCAGGGCTTTATGTGAGTACCGAAATCATCAATATCGAGCCCGAAAAAGTAGCCATTGGTATGGATGTGTGCGTGGCGTTTGAAAAGCAGGAAGACGTTTACCTGCCACTGTTTCAACCACTCGACTAATTAGCATTCACCGCTAAAGCAGCGGCCAAGCACACTCGCGTCTGTTTCAAAATAGTCGCAACGCTACGACTTTAGCTTTGAGGGCAGCCTCGACTCAACAATCTCGGCCGCCTCAGCGATAATTCTGTCAACTAGCTCAGCGCAAGTGGGAATATCGTCGATAAGGCCAACCACCATGCCTGTTGTAATAACACCCCGGTCTTTGTCACCGCCCAGCCAGGCTTCTCGCTGACGAGGTCCGGCGACTAGTTCGCGAAGGTCTTCAAAATTCAAATCACCACCTTTTTCTTTTTCAATCTGGAGCACCGATTCGGTGACTTCATTTTTCAAAAAACGTGCGGTGTTACGTAACGGCCGGTATAACAGTCGAGTGTCTCGCTCGGAGGCCTCAATGTAGGCATTCTTAATATTGTCATGCGCGGGCGACTCTTGCGTTGCCACAAAACGCGTTCCCATATTGATGCCCTCTGCGCCCAGCGCAAGCGCCGCCACAAGGCCCTGCCCATTGCCAAAGCCACCCGACGCCAAAACCGGAATATCGAGCTGGCGGGTCGCGGCCGGCACCAGAATCATATTGGTGACATCTTCTTCACCGGGATGCCCCGCGCATTCGAACCCATCGATGCTAACAATGTCGACGCCAATATTCTGGGCCTTAACAGCATGCCTCACTGCCACAGCTTTATGAATGCAAACTAACCCCCCGGCCTTGAACTTGGCTATATATTTTTCCGGGTTACGCCCTGCGGTTTCTACCGCCGCAACACCCGAATTGGCAATCACATCTGCATACTCATCAAAAGGAATCGGATTGATCGTCGGCAATATGGTTAAATTAATGCCGAAGGGTTTATCGGTACTATCACGAGTCTTCGCAATCTCTTTTTCCAGATTCTCCGGGGAGCCCGTGGTCAAGGCTGTGATCATGCCTAGCGCGCCGGCATTGGATACTGCAGCAGCCAGCTCTGCCCGCCCCACCGTGGTCATTCCGCCACATACAATGGGGTGTTCAATTCCTAACAAATCGGTAACGCGAGTTTCAAACTTCTGTTTCATTTTATTGACTTCAGTTGCGAATAAAGGGATAGGGTGAAGATACTATTACTAGTCACACGTGTAAAGTTTCTATACAATCTTTCCTCCAAAATTTGAGGACTCCCCATGAGTGATGCCAAAGCGGAAAAAAACAGCGTGGGCAAAATAACAGACTCCACACTTGAACGAATGCAAAAGCGAGTTGGCGTAGAGGTGCCCGAGCCACGTCGATACCACAATGACGTTGTAACACAAGACGGTTCACGCCATTTTTGCTGGGGTTATGGCGACGACAACCCACTTTACTGCGACAGTACCTATGCAGAAAAAACCCGCTGGGGCGGCCTGATTACTGCGCCGGGTTTTACCTACACCATGGGTGAAAACGATGTGCCGCCGCTCAGCCCCGAAATGAAACAAAAGCTCAAAGGCGATCCGCTGAGCGGTCTGGGCGCTTACCAGGCCGAAATGACTTTTGAATGGTGGAAGCCATTGCGCGAAGGCGATCGCTGCTACCTTCGCAAGTCGCTAGTGGGCACCAAGCTTGCCGAAGGTAGAATGGGCGGAAAGTCTATTCACGAAGTACGCGGCATATTCCAGAGAAACCAGAACGGAGAACCCGTTGCCTCTCGGCGCGGCCTATTCATTGCCACTGAGCGAAGTGGCGGTAGTGACAAGAAAGACGGCGGAAAAGAAAAGAAGCCAATGACGCTTCCCGCACCCTATTCCGACGACGAGCTTGCGGAGATAGACGCTTGTTACGAGGCCGAAAACCAAACGCAACGGGGCGAAAAAACC
>Ga0206129_10001037_pt1 | contig 39213 bp, 4 predicted proteins | sample Helgoland_Spring_8_FD_148616 | JGI IMG/M metagenome (GOLD analysis project Ga0206129, IMG submission 148616) | Pelagic subsurface seawater microbial communities from Kabeltonne, Helgoland, North Sea - Helgoland_Spring_Bloom_20160502_2 | ecosystem: Environmental > Aquatic > Marine > Epipelagic ...
TAACAACAATGAGTAATTTGGTTACGGTTGGTGCCTTAGACAGTGGTTCTATTACATCGGGTTTTACGTCTATTGATGTTGGGACAGGATTAATAGCAGGCGGAGACCTAAGTGGAAATAAACTTTCTATAGAAAGTGATAGTAGTTTTAACAGTGATTTGTATGTTGGTGGTGATTTGAGTGCTACAAATATCCAAGGAACACTTACTACAGCATCCCAACCCAATGTAACAACAATGAGTAATTTGGTTACTGTTGGTGCATTAAATAGTGGTTCTATTACTTCTGGTTTTACTTCGGTTGATGTTGGAACAGGATTAATAGCAGGTGGAGACCTAAGTGGAAACAAACTTTCCATAGAAAGTGATAGTAGTTTTAATAGTGATTTGTATGTAGGTGGTGATTTGAGTGCTACAAACATTCAAGGAACACTTACTACAGCATCCCAACCCAATGTTACTACAATAAGTAATTTGGTTACTGTTGGTGCATTAGACAGTGGTTCTATTACTTCTGGTTTTACTTCGGTTGATGTTGGAACCGGTTTAATAGCAGGTGGAGATCTAAGTGGAAATAAACTTTCCATAGAAAGTGATAGTAGTTTTAACAGTGATTTGTATGTGGGTGGAAGTATAAAAGCAGGATATGACACAGATACAACAAGTTATTTTGGAAGTGCTGCTGTTGGACACGCTGCTTATAATGATACTGCATCTTTTGCGCACATTGATTACAACACACCAGGTTCTTACGCATTAATTCAAGATAATTCAGGTGAAACAGCATTAAATACAGCAAGTGGTAAAAAATTATTTTTTAAGGAAAATAACGCGTACAAAATGACTGTAGCCGGAGGAAATGTTGGTATTGGTTCTACAACTCCTGGTGAAAAATTAGATGTAATTGGTTCAGCCAGTATTTCGCAGAAGTTATATGCACACGATTTGAGTGCAAATAAATTATCTATTGAAATGGATAGTAGCTTTAACGGCGATGTATATATTGGCGGCGATTTGAGTGTAAATGACATTTTGGCCTCACATATTCGTACAACTGATTTAACTGTCACTGGTGCAAATACATTACGTGTTGAAGGAAGTCATGTTGCAGAAGACATTAGTGTTAATAAGGCGATTAATGTAGCAAATGATAGTAGTTTTAATGGAGATTTATATATTGCAAAAGATCTTAGTGCCACAAACATTCAAGCAAGTGCCAATATTAAAACAACTACATTAAATGTAACAGGAACTCATACTGGTAATGATGTTAATATTAATAACTTGACTGTTGCAAATGATAGTAGTTTTAATAGTGATTTATATATTGCGGGTGATTTGAGTGCCACAAACATTCAAGGAACACTTACCACAGCATCCCAACCCAATGTCACTACAATGAGTAATTTGGTTACTGTTGGTGCCTTAGATACTGGTTCTATTACATCGGGATTTACTTCTATTGATGTTGGAACAGGATTAATTGCTGGTGGAGACCTAAGTGGAAACAAACTTTCCATAGAAAACGATAGTAGTTTTAACAGTGATTTGTATGTGGGTGGTGACTTGAGTGCTACAAATATCCAAGGAACGCTTACAACAGCATCCCAACCCAATGTCACTACAATGAGTAATTTGGTTACTGTTGGTGCCTTAGATACTGGTTCTATTACATCGGGATTTACTTCTATTGATGTTGGAACAGGATTAATTGCTGGTGGAGACCTAAGTGGAAACAAACTTTCCATAGAAAACGATAGTAGTTTTAACAGTGATTTGTATGTGGGTGGTGATTTAAGTGCCACAAACATTCAAGCAACGACTAACATTAAAACAAGTACATTAAATGTAACAGGAACTCATACTGGTAATGACGTTAATATTAATAACTTGACTGTTGCAAATGATAGTAGTTTTAATTCTAATTTATATATTGCTGATGATTTAAGTGCCACAAACATTCAAGCAAGTACCAATATTAAAACAAGTACATTAAACGTAACAGGAACTCATACTGGTAATGATGTTAATATTAATAATTTAGTTGTAGCAAATGACAGTAGTTTTAACAGTGATTTATATATTGCCGGCGATTTGACTGCTACAAATATTCAAGGAACGCTTATAACAGCTTCTCAACCAAATATAGAAAAAGTTGGAACATTAAATGATGGTAGTATATCAACTGGTTTTGGAAACATAAACATTGGAACAAGTAATTTTACAGGTGAAAACGCTAGTTTGAGTGAAACAGTAAGTGTTGATGATATATCAATAAATAAAACAGGCGTAATAACTACAACAACCAATGATATTGTATTGCAACCAAAGGGTTCTGACCCAGCCGTTGGTGTGGTAAATATTAAAGGATCATTAAAAGTAGATGGTTCAATTAATTTTATTGGTGATTACATACAAACAAATACAAATGTCCAAGTAACAGAACAATTAGATGTATCAAATAATGGTTCGGGTCCTGCATTTATTGCCCGTCAACACGGAGACGCTGACATTGCCGAATTTTATGATGATAATACAAAAGCACTTATTATTCAAAATGGTGGAAATGTGGGTATAAACACAGACATAGCAAATGAAAATTTGGACGTCAATGGAAGCGCAAGGATTGCCAATAAATTATACGCGACTGATTTGAGTGCCCAAACATTAAGTATTTCCAATAATAGTAGTTTCAATTCAAATGTGCACATAAAAGGTGATTTAACACTCGATGGATCATTAAATATATCCGACAGCGAATTAGCTATATCAAAGACGAACGGACTTCAAACAAAGTTAACTGATTTATCAAATAACAAAGAACCAACCATAACAGGTGCTGCTACATCTATTACAGGTTCGGATTTAACAGTATCGCGAGCATTAACTTCTGATGCTAATGGTAAAGTTGCGGTATCAACTATAACAGCAACAGAATTAGGTTATTTGGATGGCGCATCTGAAAACATTCAAGCAAAGTTAACTGATTTATCAAATAACAAAGAACCAACCATAACAGGTGCTGCCACTACTATTGCAAGTTCGGATTTAACTGTTTCTAGAGCATTAACATCAGATGGTTCTGGTAAAGTTGCGGTATCAACTATAACAGCAACAGAATTAGGTTATTTGGCTGGCGCATCTGAAAACATCCAAGCAAAGTTAACTGATTTATCAAATAACAAAGAACCAACCATAACAGGTGCTGCTACAACTATTACAAGTTCAGATTTAACTGTTTCTAGAGCATTAACATCAGATGGTTCTGGTAAAGTTGCTGTTTCTGATGTTACGTCTACTGAATTAGGTTACTTAGATGGCGCATCTGAAAACATCCAAGCAAAGTTAACTGATTTATCAAATAACAAAGAACCAACCATAACAGGTGCTGCCACTACTATTGCAAGTTCGGATTTAACTGTTTCTAGAGCATTAACATCAGATGGTTCTGGTAAAGTTGCTGTTTCTGCGGTTACTGATACTGAATTAGGTTACTTAGATGGCGCAACTGAAAACATCCAAGCAAAGTTAACTGATTTATCAAATAACAAAGAACCAACCATAACAGGTGCTGCCACTACTATTGCAAGTTCGGATTTAACTGTTTCTAGAGCATTAACATCAGATGGTTCTGGTAAAGTTGCTGTTTCTGATGTTACGTCTACTGAATTAGGTTACTTAGATGGCGCATCTGAAAACATCCAAACAAAGTTAACTGATTTATCAAGTAACAAAGAACCAACCATAACAGGTGCTGCTTCAACTATTACAAGTTCACAATTAACTGCTGATCTGGCATTAATATCAAATGGTTCTGGTAAAGTTGCAGTATCAACAATATCAGCAACAGAATTAGGACACTTAAGTGGTGCAACTGAAAACATTCAACAAAAGTTAACTGATTTATCAAGCAATAAGCAAGATAATTTAACTTTTGGTATTGCAAATACAAATAGTGTAGTTATTGACGGTACAACAACGAATGAGAATTATGCCAGATTTACAGCCACTGGTATAGAAGGTAGAACATCAGGTGACGTAAAAAATGATTTAAGTTTAAATCATGTAGAAAATGTTGCATTAAGTACATGGCCAGGTAGTGCAAGCATAACAACGGTTGGTACATTAACTGGTCTTTCTGTAAATACATCAGATGATGTTACAATAACAACAGCATCAACCAAAAATATCTTATTACAACCTGGTGGCACTACCGACGGAAATGAAAAGGTGCATATTAAGGGTGATTTGACAGTTGATGGTTCTATTAACTTTACTGGTGGATTTATACAAACCAACACAAATGTCCAAATAACTGACCAATTGGACATTTCAAACAATGGAACGGGACCCGCGTTAATTGCCAGACAACACGGTTCAAATAATATTGCAGATTTCTATGACGATAATACATTAGCAATGAGAATCGCAAATGGCGGAAATGTCGGTATTGGTACAGATAGTCCAAGCCAAGCATTGGACGTCAATGGAAGCGCAAGGATTGCCAACAAACTGTATGCGACTGATTTGAGTGCTCAAACACTATCAATACACGGAGATAGTAGTTTTAACACAGATGTGCGCATAATGGGTAATTTAATATTAGATGGATCGTTTAACGGAGCCGGAAGCGCGCCCAAACTAACCATATCAACAAGAACCGGTACCACAAATAATATAGATTTTACAGATATAAGTGCAATTCGATTTGATACTGATTCTGGGTTTGCAATTGACGATTTATCAAATGGCGAAGTTAAAATAAAAATGAATTCAACATATAAAACGTGGAAAGTGGATGGTCAAACAGATTTGGTAGCAGAAGGATTAGATACAATGAATTTTGCAAGTGATAAACATATCGATATAACGACAAGTACCGCTGGTGGAAATAAAACCATTACTTTTGGCGTGAATCATTTGGATGCGTCTTTCAGTGAAGTGCAAACAACATTAGATGGAAAACAAGATACGTTAACTTTTAATGCTCCATCTACCAATAATGCAAATCCATCAACATCAGCACAAATAAAAACCGCATTAGACTTGAAAGCTAATTTAGCTGATCCTACATTTACTGGAACTGTTGCTGGTATTACAAAAGCAATGGTTGGTCTTACTAACGTGGATGATACAACTGATGCTGGTAAACCTATATCTGATCTTACAGTAACAGCATTAGCGGCGAAAGCTAATATAGCTGGTCCTACATTTACTGGAAATGTTGGTATTGGCAGTGCAACCCCGAGCGTAGCATTGGACGTTGTCGGCGCCATAAATGCAACTGGTAATGTGAATGCTTCAAACATTGGAGGATTACTCACAACAGTTTCGCAACCTAATATTACAAGTGTTGGGGCATTAAATAGTGGTTCTATAACCTCGGGTTTTGGAAGTATAACTTCGAATGGTGCTATTACGGGCACTTCATTAAGTGCAGGAAGTGAAACTGGTGAGATTACAGGTAAATTAACAGCTGCAAGTGCAAATCAATCTAATATTACAAGTGTTGGGACATTAAGTGACCTTACGATAAATGCAACAAACGATGTTACAATAACAACAGCATCAACCAAAAATATCTTATTACAACCTGGTGGCACTACCGACGGAAATGAAAAGGTGCATATTAAGGGTGATTTGACAGTTGATGGTTCTATTAACTTTACTGGTGGATTTATACAAACCAACACAAATGTCCAAATAACCGACCAATTAGACATTTCAAACAATGGAACAGGGCCTGCGTTAATTGCCAGACAACACGGTACAAATAATATTGCAGATTTCTATGACGATGATACATTAGCAATGAGAATCGCAAATGGCGGAAATGTCGGTATTGGTAGTACTAACCCAAGTTACAAATTGGATGTTGTTGGTACAATGGCTGTTAGTGGGGCGACTACAATTAGTAATACCCTGAATGTTACCAGTGATGTATCATTTGGAACAGACCTTACTGTTAATGATGCCTATATTGGAAGTGGTGCGTATAGTAGCAGTAATTTTGCGACATTTTCTCATAAGAGTCATAAAACCTCAAATTTTAATTACGCAGTACTACAAGACAGTGACGGTAGAACTATTATAAATTCATCATCTGCAGAACAAATTGAATTTAGGAACGCGTCTACTACAACCCCAGCTAATACCATGGTCTTCAAAGGCGGTAAGCTCGGTATTGGTAGAACCCCAACCCAAGCATTGGACGTCAATGGACACATAAATATATCCAAAAGCGGCGGTAATGGTATCCAGGGTGGACTACTTCTATTTGACGCTACGTACAACAAACCCGGGAACAATAAAATAAGATTGCATACTGGATATGGTTTTGGCGTTGACGCGGGTACGCTTAAACATCTCTCCGCAGGCATTAGCCACAAATGGTATTATGGAGCAACAACAAGTTCTAATGGAACTCGCGGGATGCATCTAGAAAGCGGAAGTATCGGTATAGGTACAGATGCAAATACGGCTTACGGATTAGATGTAAGTGGACACATTAACTTTTCCGGAGATTTATATAAAAACGGGGCAGTATATAATCCGGGCAGTCAATGGACAACTGTAAACACAAATGACATAACATACACGAACACGAGTGGAAATGTCGGTATTGGTATGACTAACCCAGCGGTTAAATTAGATATAACGAGCCCGGATACATTCGGGGCCTCCACCCACAAACCGGCGATTAATACTTTAACAGGTAATAAATTTAGTACCATACAAGGTGACTCATTTACTTGGATAACACTTCAAAACACTGCGTGGAACGGCGGCAGCTCACAAAACCCTCTTAGTGGATACTCAGCAAACGAACTGTTTGACCAACTTAGTATTAACGCGATTAATTATTATAATGCTGCCGGCACTGGACAATTTGGAATAAATAATCGTGTAAAAACCGGAATGGGATTTTCAACACGAAATAACACAACTGTCAACCAGAATGCACTTGCAATTGATTATCGTGGATATGTTGGTATTGGCACTACAACCCCGAGCGTAGCATTGGACGTGAGCGGAAATATAAAGGCAACAAACATTGAAGGTACATTAACAACTGCTGCACAACCCACAATTACAAGCGTTGGGACATTAAGTGGTTTAACTGTCACTGCCGATATTACAGGAAGCGTTACTGGTTCTGCTGCTACTGTTACTGATGAGGCACAACCCGTAATTACAAGCGTTGGAACATTAAACAACTTAGATGTAAATGCAACAAACGATGTTACAATAACAACAGCATTAAACAAAAATATCTTATTACAACCTGGTGGCGCTAGCGACGGAAATGAAAAGGTGCATATTAAGGGTGATTTGACAGTTGATGGTTCTATTAACTTTACTGGTGGATTTATACAAACCAACACAAATGTCCAAATAACCGACCAATTGGACATTTCAAACAATGGAACCGGACCTGCTTTAATTGCTCGTCAGCACGGTGCAAATAATATTGCAGATTTCTATGACGATAACGCATTAGCAATGAGAATCGCAAATGGCGGAAACGTCGGCATTGGTATGGATAGTCCAAGCCAAAAATTAGAAGTAAATGGAAATATACTTATAAATAATGGTCAAGGGGGACAACTTATATTTGACAAAGAATACGGCGCAGGAGGACCCAATAAAATACGATTGTTTGGTACAAACACTAGTTATGGTTTTGGTGTTGACAGTTATACATTAAAATATCTTTCACCAAAATACCATAATTTTTATACAGGCAGTGATGCATCTAGTAACGGGAATCTGGCACTCCAGATACTTGATGACAAAGATGTTAGAATGTACGGTGGGGCTATTATTACAGGTGCTTCTAGAATGCACAATGGTGCCTATATTGCAGGTGACATCGGTAATATGAATACTACCAATACCCCACCAGGTGTTTACTTAGGTACGTTAAGTAGTAGTTCAACAAAATACGCGATGATGCAAATGGTTAGTAATACCGGAATTGGGGGTTGGATTGATTGGACAGATAACACTGGCAATAACGATTTTGAAGGAAGAATACGATATAGTACAACGGATAGTGCCGGTAATCACAAAGCGGGATTCAACTTTTTCACAAACTCACTCCAACGTATGGTAATTGATACAAGTGGAAATGTCGGCATTGGTATAACTATCCCGAGCCAAAAATTAGAAATAAATGGAAACATACTTATAAATAATGGAAAAACAACTCTCGACGAGCAAGGAGGAACACTTCTTTTTGATAACGCTCATGGTAAACCCGGCCCAAATAAAATAGTAGTACACTCCCCGGGATACGGTTTTGGAGTGGACCAATTTACATTAAAATATAATTCCGACAAGGAACATAAATTTTATGTAAATTCAAGTGATATCGCGAATGGTAATCTTGCTCTCCAGATACTTGACAACACAGATGTTAGTATGAACGGTGCTAAAATGCACGGAGGTGCCTATATTACAGGTGATTTTAGTGGTATGGATAATACACAAGCTTCCGGCATTTACTTGGGTGTAAAAAACAGCAACAATGCAATGATGCAAATGGTTAGCACCACAAATAATACCGGTTGGATTGATTGGACGAGTACAAACTCAAGTGATGCGGATTATGAAGGAAGAATCGGATATAGTCTTGCTGATAGTGCCAATAATCACAAAGCGGGATTCAACTTTTACACAAACTCACTCCATCGTATGAACATTGACCACACTACCGGAAATGTCGGCATTGGTATTACTAACCCGAGCCAAAAATTAGACGTTATCGGAAATATAAAGGCAACAAACATTGAAGGTACGCTTACCACTGCATCCCAACCTAATATTACTACAATGGCGGGGTTAACAAGTGTTGGAATATTAACTGGTTTAACTGTCACTGCCGATATTGCAGGAAGCGTTACTGGTTCTGCTGCTACTGTTACTGATGAGGCACAACCCGTAATTACAAGCGTTGGAACATTAAACAACTTAGATGTAAATGCAACAAACGATGTTACAATAACAACAGCACCAAACAAAAATATCTTATTACAACCCGGTGGCGCTAGCGACGGAAATGAAAAGGTGCATATTAAGGGTGATTTGACAGTTGATGGTTCTATTAACTTTACTGGTGGTTTTATACAAACAAACACAAATGTCCAAGTAACAGATCAATTAGACATTTCAAACAATGGAACGGGACCCGCTTTAATTGCTCGTCAGCACGGAATAAATAATATTGCTGATTTCTATGACGATAATACATTAGCAATGAGAATTGCAAATGGTGGAAATGTCGGTATTGGCATAACAAATCCAAATAAAAAATTAGATGTAGCGGGTGATGTAAGTGCAAATAGTTATTATTTACAAAATGGTGGTCGTATATTTGCAAACAATAGTACTGATGATTCGATAAGATTTAATAAAAATATTTTGGCAGGTAGTAATAAAATAGCGACAGATGGAATAATTAGCGCAGGAACCTCAGATGGTGTAAATACACTAACAGCAAAAGGCAATGCAAGTATTGGAGATAGTTATTATAATGTGAATGCACCAACAGATGGTTTAATTGTTGAAGGTAAAGTCGGTATTGGTATGACTAACCCAGATGTTAAATTAGATATAAAGAGCATGAATACGTTCAACGGCAGCAGCCACAAACAAGCGATTAATATTTTAACATCAAACGCTTTTAGCAACACACTCGGTGATTCATTTACTTGGATAACACTTCAAAACAAAGCAAACGTCGACAGCACAAAAGCTTTGGGTGGCATAGCAGACGCACTTTTTGACCAACTTAGTATTAACGGTATTAATTATAATAGTAGCGGAAATGGACAATTTGGAAGGTCTAATCGCGTAAAAACCGGAATGGGATTTTCAACACGTAATGACGGAACTGTCAACCAAAATGCACTTACAATTGATTACCGAGGATATGTCGGCATTGGCACTACAACCCCGAGCGTCGCATTGGACGTTATCGGAAACATAAGTGCTACTGGTAATTTGACCGCGACAAACATCGGTGGTACACTTACCACTGCATCCCAACCTAATATTACTACAATGGCGGGGTTAACAAGTGTTGGACTATTAACACAATTAGAAGTGGGTAATGATAGTAGTTTTAATGGCGAATTATATGTTGCTGGCGATTTGAGAGCGACAGACATAATTACAACTGGCAATGTCGGTATTGGTATGACTAACCCAGCGGTTAAATTAGATATAACGAGCCCGGATACATTCGGGGCCTCCACCCACAAACCGGCGATTAATACTTTAACAGGTAATAAATTTAGTAACACAGCCGATGACTCATTTACTTGGATAACACTTCAAAACAAAGCAAACGATAGTGACCCCCTTAGTGGATTCTCAGCAAACGAACTGTTTGACCAACTTAGTATTAACGCTATTAATTATTATAATTCTTCTTCCGGCACTGGACAATATGGATTTAATGGTCGCGTAAAAACCGGAATGGGATTTTCAACACGAAATAACACAACTGTCAACGAGAATGCACTTGCAATTGATTATCGTGGATATGTTGGTATTGGTGATACAACCCCGAGCTTCGCATTAGACGTTAACGGAACTTTCCGGGTACAGGCGGACGGTAATGATCTAATTAGAGTAGTTAAATTGTATGGCTCACGTAGTCACATTGTTATGGGAAGTAATATCCAAGTTTCTGGCAGTCCCCTAAGGTATGCTTTCAACTCGTATGAAACCACCACGAGCTGGAACTCGTCGCAGAGAGAGATACGGATCTCGGATGAAGCGGATGATATAACATTGAATGTTGGACGTATTATTGGCGCGGCCACGGGCGACCCCGACTTTTTATGGGTTGGGCTGTTAAATTTTAATGGTGCTAGCGGCAGCCGAAACATAGCCGAAGATGATATTATTAATATTTTTAGCGATGAATCAATTGCGGCGAGGGGTGCATTTTTAGTGTATAGTGATAAACGCATTAAGAAAGATATTCTTACAGTTGACGATGATAAAGCACTTGTTGATTTCAGAAAACTCAATCCGTGTAGTTATTCTTATATTGATACAATTGGCCGAGGAAATAAATCTGTTTATGGGTTCATCGCCCAAGAAGTGAAGGAAGTCCTTCCTCACTCGTGTTCTACCAGAACGGAAACAGTTCCCAACGTATACAGCATCGCCGATATTTCAGGCAACTTCTTAATACTACAAGGTGGTACTTTTGATAATTTAGAACACGATCTTACAGATTCGTCTGGTAATGTATATGAAAATATTAGTATTGCAATTGAAGGAGTTAATCGCGAGAAAATATATTATTACATCAAAGACATTGTCAATAGCACTACCATTGAATTATACGAAGAATTACCCAGCAGTTTGTATATTTACAATGAAACCACAGGTAATAATCAATGTTTCGTTTTCGGACAATTTGTAAACAATTTTAATATGTTAGACAAGAACGCAATATGGACGGTGGCCGCAGCGGCCACACAGGAAATCGACCGCCAACAACAAGCAGATAAGGTACGCATTGCCGAGTTGGAAACAAAAGTGGAAACCTTAGAAACACAATTGGTAAACGTTTTAGCAAGAATCACTGCGTTAGAAAGCGCTTAATATTTATTTACATAGACAATTATATTATTCTCAATACCAACACTCTTCAACGTTTCATTATGTATTATATAATATAATCTAAAATATATAATAAAATCTTTTGTGACTGAACTGGATTACGTTTATTTTATGATTTATATAAATATATTGAAATCGTAGTTGGTACGACCAATCAAATAATGCGAATATGTTTCGCCAAACATTTGTAAATGGTTTTATAATGACAGTACACTCGCAGTGGTAATAAATTGCGGTTCAACTGATTGGGTATGTGGGGGGTATTGGTAGAGAAAATCCAACGGAAAACTCGACATACGTGGAAGTATATTTTCAAACGCCGACGTAATAACAGTAAATAGTGGTAGCATAGGTGAAATGAATTTCGATAGTAATGACTGTGCTGTTTCTATAAATGAATAAATCGCCCCGGGCGCATTGAAATGATCAATAGATACACTACATATTAGCGGAGACGCGAGTTTCAATGACGATGTATCAATGAATAGTAATTTACAAGTAAATGGCATAGTGACCCAATTTTAAAATATAATATATTTTAATTTGTAATATATATTATATAGAATGAGTAAATGGTTTGATTTATCAAATAATGCAAACAAATTAAGACAATCATACGTATCGGGATTTTTAGATATTAGTGGAGGAGGTGTATTTATCCGAAATGACAATTCATTGAATTTATACAACGATTTGGATGAAGTAAACCCCCAATTTAGTATTAAGTCAACAGAATTGCGCGTTCGTCATGATGGTACATATACTGATGTAAGCAATGTCAAATTCCGCTTTATAAAAGACCTAAACGAAAACGTGCAAAACCGTTTAGATGATTTAAAACGCCGCACAAAACATTTAGATACAGAATCAGATCCTTCATTATCTCACTTTGTAAGTGATGTATCTATTAACGAACATTTATATGTTGGCAAAGACGCCAGTTTAAACAGCAAATTATATGTAAGTAAAGCAACCACATTAGATAGTACACTTAGTGTAACCGATATTGCCACATTAAATAATAAGCTCGATGTTGTTGGTGATGTGTCTTTTGGTTCAAATTTATTGCTTGCAGGAACTGCAGGTATAACTGGAAAAATAACGGCCAGCAGCGATGCACATATTCTAGGAGATGTCTCACTTGATTCATTATTACTTGTGGCCAAAGACGCCAGTTTAAACAGCAAATTATATGTAAAGGACGCGGCTACATTGGACAGCACATTAACCGTTGCGGGCGTAACAAACATTAATAATACATTAACCGCTACTGGTGCAACTACATTAAATGACACATTACACGTTGTCAATGATGTTTCGTTTGACAGTGCATTAGTAATGGATGGTTCTGCCACAATTAAAAACACAATGGATGTTACTGGTGCGACTACATTAGGTAGTACATTAGATGTTACTGGTGCGACCAATCTACAAGATACATTAGCATTAACTGGTAAGGCAACATTTAGTGATGAATTACATCTTGTAAAAGATGCATCAATGGATGCGCATTTATTTGTTAATGGTGACGTTTCATTTAATAACAAATTATTTGTCAATAAAGAGACATTATTAAATAATACACTTACTACACAAGGAGCAACAGCATTAAAATCAACATTAGATGTGGATGGTGCTACAAAATTAAAAAGTACTGCGCGTATTGTGGGAGATGCTTCTTTAGGTGCAGCTCTTGATGTGGGTGGAAACACAAAATTAGATGGTTCGCTTACAACAGTGGGTACTACTGATTTACAAAATACACTCAATGTTGGTGGTGCTGCAACTTTAAATGATATTTTGCATGTTGTAAAAGATGTTTCATTTGATAGCGCATTGGTTATTGACGGTTCCGCAAATATTAAAGATACATTAAATGTGGTGGGCCGTACTGATTTAAATGATCAATTGTTTGTTACTGGTGCCACTACATTAAGTAGTACATTAGATGTGACAAACAAAGCTACTCTCCGAAATACTACACATGTTATTGGTGATGCATCTTTTGATAATGTGTTACGTGTAAATGGCGCAACTACATTGAAAAACACACTTACAACACAAGGAGCAACTGATTTAAAATCAACACTTGATGTGACTGCATTAACCACACTCAAAGATAAGTTACATCTTGTGGGTGATGCATCAATGGATAGTGCTTTGGTTCTCAACGGCTCCGCCACATTAAAAGATACACTTACTACACACGGCGCTACAAATTTACAATCGACACTTACAACACAAGGAGCAACTGATTTAAAATCAACACTTGATGTGACTGCATTAACCACACTCAAAGATAAGTTACATCTTGTGGGTGATGCATCAATGGATAGTGCTTTGGTTCTCAACGGCTCCGCCACATTAAAAGATACACTTACTACACACGGCGCTACGAATTTACAATCGACACTTACAACACAAGGAGCAACTGATTTAAAATCAACACTTGATGTTACTGGGTTAACTACACTTAACGATAAGTTACATCTTGTGGGTGATGCATCAATGGATAGTGCTTTGGTTCTCAACGGCTCCGCCACATTAAAAGATACACTTACTACACACGGCGCTACAAATTTACAATCGACACTTACAACACAAGGAGCAACTGATTTGCAATCCACTCTTGATGTTACTGGGTTAACTACACTTAACGATAAACTACACGTGATTCTTGATGCATCTTTTGATAATGTGTTACGTGTAAAGGGTGCAACTACATTGAAAAACACACTCACTACAGAGGGAGCAACAGAACTTCAATCTACATTAGCTGTTGACGGTGTCACTACATTGAAAAACAATGCCATTGTCTTGGAAGATACTTCGTTAAATAAAACATTAACAGTTGGAGGAGCAACAGAATTAGATAGTACATTAATCACATACGGTACTGCGGAATTCAAAAGCGATGTTGCAATGAAGCGCAATGCTACTGTGCACAAGGATTTCTTTGTATTGGAAGATGCGTCTTTTAGTCAAAAAATATACGCGGGTGGTGATGTTACATTTGCACAAAATCTCGACGTACTTCTTGATGCCAGTGCTGGTAAAATGCACGTAGACCAACTTCATATGGACGAAAATATTATTTCGACAGATACTGGTTCTAATTTGGAAATTCGCCCCGGAAATAATGCTACACCTGGTAGCGAGAAAGTTTATATTCGCAGTGATTTAGTTGTAGATGGTTCGGTGAATTTTACCGGTGGATTTATTCAAACCAATACTGTTGTAAATGTGACTGAACAAATGGATATTTCCAATGATGGTACTGGTCCTGCGTTGATTGTTCGTCAATTAGGTGCACAACCTATTATGAAAGTCATTGATGGCAAACCCGATAACAGTTTGGAAACAGTAATGACAATTGCCGATGGTGGTAATATGGGTATTAAAACGGAACAACCCGTAAGTACATTGGGTGTAGCTGGTGGTGTTTCATTGGGTAGTGGTATTGTTAGTGATACTAACTACACTGCCGGAGATGGTACATTAATTGCTGAAAGAGCAATTGGTATTGGTAAACTTCTTCCTCAACAAGCATTGGATGTAAGTGGTGCTATTCAAATTCGTGGTGTAGCGGATGGGTCCAATGCAGACATACCCGGAACCGATGTATACAATTATTTAGTATTAAGTGATAAAGGTGGTGTAAACGGAACAACCAAAGATTATGTTAAAATTCGTCAAACCGGAGATCAGGATAACGATAATTATGCGTTGGCCTTTGATTTCCATCAAGATCCGGATGACGCAAACTTCTTTATTCGTAATGTTCAAACAAGTCAGTGGACAGACCCAGAAACGAATAATATTACAAGTCAACACCGTATTAACACTCGATTTGCTGTTAAAAACGACAAAGTTGGTATTAATACAGATGCACCCACTGCTGCATTAGACGTTGTAGGAGACGCCAAAATAAGCACAACATTAGATGTAAATGGTGTTGCAAACATGAATAACAAACTCAATGTTATTAGTGATGCGTCATTAGGAAGCACTCTTACTGTTGCCGGCGCGACTACATTAAACAACACACTTACTACAGTAGGTGCAACAAATCTTCAAGATATATTACTTGTTGATGGTGCGGCAACAATGAATAATACATTAACCACACTCGGTGCTACTGACTTACAAAACACATTAAGTGTAGACGGAGTCACCACATTGAAAAACAATGCTATTGTTTTGGAAGATACTTCACTTAACAAAACACTCACTGTTGACGGTGCCACCGCATTGAAAAATACATTGGCTGTTACTGGTGCGACCACATTAAATAATATATTACATACAGTGGGTGATGTTTCATTTGATAGCGCATTGGTTCTTGATGGCGCTGCTACATTAAAAGATACTCTTACTACTGTGGGTGCTACAACACTTCAATCTACATTGGCTGTTACTGGTGCGACCACATTAAATAATACATTGGCTGTTACTGATGCGACCACATTAAATAATGTATTACATACGGTGGGTGATGTTTCATTTGATAGCGCATTGGTTCTTAATGGCTCTGCTACATTAAAAGATACTCTTACTACTGTGGGTGCTACAACTCTTCAATCTACATTGGATGTTACTAGTGCAGCAACTCTTCAATCTACATTAGACGTCACCGGCGCTACCACATTAAATAATATATTACATACAGTGGGTGATGTTTCATTTGATAGCGCATTGGTTCTTGATGGCGCTGCTACATTAAAAGATACATTAACTACTGTGGGTGCTACAACACTTCAATCTACATTGGATGTTACTAGTGCAGCAACTCTTCAATCTACATTGGATGTCACTGGTGTTACCAGTTTAGGTAATAGATTAAATGTTGTCGGTGATGCATCATTAAATAGTGCGATTAATGTAGATGGCGCTGCAACATTGAAAAATACACTCACTACATCAGGTGTAACCAATTTATTATCAACTCTTAATGTTGATGGTGTTACCACATTGAAAAACAATGCAATTGTATTGGAAGATACCTCGCTTAATAAAACACTTACTGTTGATGGCGCTACTGCATTGAAAAATACACTTACCACAACAGGAGCAACCAATTTGTTGTCTACTCTTGATGTTACTGGCGTTACCACATTGAAAAACAATGCCATTGTATTGGAAGATACATCGCTTAATAAAACACTTACTGTTGATGGTGCTACTGCCTTGAAAAATACATTGGCTGTTACTGGTGCGACTACATTAAATAACACATTGGCTGTTACTGGTGCGACTGACTTAGGAGCAGCCCTTGATGTTACTGGTGTTACCACATTGAAAAACAACGCTATTGTATTGGAGGATACATCACTTAACAAAACACTTACTGTTGATGGTGCTACTGCCTTGAAAAATACATTGGCTGTTACTGGTGCCACTACATTAAATAATACATTGACTACAACAGGAGCAACTGATTTACAATCTACATTAGATGTTACTGGTGTTACCACAATGAAAAACAATGCCATTGTATTAGAAGACACATCACTTAACAAAACACTCACTGTTGATGGTGCTACAGCATTGAAAAATACATTGGCTGTTACTGGTGCTGCAACATTAAATAGTACATTAACCACCATCGGCGCAACAGATTTACAATCTACATTAGGCGTTACTGGTGCCACGACATTAGGAAACACACTCGGTGTTACTGGTGCTACTACATTAAGTGATACATTGCTGGTAAGTGGTGCTACTACAGTAAACAATAAATTAACCGTAGCAAATGATACATCATTAAATAGTGCATTGGATGTGGCGGGTTACGCAACAATAGATGGACTCACAACTATTAATAATAATCTTGTTGTAAATGGTGATGCTAGTGCGCAAAAACTCAATGTTGATAATATTCAATTGGATTCAAACATTATATCGACATCTGCTGGGCAAGATTTGGAAATTCGTCCTGGAAATAATTCTACACCTGGTAGTGAAAAAGTATATATTCGCAGTGATTTAGTTGTCGATGGTTCAGTGAATTTTACCGGAAACTTTATTCAAACAGATACAGTTGTTCGTATTACAGAGCAAATCGATATTTCCAATGATGGTACTGGACCTGCGATTAAGGTCACACAATATGGTCATAATGATGTTATGAAAGTATTGGACGGTAATTCACCAGCAGTAGCCGAAACAATTACTTATTACGTTCGTTTATCTTCCATTACTGATTTCGCTACTCGTGGTTTGCCTTATTACATATTAAGTACAGCAATCGGCGGTCCGGCAATAAATAATGTTGAACATCCATTTACACTTTTAGCAGGTAATACATATAACTTTATTGGACAAGATACTAATTTAGATAGTCACCCTTTTGTCATTGGTAATCAAGTACAATCCGGAGCACCATTTATTAATGGATCAAATATTACAATTAGTTCCACTGCTATTTCTGGTTATTCAACAGCTAATGACCACGCCGGATCCAATCCAAATACATATTATGCTCTTACAAATGCAATTACAATTAATTTTACTATACCTGCAGATTATGGTCAACCAGGTGGTACAAGTGGTAGACCCGATCATTTATGGTTCTTTGAAGCAACGGATTTGACAAAGAAGCGTCCATTTAATATTGTTACATATAGTAACAGTTTAGACACTGTATTTATTATTAAAGACGGCGGTTTTGTGGGTATTGGTACAGATAATCCTACAAAAACTCTCGATGTTGATGGTGCTGCTAGGGTGCGTCAAGATTTATCTGTTGAAGGAAATACCGGCATAAATGGAACACTTATTGTTGACGGTGCAGCACAATTAAAACAAGGATTAACAGTAACCGGTGGTGACTTAAATATACCCAATAATTATATTAATCAAATCGTATAATCTTTTATAAACATTTTATATCTTAGAATAATTATATTTTGTTTAGGCAACAGTATAAATTTATATTTATATTTATATTTATATAGATATAAATGAGTTGGCCGTATGACAATAGTGCTAATCGTTATGTTAAAACTTTTATGAAAGAATTTCTCGATTTAAGTGGTGAAATGCGCGTTCGTAAAGGCGATATACGTATTTATGATGGCAGTATTAATATACAAGGACAATCGCTGCAAGTAGCAGACAATAAATTCGTAATTGACGATTTGAGTATTAATAGTAATATTTACGCTACAAAGTTAGGTATTGGTAGTAACATTGAGGTTTCAGGTAATATTTTATCCGAAGGAGTTGTTGGAATTGGCGCAACAGATGCAAATATTGCATTAAATATTAACAAAGATGCAACTACTGCACATTTACAAATAAAACCTATAACAGATGGAAATACAGCAATAATGATAATGGAAGGGAGAAAAAATCCGGTTGGCACGACCACCAGAAGAGATGGGGTAACTCAGATTCAATTTAAAAACATGGGTGGCCTTCTTGGTAGCATCGATGCATATAAAATGGCACAATATTCCAATCGAGGGGGTATGATTTTTAATACATACGATAGTGATGCGAATAATGTAGCAAACGCCACATTAATATTAGATTCATCCCATAATGTCGGTATTGGTACAACGACTTGGAATGATGCACACAAACTTCACGTACAAGGAACGTTAAATGTATCAAACGGTATAGTTGGAACATTACAAACCGCTTCACAACCCAATATTACAAGCTTGGGCACGCTTACTTCTCTTACTACAAGTGGAGCGACCAATTTAAATTCTACAAGTATAAACGGTACTGGTGTTCTTACATTAAATAATACAACAGGTACTTCTAATGAAGGAGGTGAACTTATATTGAAAGATGGAACAAATGCTAGTCCACAAAAACAATGGTTTATTGATAATTATTATAATTCGAGTTCAGCTCTTTTAAGAATCCGACACAATAACTGGGCAAATCCAATGGTTTTTGATGAAAAAAATAAAAGAATAGGTATTAATAAATCCAATCCAAGCCAAATGTTGGATATAAGCGGAAATGTGCTTATAGACAATGGAGTAACCGGTGAGGGTAATCAAGGAGGAAAACTTATTTTTAGCGATGCGTATGGTGCCGCCGGCCCAAATAAAATACAACTTCAAAGTAGCGGATACGGGTTTGGAGTAAATGGCAACATATTTAAGCATTTATCTGGTTCAACAACCCATAGATGGTATTATAATGCATCAACAGATGGTAATGGAACCCCCGCAAGTAATGGAACCACCGCAATGACACTATACGAGAGTACACTTGGTATTAATTTAAATTCGCCAAATACAAGTTACAAATTAGATGTAAATGGTACATCACAGTTTCGTGACAATGTGGATGTAAACGGAATAACCTTTCACAATGATGGTTATAGTGCATCTAACCCGATTTATTACCATAGTTTATCGACAGGTTCTTTGCCTACTGGTTGGGATTATACCGGGACACCGTCGTATAGTACAACAACCGGTGTTACGATAAACAATAATCAAACGTTAACATCACCTACATTTGATTTAAGTAACTGTCTTTATTATACCGATGGTGCAAATAATAATAAACATACATCAACGCGTATACTAGTAAAAACAATGATTAGAATTGATGATATGAATAATAACGAAGAAGTAATTACAATCCAACTATTAGATTCAACCAACAATGCAGTAATAGATACTATATGGCGTAGTGATGATAGTCAGGCGGCAGCAGGAAATATATTTGAACCCGTTGTATGTGATATTACACCGTATATTAAATCTGGACGTTCAACTTTTACAATACAATTCAATGCTACCCCAACGGGTGGTCTGGATTATTATAGCATTAAACAATTTACTATTTGTAAAGATGATAGTAGTCCTTGGTATAAAAACTCAGTATATAAACAGCAAGTATTGGGTGGATTAAGTATTGGAACAGGTGATTACATTGGTTGTGATTTAAGTCGTCAAGAATTACTTGTGCAAGGAAATGTTGGTATTGGTATGACAAACCCGGATTATAAACTCGATGTAAAAGGTGCTGATGCAGCTCAAGATCTTGTATTATTAAATGTTGCAAATTATGCTAATGGTAATAATACCGCTGCTTCAATACGATTTACTGCAAATAATAGTGGTACTACATCTTTAAATGATAATGCAAGAATTACATGTAAAAGATATGCCAGTCAAAATTACGGTTTGGTGTTTTCAACACTTGGTGAGGAATCTATGTATATTCGCAATAAAAATGCGAGTGGCGCTACTGGCATACGCGTAGGTATTGGAAGCGCAGTAGTCGCGGATCCGTCTGCCACATTAGAGGTAGATGGAAATCTCAATATTGGTCATAAATATTCAGACACTAGTGCAAAAACACATAGCGCAACCACTAATTACATTGGCGATTTCTTATTTCAAAATCCAAATACTACAACCGCCACATTAAGAGCAGAAATACAAACTAAAATGGCTATTGGTGCAAACGGAACTAATGTATTAACAATAGATGGTGCCAATGAGCGAATAGGTATAATGAATAATGCACCAGCAACAGAATTGGACGTAGATGGTAACTTAACATTAAGAAACCCTACTGGTGGTGAAGTTAAAATGGATTTTATTCGTCAGGGCAACACTAAAACAGATTGGCAATTACATTCCAATAGTGGATTATTTTCTTTTAAGGCGAATACGGTAGGAGGAGGTACAATATTACAACTTGGTAACAAACATGATGACACCAAAACCGGTGCACTTGCTGTTGGAGGCGCCATACATACTACCGGCCCCACATTACAAGTCATTGGTGATGCAAGTATTAATAGTCATTTAACAGTGGGCGGAGATTTGAAAGTCAATGGAAATATTAATTTTGATGGTGATGTTATTCAAACAAACACACTTATTAAATTCACAGAATCCATTGATGTAAGTAATAGTGGAACACAACCTGCATTGCGAGTGAATCAAATTGGAGCGAATGATGATTATGCAGTTGCGGAATTTTTACACAATGACGCAATTGCAATGAGTATTCGCGGTGATTCTGGTTATGGTGGTGATGTTTCCATGAATCATCGTTTAAGCGTAGCAGGTGATGCATCATTTGGAAATATTTATGTTGCGGGTAATTTAATCGCACCGAATCTTGCATTGGATTCATTGTCTATTGATACAATTACAATGACTCCATCCAATGCTAATGATTTTTCCATTGCTATTGGTAAAGATGCAGGACTAACTAACCAATCACCAAATTCCATTGCCATTGGTAGTTATGCAGGCAAACAATACCAAGCAAATGAGAGTATTGCCATTGGATTAAATGCAGGTACGTACGACCAATCATCAAATTCCATTGCCATTGGTTCTAAGGCAGCACAAAATCAACAAGGTGCAAGAAGTGTTGCCATTGGTGATGAAGCAGGAAGAAACAATCAACTAGCTTCAAGCATTGCCATTGGTGATGCAGCAGGTCAAACAAGCCAACAAACAAAATCCATTGCTATTGGATATAATGCAGGATATACCGATCAGTCAGCAAACAGCATTGCTATTGGTTCTGAAGCAGGAAGAAACAATCAACTAGCTTCAAGCATTGCCATTGGTGATGCAGCAGGTCAAACAAGCCAACAAACAAAATCCATTGCTATTGGATATAATGCAGGAAATACCGATCAGTCAGCAAACAGCATTGCTATTGGTTCTGAAGCTGGTTGGAAAAATCAAAGCGAAAATTCCGTTGCCATTGGTTACATTGCAGGAACAAGTAATCAAAGCGAAAATTCCGTTGCTATTGGAAATCAAGCTGGTTGGATAAATCAAAACAAAAAATCCGTTGCTATTGGAATATTAGCGGGAAAACAATATCAAGGAAGTAGTGCAATTGCGATGGGTAATATGGCAGGAAGCGATACTCAGGGTAATAATTCTATTGGAATTGGAGGCCTAGCCGGACAATCTAAGCAAAATACTTTTGCTATTGCAATTGGTGGTCAAGCGGGAAGAACAAACCAAGGAACAAAAACGATTGCATTGGGTTATTTAGCAGGTAATAGTTATCAAAATCAGTATTCAATCGCTATTGGTAATGATGCTGGAAGAAGTAATCAAAATCAGTATTCAATCGCTATTGGTAGACAAGCAGCAGATGCTAGTCAAAATGAGTATTCAGTCGCTATTGGTTATCAAACAGCATATAGAAATCAAAGTCATAAGTCCATTGCAATCGGTTATCAAGCCGGCTATGAAAATCAAACTATCAATTCCCTTGCAATAGGTCTTCGTGCAGGGCATATTAACCAAGGTCGTCAAGACGGAACCGGCTTCGGTCCTGGATCAGCACTTGCAATCGGTTATGAAGCCGGAAATGATAATCAAGGATTTAGATCCATTGCGATGGGTTTAGAAGCCGGAAAACAGAATCAAAGACATACATCCATTGCAATCGGTTATCAAGCCGGTATGACCAGTCAATCTTATGATTCCCTTGCGATTGGTCTTCGCGCCGGCTATAGAGACCAATCCGATAATTGTATTGCTGTGGGATTTGACGCAGGATACACCAATCAAGGCACTTATTCCGTTGCGATGGGTTTTCGCGCCGGGTATATAGACCAACACGCAAATACTATTATACTAAATGCGCAGGGTAGCCCATTAAACAGTACAAGCACCAATAGCGTTTACATTAAACCCGTTAGACAATCAGATAAACCAGCATTATCGAATGTCACAGTTAATAATACCCAAAACAGTGCACATCATCTTAATTACGATATTGGCAGTGGGGAAGTGTCATACAGCAGAGACATTGATATTAGTTTGGGTGCAATTAATTTATGGGATAGTTCATTAAATATTTGGGGAAGTGACGGTGGTCCAGCACCAAACAATAGTAATACCAATACTGCTCCAATTTACTTTAAAGCGCGCAATCCTACTCAACAGTGGACAATGGCATCTATTGCTGGATATTATGCAGCAAACAATGGAACTTCTAATAATTTCCCTGGTGGTCTTGCATTTAACACCAAAAGAGCAGGAGCTTATAACACCGCTTTGACTACTGCAATGGTAATTGACGCAAGTGGCCAAGTCGGTATTGGAAATACTACACCAGATTCACAATTAACAATTGGTTCGTCTGGTACCAGTTCAAATCAATATATAAAAATTGCCACTGCTAGTGGTAACATATCTGGTATTAAATATAAAGGTGCCAATGCTAATGAATGGTATACACAACACCATGATGGAAATGATAATGTAAATAGGTTCGCCATAGGAATGGATAGTAATGAATATATGAGTATAATTAGTGGTGGTAAAGTCGGTATTGGCAGCACCAATCCAAGCCAAATGTTGGATATAAGTGGAAATGTACGTATTGACAATGGACAATCGAGTTCCGACACCCAAGGAGGAAAACTTATTTTTGACAACGCATATAATATAGCCGGACCAAATAAAATACTACTACACAGCTCTGGATACGGTTTTGGTGTAGACACACACGCAGTAAAATATAATTCCAACGTGCGACATGTTTTTTATGTAAAATCATCAAGTACTACCGATGGTGATCTTGCACTCGAGATACATAATAGCAAAGATGTTAGTATGAATGGTGGTGCTAGTATAAGTGGTGGTGCCTATATTACAGGAGACATTGGTAATGCGAATACTACCAAAACCCCACCAGGTGTTTATTTAGGTACGTTAAATAATACCTACGCGATGATGCAAATGGTTAGTAGTGACGTAAATGGGGGGTGGATTGATTGGACAGATACCAATTCCAATAGTGATAGCGATTTTGAAGGAAGAATACGATATAGTACAGCGGATATTACCGGTAATCACAAAGCCGGTTTCAACTTTTACACAGACGAAACACACCGTATGGTAATTGATACAAGTGGCAATGTCGGCATTGGTATGACAAACCCGGCTTATAAACTCGATATAAAAGATGCAAGTGGAGGTCAAGATCTTGTATTATTAAATGTTGCAAATTATTCTGGTAGTAATGATACAGCTGCTTCAATAGGGTTTACTGCAGTTAGTGCTGGTTCAAGCTCTACTAATAATGCAAAAATTACATGTAAAAGATATAAAACTCAAAATTACGGTTTGGTGTTTTCAACACGTGGTGATGAATCTATGCATATTCGCAATACAAATACGACTGGTATACGCGTAGGTATTGGAAGCACAGTAGTTGCGGATCCGTCTGCCACATTAGAGGTAGATGGAAATCTCAATATTGGTCATAAATATTCAGACAATAGTACAAAAACACATAGCGCAACCACTAATTACATTGGCGATTTCTTATTTCAAAATCCAGATACTACAACCGGCGTATTAAGATCAGAAATACAAAATAAAATGGCTCTTGGAGCAAAGGGAACTAATGTATTGACAATAGATGGTGCCAATCAGCGAGTAGGTATTGGCGTAACGGAACCGGTGGATAAATTATCCATAGACGGAAATATATATTTAAACGGAGATGGTAATAATACTCTTCGTAAATTAATTTTTTCCAAAGTACACAATGGTAGTGGAGATAAAGGAAGTATTGAATATCAGGATATATCGATGGGGTTTTATAGTGACCAGTATTTTAAATTTTATGAAAGTGACAATAATACTGAAGTATTTGCGATTGATGGAAATAGTGGTGATGTTAATATTCCAACTGGAAAACTTGCCATTGGAAAAAGTACAACCCCATCACAAGTATTAGATGTTGTTGGAAATATTACTGCAACTGGTACCATTACATCCAGTTCAGATGTCAATCTCAAAACAAATGTAAAACCACTCGAAAATGCATTGGAAAAAATAAGTAAATTGCAAGGTGTTTCATATAATCGTAATGATTTAGAAGACAAAGAAGCAAGCCATATTGGTGTAATTGCGCAAGAAATAGAAAAAGAATACCCCGAAGTGGTTTCCGAAAGCGAAACAGGAAAGCGAGTTGCATACGGAAATATGATTGCACCATTAATCGAAGCCATTAAGGAACTCAATATTAAAATAAATGAACTTGGAAATGAAAATGCTGAACTTAAAGAGCGTATTAATGTTCTCGAACAAAAATGATTTAGTTGAGTTTGCAAAAGCAAATATAAATTCTAGTTAAATTATATATTATGACATCAACATTGGAAAAAAGATATCCACCAATAAAATTATCAAATGGTACAACTGATGCAATTAATCCTGCAACATTACGAGATGAAAATAATAGTTTAACAGATTTTGACGTCAATAAAACAATGATTGCACGTGTTATTGGTGCTGATTATGGTAATGGTGATTATACAGTGACAGTTGGCGCTATGTATCACGGGTCAAATAAAACGAGTAGTGCAGCAACTATTACTGATCCTGCTACTGGTGGTCTTTTTAAAATATTTGATATGAACAATAGTGAAAGTAGTGTAAACAATACGTTAAGAATTGGTTTAAATAACACGAATTTTTCCACACTAAAAGCAACAACTGGCGCTCCCAGTTATAATTACGTACATAATACACAAAGTGATGGAATACTTATGCTATATAATCAAAATGTTAGTAATATGACAAATAACAGCTTTTTTTTTAAAGATGGAGAATTATCTAGTAGTAACACCGACAGCGAATATTATGGCGCATTTTATGCTAATAATGCATTTACAATAGATTTTTATTTTAGTACGGTTCAATCTGGACCAAATAGAGCGATGTTTTCCGTAGGAGGATCACAAGTTGACGTACAATCATTTACTATTTATATGCACAATGGAACAATAAAAATCAGTGCGGGAGGAGCGACTCATAGTGTTGATTTTAGTGATAGTTTTTCAAATTTAAATAATGGAAAAATTTACCATTTAAGATGTAGATACCTAGGCACAACAATAAGTTCTATAATTGCTACAAATAATGTGCAACTTAAAATTATTGAAGCGGGGCAAAACATAAATGCAGCCAGTTATATAACAAAAAGTTTTCTTCCCATTGGAACCAATTTAAGTATTAGTACTTCAACAGATGATCAACTTATATATTTTGGCAGACAAGCAAATAATAGTAGTACTGTGTATAATTTTATTGGTAAATTACACTATAGCTTATCTATTAGTCATTATGACGATTACGTTATAGACGCAGGATATGAAGCATCAACAAATAATCGTGCAGTAGATAATTATTATATGACTAATTTTATAAAAGACGCTACTAGTAAAACACATAGTGCATCGGGTACAGATGGCATTCCTGGTCAGTGGATTAGTTTAAAACTCCCAAGTGGTGCAACCGAAGTTGGTAATGGAACAAATGGTATTATACCAACCAAATTTTATATTGGTGGTAGAAATAACAGCAGTAATGAACCATTTCCAAAAACAATCACAGTATTAGGAAGTTCTGATGGCACAAATTATACAACTATTGTAGATAATGCACACAAACAATTAAAAGATGGCACTTTTGAAATATTAGTAGAACCATCAAAAAAAACATATAATGAATTTGTATTTATTTTTACTCAAAACAATATATCTATAAATTATCTTGAAATAACAGAAATGGGTGTATATGGTTATGAACCCACTGAACGGTCGTTTATTGATAATACGGGGTTCGGTGGAGAAACAATAAAACCAATTTATCAAGATGATTTTACATCACGTGTGTTTGACGGAAATATGTTTTCATATGTAAATATAACGCCCGATGAAGACATCACTGGCTCAACGCCATTTACGATTGAGTTGAATTATAGCACAGACACTGTAAACAATGATATCGGTCCAATATTTAGTATGGGTCGAGATGATGTAGTCGCTGGTAATTATACAATCGAACAAAATACTCTTGCCATACCCACAAATGACCATTATACGTGGAGATTAAATAATACGGATTATATTTCTTATGCAAATATGCTTCCAAATACTACTACAACATCAATAAATAATGCTACTAGTGTTTTTAACACACCCCACGACAATTCAATTAATTTATTAACTGACATAAACACGACACATCAATTGGTAGTTAGTTCAGATGGCAGTTATAATGTTAATTTTATGTTAGATGGAAAAATAGTGAAAACAGAACTAAGACAAATGACTGATAATGCAATAAAACCAAATAACTTAAATAATGGTAAAGATTCGATGTTTAATATTAGTATTGGTAATAGAACCCCGAAATTTTCATTTAATACACCGTATAATGGTAGCAATATATTTTATTTTGATGGGACATCATCAAATGTTATAAATTTAAATGATTCTGGTGACATTATACGTAATGGAACAACACTGTTTGCAAATGCGGGATTTGAGTGGATGGCTGATAATGCTGCTCGTACTGTAACATTTGAAATGAAAACGACACAACAATATAATAATAACCGTGTTATAATTGGTACTGGTAGTACGGGTACTACATCTGGTGAGCGTTTTAATGTAATAATAGATAAAAATGGTAAGTTAATCGTTTCTAGATCTGGTACTCATACATCGCCTGCCACACACGGCGATATACGTGATGGACAATGGCATTTTGTTTCTATTTCTTGGGATGGAAGTAACATACAAATTTATCTTGATAAAATACTTGTATTAACTGATGGTTTAGATGCATTAAATACGCCAACTAATGGCGGTGTAGCTTATTTAGGTGCAAATGTAGACGGTATTAATAATATATATACGGGTTATTTACGAAACGTACATTTTTATAATGGAAACACACACACTGATAATAAATTTAAAGGAAAAATCCACCGCGTAGCCGTTTACAAAGATTTGTTTATAGACGACCCTCAAAAAATAAAGTTATTAGATGTAAATGGTAATTTTAATGTAAATAAAATACAAAATAATACTGATTTAAAAATTCACGCCACGGGTGCATTACAAATACCCAATTATACCGTAGACCCACAAATAATCACACCTGAACAATCAAAAGGTTCTATTTATTATAATACGACGTTTAATTGTTATAAAGGATATGATGGAACATCGTGGAAAGTCATCAAAGGGGGTATATCAAACGATTCAGGAACAGTATATGCAAATTCTGATGCAAACGTCTCCTTATTTACATCTCATATTGGACAAAATGCAGTTCTCGATATAAGTATGGGAGACCAAGTTTTTGCAGATAATGATGATGGTGAACGCACGCTTATAGATATAATTGGCATTGAAAATTTAAAAGGTGCGAAAAATCCTTTTGGAACGCCTTTATCCATTGTGTTAAAAGTTAAGTTTGACGGCAATAATCGTAATATAAATACTTCGCAGCACGTTATAAGAAGATTCTTTGATTTTCCGAATATAGAAAATGACCTCGGGTTTTTTGGCACACACGACACAACATCACATTGGGGGCGAGGATATCTTTATTCTGGTTCATCAAGTGCTAATAATAATACAATAAACTCCCATGCAGGTGGTACAGATAATCCAATTGTACTTGCAAATAAAGATTATATTGCAATTATTAGTTACAATGGTGACAAAACAATCACATATACCATTTATAATGAAACAGATGATGTTACCCCTGTTTCGATTTCCGAAACAGAAAATTATTACCAAAATTTAACGTTAAATGATGGATTTGACTTGGGTGGAAATAGTAGTAATTGGTTTGAAGGAAAAATTTATTATATTCAAATACATCACCATTATTTTTCATCATATAGTGCATTTACACAACACCTAGATGGTTACATTGTATTAAGTTCTGTAAATGAAGACATTACAATGACGAATTACGGAAATGTCGGTATTGGTTCAACGAATCCACAAGCAACAATGGATGTAAATGGTAGTATTGGTGTGTCAAAAGATATTGAATTTTATGACCCGATGTATACAACTGCCAGAGGAAGTGTGCGTTATAATAATAATAATCACGTTGCTAATTATAGTTTTATATTAAATGGAAATCAAGCAAGTTTAACCGATGTATACGGTAGTGGCGAAAGTTTGGAATTAATAAATGGCAGCGCAACAACTTCTTATCTTGCAACAACTTCTTATCTTGGTGTAGCACTTGATGGGGTGGATGATTATATTAATATACCAAAGAGTATTTTGGGTTTTACAAATAAGGATTTTACATTGAGTTTATGGATAGAATTCAAAGACGTATCTCCATCAACAAGTATTTACACACCTATATTTAGTGGTGGGTACAATAACGCGCCGAGTTTTAGCTTAGCGGTGAATAGATACTCGCCGCATAAAATATATGTTATCGACACACCTGATAATATTGAGAATGATAACTATTATCCCAATCCAGTTCATCTTTACACGCCCGACGGCACAATTCATAATTATGTTATATCCCGAAAAGATGGTAAAATGCGTTTATTTATAGATGGGATTAAAGTACTTGAATATATAACTACTGTCTCATTTGTAGATATAGATTATCAAATCGGATATGCTATACCGCGAAACCAACACCCACTCAATTATGCAAAAATTGATGTATATAGATTTGATATATGGAAAAATAAAGGTTTCGATAATGCAAACGATGCAAAGATTATTTATGACAATGGATACATTAATCCTCACGTTCCCAATATAAGTAATCCCGCTTATCAAAGTATATCATTGGAACACGAAAACGCAACAATAGGTAATGGTGATTATAATAATAAACTTACCATAAGTGACGGCGTGACGCTTTCAATGAACAATGGTACGTCATTGGATTTTAACAAAACAACCACACGTATTAAAAACGGAAGAGGAAACGCCGAATTAAATATTGGGGGTAGTGTAGCCATTGGAAGCACATATGATAGTTTGCAAGTAAATAAAAACACATTGTGTGTTGAAGGAGCCGTCGGTATTGGTACAACATCAATATCAGAAAACGATAATATGGTAATTTACGACAAAACACTTTCCAAAAATGCAGTAAATATTTCAAAAATGGGTAGTGTAACAATGGACAATAGTGGAGGATTTAATAATGAAAAAATGTTGTACTTTCCACCAGGAAAAATCCGCCCAAGTTCATTTAAAATACTTGCTGCTGCAAATTTAACAAATGCCAATGGTACATCACAAACTTCCGCACCAAATGCTGAACAAATAGACGTTTATTTTGATGTTAGTCAAAACAATTTAAGTTATGGTCGTGGACGTTATTATTTGTCTATGGCAAGTGTGAATACCAGTAACTTAGGATATACTTATTTATTTTCCGGTATTCCTTCAAGTAGCGACAATCAACATCTTGTTGGTGAGGAATCTAATATATATGATCATCCGTCATATATTGCAAGCACAAGCGCACCAAATTATCAAGATTTGGGTATTTATGGATGGTGGTTTTCTTTACAAATGCCAAACCCGATTACATTGGATCATTTTACTGTAAATCTTGAAAAAGGAACTAATCCAGTAATTAGACGCATAAAGCGAGTGTTTGTTATTGCTACCAATGACAGTGTAGATTATTATAAATTAGGTTATTTTGGCGGTGCGGGTGAGCATGGGTCTTCCATTATATCGAGCGATGCAAATGTGGCACATTTTTCATATTATGCTGAACAAGGCAAAAATATGCAAAGTTCTCCGTTTTTAAAATATATTTTTATTGTTACACAAACAATGGGAGATGCAAATACACCCGCGCTTTCCGCATTCCGTATTTATGGAAGTCAAGGAAAACTAAAAATACATCAAAGTTTAAATGCATCCCGTGCATACATTGGAAACAAAAAACCTTATTTTTCATATGGTGTAAATAATCCTATTACGTTCAATAATAACAATGTAAATTTAACAGGCGATGGATTTAAATGCATAAAAGGTAAAGCACCGAGAACATTTGAATTCGAAATTAACTCTATTCATAATTTTCAAACAAATACAATGTTTGTTTCTACCGGGTCTGCATCAAAGAATCATGCATTTAATATACGTCAGTATAGTGATAAGTTAAACATTATGGGATTTAATAACGATGATGTAAATTGGAGTTTAAGTCAATATGATGTATTTGACGGACACTGGCATCATTATAGAATTACATACGACAACGACTATTTTACGTGTTATGTTGATCATATAAAACGCCGGGCAACTAGTGGCGTTCATAATGGTGTCAATACTGAATCAACTGACGGTTATACTATAAAACTTAAAAAAAACGGAGGATTAAATACACTCGGTGATAGTAATCGTATTGGTATGTCAAATCATGGTTCTTATAGTCCATTTTTTGGACAAATGCGAAATATCCATTTTTACGACCACGTAAGTGAAGGTTCTATTACATTTGACGTGACAAGCAGTAGTCAAACATCAAAAATGATTATGGACAATGCAAATGCACCTAACTATTTAAATACACAAGGACCTAATCGTATTGAAATAGACGACAAATCCGGTATTGGTGTTCAAATGCATTTGACTTCGCACGACGCAACCGCTGGTATGGGCGTTGGGTCTATTAATTATATATCCGAAGGTGACCATCACGTATTTGAAACTGCAAATTCATTTATGGATCTTAATAAACAACGTTTATATTTACCCGGTCCAGTAAATTACAACGATTTAAGTTTAAATAATAATTATAAATGTGCAGAAGATTTTGTTAACACCGACATTGGTTTAAATGTAAATGGTTCTATTTATGTTGATGGTCCTTGGGCAGATGGTAATCCACCAACTGCAACCGATTTAAGTAATCGAGTATTTGGCGCAGTAGATGCAAATGGATATGCAAAAAATAATCTTATAGATGGTAAAATATCCAATACTTATACGTGCTTTGATGGAACGCAATCTATATACAATCATGATGTGTCCGGTGGTTATAAAGATTATGCGATTGTAAATCTAGAAGAAACAACACTAACCAACAAAAATTATACTACATTTATGCATTTGGACGGCGAAGCCACCTATTTTTGGAACGGAGGTACAGACAATTTTGTTGTTGTAAACCAAACATATGCTATTAAAAATCAAACCCTAAATGCTACCGAAGTAATTCCCACCGAAGCATATATGGGTGGAGATCATCTGGACAGTAATACAGGTGATACTGGATATATGGTAACACACATCACCAAAGTTGGTATTAATGATTATATTTTTGGCATATTAGATCCGGTGGCTTCCAGTCCTACAATATGGAAAATGGTCCGTATTGAGTTTGCCATTGAAAATAATAATGTTATAATTAACTCGATTGCTGCAAAAAAAAAAGATAGCGTTACTGCACCCGTAACGGATGCCGAAAATATAGATTATTGGAATATTTCACTTGATGTAAAAACAAATGCTACGTCGTTTACATCAGGTCATTTAGGCATTTACGATTTAGAATTCCAAATTAAAAATTATACAAGCGAACCATACTTTACACACGGTATTGACCAAGAATTATATTTTGACGGCACTGAATCTAGTGTTGTTGATTTAACACAAGAAGGATTAGCGTGTGTAAAAGGTTCAAACCCACGAACCATTGAATTTGACTTTAAAACAACCAGTGATAATAATAATGTTGGGCTTATTTCAACGGGTTATGGACAAACAACTGCAACACAGATTGCTGGCGCTAGTTTTAATATAAAATTATACAATGGTGCTTTATTTTTTATGGGTTTTTATAGGGATTATACTTCTCCTAATGCAACTGGTTTAAATGACAACAATTGGCATACTGTTAAAGTAACATATAGTAACCCTTATTTATCCTTTTTTGTGGACAATGTCTTGACTGACCGTGTGGCAAGTGGGGGTACTTATGATGGTACACTTATAACGCAAGATGACAATAACGTATTAGGTCGTTCAAATGATATGTACGATGGAGGTGGTGGACTAACTGAAGCATTTCATTACACTGGATATTTGCGAAATGTGCGCTTTTACGATTATGCACAAAACGACAATGATTACAATATTATTTATAGTTATGTGCCGAATTTTAAACAATACGACAATTACGCAACATATTCGTATTACAAAACACACGGAAAAGATTGCAGTCAATATAGTTTGTTCAATAGTGATTTGAGTTTGGGTGTAGGTAAAGCACCCAGTGGGACAGGGGCAACGGCAACGGCAGTTACATTCGAACCTTGGACAAACTTTATTAAACAAAATGTATTAATGTTAGGAGAACCCGATAGTTCTTTCAATAGTCAACCCGATTTCATATCGTTACCAAAAGCAGAAGCAGATTATTTAAAAGCACAAAATGGATTTTCTATTATGTTTTACGCAGAAATAGTACAAGGTAATGATACCAACCCATCAACATCGCTTTTGTCCCTAAATTATAGCGCCCGACCGGCAATTGCCTCTGCGTATTATCATAGTAATGGACAATTTGATGTTACGATTTTTAACCCTAGCGCCGCGGGCGCCACTAATTCTGGTAATAAATTTATTAATGGAATAACTCAGTTCACATTCACATTTACAACTGATAGTACGAAGTTATATTTAAATGGTGAGTTAATTGTAACGAATGACACCGCTATTGATGGCGGAATTAGTAGTTTTCCTACTGGAAATGACACTAATTTATGGACAATTGGTGAGATGGTACCAAGAGGATTTGATGATGCAGCTGAAGCCATTTGGCCAATGAAAATTTACAACGTTGCCACATTTGGAAAAGAACTCAGTATAAATGAAATCAATACAATCAAGTGTTTTTCCGATAATAATACACTTAGTCCAGTAATCAATACAAATAAATGTGCATATGGTAATACCACAATAGATGTAAACAGAACAATTACCAATGCAATTGTTGAGCGAAATGTACAATATATTTACAATCATAACATAAAGAAAATCAGTATTTGTCCAGAACATGATGCAACACCCTGTATGTTACGTGCAACACGAATTGTTACAAACAGCAAACCTGCAAATGGGTCAGTCGATGTGAATCATTTAGAATTACAAGGAAGTGATATTTTAGGAGGTAGTTCCATTCATTTAAATGCTGCGCAAAAAGTTATTATTGACGGTAATTTGACAATTACACAAAATGTGTATGATATGTCGGGTGACATTAAATCTACAATATTTGAAAATTTGCAAATTAACTCGGATTCCAGTGCACCAGGATTTCAAATATTTGCAAATAATGAAGATATTGGAATGAAAATAGACGCCAGTGATTCAAACGCAGTTAATCCATTAATAATGGGCACAAGCGCAGGCAGTGCTGCACATAGAAATATAGCTTTTTCCAAAAATGCCGGATTACACATTCAACCAGACGGACAAGCGGGTGTAAATAATAAAAATCAGCGCGGAACCATTGATACACACCGAGGTTTAGATGTAAGCGGTACCGTTTTTGGTATTTATCCAGTTGGGTCAATTATGATGTATCCCTATCAAGTAGTTAATAATATTAGCAGTAATCTTCCACCTGGGTGGAAACTATGTGATGGATCCGCACTGTCGAGAACAAATTATAGCGAATTATTTGGTATTATTGCTAGTGATTATGGTAATGGAAATGGTAGCAGTACATTTAATTTACCCAATTTTAATAATCACTATTATGCATTTGGATTGTATGATCCAAACACGGCCACTATATTTGGAAATAATAGTATGGAAACTAATTCTCTTGCAAGTCATACTCATAGCGTGGACACAACTAATAGTAGTGATGGTGATCTTTCTTTTAACAATGTTTCTGGTAGTGACGACGATAAAATAACGTATGTTACTAGTGCCGATAGTGCTATGGGTAGTAATTATAGATTACCATTTTTTAAAGATGATCAGGGTGGATCCAACACTACCAAAATGCGTCAACTGCAAGGTTCAAATACTAGCGGAAATAGAAGAACGCACTATTCTCACATATATAATATTATAACACCCGCGGGAACATCCATTGCAAATCAAAATACTCCCGATAATATAATGAACAATGCGACCAATAGCATTACGACAAACAACACTAATCAACACCTCCGGTTTCACGATAGTACTGATAATGTGTTAGATATTTCTAATCAAAATGTCACGGTAACACATTCATTGACTAGTAATAATACAGGGGGCGGTGACCATTGGTTACCAAAATCAACCCAAATGAAATCTATTATTTATACGGGTGTTCTATAAATCACATAAAAAGGCACCATAAAAAATTTATTTAGTAATACAATACTATTTTTGTTATATTATAATTAAAAATACCTTTAATAATTATATACAAGATGTCTACTATTATAAATAATGAAGGTTTTTCACATTCAAACACATTGCAAATACCTGATATTTTAAATGTATCAAATATAACCCCTTCAACTGGAAATATTATAACTATTGAAAATACAAAATCTTTGCGTATTCCCCGACATCCTGCACCAGGAAGTAGCGTAGAATCTACTGGAGAAAATGGACAAATGCGATTTAATACAACGTCAAACACTTTTGAATTTTATCGCAATTCAAATTGGACCACTTTAAATTATGGTTCTATTGGTGATAGTTCAAATAATGCACATGTTATTGAAACGTTTCCCACGCCGACAAATACTTTCCAATTTTATGGTTATGATACTGGTTATGGTAACAATAATTTTTTCAGTTTAAAGGATTTATATAGTGATGCATCGTTTCAATTATTTGGAGGTGCAGTATTGCGTGATATTAGTGGTATATATACAGACGGTAATGATGACTGGGCTGCCTTTCCAAAAGAAGTGACCAATTTTGGCAACAAAGATTTTACTATTTCATGGTGGATGACACTTGATGACTTGACATCAATTTCCCAAATACTCTCTTTATCATACGACGCAAACAATAGTATATTAATTCAATATTCATCAGGCAATATAGAACTGATTGATAAGAGACAGGATTCTACGTCACAACATACACAAACGCTAACAGCAGGAAAACTTTACAATTATGTAATTGTTAAAGAAGGTCTTAATTTTAAACTGTATTTAGACCGCACTGAAATTATTGACAATACTACCAGTGCGGGATATACTTTTCCAGATATGTATGCCAATTATGGCACCCCAGATTATAACACGGATAATGATAATTTTGTTAGTTTTGGAGCAAGCGCACCCGGTGCACCATCATATACAAAGTCAAAAATATTTCGTGTGGATATTTGGAACAAGGCAATAAACACACAAGCAAACATAGACAACATTTATTATAATGGTTATATTTATCCTTTTTATAATGGTATGAAAATGGTTGTCAATAATAAGTTGGGGTTACATATTCAACCCACGGATTACACAGTTCAATATATTAATTATAATAAAGGTTATGTTGGTATTGGTCATACTGAACCCGAATGTATGCTCGATGTTTCGGGTAGTATTGGTTTACACTCATTAACCATTGATGACCCAAATGACGAAGGCCAATCCAAGTTATATTATAAAACCGATTCGGGATTAACATTGGAAATGAGTGGAAACGATTACTGGTCTCGTACAGCAATTGGTCATTCTGAAACCATTTTTTCAACGGGTAGCAATTCAGATACTTATGGTCATCGTATACAAACCGGTTTTGATAATAATATGAGTTTTGCCAATGCTTCTTACGATGCACCTACTCCTACTCCTTATGCCACATTAGGACCCATTGTTAAAATCAAAGATAATGCAATTGTGGGTAAATCATTTGTAGAAGCAGCAAACAGTAGCGCCCCGTCAAATGCTCTTATTATTGAAAACGCATTGGAACTGAATAATAGCGACGTTAAAAGTTATTTTAAAGACGCCATTGCCGGGTATTTCTTTGAAGTCGACGGCGGTGTCGGGTCTATTCAAGATGTAGTGCGCGGCTCAGGCCACGCCGCGTGCGACGTTAGCCATAATGTATATGATGAAACTAAACTTACTAACTATGGTTTTGATTTAAGTGGGGCGGATGTTAGCAGTTTTATGTCTATACCTGATATGAAAATACCCAGTAATGGCGAGTTCAGTATATGTGTGCGGTATTTTAAATCATCGAATGCTGCGGGAGAAGATATTTATAATGCAGGTATTCAAAGCATTTACACATCGAGCGAACAAATCGGAACACTAAATATAAGAACAGACAGTAGCGACCATACGAAATTATTTATTCAGTTTGGTGGTTTTAAAAACGATGGTTATGTTAATTTTACAACAAGTACTGGTGTATTAGCCATAAACACTTGGCACTTTATTGTTGTCAATATAAAACCGCATTTGTCTCCTGAAATATATGTAAATGGAGTAATCACAACAATTACAACAAGTTTGACAAATAATGATGCAATTGATGGTGTTGCGCCAGATTATCCTGGTAATTATGGCAATTTAATGTTAACACCACAAAAAGCATATGATAACACTTCAAATAATGTATCCGGCACAATTGATGGCGTAATTATTGAAACACTGCGTCCATATAGTTATACATTTGGCGTGGGAAGTGCAAGTGGAAACGCTGAACATAAATATTATTCGACATATATGGTCTTTGGCCGTACGTTAAATAGTGATGATACATCATTTTGGACAACTGCATTAGACGGGTACGAATATTGCTTGGGAGATTTGATTAAACAGCACCGAGGCGATAAATTTAATGCACGCAATCGCGTATATATTGACAATAGTTATGTTTTACACGCCGAAGAAGCGAATTTCAAAAAAAACGCATCTACACGCGGCGATGTTAAATCAAACCGATTGGTTGCGGGTAATGTGACACTTGAACACGGTAAAGCCATTATAGCCACACCATCCAGCACCAATGGGCTTATAAGTGCCTATTATTTCCAAAAATACGGGGCAAAAGGTTCCATTGAAGACGAAGTCCGTGGTACTGGTAAAGAAATTAAAAATCGTCTTAATGACAGTTATGACAGCAAAACCTATTTGGGGGCATACGGTATTAATCACGCGTTAACTGCTACACCGGATTCTTATACTGGAGCAGAAGTATTGGGCGCATCCATTGTAAATTCCTACTGTTCTGTACCAAGTATGCAATTACCCGACACTGGTGTTTTTACATTGCAATTTCGCTATTATGTGAAACACGATAATGACGCCAATAGTGCAAATAATGAGTTTTGGCGAGCAACGATTACAGGCGAGGGCAATAATAGTCGGGTTACAAATTCAGGAACACTTTCATTAATAAGAAAAGGAGGAGGTATAGGAAACAATAATCCGGGTTATGAGGGCTGGACATTATATGCTCACGACAATGATGGTGGAGGAAAAGCATTTCAAATAAATGGCAATTGGAAAGGATACGAAGTTGCACAATGGAATACACTTACGTTGGTTATTAAACCCTATTCAACGCCAATAATATATTTAAATGGCGTATTTGCACCATTTACAGATGCAACTCGGTATAATATTATAAATTCAGATTGGAGTAGCAAAGATATTGGTCCTGTTACTGGTACACCGACAGGTAGTTATACGAATCCCCAGTATATTACATTTGGTGGGTATAATGGCGGGACAGTTGGGGGGGATACTAATTTTAAACAGAGCACTCAACAGTTCCAAGGTTACATTGGGTCTTATCAAGTTT
>Ga0206129_10001038_pt1 | contig 39183 bp, 31 predicted proteins | sample Helgoland_Spring_8_FD_148616 | JGI IMG/M metagenome (GOLD analysis project Ga0206129, IMG submission 148616) | Pelagic subsurface seawater microbial communities from Kabeltonne, Helgoland, North Sea - Helgoland_Spring_Bloom_20160502_2 | ecosystem: Environmental > Aquatic > Marine > Epipelagic ...
GACCCGACCCCCGACCCCGCGCCCGACCCTGGGCCGGAAACCATCGCCCAGGTCCGCGCCAATCTCGGCGCGGTGCACGGCAAGATCGCCCAGGCCGCCAAAGACGCGAGCCGCGACCCCGCGGACATCACCCTGATCGCCGTCAGCAAGATGCAGCCGGAAGAGCGCATTCTCGCCTCGCTGCTGGCCGGGCAGCGCGTGTTCGGCGAGAACCGCGTGCAGGAGGCCGAGGGCCGCTGGCCCGCCTACCGCGAGCGCTTCCCGGACCTGCACCTGCACCTGATCGGCCCGCTCCAGACCAACAAGGCCCGCGTCGCCGTGCCGTTGTTCGACGTGATCCACACGCTCGACCGTCCGCGCCTCGCCGGCACGTTGGCGCGGCTGTTCGATGAGATGGGGAGGCAACTGCCCTGCTATATCGAGGTCAACACCGGTAGAGAGCCGCAGAAGGCCGGCGTACTGCCGGAAGATGCCGATGCCTTCATCGAATCCTGCCGGGAGGAATACCAGCTTCCCATTGTCGGCCTGATGTGCATCCCGCCCGCAGACGACGTGCCGGCGCCGCATTTCGCCTTTCTGGCCGATATCGCCAAGCGGAACGGGCTGGAAAAGCTCTCCATGGGCATGAGCGCCGATTTTGAGCAGGCGGTGGCGCTCGGCGCGACCGAGGTGCGGGTCGGCAGCGCCATTTTCGGCGAGCGCCTGCATCGGTGAGCGACCTGGGGCCCCTGCTGGCGGAGGTTGTAGCCTGCCGGCTCTGCGCCCATCACCTGCCCTTGGGGCCGCGCCCGGTGGTGCAATTGCATGCCAAGGCGCGCATCCTGATCGTCGGCCAGGCGCCGGGCAGCAAAGTGCACGAGACCGGCATTCCCTTCAACGACCCCTCCGGCAACCGGCTGCGCGACTGGCTGGGCGTGGACCGCGAGACCTTCTATGACCCGACCAAAATCGCGCTGATGCCGTCGGGCTTCTGCTATCCGGGCCGCGCTCCCCGCGGGGGCGACCTGCCGCCCAGGCCGGAATGCGCGCCGCACTGGCACCCGCGCCTGCGCCCGCATTTGGCGAATGTGCGGCTCACCCTGCTGGTCGGCCAATACGCCCAGGCGCACTATCTGGGCCCAGCGCGCAAACGCACCCTTGGCGAGACGGTGCGGGCGTGGGAAGAGTACGGCCCCGACTACTGGCCGACGCCGCATCCCAGCTGGCGCGTCAACCACTGGCTGACGAAGAACCCGTGGTTCGAGGCCGCGGCCCTGCCGGCGCTCCGCGCCCGCATCTCCGAGATTTTGAAAGCCTGACCATGACCGACCTGCCGCGCATCGCTGTCCTGCCCGGCAAGCACAAACGTGCCAAGCTGGGCCACCCCTGGATCTATGCCAACGAGGTCGCCATGACGGCGGAGGCAAAGGCGCTGGAGCCGGGCTCGCTGGTGACGGTGGAGAACAGCGGCGGCGAGGTGATGGGCACGGCCTTTTTCTCCGCCAACACGCTGGCGGTCGCCCGCATGCTGGAGCGCCGGGGCGACCGGCCCTTCGACGCAGCCTTCGTTGCCGGGCGCGTGCGCCGGGCCGCCGCCTGGCGCGCCAGGCTGTTCGCCGAGCCTTACCACCGCCTGATCCATGCGGAGGCCGACGGCCTGCCGGGCTTGATCGTGGATCGGTTCGGGAGCGGCCTGGTTTGCCAACTGAACACCGCCGGCATGGAGATGCACCGCAACGCCGTCATCGACGGCCTGCGGGAAGCCATCGGCCCGGACTGGCTGCTGCTGCGCAACGACTCCGCCCAGCGCCATCTGGAGAAACTGCCGGAGCAGGTTGAGACCGTGTTCGGCCAACCGCCGAGCCCTCTGGAAATCCTGGAAAACGGCGTCCTCTACCTCTCCGATGTGGCGGGCGGTCAGAAAACCGGCTGGTTCTATGACCAGCGCCTGAACCGCGCCATGGTTGCCGCGTTGGCCAAGGATGCGAGCGTGTTGGACGCCTATTGCTATCTGGGCGGCTTCGGCCTGCTGGCAGCAAAGGCGGGTGCCGCGGCGGTGACACTGCTGGACCGCTCCGAGCCGGCGCTGGCGCTGGCGGGCGAAGCGGCGGCGCGCAACGGTCTTACCGACCGTGTCGCCACCCAGCGTGGCGAGGTATTCGATGCGCTGGAGGCCTATGCCGCCGAAAAGCGCCGCTTCGATGTGGTGGTGATCGACCCGCCGGCTTTCGCCAAGTCGAAGAAGGATTTGCAGCCGGCGCTGCGCGGCTACCGCAAGCTGGCGCGCCTCGCGGCACGGCTGGTGGCGCCCGGCGGCTTCCTGCTGGCCAATTCCTGCTCACACACGGTGGATGTGGCGGCGTTCACGGCCGAGACCACCCGCGGCATCGGCGAGGCCGGCCGCACCGGCCGCATTCTGCGCACCACCGGCGCCAGCCCCGACCACCCCACCCACCCGCAACTGCCGGAAAGCGCCTATCTGAAGGCGGTGTTGCTGAATTTGGATTGAGGGGCGGGTTGCCGGCATCGCCCGGACGCTTTGGTCCTTGCCGCCGTCTGGGATTGCTGCCGTCGGCTGGGATCGGCGGTGAGGCGCAGCGCTCAAATTCACAAGACGATCGCAAGTCTGCCCATTTTTTCTTCGCCTTCGGCGCGGGTTCTTCGCCTTCGGCGCGGGCCTTTGGGGATGCCTGCGCCCATCCTGCCCTGGAGAAATTCATGCTTTTCTGGTAGTATTCAAGGAAGATCGAATGCAGCCGTGAATCCCGCGGCGCATGTTTCGTGGAGAATGCGCGATGATGCCTCGGAAGCTTCTGGTTCTGGAATTCAACGAACTGTGCCCGCCGCTGCTGAAGAAATGGATGGCTGCCGGTGAATTGCCGAACTTCAAGAAGCTCCACGATGCCTCTCAGGTGTTTGTGACGGTCGCCGATGCGGAGCCGCCGGCCCTGGAGCCATGGGTCCAGTGGTATTCGATGCACACGGGTCTTTGTTACGATCAGCATCAGGTCTTTCGCCTGACCGACGGGCCGCGGGCCGGGCATGCCGACATTTGGTCCGTGCTGCGCGACGCCGGCCTCAAGACCGGCAATTGCTCCAGCATGAATGCCCGCGGTTACAGCGCGCCGGGATCGTTCTATGTGCCGGACCCCTGGTGCACGACCGAACGGGCCGATCCGGAAGAGTTGAATATCTTTTACGATTTCGTCGCCGGTATGGTGCAGGAGTATTCGAACCGCGACAAGAAGCTGTCCGCTGCGACGGCGGCGCGGTTTCTGTGGTTTATGGTCCGGCACGGCATGAAGATCGGCACGGCTCTCGACATCGTGCGCCAGTTGGCCGATGAGCGCCTCAAGGATCGCTCGCTCTCGTATCGCCGCGCCGCCGTGCTGGATTGGTTGCAGCGCGACCTGTTCACCTATTACTACAAGAAGACCCGGCCGGATTTTGCCACCTTTTTCCTGAACAGCACGGCCCATCTGCAACACACCTACTGGCGCTACATGGAACCCGAAGCGTTCGAGAACAAACCATCGGCGGAGGATTTGCGGCGTTACCAGGGCGCTGTTCTGTTCGGCTACAAGAACATGGATCGCATTGTCGGCGATTTTCTTGCATTGGCCGACAGGGAGGGCTGTACCCTGGCCCTGGCAACGGCGCTGAGCCAGCAACCGTTCCTGAAATTCGAGGGGATCGGCGGCCAGCGTTTCTATCGCCCGCGGCAGGTGGAAACCTTTATCCGCAAGGACTTGAAACTCAATCCCGACCGCATTGAGCCGGTGATGACCCACCAGTATCAGCTCCGGTTCGCCGATGATGCGGCGCGGGCAGATGCGCAGGCGGTGCTTTCCAAGGTCTGTTGCGATGGCGCCCAGGTGTTCCAGGTGCAGGCCAAGGACGATGGCGCGCTCTATATCGGGTGCCAGTTGCGCACGGAAATCCCGCAGGACGCGCGCCTCGAATGGGCCGATGGCAATGCCCCGAAATCCGCCGGTTTCTTCGATGTGTTCTACAGGATCGAGGAAACCAAGAGCGGGCGCCACCATCCCGAAGGCGTGTTCTGGGTGCGAACCGGCCAGCACCGCGTTGCGGACGCGCGCATTTCGGTTCTGGATGTGTTTCCAACCGTTCTCGACTTTTTCGGCGTTGCCACGCCGCCAGCCTTGGCGCCGCGCCTTCAAGGCAAGGTCCTGGATCTGGGCATGGCCCAGCCGACGGCTGTCGCCGCCGAATAGCCGTCGATCCCATGAACAGCTTGTCTGCCGTCTTTGCCCGCGACGGCTTCGTCACGCCGGCCTCTATAAGGGCGGCGCTCGCCCGTGTTTGCGGGCGCCCTGGCGGAGGCCAGGACGGCGGTGGACCCGGCCGGGATTATGAACCCCGGCGTGCCGCCGCCGCCGCCGCGGCAGGGCGGATGCCGTTCAGATTGGACGGGTCAATCTGCTCTGGGGCCTATCCCGGCGCCGGGCGGGCAGGCCGCAGGCCGCGACCAACCCAACCGCCAGCAACGCCAGCGGCGCCGGCGCCGGAACGGACGAGGCCAGGATTGCGGCATTTTCCAGGAAGAACACGCTGCCGTTGACGCGGTCGATGCCGGTGTTGCGCCGGATGACCTCGCCCAGGGTCTGCCGGTTCAGCCAGTCGACCAGACCGGCGTCGAACAGCGGATCGTCGGCCATGCCATCATTGTTCAGGTCCTGGTTCTGGTACCAAAAGCGGTCGCCGGAGCGCAGGCGGTGGAATTGGTCGTAGAGCACCGCATGCGTGGTCTCGCCGACCAGGGCGTCGCCGAACGGCGCCTCCATGAAGGCGGCGACCAGAAGGTCGATGTCGTTGCCGCCATAGAGTGCGGTCAGTTCGGGCGACAGCGCCGTCGGGCCCAGCCCCAGCGCCGCGCGCAGGGCCAGATAGTCCGGCAGGCCGTGGTCGCGGCCGCGCTGCAGGTTGATCGACAGCAGGTCGATGCCGACGGTGCCGAAGTCGGTCAGCAGCATGTTGCGCAACGAATCGACGACTCTGGCGTCCAGTTGCTGCGCCGCCTGCAGGCCCAGGCCGGCCAGAACGCTCTCCACATCGAAGCTAGAGGCGACGCAGGCCGGGTTGAAGAAGCAGGCGGAGACCGGCACGGTCGTGGTGCTCCGGTCCGGGTTCACCAGCACGAACTCGTCCTGCACCAAGGAATGGCCGAAACGGAAAAGCGCGGCGCTGAACTCGTTGGCGATGCCGGGGTTTTCACTGGCGTCATAGCCGCCATAGGTGCCGAGACCACCGGTCTCGCCCAGCAGGATCGGCAGGAATTCGTTGTAGGCGATGGCTTGCATCTGGCCCGCGACAATCTCGCGCGCGGCCCGATAGGTGTCGTCGCCGGAAATGCCCGAATGCTCTGCCTGGATGGCATCGGCAAGCCGGTTGTGTTCGCGCAGGAAAACCGTTTGCAACGAGGTGAGCGCCGCGTTTTCGTTCACCCTGGTGTCGCCGGCGACGCGCAGGCCATCGTTGGCCGGGTCGGCGTCCAGGCCCAACTGGCCGTTGGTCGGCAACAGGCCGCCGGCGGCGGTCAGCAGCCGGCCACTGCCATCGTCCGCCCGCAGCATCGCCGCCGTGCCGGCATCCGAGCCATAGACGAAGCTGGCATCGATAAAGGCGGTGATCGCGTTCGGCTGCTGGCGCGGGTTCGCCGCCGACGTGCCGGTCCCCACCACCGTTTCCGAACGGCTGAAGGGAACCATGCTGGCCGAGCCGAACAGCGGATCGCCCGGCTGGATCGGGATCGGCACGAACTCGGCCGGGTTGGTATGGGTCAGGTTCAGGTCGTGGTCCAGCAACTGGCCGAACGCCCAGAAAAACCCGGAGAGGCCGTTGGGATCGGGGGTCGAGGCGGTCTGGGCGCCAAGCGCGTTGGACACGGTGCGCGGGTCCGGGCGCCCGGCGCCCGCCATGTTGGAAACGCCATCGTCGTAGGCAGCGGGGACCAGGCGCACCAGCGGCATTCCGGCACTGCCAAGGGCGGGGTTGGCCTGATTGTTGGCGATGCCGTCGATGGGCCGCATTTCCACCATGCCCGGCAGCACGCCAAGCGGCGTCATTGCCGTGGCGTTCGCCGGCGCTGCATCCGTGGTTAATACAGCAACCGCTGCGAACAGGCCAACACAAGCAGTTACCCAAGTCTGCAACTGATCTTGATTCGATTCACGCATTCGACACCATCCGTCGTACTTTGTTCTTGATTCCGAGCGCAAGGATACGCTGATACCAATTAAGATTTTAGCACTGTCCCGTCTTGCGGTTCAACGGTTTGGATGCGCCGATTTCTGCGGCGGATGCGCCGAATTTACAAACAAAGTTAACAAGATACGCCCGAATGCATACCGGAATGGCCGGAGCGGAATGACCGGGGCGGAATGGTCGAGCACTTTTGCCCAATTCCGGTGAAAAACGTGTGAAATTTCTCTTGGCGTTTCGCGAAAGACCGCTTAATTAAAGGTCTTGAGTTTGACTGCGACGCCCAGATTTGGGGCGATGCAGCGGTGGGCCCAGGCATCCATTGCCCCCAACCATCGCCTGGGCCCGCCACCCTATTTTTTTTCCTTCGGAATCGGTTCGCAGACGCCGGCCTTCGGGTGCGCGGCGCCTTAACCGATGCCGATTTCGCGGTGCACGGCGCTCGCCGCCCAGCCGCGCCGACGCAACATCGCGCTCACCTGTTCGGCAACGAACACAGAGCGATGACGCCCACCGGTGCAGCCGACGGCCAGGGTCAGATAGCTTTTGCCCTCTTGTTCATAGCGGGGCAGCGCAAAATCCGTGAACCGCTCCATCAGATCCAAGAACGTTCCGGTGCCGGGGTCGGCGCGGATATGGTCGCCAACGGCGGCATCCAGCCCGGTGAGTGGCTGCAAGGCTGCCTCGTAGTGAGGATTGGCCAAGAACCGCACGTCGAACACCAGGTCGGCCTCGCGCGGCAAGCCGTGGCGGAACGAGAACGAGACCACCTGCACCGCCATGCCGGCAGGCCCCTCGGCCTCGAAGCCGCCGGCGATCCAGCGCTTCAGTTCCCGCGGCGTCATCAGCGAGGTGTCCAGCACCCGGTCCGCCATAGAGCGAAGCGGTGCCAGCAGTTCCCGCTCGCGCCGCACCCCGTCCCGGGCGCCGCCCAGGTCGGAGAGGGGGTGGCGCCTTCGGGTTTCGGTGAAACGGCGCAACATGGTGTCGTCATCGCATTCCAGGAACACCAAGGACACCTGGCAGCCCCGCTCCGCGGCCAGCCGGCGTTTCACACGCAGCAGCGCGGCCGGGTCGAACCCACGGGCGCGGACATCGACCCCCACGGCCAACCGCTGCGGCTCCTCATCCCAGAGCAGCGGCTCCAGCAACCGGAACGGCAGGTTGTCGACGGCATCGAAGCCGATGTCTTCAAACGCTTTCAGCGCGGTCGTCTTGCCCGCACCGGAAAGCCCGGTCAGAAACACGACCCGGCATTGCCGGTCCGGTTTATCCTCACCTTGTTCTTGCATCACACCCTCCAGCGACACACCGCTTCGCCTGCATTTCGCTTTGTCGTTTTCCATCGAAGCGCAGCAAACCGTATGACAAACACGGCGCCGCAGCAAGCAAAGGCACGACCGGCGCCTATGCGGCGGGCAGGACAATCGTGAAGCGGGCGCCGATCACATACCCGAGCGGGTCCAGCCGGTTTTCGGCCCAGATCGTGCCGCGGTGCGCCTGGACGATCTGGCGGCACAGGCTCAGCCCCAAACCGGAATGGCCGGCGAATGGCTGCGAATCCGGTCGGTCGGAATAGAAGCGCTGGAACACCGTTTCCTCCCTGTCGGGCGGCAAGCCCGGCCCGTCATCGTCGCAGGTGATGGTAATGGCATTCTCCCGTCGTGTGAGGGTTACGCGGATCCGGCCGGCCGGCGGACTGAACGAACGGGCATTGGCCAGCAGATTGCGGAACACCTGGGCCAGCCGGGCCTCGGCACCCCGCACACGGAAGGGCCCACCGCCCTGCAGAACCAGGAACTCCGGCGCCCAATCGCTCTGGCTGGCCGCATTCTCGATTTCGACGATGGCCGTCACCATTGCCGCCAGGTCGATCTCTTCCACCGGCATGGCTGCGAGCTCGGAATCCACCTGGCTAAGGTCGGTGATGGTCGAAATCAGACGGTCCAGGCGGGTCACGTCCTGGACGATCACCTCCATCAGGCGCTTGTGTTGGTTCGGGTCGGTGATCAGGGCCGCCGTCTCCACCGCGCTGCGCAGCGATGACAGCGGGTTCTTGACCTCATGGGCAACTTCTCGCGCATAGAGGTCTGCCTCCTCGATGCGCGCCTGCAGCAGGGCGCCGAGGCGCACCGCCGGCTGGGCCAGCGGCGCGAGCACATGCCCCGGCCCCGTCTCCTCGTCCACGCCAAGCGATTCGCGCCGGATCACCTGCTCGATCGACCGGCCCAACGCGGCAATGCTCGACCGCAACGGCACCGAGACCAGCACCACGGACAGGCCGAAAACGCACAGCCCCACGGTCAGGGCCAAGCCCAGCCGCATCCAGCCGGTCTCCGCCGGTGCCCCGGTGGCGGGTGCATCGGCCAGTACGAGCGCGCCGATCGGCTCACCCTCATGGAGGACCGGTACGGCCACAATCAGTACGACCTGGCCACTTGCTGTTTCGCCGACCCGTGCCGCCGAAGCGCCTTTGATTGCCGCGTTTACCTCCGGAAAGTGGGCGAGGATCGGCACGCCGGCGCCATCGGTCTCGAAGACCGTCCCCGGCGTCATCCAGCGGGACAGGGCACGGTAGGCCTGTTGCAGCTTGCTGGGCGGTGTCAGGGGCCGGGGATTGCTGTCACCCAGGCCGCTGGTTGCGATCAGCCGCCCGGCGGCATCGAACAGCAACAGCCGCATATGCGGGATCACCGCATCGGCCAGCAGCGCCTGCGCCCGTTCGTCATTCAACACACGACTGCCCGCGCCGTCGCCGCCCGCGACGCTCTCCGTCGATACGGTCATGGCCAGCACCGCTGCCACCGTGACCGCGTTGCGCCGCAACTGCTCTGCTTGACCGGCAATGACATCGGTTCGGCCCGATTCCGCCGCCGTCAGCACGATCCACGCGGCCACGCCCGCCGCCGTTGCGATGGCGATCAGGCGTATCCACCAGCCCAATGATTGTCTGCCTCAAGCATCGTGGTAGCGGTACCCCACGCCATAGAGAGTCTCGATCTCGCTGTATTCCGGATCGACTTGCCGAAACTTGCGCCGCAGCCGTTTGATATGGCTGTCAATGGTGCGGTCGTCGACATAAACGTTTTCGCCATAGGCGGCATCGATCAACTGATCGCGGCTTTTCACAAAGCCGGGCCGGGCGGCCAGGGCCTCCAGCAGCAGGAATTCGGTCACGGTCAGCGGCACCGGCCGGCCCTGCCAAGTGCAAAGATGGCGCTGCCGGTCCATGACCAACGCCCCCTGCTCCAGCTTGTCTTCCCGCCCGGCCGCTGTCGCCGGGTCGGCCAGGTCGGTGCGCCGCAGCAGCGTGCGGATGCGTTCGATCAGCAGGCGTTGTGAGAACGGCTTGGTGATATAGTCGTCGGCACCGAGACGAAGCCCCGTCACCTCATCCACTTCGTCGACCTTCGATGTCAGGAAAATCACCGGCAGGTTCGACATTTCCCGCAGCCGCTGCAACAGATCGAGGCCGTTCAGGCGCGGCATCTTGATATCCAGCACCGCCAGATCGACCGGCTGCACCTGCAACGACCGCCAGGCGGTCTCGCCATCGGCATAAACCAGGACATTGAATCCCGCAGCCTCCAGCCCGATCGATACGGATGTCAGAATGTTGCGGTCATCATCCACAAGGGCGACGGTTCGCGTGGCCGCTACGGCTTTGTCTCCTGGCACCGTATGTCCTCTCTCTGTCGTCAGGATTGGCAAGCGTGCGATTTTCCTGCCAAGCTATTGTGGCAATACTGCGGGCCGAGCCCAATAGCTTTGTCGAAAGCAGCCATCGGTGTAAGCGCCGTCACGCCCGTCCGCGACAATAAGCAGGGGGCGGGGCCGGTACAGCGCTTAAAAACTAGGCTATGCTCCGCCGCCATTCGCGCATAACTGCTTGTCGCAGTGCCGAATCCATCCATCTGGTCCGTATGCAAAACAAAGGGAAAATCGGTGGAACGCAACGCCGCCCTGAGCGCCCGAGGCATCAGCAACACCGGTGCCGTGCACTGGAACCTGCCGGTCGAAGCCCTGTACGAAGCCGCCATCCGCCGCGGTGAGGCACAGTTGGCCGTCGGCGGCTCTCTTCTTGCCACGACCGGTGAACACACCGGCCGGTCACCCGGCGACAAGTTCATCGTCCGCGACGAGCTGACCGATTCGACCGTGAATTGGGGCTCCGTCAACCAGGAGATGGCGCCCGACACGTTCGAGCGCCTCTACCGCCGCGTCATGGCCTATCTGCAGGGCCGGGAACTGTTCATCCGCGACGCCTATGCCGGCGCAGACCCCGACTACCGGCTGCGGGTGCGGGTCGTGAACGAATATGCTTGGCACAACCTGTTCTGCCGCAACATGTTCATCCGTCCGCCGGCGGCCGACCTCGCGAATTTCGAGCCGGACTTCACCGTCATCCAGGCGCCGGGCTTTCAGGCCGATCCGGAGGTCGACGGCACCCGCTCCGGCACCGTCATCGCCATGAGCTTCAGCCACCGCGTGGTGCTGATCGCCGGCACATCCTATGCGGGCGAGGCCAAGAAATCCGTGTTCAGCTATCTGAACCACGTGCTGCCGGGCCAGAGCGTCATGCCGATGCACTGCTCCGCCAATATCGGCGAGGATGGCAACGCGGCCGTGTTCTTCGGCCTTTCCGGCACCGGCAAGACCACGCTGTCGGCGGATGCCTCGCGCACGCTGATCGGCGACGACGAGCACGGTTGGTCCGGCAACGGCCTGTTCAACTTCGAAGGCGGCTGTTATGCCAAGGTGATCAACCTGTCGCGCGAGGCCGAGCCGGAGATTTTCGAGGCATCGCACCGGTACGGCACCGTGCTCGAAAACGTGGTGATGGACCCGGAAACCCGCCTGCTCGACCTGACCAGCAGCGCACTGACCGAGAACACCCGCTCCTCCTACCCGCTGGACTTTATTCCGAACGCCAGCGAAAGCGGGCTCGGGCCGCAGCCGACCAACATCGTCATGCTGACCGCCGATGCGTTCGGCGTGCTGCCGCCGATCTCAAAGATGACGGTGGAACAGGCGATGTACCACTTCCTGTCCGGCTACACGGCCCGCGTTGCCGGCACGGAAAAGGGTGTGGATGAACCACAGGCAACCTTCTCCACCTGTTTCGGCGCGCCGTTCATGACCCGGCACCCCTCCGTCTATGCCAAATTGCTGGGCGAGAAAATTGCCGGGACCAAGGTGAATTGCTGGCTCGTCAACACCGGCTGGAGCGGCGGCGGTTTCGGCGTCGGCCAGCGCATGAAAATCGCCCACACCCGCGCCATGGTGCGGGCCGCGCTCAACGGGCGCCTGGCCAGCGTCGCAACGACCGCCGATCCGGTGTTCGGCCTGCACATCCCCCAATCCTGCCCGGATGTGCCGGACGAGGTGCTGAACCCCCGCAACACCTGGTCGGACAAGGCCTCCTATGACAGCACCGCCGCCCATCTGGCCAGCCGTTTCGCCGAGAATTTCGCGCAATACGAAGGCCATGTGAGTGCAGACGTAATGGCAGTGGCGATCCGCCCCGCCGGCTGAGCCGTCCACGGGGCCCGCCCGACGCTCGGTCCACGGGGGCCGCCCAACGGCTCCGTCCACGGGGCCGCCCAACGTTATGGCAACGCCCGCCCCGAGGCATCGGGGCGGGCGTCTTGCCGTTTGGAGCAGGGGGGGTAGCGCGGTGCCTCCCGGTCGAGGAGGAGGGCCGCCGCCTCAGAACGTGCCCAGGCCGAAATCCGCCCGCGCGGTCTGCGGCTCCAAAGTTACCTGGGTCAGGCGGCCCGGCGCCACGGTCACCAATTGGCGGACGGCGCGGCCGTTCTGCTCCGCAATGGCCAAATGCCGTCCGGCTGGCAGCCGCAGCAAGGGTGCCAGCCGCCCGTCGGTGGTGATGTCTGCCAGCAGGTTGCTGCCGGCCTCGGCGTCATCGGCGCCGGCTGTGTCCACGGGCTCGATGCGGAAGGCAATCGGCCCGTCGCCCGGCAGGCCGAACCGCAAACGCAGATAGCCCAAGCCCAAGTCGAAGGTCTGGGCAACGGTCTTACCCGGCGCCACCCTTACCGTCGCAGACGAGCGCACGGGCCCGGAGGCAACCGTGATTTCATAGGCCCCCGCCGGCAGTGTCACCAGCGGCTGTGCGTCTTCGCGCTCCACCGGCGTACCGCCATCCAGACGCCGCACGGTGTAGTGCAGGTCGCTGAGCAGTGGCGATGCACCCGGAGCCGCCACGGTCTTCAGCGCAACATAGCCAATATCCAGCGGCAGAGTCTGGTGCTCCAGACCCTTGCCCCTGCTCTTGAACCGGTATTCCCGCACCACCCCACCATAGCTGACACGGGCCACATAGGCGCCCGCGGGCAGGGTGAACACGGGCCGTGGCGCCCAGGACCGGCCGACCAGCCGGTAGGCCCCATCGCCGTCCACCGCCAGCACTTCATAGGCCAGTTCGCTGGCAAGCGGCGGCTCGCCCAACGCCGGGACCGCTTGCAGTCGCACCGCTGGCGGCGCCGATTTCGGCCAGGAGTCTACCGCTGGCTCCGGCGCGCCCGGCAGCACATCGGTGGCGGCGGGGTCGGCGGGGTCGGCCCAGGCGAGCGCACGCAACGGCCCTGGGGCGTTTGTTTGCGACCGGCCGGCATCGGTGGCGGCGAGCCCGGCCTGCAAATCGGCCTGGCGCCGGGGCGCCGATCGGGGGATGGGAACCCCGCTGCGGGTCGAGCCCCGCTGCGGCGGCGGCGCGGCCGCAGCGGCCGCCTTGCCGGTATCCGACGGCACGGTGGCGGCCGTAATGGGCTCTGGCCTGGCTGCCGGGGCCGCTGCGGTTGCTGGCGGACCTTTTGGCAGCAACAGGGCGGCGAGCGCGTTCGCGGCCTGTGCCGGCGGGACATGGCGGAACAGGCCGCCGGTGTTGTCGGCAACGCAGCGCAGGCGCTCCGCCCCCGCTGCCAGGGCGAGGACATCGACGCGCACGGGCTGCGCGCCCGCCGCCATGTCGCGGCTCAGGCTGCAGGCGACGCTGATGCATTGCGGCCCGCCGGCGGCCACCAGGACCATGCGCCCCGGCGCCTCGCCGTCTGCGTGCCATTGCCGGGCAGCACGCAGGGCGGCATCGGGCGCGAACCGGCCCGTGGCCGCCGTAGCGGGCAGGGAGGCCGGGCTGGCTTCGCCCGGTTGGCGCAGCAATTGCCAGCCGGCGCAGCCTCCGGCCTCCGCCCCTGCGGCAAGCGCAATCCCCGCATCCCCCGCCGCGCCGGCAAGCTGCGCCGCGCCGACCAGAGGCAGCACGCGCGGGTCCAGCACCAACAGGGCCGAGGGGGGTTGGGCCTGGGCGGCGGCGGCGACGCCCAGCGTCAGGCCAATGGTCATGACCGACCCGGCGCGGGCCGCGCGCTGGCTGATGGTTCGAAATTGCATACCCCTCACAATAGCGTGAGCCCGCTCCCTTGCAACCGTTACATCTGTGTCGGCCCGCTTTGCGGCCTGCATCGCGCTGGCCCCGTGACGCGCGGGCGGCGTTCCGGTAGATTTCGGTCTCGCCCCATTCGCCACCGACACAGGACCGATTTTGCCATGGCCACCGCCGACAATCTGCGCATCAATCCGGAACGCCTCTGGGACACGCACATGGACATGGCCAAGATCGGGCCGGGCGTTGCCGGCGGCAACAACCGCCAGACCCTGACCGACGAAGATGCCGAGGGCCGGGCGCTGTTCCGCACCTGGTGCGAGGCCGCGGGCCTTTCCGTGACCGTCGACCGGATCGGCAACATGTTCGCCCGCCGTCCCGGCCGCAACGACAGCCTGCCGCCGGTGCTCATGGGCTCCCACCTGGACACGCAGCCGACCGGCGGCCGCTTTGACGGCGTTTTCGGCGTGATGGCCGGCCTGGAGGTGATCCGCACCCTCAACGACCTCGGCATCGAGACCGAGGCTCCGCTGGAGGTGGTGAACTGGACCAATGAGGAGGGCGGCCGTTTTCCGCCGCCCATGGTCGGCAGCGCCGTCTTTGCCGGCCAGATGGAACTGGAAAAGGCGCTCGACATCCGCGATCTGGAGGGCGCGCGCTTCGGCGACGAGCTGGAGCGCATCGGCTTCCAGGGCGACGCACCCCTGGGGGGGCGCCCCATCGGCGCCTATTTCGAATGCCATATCGAACAGGGCCCGATCCTGGAGAATGAGAACAAGAGCGTCGGGATCGTCACCGGCGTCCAGGCCATGCGCTGGTACGAGGTGCGGGTGACGGGCCGCGAGTCCCATGCCGGCACCACGCCGCCCGCCAACCGCCGGGACGCGCTCACCACCGCCGCGCGCATCGTCGTGGCGCTGGACGAGATCATGCAGAAGCGAGGGCAGGACGGGCGCTGCACCGTCGGCGTGCTGGAGGCGAAACCCGGCTCGCCGAACGTCATTCCGGGCGAGGCGTTCTTCACCGTCGATATCCGCAACCCGACGGTGCCGGAACTGGACAAGATGGACCGGGAGTTCCGCGCCGCCGTCGCGGCGGTGACGGCGGATGGCCCGATCCGGGTGGATGTGCACGAGACCTGGTTCTCGCCGCCGGTGCATTTCGACGCTGGCTGCGTTGCCGCCGTCCGGCACGGTGCCAAGGCATCCGGCCACGAAGCGCGGGAGATCGTGAGCGGCGCCGGCCATGACGCGGTGCACGTCTCGAAGATCGCGCCGGCGGCAATGATCTTCGTGCCCTGCAAGGACGGCATCAGCCACAACGAGGCGGAATACGCCGCGCCGGAGCACCTGGCCGCCGGTTGCGACGTGCTGCTGCGCGCCGTGCTGGAATACGCCAACCGCGACGCGGCGGAGTAGCGGTTAGTCCTGCGGGTCGTCGTCGCGGCGCCATTCCACCAGCACGCAGTCGCGCCACTGGCCGGCCATCGGCCCGTAGCCCATGCGGCCCATACGCTTGCGCCTGCCGACGACGCGGAAGCCGCAGGCGAGGTGCAGGGCGATGCTGGCGCGGTTCTCGGGGAAAATCCGGCTTTCGATCATCCAGAAGCCGGCTGCCGCCGCATCTTCCAGAAAGGTGGAGAGCAGCAGGTGGCCGAGGCCCTGGCCGCGTGCCGCGGCGGCGACATAGACCGAATGGTCCGCGACACCGCTGTAGGCCGGCCTGGACGACACCGGCGAGAACGCGGCCCAGCCGACGACCCGCCCGCCCGCCTCCGCCACGAGGCGCGGCGCCTTGTGGCGGCTGGCGTCGAACCGCTCCCAGGTCGGGACTTCCGCCTCGAACGTGGCATGCCCGGTGGCGATGCCGTCGGCGTAGATCGCCAGCACGGCCGGGGCGTCGGCCTCGGTCATGTCGCGGATCAGGACGACCGGCGCAGCAGTCTCAGGCACGGGGATGGGCCTTTCGGTACACGTCGAGCAGGCGCACCCGGTCGACCTCGGTATAACGCTGGGTGGTGCTGAGCGAGGCGTGGCCCAGCAATTCCTGGATGGTGCGCAGGTCGCCGCCGGCGCCCAACAGGTGCGTCGCGAAACTGTGGCGCAGCGCGTGCGGCGTCGCCCGCTCGTCGAGGCCCAGCAGCAGGCGCAACTCGCGCATGCGCTTCTGGGCAATCCCCTGGTTCAGCCGCTTGCCGCGCTGGCCGACGAAGAGCGGATCGGCGCGGCCGAGGCCGAACGGGCAGGCGGCGAGATAGGCAGCGACCGCTTCGCCCACCACCGGCAGCACCGGCACCAGCCGCTCCTTGCCCCCCTTGCCGAGCACGCGCACGCTGTCTGCGAAGGGAAAGGCGCTGCGGTTCAGGCCCAGCCCCTCGCCGATGCGCAGGCCGCAGCCGTAGAGCAGCGTGAACAGCGCCCGGTCGCGCAGGCCGACCCAGGCCTCGTCATGCTCTTCCGCCAGGTCGAGCAGCGCGCTCGCGTCCTGCACCTCCAGCGGACGCGGCGCCGGGCGCGCAACCTTGGGCGGGCGCAGACCGGCAAGGCCGCCAATCCCCGCCTCGCCGCGACGGCGCAGGAACCGGTCGAAACTGCGGAGGCCCGTAACGCCGCGGGCGCGGGTGGCCGATGACAGCCCGTCGGCATGGCGCGCGGCCTGCCATGCCCGCAGGTCGCCGAGGGTCAGCCCGGCCAGAGCTGGCAGAGACAGTGCCTCGCCCCGGTGCTCGGCGACGAAACGGGCGAAGCCGGCCAGAATGTCGGCCATGCCGGCGGCATAGCGCGGCGCCAGCCGGCGTTCGCCCACCATCCAGGCGTGCCAGGCGGCCACCGCCTCCGCCAGGTCGGGCGCGTAGGGGGTCAGCGCGGAATCGGCTGGCCGGGTTCGGGAAGGTTGAGCCATGCGCGAATCGTAACCGCAAGCGTCGAGGCCAGGAAGCGCAACAATTCGGTGTTTTGACGCGGATGGAACCGCCCCTCGTCCCGCGAGCCAAGGGCCAGAAGGCCGGGCGGCGTATCTTCGTGGATCGCAAGCCGCAGCCAGGCAACGGATTTGGCAAGCGGCGCCGCCTCGCCGAACAGGGCAGGGTCGACCGGCTCCAGCGCCGCAAAGGCCTTGACGTCATTGCCGCGGCCAAGCCGGCTGTCCACCTCGCCCGGCGAGAGCATGGTCAGGCCGGTCTTGAACGCCGGCAGGTCCGAATCGCCGTCATGCTCGATGGCGAGAACGACCACGTCCAGGTCCATGTAGGCGGCCCACTCGTCCACCACGGTGGCAATGGCCCGCTCGAAACTGGGGGCGGCCAGCAAGGCCAGCACCGCCCGGTGTACGGTCTGCTGTGTCGTCTTGTTAAGGCGGCTGATCGCCAGCAATTCCTGGCTGCTTTCCTTCAGCCGGGCGAGTTCGCGCTGCTGGCGTTCCACCATGAAGCGCTGGAAGTCCACCACCGCCTCGCCGGCTCGCTGATCCGGCGGGGTCAGGGTCAGCAGCAGGTCGGGATGGTCCGCCAGGAAGTCCGGATGCTGGCGCAGCCACGCCGCCACCGCATCGGCCGACAGCGTTTCGGCCGGCGGGCCGCGGCGCTTGTCGGATGTCTTGGGCGACTGGCGGGGCATGGCAGGCGGCTCGCTTCCGGTCCTACTGGTCCAGGATCGACTGGCCGGTGGCGGCCCAGTCTTTCAGGAAGGCATCCAGCCCCTTGTCGGTCAGCGGGTGGTTGTAGAGTTGGCGGATCACGTTCGGCGGCAGCGTCGCCACATGCGCGCCCATCTTCGCGGCCTCCACCAGGTGCATGGGGTGGCGGATCGAGGCGACCAGCACCTCGGTCCGGATCGCGTCGTATTGGTCGTAGATCTGCATGATGTCGGCGATCAGGCTCATGCCATCCTGGCCGATATCGTCGAGCCGGCCAACAAAGGGCGAGATGAAGGTAGCGCCCGCCTTCGCCGCCAGAATCGCCTGGGCCGGCGAGAAGCAGAGCGTGACATTGACCTGCGTGCCCTCGCCGGAAAGCGCCTTGCAGGTCTTGAGCCCGTCCACGGTCAGCGGCACCTTGACCGCCACATTGTTGGCGATCTTGGCCAGCCGCCGGCCCTCGGCCAGCATGGTCTCGTGGTCGGTGGCAGCGACCTCCGCCGACACCGGCCCCTCGACCACCTCGCAAATCTCGGCGATGACGTCGACGAACTTGCGGCCGGTCTTGGCCACCAGCGACGGGTTGGTGGTGACGCCGTCCAGCAGGCCGGTGGCCGCCAGGTCGCGGATATCGCCCAGGTCGGCGGTATCGACAAAGAACTTCATGCGTTGGGCCTCTCTGCTGGCGCCTGCCCTGCCCGTGACCGCCGGCAAGCGGCACGGTAGGGTGGTTCGGTACGAATTCTGACGGAACAGTCTAAAGGATGGCTGAGCATCGCACTAGGCCGGCTTCGGTCGCATCGCCGGACACGGTCCGGACGGTGCGGGTTGGCTTGCCCTCGAACCTGCCGTTTGCGGGCCCCTTAACCTATGCGGTGCCCGAAGGTCTAGCCCTTGCGCCCGGCGACTGGGTGGAAGTGCCGCTCGGCAAGCGCGCCATGGTGGGCGTGGTCTGGCACGATCCGCCAGAGGATGCAGCGGACGAGCCGGTCGATCCCGCCAAGCTGAAGCCGGTCGCCACCCGGCTGGAGGCGCCGCGCATGCGGGCGCCGCTGCGCCGGGTTGTGGATTGGGTGGCGGCCTACACGCTTTCGCCGCATGGCGCCGTGTTGCGCATGGCGGTGCACATGCCGGCGATCCGGCAACAGGACGCGCCGCGCGTTACCTATAAGGCCGCGCCGGCGCCCTATCCCGATGGCGTGCGTATCACCGCCGCCCGCAGCCGGGTGTTGGAAGCGGCAGCAGGCGAGCCTCTCGCCGCCGCCGCCTTGGCCGAGGCGACCGGCGCCAGCGCCGCCGTGATTCGCGCCATGGCCGACGCCGGCCTGTTGCAGCGAGTGAGGCTGGCGCCGGCGGTGCCGCCCGCTCCCGATTCGCAGCGGCCCGGCCCTTCGCTCTCGGAGGAACAGCAGGCCGCTGCCGATCGTCTCGCCGCCGCGGTTCAGGCGCATTGTTTTCAGGTGGATGTGCTGGACGGCGTCACCGGCTCGGGCAAGACAGAGGTCTATTTCGAGGCCATCGCCGCGGCGTTGAATGCCGGCGGTCAGGTGCTGGTGCTGCTGCCAGAGATCGCGCTGACCGCCCAGTGGCTCGACCGCTTCCGCGACCGATTCGGTGCCTACCCCACCGCCTGGCACTCGGAGGTGAGCCCACCGAACCGCCGGCGCACCTGGCGCTGGGTTGCCAGCGGCGACGCCCGCATCGTCGTCGGCGCGCGCTCCGCCCTGTTCCTGCCGTTCCGCGACCTGCGCCTGATCGTGGTGGACGAGGAGCACGACCAGGCGTTCAAGCAGGAGGATGGCGTCCGCTACCACGCCCGCGACATCGCCGTGGTCCGCGCCCGGGCGGAGGGGGTGCCGATCTGCCTCGCCTCGGCCACGCCGTCGCTGGAGACCGTCGCCAATATCGACCGGGGCCGCTACCAGCGCCTTGCCCTGCCGCTCCGCCATGGCGGGGCCTCGCTGCCGAGCGTCGAGATCTGCGACCTGGTGCAGACGCCGCCGCCGCGGGGGGCATGGATTGCGCCGCCGCTGGTCGAGGCGGTCACCCAGGCCGTCGACGAGGGCGAGCAGGCACTGCTGTTCCTCAACCGCCGCGGCTACGCACCGCTCACGCTCTGCCGGACCTGCGGCCACCGCTTTGCCTGCCCCTCGTGCAGTGCCTGGCTGGTCGAACACCGCTATACCGGCCGTCTGCAATGCCATCATTGCGGCCACCAGGAGCGGGTGCCGGACGCTTGCCCAACCTGCAACGCCACCGAAAGCCTGGCCGCCTGCGGCCCCGGCGTCGAGCGCATTGCCGAGGAAGTGGCCGAGCGCTGGCCGGAGGCGCGGGTGGCGGTCATGTCCTCCGACCTGCTGCACGGCCCCGCCGCCGTGCGCGAGCTGATCGACGCCATCGGCCGGCACGAGGTCGACCTGATCGTCGGCACCCAGCTCATCGCCAAGGGCCACCACTTCCCGATGCTGACCGTGGTGGGCGTCGTCGATGCGGACCTGGGCCTCGCCGGCGGCGATTTGCGAGCGGCGGAGCGCACTTTCCAACTGCTGACCCAGGTGGCCGGGCGCGCCGGCCGGGCCGAGCGCGCCGGCCGCGTCATCCTGCAAACGGCAGAACCCGAACAGCCGGTGCTGAAGGCGCTCGTCGCCGGCGACCGCGACGCCTTCTACGCCGCCGAGAAACGCGCCCGCCAGGATGCCGGCATGCCGCCCTATGGCCGGCTGGCGGCGGTGATCGTCTCGGCCAACGACCTGGCCGCGGCCATGGCGTTCGCCCAGCAACTGGCCGCAAGCGCGCCGCATACGGCGGACATCCGCGTGCTTGGCCCCGCCCCGGCACCGCTCGCCCTGATCCGGGGGCGCCACCGGGTGCGGCTGCTGCTGCATGCCGGCCGCGGCGTCAACGTGCCGGCGGTGCTGCGCGCATGGCTGGCAGGGGCGAAGCCCAGTGGCAGCGTGCGCATGGCGGTGGACGTGGATCCGTACGCGTTTCTGTGACAGCAGGGCCCTGTGACGGCAAAAGCCGATTGCCGGGCGGCAAGGGCCTGTGCCTGCCATTGCCCAGCGGCGCGTCCGGCCTTGTCCCGGCTCCATTAGCGTCCAGATGTCGCGTAAGGCAAACGGAGGGCTCGCCATGCGTGCGGGCCGTGTGCTAGTCACCACCCCGTTCGGACGGCTGCCGTCCCGAACGCCCGTTCGGCATGCGCCAAAAGTGCAACAGGCCCGAACGTGAACCCGAATTCCGTTTCTTCGGCCCAAGAGGTTCCCAACCGTGGCAACCAGTACTGGACCGGCTTCCGGGCTTGCGGAGCGCTATGCAGGCGCTTTGTACGAGCTCGCCGACGAAGCCAAAACCTTGGACCAGGTCGCTGACGACCTGCGTGCCCTGAAAGGCCTGATGGCCGAAAGCGACGATTTCCGTCGCCTTGTCCGCTCGCCCGTGCTGAAGCGCGAGGAGCAGGAAAAGGCGCTGGCTGCCGTTGCCGAAAAATCCGGCGCCCAGGCGCTGACCGGCAACTTCCTCCGCCTCGTCGCCCGCAACCGCCGCCTGTTCGTGTTGCCGGAGATGATCGACAGCTTCCTGTCGATCCTGGCGACCCGCCGCGGCGAGGTGCAGGCGAAGGTGACCGCGGCCCACCCGCTCTCCGATGACCAGATTGCCCGGCTGGAGACCGCCCTGCGCGAAGTTGCCGGCGCAAAGGTCAGCCTGGAAGCCCATGTCGATCAGTCCTTGCTGGGCGGCCTCGTCGTTCAGCTTGGTTCCCGTATGTACGATAGCTCGCTCCGCACCAAACTGCAGCGCCTGCAGACTGCCATGAAAGGGGTTCAGTGATGGAAATCCGCGCCTCCGAAATCTCGGAAATCCTCAAAAACGAGATCGCCAATTTCGGCGCCGAGGCCGATGTGGCCGAGGTCGGCCAGGTGCTGTCCGTCGGTGACGGTGTGGCCCGCGTCTATGGCCTGGACAACGTCCAGGCGGGCGAAATGGTCGAGTTCGAAGACGGCACCCGCGGCATGGCCCTGAACCTCGAAACCGACAATGTCGGCGTCGTGATTTTCGGCGATGACCGTGGCATTGGCGAAGGCGCCACCGTGAAGCGGACCGGCACCATTGTCGATACCGGCGTCGGCAAGGGCTTTCTCGGCCGCGTGCTCGACGGCCTCGGCAATCCGATCGACGGCAAAGGCCCGGTGGAAACCGCCGAGCGCCGTCCGGTGGAGATCAAGGCCCCGGGCATCATCCCGCGCAAATCGGTGCACGAGCCGATGCAGACCGGGCTGAAGGCGCTGGATGCCCTGGTGCCGATCGGCCGCGGCCAGCGCGAGCTGATCATTGGCGACCGCCAGACCGGCAAGACCGCCGTGGCGCTGGACACCATCATCAATCAGAGGCAGATCAACGCTGGCGACGATGAGAGCAAGAAGCTCTATTGCATCTATGTCGCCATCGGCCAGAAGCGCTCCTCGGTCGCCAACGTCGTGAAGGTGTTGGAAGAGAACGGCGCGATGGACTACACCATTGTCGTCGCCGCCACCGCATCCGACCCGGCGCCGATGCAGTTCCTGGCGCCCTATACCGCTTGCACCATGGGCGAATACTTCCGCGACAATGGCATGCACGCCGTCATTATCTATGACGATCTTTCGAAGCAGGCCACGGCCTATCGCCAGATGTCGCTTCTGCTGCGCCGGCCGCCGGGCCGTGAAGCCTTTCCGGGCGACGTCTTCTACCTGCACTCCCGCCTGCTGGAGCGGGCAGCGAAGATGAACGACAATCTGGGCGCCGGCTCGCTGACCGCCCTGCCGGTCATCGAAACCCAGGCCAACGACGTCTCCGCGTTCATTCCGACCAACGTGATTTCGATCACCGACGGTCAGATCTTCCTGGAGACCAACCTTTTCTATAAGGGCGTCCGCCCGGCCATTAACGTCGGCCTTTCGGTGTCGCGCGTCGGCTCCGCTGCGCAGACCAAGGCGATGAAGAAGGTCGCCGGCTCGATCAAGCTGGAACTGGCGCAGTTCCGCGAGATGGAAGCCTTCGCCCAGTTCGCCTCCGACCTCGACGCCTCGACCCAGCGCCTGCTGGCCCGTGGCGCCCGTCTGACGGAAATCCTGAAGCAGGGGCAGTTCAAGCCATTGTCGGTTGGCGAGCAGGTCGCCTCGATCTTCGCCGGCGTGCGCGGTTATCTGGACCAGGTTCCGGTCGGCGACGTGGTGCGCTATGAGGAGCAGATGCTCTCCGCCCTGCGCGAGCGTGGCAAGGACATCGTCGATGCGGTCAATGCGTCCGGCGAGCTCTCCGACGATACCGAAAAGAAGCTGGGTGAATTCCTCGACACCTTCACCAAGAGCTTTGCCTAAAGCCTGACGACCGAAGCAACGAAGCGGAGACCCAGGCGTCATGGCCAGTTTGAAGGACCTGCGCGACCGTATCGGCAGCGTGAAGGCGACGCAGAAAATCACGTCCGCCATGAAGATGGTGGCCGCGGCAAAGCTGCGACGCGCGCAGGAGGCCGCCGAACAGGCGCGCCCCTACGCCGAACGGATGGAGCGCATGCTCGCATCGCTGGGCGCCAGCGTGCGCGGCACCCCCGGCGCGCCCCCCCTGCTCGCCGGCACCGGCAGCGACCAACGCCACCTGATCGTGCTGGCCACGGCCGATCGCGGCCTGTGCGGCGGCTTTAACGCCAATCTCGTCCGCCGTGCGCGTCAGTTGATCGGCCAGTTGCGCGGCGACGGCAAGGATGTGAAGGTGCTGTGTGTCGGCCGAAAGGGCCGCGATGCCATCCGGCGGGAATTCGGCAGCCTGATCATCGACACGATCGAGGGGGTCGGCCGCCGCGCGGTCGAATTCAACGAGGCCGATGCGATCGGCGAGCGCCTGCGCGCCATGTTCGAGAATGGCGAGTACGACGTCTGCACTCTGATCTATGCCAAGTTCAAATCGGCGATTTCCAGCGAAGTGCAGGCCCAGCAGCTCATCCCCGCCCCCGTGCCGGATGCCGACGAGGCGACCGATCTGGGCGGCGCGGTCTATGAGTACGAGCCGAGCGAGGAGGCGATCCTGGCGGATTTGCTGCCCCGCAACGTCTCGGTGCAGATCTATCGCGCGCTGTTGGAAAACGCCGCCAGCGAGCATGGCGCCCGCATGGCTGCGATGGACAATGCCACGCGCAACGCCGGCGAGCGTATCAACGGCTTGACCCTGACCTACAACCGCACGCGCCAGGCGATGATCACGAACGAGCTGATCGAGATCATTTCCGGCGCCGAGGCCCTCTAACGACACGGTTGCCCGGGCGGTCGCCGCCCGGGCAAGCTAACCCGTACGACCGGATTTAACGTTTAAGGAGTTCACCCCCATGGCGAAGAACGCTGTCGGCCGGATCACCCAGGTGATGGGCGCGGTCGTGGACGTGCAGTTCGACGGCGAGATCCCGTCGATTTTGGACGCGCTCGAAGTGAAGCGCCCCGATGGCTCTATCCTGGTGCTGGAGGTTGCGCAGCACTTGGGTGAGAACAGCGTGCGCACCATCGCCATGGACACCACCGAGGGCCTGACCCGCAATGACGAGGCAGAGGCCACCGGCCAGCCGATCACCGTGCCGGTCGGCCCGGAAGTGCTCGGCCGCATCATGAACGTCATCGGCGACCCGATTGACGAGCGCGGCCCGGTCAACACCCAGCGCCGCTTTCCGATCCACCGCTCCGCCCCGAGTTTCGCCGAACAGGCGACCGAGACCGAGCAGCTGGTCACCGGCATCAAGGTCGTCGATCTGCTGACCCCGTACGCGAAGGGCGGTAAGATCGGCCTGTTCGGCGGTGCGGGCGTTGGCAAGACCGTGCTGATCATGGAGCTGATCAACAACATCGCCAAGGGGCACGGCGGCTACTCCGTGTTCGCCGGCGTGGGTGAGCGCACCCGCGAGGGCAACGATCTCTATCACGAGATGATCGAGTCCGGCGTTATCGACCTCGAAGGCGGCAACTCCAAGGCGGCGCTGGTTTATGGCCAGATGAACGAGCCGCCGGGCGCCCGCGCCCGCGTCGCGCTGTCCGGTCTGACTCAGGCGGAATATTTCCGCGACGAGGAAGGCCAGGACGTGCTGCTGTTCGTCGACAACATTTTCCGCTTCACCCAGGCGGGCTCCGAGGTCTCGGCCATGCTGGGCCGCATCCCGTCGGCGGTGGGCTACCAGCCGACGCTCGGCACCGACATGGGTGCCTTGCAGGAGCGCATTACGTCGACCACCAAAGGCTCGATTACCTCGGTGCAGGCGGTGTACGTGCCGGCGGACGACTTGACCGACCCGGCGCCGGCCACGACGTTCAGCCACTTGGACGCCACCACCGTGCTGTCGCGCTCGATCGCCGAGTTGGGCATCTATCCGGCGGTGGACCCGCTCGATTCCACCTCGCGTATTCTGGACCCGCGCGTCGTCGGCGAGGAGCACTACCAAATCGCGCGCCGTGTGCAGGAAACCCTGCAGGAATACAAGGCGCTGCAGGACATCATCGCCATTCTGGGCATGGACGAACTGTCCGAGGACCAGAAAATGGTGGTGGCCCGCGCCCGCAAGCTGCAGCGCTTCCTCTCGCAACCCTTCCACGTGGCCGAGGTCTTCACCGGCACGCCGGGCGAGTTCGTGCAGCTGGAAGATACCATCAAGGGCTTTAAGGCCATCGTCGATGGCGACTATGACGATCTGCCGGAAGCGGCGTTCTACATGGTCGGCAATATCGACCAGGCCATGGAAAAAGCCCGCAAGATGGCCGCAGAAGCGGCCTAGGCGAAGGCAGGACGCTGAACGATGGCGGACGGAAAAGTCGATTTCGAGTTGGTCTCGCCGGAGCGGCTGCTCAGCTCGAAACCCGTAGACATGGTGGTGGTTCCCGGCGAGGAGGGCGATTTCGGCGTCCTGCCGGGTCACGCTCCCCTGCTCTCCACCGTGCGGCCGGGCGTGATCCTGGTCTACGAGGGGCGGGAGATTTCCGACCGCATCTTCGTGGCCGGCGGTTTTGCCGAGGTGACGCGGGAACGCTGCACCGTGCTGGCGGAAGTCGCCATGCCGGTCTCTGAAATCGATACCGCGAAGACCGAGCAGGATCTGCGCGATGCCCGCGAGGATGTCGATATGGCCAACACCGCTCACGATCGGGACAATGCCAGCCGCCGGGCCGACGTCGCCCAGGCCAAGCTGGAGGCCGTGCGGCGGGCCGCGCACTGAAGCACTGACCCAGGCATGAGTTGGGAACCCCGCCGACGATCGGCGGGGTTTCTGCGTTTCGGACCCCTCTGTCCGCCATCGGCCCGCGGGAACCTGGCACCGGGCTCTGAGGCAAACGCAACACGGGCGGCGCGAAAGCGCTCTTCCGGCTGCACCTTGCTGTTGGCGATCGGGTTGGCGCCCACCGAGCCGTGGCCGGCATCCATCGCTGCCCGGGCGGCGGTCTCGGGAGAAGGGGCGGGGGCGTTGGACAGGGCCGAAAGTCCCAGCCGGCGGCATGCCCGTTATCCCGGCGGCACGCCTGTTATCAAGGGGCGTTCGCGATACGCCTCTGAATATCGTGTTCCACGAAATTCGCCAAATCGTCTGCTTGATCGGCAAGGGCTTGGACGCAGGGCACGGGATTGTCGATCAGGCGCTGCACCGCCGCGGCATCACTGGCCGTGGGGGTTTTGGGCAGGCCGCGCAACGGCAGGCCCAGGCTGCCCATGCAACCGACGCGGCCATCGGCGGCCTGCCGTACCTTGGCGAGACCGCAGGGGGCGGCGCAATACAGGCCCCGATACGGCACCTCATACGCGGCCAGATTGCGGAACCGCCCTTGCAGGACCGCGGCGGGGGCGGAGGTGTAGACGGCGAGGCCGGGGGTGGAAAACAGCTTGGCCATGTGGGCCGGGCCGCTGTCGGCGAACACGGCATAGTCGCACTGGGAAATGGCCTGCAACAAATCCGCGATGGAGGAAAAACTTTCGGTGATGCTGCAATCCGGCGGCAGGTGCAGCGCCTGTTGCAGGATTTTGCCCTGGGCCTGCCAGGTGTTGAGGTGGACGGTCAGGTCGCCATGGCCGGCCAAAACCTGGGCGATCTGCGCGACGGCGGGGGCGGGCAGGGTGCGCAAGGGGGAGCTGGCGAGCGGAAAAAAGCCGATGCGCAGCCTTGTGCCCGATGGCAGAGCCTTGGGCTGGGGGCTGTAGAGCGGGCTGGGCGGGATATCGAGGGCTTGCAGCAGGGTGGATTCGAAATCCACCGGCCACAGGTCGATCTGGCTGCCGGCCAGCATGTGCGCCAGGTCGATGGTGATGTCGAATTTTGCCGCCTCCGCCCGGCTGAACCAGAGCGGGCGCACGTCCAAAACGGGGTTGGATGCGAAAATATCGTAGGCAGCGCCGGCGCAGGCGACCGTGATGGATTGCGGCTGCCGGCTTTCCTTCAGGGCGTGCAGGGCCATCAGCGCCTGGGTGCAATCGCCCAGCGCCTGCGTCGGCAGCAGGACCAGCAGGCGTTTGCCGCGGAAATCCGCCGTGCGCCAGGCATCCAGCGGCAGGCAGGGCAGGGCGACGGGTTGCTGGGCGAGTTCGAAATTGCGGTTGCCGGTCAGCGCCTGCCTGGCGAACTGGTTGACGTTGGTCAGATAGATTTCGCCGGCCTTGCCGCTTTGTTGTGCGCGGCGGGAGGCGTTGGGAATATCGAACCGGAAGGTCCTGGCGGAGCGGAACGCGATGAACCGCGTCTGGCTGGTCTGGGTGGGGGGCATGCCAATCGCTCACGCTGGAGGGGCTGGGTTCGGGGGGGCAGGCGGTGTGATAGCAGAGGGTGGGCACAAAAAGAAACGGGCGGTCCGAAGACCGCCCGTCCTTTAAGATCGGCAGATCCGGTGGGACCGGATGCAGACCTTAGAACTTCAGCACGAGACCGCCGACGACACCGAAGCCCGTGTAGTCCTGGCCGACGCCGAGCGCATCTTCGCTCTGGGCATAGGTCGCGGTGCCGCGGGCTTCGACACCCGGGCCGAGCACGTATTTGGTGCCAAGCTGCAGCACGAGCTGGTTGATGTCGCGATCGCTGCCGGCAACGCCGCCGCTGCCACCTTCGGTCCAGGCATAGGCACCGGTCAGCGACACGCCCATCGGGCCGTCTTCATAGCTCAGGCCGGCGGCGATCACATCGATCGAGTCGGTGACTGGCGCAACATAGCCAGTCGGCGTGTTCGAGTAAAACGGCTGCTGGCCATTCTGATGGTTGTAGCCGACCGTGCCGGTGAAGCCAGCGCTGGAAAGACGCAGGCCGAGGGCAACGCCCCAAACATCTTCCTGCGTAGCGCCCGCAGCACGGTTTGCGGCGCTCAGGCCCGCGTTGTTGCTGTCGCTGACAAAGATACCCGACGCTGACACACCGACATTCACGCCGTCAAAATCCTGACGGTAGTTGATGGCACCGGAGAAGATGCCCTCATAGGCGCCGCCATTGCCGTTGACGCTCTCATTCGGCACGCGGCCGTCGGTATCCTGGCGGCCTTCCGGGGCATAGCCCAGGCCGACCTGGAAGCCTTCGATGCGCGGCGAGACCCAGCGGATTTTCTGGCTGTCGTTGTCGATCAACCCCATGCGCGAGGAGTGCAGGTCGGCCGACGTGCCGCCGGAGAACCAGTAGTAGGCGGTGTCGCCTTCTTCCAGGCCATAGCCCATGTCGTTGTCGGCGCCGTAGTGCATCACATACGCAGCGCCGTTTTCGGAGCCGAGCACCAACTCACCGAAGCTGCCGCGCATGAACAGATAGCTTTCGTCGATCTGGTCAGCGGAGGTTTCGGCCTCGAGCTGAACGTTGACGCCGAAGGTCAGGCCGTTGTCCAGGGTGGTGGAGCCGGTGAAGTGAATTTCCGTATCCGCCTGGATGTCCAGGTCGGTGGCGTACTGCTCCGGGTTGCCGGCGGTGTCGGTGTCGGAGTCCTGAGAAATGAAGCCGACCCACTGTTCGTGGAAGCCGCCGACTTTGATCTCAATCGGGCCAGCCTCTGCCATTGCAGTCTGGGAGGCGAGGATGCCGGCCGCAACCATGGCGGTGGTGGCGAGAAGATGCTTTTTCATGTCCAAACCCTTGTCTGTTGGTTGGCTGCGTCTGCTGGTTGGCTGCGACGGCTGCGAAAGCGCCGCAGTGTTGCCGATTCACCACATGACGAGTGAACGTCAACTCGGATTGTTTGCTAAAGGAGCCGCGGGGGGCGGTCAACGGCTGGCAACGGCGTTTGGACAGGAAAACCCAAGTGCGTTGCATAAAAGCAACACATCGGGGCGCTGTTCCCCCGCTCATCCCTATGCTATGTCGGTTCCGGTGTCGTGACGCGGGAGGCGTTCCGGCACTGCCTCGCCCTTTGTTCGAGTGATACGGACGCGATGAAGCTTATTGGCCTTACCCTCGTTGCCGCGATTGGCCTGGCGGCATGTTCCGGCAGTGAAAATACGGAATACGCCTACCCCGATGACCGCGCACACAGTACCGATTTCTATGCCACGGACCAGCCGGGCCTGTTCGGTGGCGACGGCCTGACGCTTTTCGGCGGAAAAGACGATGAAAATCAACAGGGCGGCGGCTCCGGCATCGCCGTGAACTCCTTCCTGTGGCGCGCCTCGCTCGACACGGTGTCGTTCATGCCGCTGGCGTCCGCCGATCCGTTCGGCGGCGTCATTATCACCGACTGGTACTCCGCGCCGGAGGCGGTGAGCGAGCGCACCAAGATGCAGATCTACATCCTGGACCGGCAATTGCGCTCCGACGGCCTGCGGGTTGCCGTCTTCCGCGAACGGCGGGACGAGACCGGCAATTGGGTCGCGGCCCAGGTCAGCCCGGCCACCGTGCGCCAGATCGAGGACAGCATTTTGACCCGGGCCCGCGAATTGCGGGTCAAGTCCAACGCAGAGGGCTAGCCCCAGCCGATTCGGGGCGCGGCGGCGCTGCCCCTTGCGCCGCCCCGGCATTCCGGTCCAAGGAAAGCGCTCCGTTACCGGCATTCTCCATCCCAACCAGGCACCGATGGCACGCTACAACCCCAGAGAGACCGAGGCGAAGTGGCAGCAGCGCTGGCACGAGGCCCGCACCTTCCGCGCCGAGACCGACCCCTCGCGCCCCAAATATTACGTGCTGGAGATGTTTCCCTACCCCTCCGGCCGCATCCACATGGGCCATGTGCGCAACTTCACCCTGGGCGACGTGGTGGCGCGCTACAAGCGGGCCGCCGGCTTCAACGTGCTGCACCCGATGGGGTGGGACGCCTTTGGCCTGCCGGCGGAGAATGCGGCCTTCGAGGCCAAGGTGCACCCCGGCATCTGGACCCGGCAGAACATCGCCACGATGAAAAAGCAGCTTCAGTCCATGGGCCTCGCCTATGACTGGGAGCGCGAACTTTCCACCTGCGAGCCGGAATATTACAAGCACGAGCAGGCGATGTTCATAGACTTTCTGGAAAAGGGGTTGGCGTACCGCCGCGAAAGCTGGGTGAATTGGGACCCGGCGGAAAACACCGTGCTGGCGAACGAGCAGGTGGTCGATGGCAAGGGCTGGCGCTCCGGCGTGCCGGTGGAGCGGCGCAAGCTAAGCCAGTGGTTCATGAAGATCACCCACTACGCCGACGACCTCTTGCAGGAAATCGCCAACCTGCACCGCTGGTCCGACCGCGTGCGCGCCATGCAGGAGAACTGGATCGGCAAGAGCCATGGCGCCTATGTGCGCTTCCGGCTGGCCAATGCCGACGCCAGCCCGCGTAGCGACCGGGTGGAAGTGTTTACGACCCGCCCCGACACTCTGTATGGCGCCAGCTTCATCGCCGTCGCGGCCGACCACCCTCTGGCGGCGGAAGTGGCGGAGAAAGACGCGGACGCTGCGGCCTTTGTACAGGAATGCCGGGCGCTCGGCACCTCCGAGGCGGCGATCGAGCAGGCGGAAAAGAAGGGCTATCGCACCGGCCTCGTCGCCGACCATCCCTTCGTCGAGGGCCTGCGTCTGCCGGTCTACATCGCCAATTTCGTGCTCATGGACTATGGCACCGGCGCGATTTTCGGCTGCCCGGCGCACGACCAGCGCGACCTGGATTTCGCGCGCAAGTACGACCTCAGCGTCCTGCCGGTGGTGCTGCCGCCGGGCGAGGATGCGGCGTCCTTTCGGGTGGGTTCGGAGGCCTATGTCGGCCCCGGTAAGATCTACAACTCCGACTTCTTGAACGGGTTGGAGGTGGACGACGCCAAGCGGAAGGTGGGCGAGCGCCTGCAAGAACGGGGCGACGGCGAGCCGACCACCGTGTTTCGCCTGCGCGACTGGGGTGTGTCGCGCCAGCGCTATTGGGGCTGTCCGGTGCCGGTGATCCACTGCGGGGATTGCGGTATCGTGCCGGTGCCGAAAGCCGACCTGCCGGTGACGCTGCCGGACGACGTCACCTTCGATCGCCCCGGCAATCCGCTGGACCATCACCCCACCTGGAAACACGTGGACTGCCCGGCTTGCGGCAAGCCGGCGCGGCGCGAGACCGATACCTTCGACACGTTCTGGGAATCGTCCTGGTACTTCCTGCGCTTCTGCGACCCACAGAACGAAACCGAGCCCTTCTCCCGTGGCGATATCGACTACTGGATGCCGGTGGACCAGTATATCGGCGGCGCGGAGCATGCGGTGCTGCACCTGCTCTATTCCCGTTTCTTCATGCGCGCGCTGAGCGACTGCGGTTATGCCGACCTGAAAGAGCCGTTCACCGGCATGTTCAACCAGGGCATGGTGCTGCACGAGACCTACCGCGACAACGATGGCACCTGGTTGCTGCCGGAAGAGGTGGAGAGCGAGGGCGGCGCCACGATCCGCACCTCCTCCGGCCAGCCGATCAAGGTCGGACGCTCCGAGAAAATGTCGAAGTCGAAGAAAAACGTGGTCGATCCGGAGGCGATTATCGCGGCCTACGGCGCGGATACGGCGCGGTTTTTCATGATGAGCGACTCGCCGCCGGACCGTGATCTGGAGTGGACCACCGGCGGCGTCGATGGCGCCTGGCGCTTCCTGAACCGCGTCTGGCGCTTGGTGACGGAGCCGGCAGTGCCGCTGGCCGCTGCGGGCGCGCCGCTGCCGAACCCGTTATCCGACGCGGCGCTGGGGCTGCGCAAGGCCGCGCACAAGGCGCTGGCGGCAGTGACCCAGGACCTGGAGCGCTTCCACCTCAACGCCGCCGTGGCGCAGATCCGTACCCTCGCCAATGCCATCGGCGATGTTAAGGAAAGCCAGGCCGGGGAGGCGGGCCTGGACTGGGCGGCGCGCGAGGCGCTGGAAATCCTGATCCGGACCGTCGGCCCCATGGCTCCGCACCTGGCGGAGGAAGCCTGGGCCGAACTCGGCCACACCGGAATGCTGGCCGATCAGCCCTGGCCGGAGGCCGACCCGGCGCTGGTGGTGGACGATACCATCACCATCGCCGTGCAGGTCAACGGCAAGACCCGCGGCACCATCGACCTGGCCCGCGACTGCCCGAAGGACGAGGCAGAGAAGGCGGCTCTGGGCCTGCCGGCGGTCCAACGCCAACTGGACGGCAAACCGCCCCGCAAGGTGATCGTCGTGCCGAACAGGATCGTCAATGTGGTGGTCTAGGCGCCTCGTCCTGCTGCTGGGCCTGCTGGGGCTGGGCGCTCTCCAGGCCGGCTGCGGCTTCCAGCCGGTCTATGGCGGCGGCCAGAATGGCGGTGCTGGGGGCGAGCTGCGCCATGTCGCCGTCGCCACCGTGCCAGACCGGGTCGGCCACCGGCTGCGGGCAGAGTTGGACCGGCTGTTTGCCAATGAAGGGCAGCAACAGCGCTATCGCCTGAACATCGACCTGGCCGAGCGCAGCACGGTCACCGCCATCGACCGGGACGACAGCGTCCGCCGGCGCAATCTGCGCCTGGTGGCTGCCATCGCCCTCGTCCCGGAAGGTGCGGACAAACCCGTGCTGACCCGCACGGTCGTCAGTGACGCCGGCGTGGATCAATTGCCCTCCGACTTTGCCACCCTGGTGGCCGAGGACGCGGCGGAGCAGCGGGCGGTCGAGCGGCTGGCCCGGGAAATCCGGCGCGTGCTGGCGGTGCATTTCGCCCGCCAGGGCTGAGGAGGAGCGGCCATGGTCAAGGTCGCCCCCCGCAGCAGTGCCGGTTTCGTGCAACGGCCACCGGCGGACGCCGCCGTTGTCCTGATCTACGGTCCCGATCGGGGGCAGGTCGCCGAACTCGCGCAAGGCCTGGTGACGGCGGTGGCTGGCGACCCGGCCGATCCGTTCCGCGTTGCCGATCTGGCGCCGGCGGCCATCCAGGACGATGCCACGCTTCTGGGCGACGAGGCCCGCGGCATCTCGCTGACCGGCGGCCGCCGGGCGGTGCGGGTGCGGGGCGTCGCCGACGCCCTGACCAAGCAGGTCGAAGCCTATCTGGAAAACCCATCCCCCGATTCGGTGATCGTGCTGGAGGCCGGCGAGTTGCAGGCCCGCTCCTCGCTGCGCCGCCTGACGGAGAAGCACGAGCGCGCCGCTGCCATCGCCTGCTACCGCGACGAGGGCGCCGGGCTGACTCAGCTCGTGAACGAGGCCCTGGCGGTGCACGGCGTGCGGATCGCGCCGGATGCGCTGCGCTATGTCACCCGGCAACTGGGGGCCGACCGCCAGGCCAGCCGCAACACGCTGGAGAAGCTGGCGCTCTATGCTGGCGAGGGCGGCCAGGTGACGCTGGAGGATGCGGAGGCCGCGGTCGGCGACATCAGTGAATCCACCCTGGATGCGCTCGCCCAGGCGGTTGCCGGCGGACGCAGCGGCGAGGCCCAGCGCCTGGTGCAGAAGCTGTTCGCCGAGGGCACCAATCCGGTGCAGGTGCTGCGCTCGCTGGTGCGCCATTTCAGCCGCATTGCCGAGGCGCGCGCCCATATGGATGCCGGCCTCGATGCCGACGCAGCGGTGGGGAAGCTGCGTCCGCCGGTGTTTTTCCGTGCCAAGCCGGCCTTGGTTGCCGCCACCCGCGGCTGGACCCCGCCGCGCCTGCAAACCGCGCTCGACCGGCTGTTGCGGGCGGAGATCGACTGCAAGACCACCGGCATGCCGGCGGAACTCATGTGTGCCCGCGCCGTGCTGGCGTTGAGCGCCGCCGCCCCCCGCCCCCGGCGGTAGCGCGGTCCGGGCTCTCCGCCGCCGCACCCGGCCGCCACGATGCGGGCCAGCGCGCCCCGCCATATTTCCCACCCGAACCGGGCTTATCGGCGCAAAGCGCTCGGGCGCTCGCCGGGAAAGCATTGCGACGCCTTGTTGTGGTGGAATTTGGAGAACGATGAGACGCCTTGTTGTGGCGGAACTATAGTCGTGAGTCATGGAAATATACCATTGACAAAACTGCAAAAACACCCCTGACCCCTTGCGATCCGTGCAGCAATAACAATGTGTTTGGTGTGGAAGGAGCCGCCCTGTAGCGGCATCGACGATTTCCGGGCCTGTGTCTTCGATTGTAACGCGGGCCGTGTCGTTGTGCTCCTTTCTCGACAAGGATGGGCCGTCTGCGATTGCAGATAGGGCTCGCACGGTAGCGAAATGCCGAAAGGACCGACCATGGCCGACGCGAAGAACACAGTCAGCGAGAAGGAACGGCAAGCCTATGCCGAGCGCTTGCAGGCAGAGATCGACAGTTGGAATGCCGACATCAACCGCCTGCGCTCGAAGGTCAAGGTGGCCAGCGCCGAAGCGCAGCACGCATACACCGAGGAAATCGAGAAGATCGAGGCGAAGCGGGATGCTCTGGAGGAGCGGTTCTCGGCGCTGAAGACGGCGAACGCCGGCGCCTGGTCCGATGTCAAGCAAGGCGTCGAGCGTGCCTGGCGCGACATGAGTTCGGCCATGACCAAGGCCGTCGACCGGTTTCAATAACGGCCGGGTTCCATACCGAAACAGGAGCGGAATGATGTTTGACCGACGAATATTGGCGGCAGCGGCCACGGCAGCCTTGCTGGCAGGGGGGCTGCCACTGGCCCCGCTGATGGCCGCCGGGTCTGGCGGCGATGCGCCGGAGGCGACCGCCGCGAAGAGTGCCTGGGACGAGGCGATGGACGCCGTGGAGGCGGTGGGCGAGTATACCGCCCGTCAGCGCGAACAGGCGGAGGCCGGGGCACGGGATGCCCTGGCTGCCATCGATGCCCAGATCGCCGAGGCGGAGTCGGCTCTCGACGAGCAATGGGACAGCCTGTCCGAAGAGGCCAAAGCCAACTACGAGAAGGCCCTGCGCGGCCTGCGGCAGGCCCGGAACGGTCTGGAGGAGGATTACACCGCCCTTGCCGAAAGCAGTGACGAGGCCTGGGATGGGCTTGCCGATGCCTTTTCCGGCACCGGCGAAGAGCTGGAACGGGCCTGGCGCGACATGACGGACGGCCAGTCCGACGGCAGCCCGGCCACCTCTGGCGCCCGCGATGGCGATAGCCAAACCCAATAACCGGGAGGCAGCGATGAACAATTCCCCGGCGACGACCTGGGTCCCGTCCTCGAAGGCCGGGATCCGTTGGATTTCCATATCCGGCTTTGCCTCGATCCTGCTGGGCCTCCTGGCCATTGCGTTTCCGATGGCGAGTTCGATCGGTATTGGCGTTGTGCTCGGTGCCGTGCTGCTGCTGGCCGGCATCGCCGAAGCCGCGCGTGGCGTGGCCGGCAGGGCTCACCGCGGCACGGATTTCTGGGCCGTTCTGTTTGCGGTTCTGGCCATCGCGGCGGGTCTGCTGTTGCTGTTCAATCCGTTGCAAGGGGCGCTGACCCTCACCATCGTGCTGGCGGCGTTTCTGTTGGCGGGTGGTGCGGTGAAAGCCGTGGCGGCCTTGAACATCCGGCGCCGCAAGGGCTGGGGCTGGTTGCTGGCATCCGGCGGCATGTCGCTGGTTCTGGGCGGCCTGTTGCTGGCCGGCCTGCCATCGACCGGCTACTGGGCGCTGGGCGTCCTGATCGGGATCGACCTGATTGTCCTGGGCGCCTCGCAGATCGCGTTGGCCTCCGGGCTCCGCAATGCGCCCGTATAGGGCCTCCGGGCTCCGCATGCGCCCGTATAGGAGCACAAAGCGATGATTGCGATTGAGCACAGCGACGACAACCGAAAACTCCTGATCCGGGCCAGCGGGCGGCTGTCCGCTGGCGATTATGAAGCGGCCCTGCCGGAATTGCGCCATGCCATGGCCGTGGCGCCGGGCCCATTGCGGGTGCTGGTCCGGCTGGAAGGCTTCGAGGGGTGGGAATTCTCGGCCTTCTGGAAAGAGATCGAATGGACGCTGACCCGCTCTGGCGGGTTGGGGCGGGTTGCAATCGTCGGCGAGACCAGGACCGAGGAATGGGGAACCAAATTGGCCAACCTCGTGACCGGTACGGAAATGCGGTTTTTTCCGCTGGACCGGGAAGCGGTGGCGGAGCACTGGCTGGACGAAGACTGAGCGCTTCGGGGTTTGGGGACTGGAGCGGCGGCGTCGAATGCGTTAGCCTTTGATCCAATATGCCCCGATGGGCATGTCCGCCGTCACCGATCCTTCAGGAGTTCGCACCGCATGAGCGAAGCACCAGCCAAACCGTCGGAAATCGACGTCGCCGTTGTCGGCGCCGGCTTTTCCGGCCTCTATCTGATCAAGAAGCTGCGTGACCGGGGCTTCGCCTTCCGCGTGTTCGAGGCCGGCTCCGGCGTCGGCGGCACCTGGTACTGGAACCGCTATCCGGGCGCACGCTGCGACGTGGAGAGCATGCAGTATTCCTATTCCTGGGACCCGGAATTGGAGCAGGACTGGCGCTGGAGCGAGACCTTCGCGCCCCAGCCCGAAATTCTGGACTACGCCAACCACGTTGCCGACCGCCACAAGCTGCGCGACCATATCGAGTTCGACACGCGGGTCGAGGCCGCGCATTACGACGAAGCCAAGCGCCGCTGGGCCGTGACGCTCAGCACGGGCGAGACGCTGTCGGCGCGCTTCTGCATCATGGCGACCGGCTGCCTCTCCTCCCCGAAAGCGCCGGATATCGAGGGGGCGGCCAGCTTCCAGGGCCCGACCTATCACACCGGCGCGTGGCCGCATGAGGGCGTGGATCTCTCCGGCAAGCGCATCGCGGTGATCGGAACCGGCTCCTCCGCGATCCAGGCCATCCCGGTGATCGCAGAGCAGGCCAAGCACCTGACCGTCTTTCAACGCACGCCGAACTATTCCATCCCCGCCCGCACCGAGCCGATGTCGGATGAGTATGAGCGGGAATGGAAGGACAATTACGCCGAGCGGCGCGAGATCATGCGCCGGACCGCCGTCGGCAACTATTTCGCCCGCGCCGACCTGGCCGCGGCGGATGTTTCGCCGCAGGAGCGGCAAAAGACCTTCGAGTCGCGCTGGGCCGTCGGCGGCACCCGCTTCATGAGCGCCTTCAACGACCTGGCCACCAACGAAGAATCGAACGAGGCCGCGGCGGAGTTCGTGCGCCAGAAAATCCGCGAAATCGTGCAGGACCCGGAAACCGCGGAATTGCTGGTCCCGACCGACTATCCCATCGGCACCAAGCGCATCTGCGCCGACAGCCACTATTTCGAGACCTACAACCGCGACAATGTCCGCCTGGTGGACATCAAGGCGAACCCGATCCACCGCATCACACCGAAAGGCGTGCTGGCGGGTGACGAGGAGCACGAATTCGACGCCATCGTCTTTGCCACCGGCTTCGACGCCATGACCGGCACGCTGCTCGCCATCGACATTGAGGGCCGGGGCGGCTTGCCGCTGGCCGAGAAGTGGGAGGCGGGGCCGCGCACCTATCTGGGCCTGATGACCGCGGGCTTCCCGAACATGTTCATGATCACCGGGCCGGGCTCGCCCAGCGTGCTCTCCAACATGATGATCTCGATCGAACAGCACGTGGACTGGGTCACGGACTGCCTCGCCAACCTGCGGGAGCAGGGCGTGGAGGCGATGGAAGCCGACCTCGGCGCGGAAGACCGCTGGGTCGAGCACGTGAACGAGCGGGCCTACCAGACGCTCTATCCCAAGGCCGCAAGCTGGTATATGGGCGCGAACGTGCCGGGCAAGCCCCGGGTGTTTATGCCCTATATCGGCGGCTGCTGGACCTACCGCCAGAAATGCGACCAGGTCGCGGCCGACGGCTATGCGGGCTTCCGGCTGGAACGCGCCGGCGGCAGCGCTGCCAGCCAGGCGGCGGAATAGGACGTCCGCGCGTCAAACAGGTGCGCTGCCGACAGCGGCGCACCTGGGGTGGCGGAATGCCGGCGCCGCCACGCCCTCAATTCGCCATAAAGCCGGAGAAGCCATCGGCGATTTCCTGCTCGGTCATCCGGCGGTACTTTACGGCGCTGCCGTTATAGCCCAGCACCCGCAGCACATCGCGGCCCGGCACGTTGCGGTTGACGCCGGTCTGCCAGCTTTTGATCTGGCTCGCGAGCAAGGGGGCGGCGGCTTTCTCCACATGCTCGCCCCATTCCGTTACCTTGTCGGCGCGGGGCTCGATCCGGGTGATGCCGTTGGCGAAAATGTGCTCAATCAACGGAATGACGAAGTCGATGATCTGTTCGCTGTTGCGCGGGATGTTGCCGCGTGCCGTGTGCGGGCCCAGCACCATGAGCATGTTCGGATAGCCCTCGGTCTGCACGCCCAGATAGGTGCGGGGCAGGCCCTCGGCCCATTCCTCCCGCAGCACCCGGCCCGTGGACGTGCGGATGTCGATCCGGTCGTAGGGGCCGGTGACGCCGTCGAAGCCGGTGGCGTAGATTAGCAGGTCGAACGGGTATTCCTGGTCCGCACACTTCACGCCCTTGGGCGTAATGCGCTCGATCGGCGTCGCGTTCAGATCGACCAGCAGCACATTGTCCTGGTTGTAGACCTCGTAATAGCCGCTCTCCAGCGGTAGGCGGCGGGTGCCGAAACCATGGTTTTTGGGCGTCAGCAGTTCGGCGGTCTTGGGGTCCTTCACGCGCTGGCGGATTTTTTTCGCAGCGAACGCGGTCATGAGCTTGTTCGCCTGCTCGTTCACCAGAATGTCGCTGAAATTGCCCATCCAGATACCGAAGCCCGGTTCCGAATAGAGCTTTTCCCAGAACGCCTCCCGCTCTGCCGGCGGGGTTTCCAGCGCCTTGCGCGGGTCGGGCGTGTGGATGAAACAACTGACCGTCTCGCGGCAGCGCTCGTAGATTTCCTTGTAGCGATTTTTGATATCCGCCTGCTCTTCCGGCGTAATCTCGCGGTTGTGCAGGGGGGCGGCCCAGTTCGGGTTGCGCTGGAACACGGTCAGGTGTTTGGCGGTCTTGGCGATTTCCGTGATCGCCTGGATCGCCGTCGCGCCGGTGCCGATAATGCCGACGCGCTTGTCGGAGAAGTCGATGGGCTCCTTGGGCCAGCGGGCGGTGTGAAAGGCCGGGCCTTCGAACGTGTCCCGCCCCTCGATCACCGGCATGACATGGGCGGAAAGCGGCCCCAAGGCCGGCACGAACAGGCGGGTGGTATAGACCTCGCTTTTGCCGTTGACATCGAAGGTCAGCCGCCAGAGCCGGGCATCGTCGTCCCAATAGGCGGCCTTCAACTCGCTGTCGAACTGGATGTCGCGGCGCATGTCGAACTTGTCGGCCACGTATTCCATATAGGCGAGCGTGTCCGGCTGGGCCGAGAAATGCTCGCGCCAGTTCCATTCCTGCAGCACTTCCTCGGAAAAAGCGAAGCCGTAGGACCAGCTCTCGGAATCGAATCGCGCGCCCGGATAGCGGTTCCAGTACCAGGTGCCGCCGACGTCGCTGCCGTTGTCGAACACTCGGAAGCGCACGCCCAGCCGGCGCAGCCGATGGATCAGATAGAGGCCGGACATGCCGGCGCCGATGACGATGACGTCATGGTCCGTCGTCTGGGCCTGGGTTTCGGTGGCCGCGACCGCGTGGGTATCGGGTATTGCTTCGGATTCCTT
>Ga0206129_10001039_pt1 | contig 39162 bp, 25 predicted proteins | sample Helgoland_Spring_8_FD_148616 | JGI IMG/M metagenome (GOLD analysis project Ga0206129, IMG submission 148616) | Pelagic subsurface seawater microbial communities from Kabeltonne, Helgoland, North Sea - Helgoland_Spring_Bloom_20160502_2 | ecosystem: Environmental > Aquatic > Marine > Epipelagic ...
AACGCCCGGAGCTGGCGTTTTGCATTTTGTCATTGCCCATCGATTTGGAAGAATCAACGAAGGAGCATACTCCCTTTGGGGACTTGACAATGCGAGCATGAGAATGGGCTTTGACTATGGTCTAACGGATCGCTGGACATTGGGGGTTGGACGAAGCACCTTCCAAAAGACTTATGAGGCGAGCATGAAGGGCAAGCTTTTTGTACAGAAATCTGACAACAGTGTCCCTGTGAGCGTGACCTACTACGGCGTGATTATGGCCAATGGCCTGCGCTGGCAAGAACCCGATCGAGAGAATCTGTTTTCATCTCGACTCAGCTATGTAAACCAGCTCATTGTGACCCGTAAAATCAATGATCGTACCAGCCTAGCGGTTGTCCCCTCCTTTATTCATCGTAATTTGGTTGACATCACGAGCAAGAGTCACGACCAATGGACGCTTGGATTGGGCGGAAGGCACAAACTCACGCACAGAGTCAGCATTAATTCCGAATACCACTTCCTCGTAAACGGACTCGATGAGGCAACGACCAACAGTCTGTCGTTGGGCGTAGACATTGAGACAGGCGGCCATGTATTTCAGCTTCACATCACCAATTCCCAAGGCATGTTTGAACGCGCTTTTCTAACGGAAACTACAGGAAGATGGCTCGATGGCGACCTTTTCTTCGGGTTCAATCTCAGCCGTGTGTTTTCGTAACCATAGGCATTCGTGGCATCTTTGTCTCTTTGGCATGTATTTTGTTTTACACTCTGAAAGTAACATCATGCAAACCAACACAACGCCTACGCTTCTTTTGCTGATTTTTGGAATGACCGCTTTTCCTTTTGAAGCCAAGTCTTCCGATTGGCTTGAAAGCGACTCTCTTTCTAAATCCAAAAAAAAACCTGAAAGTGAGGGGTATTGGGGTGGGATTTCCTTGAACAAAGTACTCATGGGTCAATTTCAAGGAAACTTGGAAGACTACGACGCGTATTGGGGAGCGCCTACTCACTTGGGCATGAAACTAGACCACGTCACAGAAAGTTGGAGAGTTGAATTGAATCCGTTTGAATACCGCCAACGATTCATTGGCGAATACATTGCTTTTACCACAGGGCTCGGAGTGGATTGGTGGCACGTGGGGATTGATGACGAGCGCATTTTATACTTCAATGAAGAGGAAGAACGCGTGATGTCCAACTTCATTGGCAGCGACACCCTCACAATCAACAGCAACAGCTTCGATGCAGTGTATCTCCGGGTCCCCTTCCTTGTGAGTTTAAGAACATCCCGAAAAGGAGATAAAGGCTTACACGTGGAAGCCGGCTTGGTGGGTGGCGTTCGTGTATGGAGTCAGTATAAAACACGCCATGAATTAGGAGGGATAGAAACGGAACAAATGACGAGCGACTTTCCGATCAATCCTATCCAACTCAATGCCCGGGTCGCTCTTGGCTTAGGAAACATCAGCTTATTGGCAGAGGCTTCTCTCCTTCCTTTTTTCGAAGAGATTCGCTCTCCCGACCTTCACAGCCTCTCGATTGGATTGCAGTTTGCATTCAATGGCAAGTAAAAATGAACACGCGCTGCTTGTGCGTGTTGACTCCCCGTGAAAAAACATCTACTTCTTATCGGCAATCCCGATTCCAACCCATCAGGATTCTTACTTGAATTCATCACGTGCTTTCAAGATGATATACGGTTTGACGTTCGGGTTTTAGTTCAGCAACAAACGGAAGGCACCTTTGACGTAGCCATCGAACAGGCCGCAATTGACGCCGCTGAAAGTGTTGTGATGCACTTTCCAATTTACTGGTACAGCATGCCCGCCATGCTCAAATGGTGGGTTGATTCCGTATTCACCTTTGGATGGGCTTTCGATGAAAACGGTGGCTGCATGCAAGAAAAGCCCTTTCTCAGTAGCGTCACCACCGGGTCCTCTTTGGAGTCTTATCGTCCTGACGGGAGCAATCTAAGGTCAATCTCGTCCTATTTACACCATGTAGAACGAACAGCAGAATACGCAGGCTTCAACTATCTCGGCGTTGTTGCAACCGATCAAACACGTTCAGAACACCCAAACGAGTCTGCTCTGAATCTTAAAAAAGCAATTTGCGACACCCTTGGGATCAGCGCAACAGCATAAACGATCCACTCATGGTTTCCTTGGACGGGATTGTCAGCACGTAGTAATACGTACCCTCATCTAGTCCGTCTGCGCGCCAGTTGTTGCCGTAATCTAGCTTCTGGTACACCTCATTGCCCCATCGATCAAAAATGAGCAACTGATTTCCCGGGAAAGACGATAAATACTTGAAGGTAAGCTCTTCATTTAAGCCATCTCCATTTGGAGAAAATACGTTTACAAACTCCACGTCACAGCCTACAATTTCCATTGTGGCCATGTCCGAATCTCCGCAAAGGCCTTCCAACACATGGGTCAATTCCAACACACCTATGCCTGCTGCCTGTAGATTGATTGATCCACTGTTTTGGGTTACACAGTCTTCGCAATTCGCTGACCACACACCTCCTCCCCAGAGGAATCCCGGCTGTACAAAATCAGCTGAGAGACAGAGCCAATCCGGCAAGGTCACTGTGGCATCGCGCTGTGGGGCCACTTGGACCGTTACCATGTCCTGATCGTAACAAACGCCATCCAACGTATACGTTACTTCATATGCGCCGGCTCCGACGCTTGGGTCAAATTCATCTCCCCCGATAATACATCCCGTACAATCCGAGGACCAGACCCCTCCTCCATCAGCGCCTTGCAATGGAAGGATGTCGCCTGACTCACACAATTCGGGAATTGGAGCGATGGACGCATCCACTTGGGGTTCTATGTTGATTGTTCCGATAAACGGTGCGCTGCATTCGTTACTGAAGATAAATTCAATTCCTACTGTGCCCAACTGGTCAGCGATGAATGAACCGTTGTTTGGATTCAAAATACACCCTGGACAATTCGATGACGACCACACGCCGTTTTGTCCCAATGTATACTCAGCAGGAATGTCCGCGTCGAATGTAAAACTCAACCACATCTGTTCTCCTTCGCACAAAGGGTCCGGTTCATTGAATGATGCCTGAAGTGTCGGCTGTATATCGACGACCCAAGAAGACGAGTCATTGCACGCACCGTTGGCGATGGAATACGACACATCGAGCAATCCAATCGGCGCATTGCCCACGACAAACAAGCCCGCACTGTCGAGGCATGCACCACAAGGAGCAGACCACGTACCTCCCGGCACATTGACATTGAACTGGAACTCATCCGATGTCTCACAGAAACTACCGGGAACATTGGAGGCGCCAATGGCTACGCTTTCACTCACAGCCAGCTGCAACTCCGAAACAATTGGGCAATACGATTCGGGTGTAAAAACGATGTTCCAGATATTGGATTCCATTCCCGTAGCGTCAAAAACACCGGTCAAAGAATCCATGCAGCCAAAACAGTCAGATGTCCAAAATCCGGGAATATCTGTCTCAAATTCTGCAACCTCATCCTCACACAAGATGGAAGGCCCAGAAACGATTCCTTCTAAAGGTGAAGACACTCCAATTTCCATCGAAGATTCACCCGGACACACTCCAAACGTTGTAAAGGTGACCTCGTTCAACCCCACCTCCGCTTCATCCGCAAAGAAGACACCCGTATTGGCATTGATGCATTCCCCACATGAAGCAGTCCATGCACCATAGGGCGGTGTCGCATTTAAATCAAAAAACTCACCAGAACACAGTGTCTCCGTTGACGCTGTGAATAGCGGGGTAGGCGTGATACCGATCGGAATGTTGAGCGTTTCGACATCGGCAAAACACGAGCCGTCAACAACATGAATCACTTGCAATGCGCCAGAACCTGCTATCCCGGGGTCGATGGTCAAGGTCTCCTCATCGAAACAATCTTCGCAATCCACGGTCCACGTTCCCTCTTCCTCCGAATTGGGCGTGATTTGAAACGGCTCTCCTCCCGAACAGAGTGGCGTCGGATATGAAAAACCCGCGTCTGCATCGCTTACAGCAATTACCTCCAATTCATCTGAAACCACCTGCTCATAGTCATCTGCAGTCGGAGCAGGCCCATCGTATTGATCGACGCAAAAGTTTGCAGAGCCCGAAGAACCGGATTCCAATGTATACGCGCCAACCTCTTCACCATCCGGAGATGTGATCGTCAGCACCGCATCTCCCCAACCGTTACCACCCGTATCGGTCATCACCAAACCGAAACAGCCATTGGACAGGCAAGCGGCTCCATCAAACAAGCCTCCCCCTTCAAATAAAAGCGCCCCATTGTCAGATAAAATGGCCCAGTCAATTTGCTGATTGGCTGTATAGGATCCCGCCGTTGTTACGTTGATCTCGTAGTCCGAACAAAATGTTCCAGGTGCCAATTGACTAAACCACCCTGTCACAGTCGTGGTTTGAGATGTGCAGAAATCCAAGGTGTCACCAATGCCCAAAAAATCATCTCCTTCGTACCATAGGGTGGTTCCCTCAACAACTTGAGACGACGTAAAACGCCAGGCTTCCGAGTTGGCTGACCAATTCCCGGTATTGAAGCCTGCTGGCGAAACACCGCTATTCCCTGAAGAATTTTGAATCCCGACTGCTGCACTGCCCCAACTGCAAGACGGCCGACTTCCGAGGTAAACCTCGATGACATTGGAACCTTCGTACAAGACGATTTCGGCACTCACCTGATTGCTCGTACAGCTGAATTGACACACGGCATTGAATGAAACTACAAATTCACGACACGGCGCCACGCCATAGGTCGCATAGCGCACATTGCCACAGGTCGATGGATTCAGATCACTGTAAATAGCCATAATACTATTGAGAGGCATGTTCCCATTGGGGATCGTACCTGGCGGATTGTAAGGTGCCGTTTCATTCAGATTGAATGAGATCCATCCGTTTGGCGACAGCCGGCATTGGGTGTAGTCATTGCCGTAAAAATTGAACGAGAAGCCAATCGGAACATTCGTCGCAGCCGCTCCATCATCATCGCCGGTATTGATTCCAACAGCGCCTTGGTTAAAGGCATAAGGAAGATCGTAATCTATATCCTCCACTTCGTAATCCGAGCCTCCGATTGCAACACTGGCAATACTTGGAGAAACTAATTGGATGCACGAATCAACACAGTTGATTTCCACGTCATCTCCGATGTCAAACAAACCAAACGTCTCGCACTGGGCCGAAACGAGCCCCACAGAACCCGCGAGGATCGTACAACTTAAAAACAGGACAACTTTAAAATAACGTGTAGAGCGCATGGAATGCATTTTTATTTTAAGACGATTGTCAGAGTTACACTTAAATGAACAAACCTTCGAGTCCATTGGTTGCAACATCAACATAGCCAAAGTAACTCTTTCCATGAAATTTATTGCATCGTACACAAGCCTCAGCATAATCATTGTGCTTCTCGCAACAACTCTTTGTGCTTGGAACTTCATGAAATCATCCCATCGTTATCCCCCTACCCCCTCCATGGCATCATTCTATGACCTCACAGCAAAAAATTTGGATGGTGAATTGATTTCTTTCGAGGCCTTCAAAGGAAAACGCGTCCTGATCGTCAACACGGCGTCAAAATGTGGGTACACGCCTCAATACACCGATCTTGAGGCCCTCCATAAAGCCCATGGCGGAGATGATTTTGTGGTTATTGGATTCCCTTGCAATGATTTCGGACGTCAGGAGCCTGGATCTGCTGAAGAAATAGCATCCTTTTGCTCGAAGAATTATGGCGTTTCGTTCCAAATCATGGAGAAAGTTCATGTAGGCGGTGGCGATCAGCACCCTGTATATTCATGGCTCTGTTCTGCAACTGAGAATGGTGTAGCCGACCACAAGGTTGGGTGGAACTTCCATAAATTTCTGATTGACGAAAACGGACAGCTTGTGGCTTCCTTGCGGAGTGGCGTTAAGCCATTGGATGAACAAATCGTCGAATTCGCTCAAGGTCAATAACAAAGAGTCGTGGTTTGAGCGCTACGGATGTAATTTGGCCGCATGCATTCCCTCAACATATCCGGACGCCTTTTGGTCGTTTTGACCTTCATTGCCGTATTCACTTCAAGTCTTGACGCTCAAATTGACTTACTGAAACCTGCAGCAATTGTGGGACACGAATTGGGTGGCCGCTTCACATTGCACCACGCTGTATCCGATTATGCTGAACATGTTCATGAAGCCGTTTCTGGTTCTCAACTGATCCAATACGGAGAATCTTTTGAAGGGAGACCTTTGGAATTACTGGTTCTATCGAGTGCCGCTAATTTGCAGAACATCGAAACCATTCGAGCCCAACATCTTGACCGCATGCGTGGCGGAACGGGTATCGCCGCATACGATGATTTAGCCATCATCTGGCTCAGCTACAATGTCCATGGAAATGAAGCTGTTTGCACTGAAGCCGCATTGAAAGTCATGCACGGTCTTGGGCAAGCCGCTCTGGACGGAGAAGACTTCTTGGACCACGTGGTTGTTTTACTTGATCCCTGTCTCAATCCGGATGGGCATGATCGTTATGCCGTTTGGTTCAATCAGTATGCGAGTAACCCTCCCAATTCAGACCCCAATGCATTGGAACATGACGAACCTTGGCCAGGAGGACGTCCAAACCACTACCTCTTCGACTTGAACCGCGATTGGGCGTGGCAAAAACAGCAGGAGAGTCAGATGCGATCGGCAGTCTACCATCAGTGGATGCCTCACGTTCATTGCGACTACCACGAAATGGGCTACAATAGCCCCTACTACTTTGCTCCTGCAGCTGAGCCTTATCATGAATCCATCACCCCATGGCAAAGAGCATTTCAAGAAGAAGTTGGACAAGCTACCGCTGAGGCCTTTGACGCTCGTGGTGAATTGTATTACACCAAGGAGTCTTTTGATCTTCTTTACCCAAGCTACGGTGACACCTACCCGATGTTTAACGGGGCCATTGGCATGACCTACGAGCAAGGCGGCAGCGGAGGCGCAGGCGTCCTCGTTAAAACCTCACAAGGTCAGCTCTTGAGCCTGAATGACCGCATCGCAAACCACGTCGAGAGCAGTTTGGAAGCGGTGTATACCAGTGCACGATTGGCAGAGAAATTGGTCGATGAATGGGGTGCTTATTACGATCGAAATCGCACGCAACCCATTGGACGGTTTGGTGGGTATCTCATTCCTAAAACGGAAGTCAACACGGCTCGTATTGAGCGACTCGTGAAGTTTTTAGACCGCCACGGTGTCACGAGCGAAATCATGACGTCAAATCAAAAATCGGTGACCGGTTGGGAGTATGGAGTCGGGCAAAAGCGATCAGTGAAACCGAAAGAGGGAGACCTTGTGATCAGTGCGTACCAAACGCACTCTGGGATCTTAGGAGTGCTCTTCGATCCGGACCCCGTGCTAACTGACTCGTTAACGTACGACATTACCACCTGGAGTGCCCCGTTTGCATATGGATTGCGCACCTTTGGATTGGATGCCCCGTTGAATGGAGCACCCCATGTTTCATCCAACATCAAACCCTTACAAAACGAGGCTTTTGGTTACGCGTTCGCCCGGACAGGAGATCAAGATTCCCCTCTGATGGCCCAGCTTCTGCATGCAGGTTTCCGTTTGCGCACAAATGCAAAGTCTTTTGAAAGCAATGGGTCAAAGCATGAAGCAGGAACAATATTGGTCCTTCGAGGAGACCACAAAGGACGTCCCCAATGGTGGAGTGAACTCAGTGAATTGGCGACGGAACATGGAGTGCATCTAGACGAGATTGCCGGTGGGTTTTCAGATGCGGGTCCTGACATGGGGTCCGATGATGTTTGGGCCATTCAGGCGCCACGTATCGGAGCGCTCACCGGGCCTGGAGTATCAAGCTTGGGTGCAGGTGAGGTGTGGTGGCATTTTGAACAGGAATTGCATTACCCGGTGACCATGCTTTCCGCTCAAAATTCTGACCCTCAGGAATGGGCGGAATTTGACGTGATCGTCTTGCCTTCGGGATGGTATAGCAATGCAAACGACTCCTGGTTGGAATCGTTGGGGGATTGGGTCCGCGATGGAGGTCGACTCATTGTTTTATCGGGAGCGATGAGACTCTTTGAAGGAGAATCCGGATGGGGATTGAACCGCTTTGACGATGACACACAAGAAGACCAAGTCCGACTGCAGTCGAGCGCCGAAAAAGCTTCAGATCGCCAACAAGCCTATGATGAAAGACAGCGTTTAAGGGCTATGCGCATCGGAGATGGATCGATTTATCCTGTTCAACTTGATCGTTCTCACCCACTTGCATGGGGCTATCCTGACTCCCCGTATTACACGTTGAGATCCAACTCGAGTCGTTTTGCATTGCTCAACAACGGATGGAATGTTGGAACGTTTGGTTCAGAGACCCAAGCTGTAAGTGGTTTTGTTGGAACACGAGCAAACCGCCAATTGGATGAAAGCTTTGTTTTTGGTTCCCAACCAATGGGCCGTGGAAGCGTAGTCTATTTTTCAGACAACCCCCTCTTCCGTGGATTTTGGGAAAACGGCAAACTCATGTTTGACAACGCCGTGTTCTTGAATGTCAATTGACTCTATCACGGGCCGAACATTTTAGCGTAGCTCTGGGCCATTTTACGCGTCTCCAACCCCATCATTTCTCTTAGCGACGCAGGCTCCAAAACTTGAGCGGCCGCTCCATGGTGCAGAATCCATTGAATGAACGGAGCATTGGGCACCAAGTTGACTTGAATGGCTACACCATTGCCCGAACGTTCGATTCTCGGATCTTGCGACGTGTGAAAAGGCTGGGTTAAGTAACGCGAAGCTGTTTTATTTTCAAACCACAACCGCATCGCCACGGGTTTCTCATCAGCATCTTTCACCACCCCTGGAACAAGGGCGAAACGTTGATCAATGTATCGAGACCACGCAAATGGAATGGCGTCCTTCAACCCTTCTGGAACATCGACCAAAACATCATCCCAACTCGTGATGGAATCAAGTGGCAACACCAAGCGAAACGCTTCCTGTGCTTCATCGTCCCAAACCAATGCTAGGACCAGCCATCCTGCCGTCTCCTCAACCAGGTTTTCAATCAGCATTGAATGCCTTTCTGAACGCTCGGCGTCAGAAGTCGTGAATCCAACACGCGCCGGCATGTTCAATTGGAGCGCCGACACGGCCCCCTCCAACCATCGCAAAGCACTTTTTTCCTGAACACGAGGAAAGATCCGTCTCTGCACGTGTTGGGATACACCGCGCCTTTTGGTCGCTTTTTTTTGAGGTGCCACTACGTCAAATCGATGCCGAAGTAAGGCCTCCATTTCTGTCCACCATTCAAACCCCTCTGCTCCGCGAAAACGAGACAAGTTCCCAAGCACTCCATGCAGCTGCGCTTTCTCTTCAGCTGTCAACGCTCCAGAACCAATGGACATTCCAAACTCTGAATAGGCATAGTACGCACGCTTGTGATCACTGTGCTTGACGATTTCAACACCATAAAGCACCTGCATGTCCGCGATGTCTTTCTCGAGCGTTCGCATCGCTATTGGCTTAATTCCCGGGGAAGCTTCCTTGAGAAGAGCATTCACGCGTTCTAAAAGCTCAGGTTTGAAAAGTCTCTTGGGTGGCTCAAGCATGTCACTTTGTGTCGGGTCTCCCCATACAAAGCAGGCATCCAATATATGATACCTCAAAAGCGCCAATCGGTTGGGAGTAGTCAAGGATGCGTTGTTCGCAGATTCAATGCGAATATAGACCAGGTTTTAATCTTTCCAGCTTCCAGGGGCACTGCATGGGACCGCACCAGGATGCCCTTCATGTCCAGCATTGGGACTACGTGAGCTCCCAATAAAGCTGCTATCATCCAACCTAGCCATTGAATTTGAGCGCGTTTTTTTCTCATTTCGCCAGCCAAACCGCCAAGTCAATCCAGCCTGTATTTGCATTGTATGCGCTTGATTCGGAACGACAAAGGCATCCTGATCAACCCCCACCCCGCCTGTGTTCTGATCGACAACAATGCGAGACCCTTGTGCAATCCCAATGTGATCTGTGGCAACAAAAATGGCCAGTGGGCCTGCATTCATGCACACCGCCAAGCCCCACGTGCCTTTTCGACTTTGAAGTACTCCCCTAGACAAAGACACCGCCAACCGCTCATTGAATTTGTGGTTGTAGCTCAATCGCCAATCAAAAAAGCCCGTGCCGTTTGATCGACCCCATGCCCCAAGTGTTCCGCGCTGGTGTGAGGTATTCAGCACCTCCAAGGACAGCCCAACACTCCATTTTGGAGCAAGCCTTTGCGTAAAACCCGACCGCGTTGTGTCGATCTCGAAGGCAGTCTCCCAGTCGTCACTTTGACTCTCCAACCAATTTTCCAAAGAATCGGCTGGCCAGGAATCCAATGAACCCACATTCTCTACAGACACGCCTGAAAACACCATCGTGGTATCCGAAATGTTCCAGTTTTGAGCGCGCGTGTTCCAATCGAGTTGTCCGACGTTCGAGACCTGGACAAAGCCTGTCCATCGATCAGAGGGTTTAAATTGCAAGGCGAAATCCGCTGCAATACCCCGATTTCCTTTTGCATTCAAATAGTCCGTGGCTTCAATCGAGTCTTCGCCATCGGCGTCAGGCAAGCCTGCGACATCCAATCCGAGACCTCCTTGAACAGTCCAAGCGTACGTATCTGGATTTACAGCCCATTGTGTCGTGTTGTCACGAGTCCCTGCGAAACTCAAGCCTTGGAGATAGGCCAATCGAACGCCGCTAGATAGCTTTTCATTCCATTGAAACTGCCATGTTCCAGCATATTCTCTGCGGTGGGAAAACTGAAAGCTCAAAGACGTAAAATCCAAAGCTCCAGATCCTGACACTGATGCGTTGGCATTGCCTGTAAAAGGCAGCAGCAGGAGGTCCTCAGGAAGTTCTAAATTGGATTGAATGTGCTCGGATACGGCCACACTCCAAAACGATCTTCGGCTGGCGCTAAAACCTCCTGCACTCAACCAATCCCATTGCAAATTGACGCTCAAATCATTGCGACCACTCAATGATTCACGGACGGCATTGAGATTCAAGCTAGCCTCTGAAGCTCCGGGAGCTTGCAACATCCAGTTTGAAGGGTCTAACATGGAATTCCCTAATTCCATGCGAAAGTTGCTCAAAAGTGGCATTCCAAAATAGCCCGCTGCAGGACGACTTGAAACATTCAGCCGCGTGTGTTGTTGCGCCAAATCCATGAAGAGGGCTGTTTGAGCATCCTGTGCAAAGAAGACGTTAGAGCATAGGACCAAGAGCCCTAAAAACACGCCTTTCAATGAGATCAAGCGCACACTCATGGGTTCCAAGTAATATCAAAATCAACGCGCACACCCAATTCAATGAGAAGCCCATCCTCAGGGTAAAACCGAACATCTTGGTTGTTTGCAGCATCCGTTGTCTCCATCATCGCCAAAACGACAACCTGACGGCAATCTTGTCCAATCAAGTCTTGAGCCATTTCGCGGTCCAAAACCCAGTCGATATTCTTTGCCTCGGGATTCAGAACCCGTCCAAAACCGGGGGCATCAGGTGAGCCCATGTTGCTGACTGAACCCGCCTCGATTGCAGTCCAAGGAGAACCGTTTACAGCCGCCGATTCAATGGCTATACCAAAACCATTTAAAAAAATAGCTTGAACACGGACGCCCACAGGCAATGCGTTTTCACAACGAAGACGCATTGTAACCGCTGCAACATCTTGCCAATCCAACGGAGGCTGAACCGCCTCCTCAAGAGCTTCTGAAATGTCCACATCCAAGGTATCGTTCCATTGCAACGCTGAAGCCCAGCCATTCATAGGCAACCGCAACTCTCCTTCAAGAGCGATGCGACTTGTTTCCAAAATAAAATGAGAAGAACTGCCTTCTGGATTAATCGAGATGGCTCCGTCGAGATGCATACTGTCTGGCATGGCGTCCATAACACTTGTCAATGAAGGCGTCGTGCCACTGTTATCAATAACATGGTAGGTCTCGGCATCCTCTCCTGGCAAACCGGCGCTTGCTATGATGGGGAAGTCTTCGATATCGGGTCCCGTCATGTATGTCGTGATCCCATCCTGTACAAATGCCAACTCTTCCCATTCGACTCCCACAGGAATTCCACTAGAATTGGACATCCACAAATGAATCTGAGGGTCTGCAAAATGGACTGAACCGTGCTCAAAGCCCTCCATAACAGGAATGGATTGCCCCATTTCAAAGGGCCAAGCGACGTCCGTAGCAAACGCTCCAAACGCCGCATCTATGGTTGCATCGGCAATCGAAACTGTCACTTCCAATGCTTCTCCTGCATTGACCTCTTCGCCAGTCCCCAACCATTCAACTTCCCAGTCAATGGGTACCCGGGGATCCGTTCCATTTAAAAAATGCACGGACCGACCATCCAATGAGACAGACTCGCTTGCGACCACGGGCAACGTACCGGTATAGTCGAGAGTCAAAAAAAGCTCAAGAGGAGCTCCGTTGGCTAGAATATTATCGGTTGAAATCCTCACTTCAAGATCCATAGGAAGATGCGAAGTCACTTGAGCATTCCAATCACCCTCGCTCAGCCACAATGAATCCAACGAGGACATTTCAGACACCCCCCAACTCCAATTGACTGATGCGCCAAACGAATCACTTTCACCTGCAGGAAAAGACGAAAGCCCTTGAGCCATTGCCTCATCTAAAAGCCAGTCGAACGTAAAATCTTCTTGCACTGGATCGAGTACCAACGGCGCTGAAGAGAACACTTCAAACGGCTGCACGAACTGCAGCATTCCGTCGACATCATCGGGCTCAATTTGCAATGAGTCCAATACATCCCAGTGGTCATTCAGTTGAAGATGAACCTGACCCAATGGGACTGCCCAAGAAGGCTGAACGTCACCAACAATGGGTGAGTTTTCATTGAGATTGAATTCTTCCCGTATGCAGGAGGTCAACAGTAGCCCCATGAAGAACAACGGCAAGCCACCGCGGTTTGCTGTCTTCCTTAAGCTTTGATTGACGTACCGGTTCATACCCCGCTTACGAGAGCGAGTACCCCATAGTTTCAATGCATTGCGCTAATTCGATGGAGATCTCATTTTTTCATAGATCTCAATCCAATCTTGGGGAGTCAACTTGCCAACGAGTTGACCGATCAACTCAAATGGAATCTGATCTAGACGTTTGAAGCGAATGCAGCTCTTACCCATGTCTAACTTGGTTGAAACTGTCTCTGCATAAGCCGACACGAACCACTTCATCAGCTCTGGATTGGCATACAACCCCATATGATACAATGCGATGAAGTTCTTTTGATTGGCCAGATTGATAAAAGGCAAGGGCAGTGCTGGATTGCAATGGTATCCATCCGGGTACACTTCGTGGGGAACTACAAACCCAACCATTCCGTATGACATCATCGGCACAAAGCCACTTGGGAGGCTCCGAGCTACAGTCTCATACAATCCAATAAAGGCCTGTTTTCGTTCTTCAGGCAATTTTGAGATGTATTCTTCGATAGTCGTTGCCACAATCTTCATTGGAGTGTAGGATTTTAATCGAAATTTACTGCATGCACAATGATGCCCTACGTTTTGTATTCATGTTTATACTTTCATTGACTCAGCTTTGCAGCCAAGCACAATCAACGCGGTATACCACTGAGGAGCTCCTTGGCCAATTCGATGCGAGTGTACACCCCGATTTTTCGATTATTCCGAACACATACACACGAAAAACAAACATCTATCTCCGGAACGAAACATTGGCAGCCTTCGAATCGATGTGGAAAGCCGCAAAAGGAGATAGGGTGTCTTTGGAGATTGTGAGCGCCACTCGAAGCTTCTCAGCACAACGCAGTATCTGGAATCGTAAATGGACAGCACCGCGCTTTATGGGGTTTCAAGAAGTTGACCGCGCCCGTGAAATTTTACGGTACAGCTCAATGCCCGGCACTTCACGCCATCATTGGGGTACAGACGTTGACTTGAACGCCCTCGAAAATGAGTGGTTCGACATCCCTCCTGGGTCCCATGTCTACGCGTGGCTTCTTGCCAATGGAGCAACCTTTGGCTTCCATCAAGTGTACACAGCCAAAACAAACGGACGAACCGGCTATGAGGAGGAACGCTGGCACTGGTCGTATTTGCCGCTAGCGGAGGAAATGTGGGAGCAACACTGCGGCAATTTCACTGACGCCATGATGACGGGATTCGAGGGCTCCGAGTGGGCCGATTCCTTGGAGATTATGCAACGCTATGTCCAAGGAATTGACATGCCGTCCACCAAGGAACAACACCCGTAGCATTCCTACACTTGCGATTTAAGTCTTTGGGATATTTCCTTTCAACAACCACGTTGCCTCGGGTTTCGCAACGAGTCGAGCGTTGTTGTATGCCATTTCCGGAGTCAACAAATTGACCGGCTCATAGGATCCTGCTTCTGCATTCCAACTTACTGCTAAGGCAATGTTTGGCTCTTTAGACCCGATCCGAAGAGGAAGAGCTAGCGCAGGAAATCGTTCCTTTGCGTGCCATGTAGGCACGGCCAACTTGTAATCCAAAGTCAACTGATCCATGGCCTGATTGAGCGCCAATTCCATTTCTTGGCTCAATATTGCTAGTCCTGGATCATCCCTGAGTACATCAGCTGCAACTTCCAAACTTTCGATATAGGCCTCTTTACCGACATCGCGCATGTCAGGAAGTTCAATCCGTCCTTGAGTCGCTTCGGCAATCAACAGCCGCGGAACACGGCTTATGTTATCCAAAATCAATTCCGGCCAATTGCATTCAGGGGGACCAACGCGTAAGTCATAAAAAGCCTGTTCGCAACGAATTAAAAACCGAGGTCTCTCAGGAAGTTCATCGAACTGATTCAACACTTCTCCTAGCCCCACATTGTTCTCTGTCGTGAACCCCCGAAAAAACCATTCTTGAGCATCGTCTCTTTCATTCTTGACAAAGACAGCATACAGTTGCTGGAGTCGATCCGTTTGCAAACCTGTGTGAAAAACGGCACTATCACCATTGGGTGCTATCCTCATCAGCCCATCGTCCATGACCTTATCAAACATGTGATTGAAGTAACTCTTCAACATCCTACCTCCTCGTCCCCAATACTCTGTTTCTGCCAATTGCTTCAGCCTTTCTAACGGCTCAGGGTAATTCGGAACAAATGCAAAGTCAAATAAGCGCATGTCTATAAGTGTATATAAACCAAAATGTTACGGCTAATTTATGCGATAGTGTACTTTAGAACAACTCCATTTAGCTTTTGTTCACATCATCATTTTAATACACGTTCAATACCACTAAAATACGCCCTGATTCTGACGCTATTTCGAAACCAGTCGCTTGCACCGAATTGATAGCCCTGCACTTGAATCGATTGAAAGAGGCTTGCTTTTTAGCTCATCCTTAGACATTCTTATTGCATTTCCTTTCTTTTTGACCACAGCGTCTGACGCCCACCAATGTCCTGCAAAGTCCAATTCTTCCATCTCACCAGAGCTTGATTTCATGCCTGCAGGAAGGGCTGTAAAACCGCTTGAATTGTTCCCATTCATGGATGCTGCTTTCAACTTGCCACCTGCCACCCGTTCGCCACCGAGATGCCAATTCAAGGCTCCCCAGTCATCGGCAGAAGGAACCTCCCAACCCGTTGGGCATAGCCCGTACGGAGAATGAACAGCATGCAGGTTGTACAAATAACCGTACATATCCGATTTCCCAGATTGCTCATGCAAGCAGTGCGCTCCAGTGAACGAATCGTTGGATTTGCTCCATGATTTCCATTCTTTCACCCCAGTTACGCGAACAATCAACGCCCCATTGGCATACTGATCACTCCGCAGGTTTTCAGCAAACCAACAATCCTCACCGATGCGAACAAGCTCGTAAGTGTGCCCCGCATGACTTACATCGTAGCAGTCAAAAGCCTTGTCATCCGCATCTTGAGCAGATTCTGCTTCTTGAGCAGCCAATGCCTTTGCTTCCTCTTGCAATTGACGTTCTCTCTCTTCTTCTTGGGCCTTGAGTTCCAATTGCGCGGGGGCATTGTCCAACTCATCAAGAATCGTGGACAACAGTTTGAAGATGTCGGCATTCACTCCTGAAGCATTCCATTGCTGCACCCCTTCTTGGCAATCGACCAATTTCAGATTGATGACCTCCCTTGATTGAATGCATCCTACCGAACAAAACACAACGCCTTGCGATCCTTGCAGCCTGCCAGCATCCACCGCTGAGTTTTGAAATACCAGCCCCGACATACCCAATCGCTGTTCCTCTAACACCCGATCCAAGTACTGTCTTTCTAAGATGGTATACACTTGACCGAGCTGCATTTCCGCTATGGTCACAACGGATTCGCTGGTCAGTTGACCTCCCGAACAGCCTTCAGATTCACCAGGTATAATGAAGATCCGGTCAATTTGGGCACCTCCAGGATTTACGGTGACTCGGATATCTCCAGATTGCGCACACACAGAAGACAAACAACTCAGCCCGAGCAGAAGCGTGGCGAATTTCGTCCTAGTCATCATGGATAGTCGAGTCATTAACAGCGCTTTTAACAGTTTCACTTCCGTGAGCAAAGTTAATGAGAGAGGCCCACCATTCGATACGATGCCTCCACACATCTCAGCACATAACACTCACTGCCTAATGTCACATTAATTACCTTACAATCAACGTGTAAACCTCTGTATTCCGTAAGGATTTCACGACAACGTAATACACGCCAGCAATACTCGGGGCCATCAGTTCTGCGCTCTGATCCAGAGCGATTCTGTGCCCCACTCCGTCCCACAATGTCATTTCATCACCAATCTCAAAAGGAACTCTGAATCTCCCCCCTACACCCACTGGGTTTGGATGCAGTAACGTACGAGGTACTTCAGAACCGGAGACCGTCTGAGCCTCGCTGCAATTTCCTCCATAGAGATCCAGTGTAAACGTCGTGTCCAACGACAGAACTTCACCAAATAGTGAATAATAGGACCAGTGTTGAAGATTCCATGCCATCCCCTCTGCAGGGTCTACCAGCTGCATGTTGATGTAGGAGGTGGGCGAACTAACCGCCTGCAGGTCATAGCATTCGAACTGACTCAAACAGAGGGAATCCGATTGCGCCACAAACGCTGTTGATTCATTCATCTCAAGCACTTCTGACCAGACATTTTCACCTGCACCGTTTTCCAAACTCAATGCAAGACTGCAGCCGTCTTGTTCATTGGAATAGGCGACGACGCGAACAGGAAAGCATCCTTGATCTCCTGTACCGGTCCATTCCAATTCTCGCGGCACAAATTCCCATTCGAAGCTGCAGGCAAGAACCTCTCCAAATCCAGTCCATAATTCCATTGTAACGGGCATTGAATTGGCATTGTTTGGCCAAGGGTTCGTGGGTACCATACGATGAAAGGACGCGCCGGAAATCCCAAAATATTCCACTTGCTCTTCCGCCATTACATTTCCTTCCAGATCCCGCATCAGCCAACTCGGATAACTGTAAATCTCATCCCAAGACTCATTGGAACAAAGGACGTTAATCTGTTGGTTATTAAATGGGTCAAGCCATACCCCATCCAATGTCAGAAGGTCGCAGGTCTGAGCATGAGAAGAGCGCGTAAAAACGAGAAAAACAGAAATGAGAATAAAGCGCATGAAGCGAATGTAATTTATTTCCAAGATGTCTCCGTTTCTTTCAGGCATTGCATAATTTGCAGTCATGGAAGACGGGATGCGTGTGGCGGTCATTGGAGGCGGAGCAGCTGGTTTTTTTGCCGCGCTTTCTGTCGCAGAACATCACCCTTCTGCACACGTGGTTCTTTTTGAAAAATCAGGCAAACTGCTATCCAAAGTCAAAATTTCCGGTGGTGGCAGGTGCAATGTGACCAACGCTTGCTTTACGCCGAGTTCCCTTGCGAAGAATTATCCTCGAGGAGGCAAACAACTCAAAAAGGCATTCACTGAATTTCAAGCCAAGGACACTGTGGAATGGTTCACCTCGCGGGGGGTCCCTTTGAAGACAGAGCCTGATGGCAGGATGTTTCCGCAGTCGGATGATTCGCAATCCATCATCGATTGTTTGATGCAGGAGGCTCACAAAAAAGGTGTGGAAATCAAAATGCAAGCGCCTGTTGGCTCCATTGTATTGTACAACGGGGAATATCAATTGAATGCTGCCCGATTTGACCGCGTGATCATTGCTACTGGAGGCAGCCCCAAGACCGAAGGCTTCGATTGGCTGCGGACACTGGGACATACCGTGAGCGCTCCCGTCCCCTCGCTGTTTACCTTCAAAATCCCCCATGAACCGGTCAAAAAACTGATGGGACTGGTGATCAAGGACGCACTCGTTCGCATTCAAGGCACCAAACTGGCTCACCAAGGTCCCGTCCTCATTACCCATTGGGGCATGAGCGGCCCGGCGGTATTGAAACTATCCGCTTGGGGCGCACGAGAGCTCGAGAAACAAGGTTACGCCTTCAACATTCAAGTGAATTGGGTCGGGATATCCAATGAAAACGAGGTGTCTGCCCTGATCGATGAAGCATTGCCTGAAATTCGAAAGAAGAAAATGGCCAACGCGTGCCCTTTTGATCTGCCCAAGAACTTCTGGTTGTATCTGCTGGATAAATCAGGAATTGACGCCGATTCGTTGTGGCTCGAACTGGGCAAGAAATCTCGCAACAAGCTCCTCAACACGTTGTTGAATGACATTTACGGGGTGCACGGCAAAACCACCTTCAAAGAAGAGTTTGTGACGTGTGGCGGGGTGAACTTATCGGAAATCGATTTCGCCACCATGCAGAGCAAGGTGATGCCTGGGTTGTACTTCGCTGGCGAAGTACTTGATGTCGATGGCATTACCGGAGGATTCAATTTCCAAGCGGCCTGGACGACGGGATTTCTAGCGGGACGTTTGCGCTAGGTCGATCAGATTGGCGTACCCACAGGGAGTCACGATTCAATACAGGAATGATTCAAGACCTGCAATGGATCAAGCAAAACGAGAGAGACGAATTTGCGTTCAATGGAGTTGAATGCGCTTTTCAACGCTGCCGTCTGAGTAGAGATACAACTGCAATCGATTGGGTTCGATGTCCGTTGTTCTTCCCATCAAGTCCATGACACGAATCACCTTTTTCGCAAGAAGGGTTGACGGAGTCTCTGAAGCAATAGAGTTTGTGGATTCTTCACAAGCCGCAGAGAAGAATTCCCAGATCAATTCGGTGCTATCAATGTCTTGGTTGCCCCATGCTCCGAACCAATCATGCCCCCCTCCGTTGACCCGGTAATGGTGAAACTCTTGTCCACCTGGGGCACCAAAATGCCGAATGAAATCGACGGTACTGAGATCCAACAACACGGTATTGGGGACAGCTTCTTCAACCACCTCCGTAGTCCCCATCAGTCCTGTCCAATATGCCATGACATTCTCGACACCCCACCCCCCGCTCCAGGGACCGTCAAGAATGACCCCTTGATTGTAACTGACCGTGGGATCCAAGGTGCCGTGCAAGTGAATGGTCGGCAAGGCGGTTTCAGGGTTGCAATTGACTTGATCGTAAGCACTCATATTTCCCGTTACTGATCCAATGGCCCGGAACAAATCCGGCCTTTCACAGGCGAGGGTATAGCTCATGAAGCCTCCATTTGACATGCCGCACGTAAACGTGCATGAGGAACTCAATCCATACTGCTCTTGCAACGTCTCCACCAACGAGGAAAGAAAACCGATGTCATCGGTGTCGCTGATTCCCAAGTTGGCATTCCAATGATTGATGCCTAGATCGTCTGATGTCCCCTGCGGATAGCACACCACGGCCTCTCCATTTTCTGCCACATCAGACCAACCGGAATACCCTCTGATGATGTTCGCAGAACTAACGTATCCGTGCAGAACCAATACCAGTGGAAGCCCGCTGACTTCTCCATCCGGTAAATCCAAAAGGTATGTCCGCTCCAATCCATCATAAGACAAAGTGAATTCTTCCTGAGCGAGAAGAATGGACCCATGTGTGCAATAAAAAAGCAGTGCGAGCGACGCAAATAGACTATTTCGCATGCTGCAAGTTAAGAAAGGACAGCGCCTCAAAATTGACACCCCTATCCAACGATTTACATCGCAGCATCCTCATAAGAGCGACCACATGCCCGGTCGAATAATTCCAACATCATGTCTTCCGCTTTCTCATCAGGCGGACCTCCTTGTGCACGCTCGAAGCCGTATGGTTTCTCAAGTCCCTGATCGATCAATTTGAAGCGGAAAATGTAGTCATCTGCGTCTTTCGCTCGGCCCGAAAATGTACCAAAGCGCAGGTCGTTTAGTTGCAAGGAACCGTCGTTTCGGCGCACCGCATTGAGGTATCCATCACTGAACCAACGGAGCACACCAAGTGTCTCATCTGTGTCGAGGTGATGAAGAAGCTCATATCCTTTGCTCGTTGGATGAAAAGCAATCGGAATCTCGTCCAAAATAGAATATTGGGCCAGAAGAAACGTTTCTTCCGTGTCCACGACCACATTCCAAAGGAGATTATTGAAGATGGTCGGCGTGATTAGAAATTTTTTGTAGTTCATCCCCTGCTCGTGAAGTGATCCTTCAATGGTCCGATGCACCTGGTGGTAATTGAGAGCCGTCAACGTCAAATACAGGCAGCTCCAACCCAATCCCACCCAGTTCCAAACCCGTCGGCGCGAATCGTGCCGCGCGAAACGTGCCGCTATGAGCAGACACACGAGAAACGGAAATGTATACAATGGATCCACTACCGATACGGTTCCCCACGCCACGCGGACGTCAGAAAACGGAGCGAAAATCTGAGTGCCATAGGTGGTGAAACAATCGAGCAGAACGTGGGTCAAGAAGCCCCAAAAGAACAAAAGCACCCACCCTCTAACATCGGCATCTGGAGCCTTCCAATCTCCGCTGAAATACCGCCTTTGTCCATGCCTCCACAACCCAAAAACTACCAACGGGATGTAGGCCGCCACAGGCCACCATGATCCCGGAGCAAAAATCTGGAACAGGAAGTTCACAACAAACCCAACCACAACCGCTGCGGCCGCTTTGGTACCCAGCGCCAACCAGGCGTGATGACGGCTGCCGTACAACCGGTCTGTCACCCACCCGAAGACCAATGCGCCGACTACGCAAAAAACCAAGGAATGGCTGATGCCGCGGTGAAATGCCAAGTTGTCCAACTCGCTTAGAAAGTACTGACCCAAGACATCCATATCAGGAATTGTACCCGCCACAGCTCCCCAAATCATCGCTCGGTTGCCAATGCGGCGACCGAGGACCGCTTCACCAACAGCCGCTCCCAATACGATTTGCGAAAGAGAATCCATTTTCCAAAGTTCGGGTGCACTGCTGTAGACTCCTACTGCTTCTTGAACTTCATCCTATTCGTCTGTCGTGTCGTTCGAAACGGCACCTGCAGGCGCGACATGAACAGCGAGGATCCGATGGGCTTCCTCACGCACCATCCCTGACTTCTTCAACGCCCAAAGACGTTCTCTTGCCGCACGACCAGCGGAGTCAATATCCACTACAGGATCGCGATAGGCATTGTCCAAATCAAGCCATTGACGCTCCAACGGTGGAATGGTCCAAGGCGCATGCAGGGAATGCGATGGAATTCCCTGCAGTTCAGGAACCCACTGCGAAATGAAAGCTCCTTGAGGATCCCGCTCCAAACCTTGCTTTACTGGATTGTAAATCCGAATGGTATTGATCCCCGTCACCCCTGCCTGCATCTGGAATTGACTGTAGTGGATTCCCGGTTCAAAATCGAGAAAGCACCGCGCCAAATGTTCCACACCCGCTTGCCATGGATGGTCCAAATGGTGGGTCAAAAAACTAACCAGCATGGCACGCATTCGGAAGTTGAGATATCCTGTGGCAATCACACAGCGCATGCACGCATCGACAAGCGGAACGCCGGTCATTCCCTCCTCCCACGCTTGAAGCGTTGCCGCTGTTCCTTGGTAAACAACCCCACGGTAACCCCGATTGACCGATTCAAACTCCATGCGATCCTCCGCTTCAAATTTTTGAATGAAATGTCCCTGCCATCGCAGTCGGCTGCCAAATGCCTTCAAATCGGTTTTTGCTCCGGGCACAGCGGCCTTTTTGTACGCATGAAATACCTGGCGCATGCTCAAGCAACCCCAGGCGAGATACGCAGACAGTCGACTGCACGATTGTCTGCTCGCGAGGGGTTGGCCGATTTGTCGACGGTATCCCTTGACTCGGCCCTCAAAAAATGAGCGCATGTAACGGTGCGCATGCACCTCGCCTCCCATTTGAAATGGTCCCCGCAGACCAGGATCTTCAACATGAGCGACCAACGGACAATCAACAAGTCGGAAATGCTCTGGCCATGAAATCGCAGCAAGGGTTATTCCCTTGATCTCAGAAAGCGAAATGGGCTTTGTCAACTGAGCCAGCATCGTGGCATGCCACTCAGTCGCCCAGCCATCTCGAGAGCGTCTACCCCTTTGAACGGCTTGTTGAGGTGTCTCAACCCACCTGATTTTCTTGCGATCGCACCACAATTGAAGTGCCTTATCGCGATCATAGGTATGCCGGAGACCCGTCTCCTCGTAGCTGTAAATTCCGTGAATGGCGCATTCCTCAGACAACCATTCAAAGCAGTCCAATGCATCGGCCTGAATGGCCTCTACGCTTACGGGCCACCCCAGTTCGGCCACCTCCTTGTGCATGGATGTCCACGCCTGCCAACGGAATTGAAGATGCCGATTGGCGGTCGTAGGATGTCTTAGATTGGAAGGCTCGAAAATATGGAGCAAAAGAACGGAGTGTCCTGCTGCTGCAGCGAATTTCAAAGCATGGGTGAGAGGCTCGTGATCCCGAAGCCTTAAGTCTCGCTTAAACCAAACAATGTGGATGTTCTTTGTTAATTCCGGTGGCACAGAAAAGGAACCCCTTTGCTTCATGTAAGGTTCAATTCAAGCGTTTAGAGCACCACTAGAAAGGTGTTTTCAACCGACCTAAAATGCTCTAGAAGGAAGACTAGATTACTCGATGGCTTCGGTATTCCGACTGCTCAATCCGCGTTGCAAAAGGAGCATGATCACGGCGAGTAAAACCGCAGTTAATTCGTAAGAAAAAGCATGCCAAGCTTCAATACCTAACGCCCTGCGCAGTAGGATTGTCGCAACAACAAAACCCGAATTTCGCAATACGAATCCAAAGTCATCGAGGTACTTGAAGGAGACCACCAGGAGCAAGACATCCACGAGAATCAAGGCTGTAAAGAATTCATCATAGAAAACGCTGTTCAGGTCTGTGTGCAAAGCTTCAGGGTAGGTAATCCACTCCCAGAGCCAATTTCCGACGGAGTAAAAGCTGAGAACAATGAAGAATATTGTGAGCAATCCGGCCATTCCCATTTTGAAGCGCACAAACTTCTTCAATTCGGTTTCCTCCAGACGAGCGACTCTTCGGGGCAAGAGGTTATAAAAAATCACCAGCATTCCACCCAATACAACTGCGGATAGCATATGCGGAAAGAAAGCTGATTCCCAAGGCCACGTTGATGTGTCTTCGAGACTTTTAAAAACCGATCGAATTTCGATGAGCGCCACGATTTCAATTTGTTTCCCCAATGAGCGTGCAAAAGAGGTCGGCAGGTAATAAATCAACAGATAGACCTCCGCGATGAGTATCACAGAAAATGGCGTGTACAACGTCGCCAATGGATGGGAAAAAAGTGATTCAGGCAAGCCCCAAGAAAAAACTTCGTTTCCCGCGTAAAGCGTCAAATGAACAAGAAACAACGTAAGCGCACAACTGACAAGGAAGCGCTCAATGACGCCTCGCATTGTAGGATTCAGTGCATATTGGGCAAATGTCTGGAGAGGGCCTAGTCCTTTCATGTGTCTATAACACTCGATGTCCGGTAATGTTTGTCAATCAGTGCTTTATTGGGCATAAGCAACGTTGCACAGCGCAGAAACCTTCAACGTATTTTGGACGAGAAGAAACTCGCGCTACCAGGTACGAGGAAGGAAAGACGCTCAAAGCAGAACCGATGACACCCCGCTTCACCGCACTCATCCCCCGCCCTGCGGGGGTCGCACGCTGAAAACAAGAGTCAACACAAAAGTACCAAAGGGACAAAGAATCAAAGGGTCAAGCCCCCCACAAGCCCGCGCTTTTAATCCCGAACGCAACGAACTGAAAAACCGTTCGTCTGGTAGGTGTAGCCCCGAGCGACTTCAGCGTTACCACCATCCAATCTACGGTACCAAGCGTAGCTTAAGTAAGCCGAAGCCGAGCAGAAATCACCGTAGCTGCCTTCCTTTTGGAAGACCCCAATGCCGACCCGGTAGCCACCAGCCAAACCTGAAAAACCGCTTGTATTCGTGCCGTCCCATGCAGGGGAGTCTGATGCTGACGATTTCATCTGTGTGCCTTGGTCGGTGCCGCGCCAGCCCTCCAGATTCGCCTCAGATTCGCTCATCCCCAATTCCATCTCCAAGGTCATAAACTCCCCATCCGTCGGGACGTGCCAACCGCTTGGACACAATCCACGCGCGTCATCCACCGCGTACCAGTTGTACAAACGGCCGTAGTCAGCAAGGTTTGAAACTTCATCGTCACTTCCGCTGTAAACAGGCGATGTACCCTCTCCATAAACCGTCATCGCACCATTCGTTGTGCTGGACCATTCTCCATCGTTCAACTCCCCTGGAATTACATCGCCGTTGGCGTAATGCTCGTTGCGCAGGTTCTCAGCAAACCAACATTGGTCCCCGATCGCCACCAAGGCGTAGGTGTAGCCGTCATACGTCACCGTGGAAGCGCCGCCGCAGCCCGACAATTCACCGTAAACACAACTGTCGTCGTCAACAGTCGCATTAGCGCTGAAATTAAGCGCGTCAGGATCCATGCAGCCCGACAATTCGTTGTCGTCTTCGTCAGGGTTACATGAGACTAAAACCAACGGAAGTGCCAATAGGAGGAACAGAAAATGCTTCATGAATCAAACGTAATAACAAATGTCCAAAAGTCATTCGGTTTGAACCATATACAATTCGAGTAAACTCAACGTGTCTTTGGTGGGAGTTGGTGATTTTCCCTCATCGACCGCCTCAAAATCGACCCATGAACGACATCAAAACCATCGAAGAACTCAAGGCGCACCACGAACGATTAAAAGGCGTTGTATGATTCAATGCTCCCTTATTCCTTGGCATATTTTGGTCTTCTTTATTTCCCTACCCACGACAAGAACGCTTTTACGCATTCAAGTCGTGATTAGGATTGACAGATCAACACCATCGACACGGAGCCAACGTCGCCTTCTCTGGCAGAACGATATTGCATTTTACGTTCCTCGTTGCTTAAGTGAAATGCATCACTCCATCCCCCTGCAACTTTAACCTGGGGTGCGGCTTTGGATGGACCCATTCTGACAGCTTCTAAATGCAATGCCGAACCGTGCTCTTCGACGCGTAAACATTGCATGTCAATATTTTAGACATGCTAAGATTGGTAAAACCTTCCATTGAAGCAAAACAATAGAATTCACAAATGGGGCTTGTTATAAACAACGATACCTGAAAATTGCGGTATTTACCCTAAATATCAGTAACCCCATCACTACCAAGGAAATCCGACCAGCTAATCCGCCCCTTGCTCCGTCCAACTTTCGCCTTGGGTTTTGGATTTGCAAGTATTCCATTCTCTCCAAATTCAAATTCTTCGCCGAATCGAGGCCGCATTCGCGTGACGCATAAACGAAGAATGGAAGGTTATTTGTCATCAAAGAGACCCTCCCATATGAATAACGATTTGAGAGGGACAATCCTTACTCGCAGTTTTCAACGTTGAGTTCACAAGCGGTTGTTTTGACTATTTTCGCTTCATGTTCCTACGCCAAGTCTCTCTCCTCTTTCTCATTACGGCCCTTGTTTCTGGACTTGGGGGTAATGAGTTGAATGGGCAGACTATTGCGGCGGGAGAGGGTCACTCCTTGGCTTTAACAAAAGAAGGAACGGTAGTGGCTTGGGGGTCGAATGATAAAAACCAATGCAACGCTCCGAGTGGATTAAAAGATGTCGTCGCTATTGCAGCGGGGCGTAAGCACTCATTGGCGTTAACGGAAGATGGAACGGTCGTGGCTTGGGGATGGGGAAATAAAAATCAGTGCGACGTTCCGAGTGGTTTAAGTTATGTCGTTGCTATTCAAGCAGGGAGCAAGCACTCCTTGGCGTTAAAACAAGACGGAACGGTTGTGGCTTGGGGGTCGAATAATTCTTCACAGTGCGACGTTCCAAGTGACTTAAGGGATGTAGTGGCAATTCAAGCAGGGAGCTTCCACTCCTTGGCGTTAAAACAAGACGGAATGGTCGTGGCTTGGGGGTCGAATAATTCTTCACAGTGCGACGTTCCAAGTGGCTTAAGGGATGTAGTTGCTATTAATGCAGCGGCCAATCACTCCTTAGCGCTAACAAAAGACGGAACGGTCGTGGCTTGGGGCATGAATCTGTATTACCCACGCAACAATCCAATTGGTTTAAGGAATGTCGTTGCTATTCAATCAGGGAACAAGCACTACTTGGTGTTAAAGAAAGACGGAACGGTGGTGGCTTGGGGAGCGAATGATTATTTCCAATCCGACGTTCCAAGTGGCTTAAGGGATGTAGTGGCAATTCAAGCAGGGAGCTTCCACTCCTTGGCTTTAAAAAAAGACGGAACGGTCCTGGCTTGGGGGTGGAATAATTATTCACAGTGCGACGTTCCTTTTTGGCAAAAAGCAGCACTTCCAAACACTGATAAAATCTCATTTTCAAGTGAGCCTCCTATTCTCTCACTCGATCCTTCAACCATCCAGCTCATTGACGCCAACCAAACCCAATCCTTAGATGCGTTTGAAGAGGCATTGATCCAATTTGAGTTGAACAATATTGGACCAGGGCCAGGGCGTGGCGTTGAAGCTGAAGCAAGCATGACGGGATCTATAGACGGCATTACAATAGAACAGAATCAATCATTACCTACCCTCCCATCCAATGAGTCCATTGTGGTGTCCATTCCGCTTCAAGCCTCCCGCTTCACGGAAGACGGACACATTCAAGTCACGGTAGAAGTTGTCGAACCCAATGGATTCAGCCCTGAGCCGTTTTCGATTGAAGTGGAGACCCGTGCATTTTTGGCCCCTAAACTTGAAGTTGTCGACTTCTCTTCCACCATGGCAAACTGGAAACCCAATAGCCCGGTGGGATTGGATATTTTGATTCAAAATACAGGAACTGGACTGGCTGAAGATTTGGAAGTCCAGCTGACCCTCCCGTCGGCTGTGAACTGTTATTCTCAAAACACGTCACTGCAAATCCCATTGCTCGCTCCTGGAGAATCCACTCGTATCACCTACGATATGATTGTCCCGCGTAATTTCAATCAGTCCAATGTCAAAGCGACGGTGAACCTTTCTGAAAAGCACGGAGATTACGGAACGTCATGGACACACCAATTCCCGTTCGAAGGCAACAACTCCAGCGGCACCATCATTGCCATAGAATCCCAATCCAGTTCTGAGGCTCTCTCCATGGATCGAGCCTACCTTGAACGAGTGAGTAACAGCCAGTCAGAAGTGACCTTCAACAAGACTGGTAAGGAACACAACATAACGGCCGTCGCTGTTATTGGCAAGATGGTGACGGGTTGTGACGGCAATTCCAAGTCAGCAGATGAATTGGCCTCCTACACTGAAAATAATGTTCTCGCCCATTATGAGGTAATCGAACGGAGACACTTTGAAGACTTACTCAACGAGCATCGTATTCAGATGAGTGGCCTAACGTTCGAGAAAAAAGTAATGGAAAAAGGGTGCATCAAAAATGCGCAAGGCTATCTTTTTGTTGAATCTGGATGTCTTATGGGGGACGAAATGATTCAGTTGAAGTTGGTTCATTGTGAATCCTCAGACCTTGTTTGGTCATGCACTGGCGTGAACGCCACGGCGAAAGAGACGCTCGAGAAGGTGCGGGAGGAGTTGGAGAAGGAGTGACATGGTCTTCTCGCCATACTGTGTCCAATGAATAAACTGAATTTCCAGGCGAAAAAGCACCTTTGGCTCAATTGGGGCAGCTATTGGAAAGTTCCTGGCATCTATGTCATTTCAGGTACGCTGCCTGGCTTGTTCGGCCAGAACATTGCGTACATCGGATTGTCCCGAAACATCGCACAGAGGCTTGAAATGCACAGAACTCATGCCTTAAGCGATACACACGCCAATAAGGCCGTCCAGAATCTCATCCTGAATGCAGGAGAAACACTGGAATTTAGTGTACTGTGGATTTGTGACAAACCTTGGGACCACGGAGGTAATTATGAGACCACCCTCGCCGAGCGCTTGGCCATCAAACATTACACCGATCGAACTGGAATCAAGCTCGTAAACAAGACTCGAGGGGGGGAATTGGGAAGCAAAGGCTTGGGTTCTGCTGTCGTTTCAGTTGAACGGCTCGAGGAGTTCAAGGAATTTAAGAGTATCAAGGCCTGTGCTAATTTTCTAGAATGCACCAGCGAAAAAGTAAAAAAAGCAGACGAAAACCAGACAACCCTCAACGGTTGGTCAGTTCGTATTCTGGACGTGGAATACCATCGAAGACGGGCCATCAAATCAAATTGGTTTAATAACGTCCAAAATGAGTCCTGGGAATCGCTTCCAAACAACAGTACGCTAGTCTTTGTTGTTATCGTTTTCATTGCGATTCTCGTCAAGTGCTAGAGCAGAAATGTTCGCGCAAACAAGAATACTCCCTCCCCTTGTTCATAAATGTAAGCACGCCGGTAAACACATGGGAATCAAAAAGCCCCGTAAGTCATTGACCTACAGGGCTCCGTGAAATTTGTTGGCGGTCTGGACGAGACTCGAACTCGCGACCCCATGCGTGACAGGCATGTATTCTAACCAACTGAACTACCAGACCGTTTCACAACAGTGTCACTGCTCATTTGCAGCGAGCGCAAAGATAAGATAAGTCATCTAATCTCACGCATTGGGGATACGCTACATTTTAAAAAAAGTTGCGCTTGTCGATGAACCCCTGATTCAAAGGGCTCACAATCAAATACATTCAGCCTAAAATAAATTAAAATCGGCTCGAACGCATCTTCGCTCGCTTGGCCAAATAGGCCGATAATACCGGATAAATGCCCTTGGCAATGTCCACATCCACCCAATCAATGCGGTATTGAGCGCAACGGACCTCCAGTTCCCTGCGCAAAGCCCCCATTCGTTCTCTATAGGCTCCTCGTACTTCTGATGGATGCAACCTCACCTCATCGCCAGATTCCAGGTCCTTGAATACCGTTGGTCGATCTGGAAAATCGAAGTCGATCTCCGTCTGTCCATCCAGGATATGAAAGACTACCACCTCGTGTTTGTTGTGCCGCAGATGCTGCAAGGCGGCCATCATCGCATCCACATCCCCTCCTCGATCCAATAGATCACTGAAGATGACGACCAAGGACCTGCGCGGACAGGCCTCTGCGATCTGGTGCAAAGACTCCACTGCAGCCGTCGCATTGCGCTTGGTATTTGAAGCATCCAGCAATTGCTCCAAGGCATGGTACACCATGCGCATGTGCGAAGAAGATGACTTGGCCGGGATGTGTTGCTCCAATGTTTCGCTGAACAAACTCAAGCCTACAGCATCACGCTGTCGACGAAACATCTCCATCAAGGCAGCGCTACTGTGAATCGCAAACTTCAGCTTGTTCATCTCAGGGCCATTGGGGTCCACTTCGGCAGGATACCACATGGATCCACTGCAATCAACCACCAACTGGCAGCGCAAATTCGTCTCTTCCTCATACCGCTTCACAAACAACTTGTCTGTGCGCGCAAAGAGCTTCCAATCGATGTGACGGGTTGATTCCCCCGGGTTGTACAATCGATGTTCCGCAAACTCTACACTGAAGCCATGGAATGGACTCTTATGCAGACCAGTGATGAAGCCCTCCACCGCTTGGTGAGCTATTAACTCGAGGCGGCCGAAGCGTTGCAACAAAGAAGGATCCATAGAAGCTGGCATGAAAGGCAAGTTACGGCATCAGAGCCGGGAAGAGAAGAAGGAATTGATTCTGGATCCGCGTTGAATAGAGAATACTGCATGACACTTCAATCCAATAGCACCATCCAAAACGAAGAAGTCCCCACCGTTTCCAGTAGGGACTTCCATGCGTTGTGAATCGCAGTTCGTTTTGGGCAGACTAGAGGAGCGCTTCGAGTTTCTCAACCAATACGTTTTTAGGAACGGCTCCGACGCTTTTGTCAACGACTTCGCCATTTTTTAAAAACAAGATGGTTGGGATATTCCGCACCCCATATTTCATGCTAATGTCTCCATGCTGGTCTACGTTGACCTTTCCTACAACTGCGCGACCTGCGTAGTCATTGGAAATCTCTTCGACGACCGGCCCCACCATGCGGCAAGGTCCACACCATTCTGCCCAGAAGTCAACAATGACGGGCTTATCGCTTTTCAACGCCAAGTCTTCAAAGTTCTGGTTGGTAAATTCTACAGCCATTGTTCGGTCATTTTGCGCTCGTCGCGCGGTTTGAACATCAAAGGTATTGTGGCAATGCATTCGGATTAACCGAACACCCCCTCCAGATGCCATCACTTTTCCACCTTTTTTGCAAAGTTTGGTTGAAAATTTCCTGCAGCAGCCCCGGCATCACATTTCATTTTCCTGTCTCCAACTGGTATTGCACTCCTCCTTTTGTAACGAGTGCTTCCAATTGCTCTACAAAAGAATCCGAAACGGCAACGCGCTTGGTGCGGCTGGGCATTTCAAGTCCAGAATCCACATCGTGGATCTCCAAAGTCAATCCCACCGGACCGGGATGGTCATCGATCAAATTGGCAACAGCCTCCGCCACTTCGGCGTCAAGTGCTTGCAAGTCCACCTGAAGTCGCAAACGGCTGACCATCTTCTCCCGAACATCCGCCAGCAACTCCATACTCTTCACCTTGAATTCTACGTCGTTGGGGTCATCGCGAAAGCGTCGTTGTTCAACACTTCCTTTGATAAACACAAACCAACCTTCCACACAGAAATCCTTGAACCTCAGGTAGTCTTCTCCAAACAACATAAACTTCTGACTGCCATGGTAATCCTCTAAGATGATACTCCCAAACGGCTTGCCCGACTTGGCAATGCGATGCGAGGCTTCAACAATACGACCAGCGAAGCGCAATTCCCTCCCTTTCAATGGAAGCATGTTTTCCAATACCTGCAATCCTTCTTGAGGCGTGCACAGGTGTTTCATCTCAAAGCGGAATTGATCCAACGGATGGCCGGAGATGTACACTCCTATGATCTCCCGTTCGCGAGCGAGCAAGTCCATTTGTTCCCAGGGTTCGCAAACGGGAATAGCCGGTTCAGGCATCTCCATTTCTTCCATCCCTCCAAACAACGAAGCTTGAGCTGAATTTTCAGCATCCTGATGACCCGCTCCATACCGCGCTGCGAGTTCAATTAAGGCACGTCCTTTCTGGTCCAAGGCAAAATACTGCGCGCGGTGAATGCCCTCGAAACCATCAAAGCCACCACCGAGCGCCAAAGACTCGAAAACGCGTTTGTTCACATCCTTGGGATTGACCCGCCGAGCAAAGTCAAACAGACTCTTGTATTCCTGTGCTCCATCTTCACGACCGGCAATGATGGCCTCTACGGCTCCCTCTCCCACCCCGCGCATGGCGCCCAATCCAAAACGAATCGCTCCCTCTTTGTTGACCCGAAATTTAAAAATCGACTCGTTCACATCCGGTCCCAAAACAGGAACCCCACGGTGCCTCGCTTCTTCCATGTACATCGTGACCGACTTGATATCGCTCATGTTATTGGACAACACCGCCGCCATGTATTCAGCAGCGTAGTTCGCCTTTAGATAGGCCGTTTGATAGGCAATCCAAGCATAGCAGGTGGAGTGTGATTTGTTGAAGGCATAAGCTGCAAAAGCCTCCCAATCCGTCCATATTTTTTCCAAACGGTCCTTGGCATGTCCCCGCTCAGCCCCTTGAGTCAAAAACTGGGGTTTCATCTTGGCGATCAAATCCGCTTTTTTCTTACCCATCGCCTTCCGCAGCGTATCCGCCTCACCCTTGGTGAACCCCGCCAGCTTCTGAGAAAGGAGCATCACCTGCTCTTGATATACCGTAATGCCGTATGTCTCTTCGAGATATTCCTTACATGCATCCACATCGTAAGAAATGGGCTCGGTACCGTGCTTTCTGCGAATAAACGATGGGATGTATTCCAACGGTCCTGGACGGTAAAGAGCGTTCATCGCAATCAAGTCTCCGAAGACGGTAGGCTTCAGCTCCTTCAGGTATTTCTGCATACCTGCCGAGTTGAATTGAAAAATATCAACGGTCTCCCCTCGTTGGAACAATTCGTATGTCTTCACATCGTCCAAAGGAAATGCATCCGGGTCAAGATCAATCCCATGACGGTCCTTGACATTGCGGACAGCATCCTTGATAATGGTCAACGTTTTGAGACCCAAGAAATCCATCTTCAACAACCCTGCGTCTTCCGCTACGGCGTTGTCAAATTGGGTGCAAGACATGTCACTGTCCTTCGCGACTGAAATCGGAACATAGTTCGTGATATCAGAAGGCGTAATGATCACGCCACAAGCATGGATTCCTGTATTGCGCAAACTCCCTTCAAGAACACGCGCTGTCTGCAAGGTCTGGCCTTCGAGTGTGGTACGCTTGGCAATGTCCTTGATGCCATTGACTTGCTCCAACCCTTCTGCTCCTCGCAGTTTTTCCTTGAGCGTTTTGTCATCAAGCGTGAATAGTTTTTTCAAACTGATGTCCGGCATGAGCTTCGCCAAACGATCCGCGTCGGCAAGAGGCAGCTCCAGGACACGCGCTGTATCACGAATGGAGCTCTTCGCAGCCATAGAGCCATACGTAATGATCTGCGCTACCTGATTCGCTCCGTATTTGTTGATTACATAGTCGATGACCTTGCCCCGGCCTTCGTCATCAAAGTCAATATCAATATCGGGCAAACTCACCCGGTCTGGATTCAGGAATCGCTCGAATAGCAAATCATAGGCTATTGGATCCACGTTGGTTATTCGAACGCAATACGCTACAGCAGACCCTGCCGCGGAACCCCGACCAGGCCCCACACTGACGCCCATTTCCCGCGCTGCTGATGTGAAGTCCTGAACGATCAAAAAATAACCCGGATAGCCCGTTCGTTCGATGGTTTCCAACTCAAAGTCCAATCGCTGACGGACCTCTTCTGTGATTTCATCGTAACGCTTTGCTGCACCCAGATAAGTCAAGTGCCGCAGGTAGGCATTCTCACCTCGCTTTCCTCCGTCAACAGCATCTTCTGCATGCACAAAATCCTCAGGAATGTCAAATGCAGGAAGCAGCACATCCCGCTCCAACACATACGACTCGCACCCCTCCGCAATCTCTGAAGTGAGCGCCAAGGCTTCCGGTAAATCGGCAAACAGCTTGCGCATTTCCGATGGCGTCTTGACGTACCACTCGCTGTTGGGCATGCCGAAACGGAACTCCCGTCCACGCTTCCCGATGTACCTCTTGGGCTTGCTGACATTTTGGGCATCCTTGACACACAACAGAATGTCATGAGCCTCCGCCTGCTTCTTCTGAGTGTAGTAACTGCTATTGGCCGCGATGTAGCGCACGCTGTGCTTCTTGCAAAATCGAAGCAACGTCTCATTCACTACCTGCTCTTCCTCCAAGCCATGCCGATTGAGCTCCGCATAAAAATGTTCTCCAAACGTCTCCTTCCACCAGATAAAAGCCTCTTCGGCTTGCACCTCTCCGACGTTCAAAATCAAGGAAGGAATCTCGCTAAACAGACCGCCTGTCGTGGCGATCAAGTCACCTTTGAATGTGGTGATGAGCTCCTTGTCAATTCTTGGACAGTAGTAAAAACCGTCGGTATAGGCCTTGGAACTGAGCTTGGTAAGGTTGTGGTAGCCGGCCTTGTTTCGAGCAAGTAACACCACGGGATAGCCATCGTCTTTAGTGGACTTATCTGCATGGTCGCGGCAGACATTGAGTTCTGCGCCGACAATGGCCTTGATGCCCGCTTTGTTGGCTTCTCGGACAAATTGGAACGCGCCCATCATGTTGCCGTGATCGGAAATGGCCAGGGCCGGCATCCCCTTGTCTACAGCCTCCTGAACCAACTCCGGGATGGTGCTCACGGCCTGAAGGATGCTAAACTTGCTGTGCGTGTGCAAGTGAACAAATGGCACATCCTCTGAAACGGCCGCTACAGGAGCCTTGGGCTCTTGAATGGCGGTTTTCTTGGTGGCCTCAAAATTGGCCGCTTCGAGCTGGGGTGCTTCGTAAACGATGCCATCGGGATCCACCAATTCTGGACGTTGGATGACCCTGAGGCGGCACAATTCAAAGAAACACTTCGCCGTGGCGTCCACATCGTAAGCCGCGTCGTGCGCCTCACCAAATCCGTGATCGAACAGCTTTACGTGCAACTCGGTCAACGTGGGCCACTTGAACCGTCCCCCGCGCCCTCCGGGGATCGCACAAAACTCGGTGGCTTCGTTTTTGGAATCAATGACCGGCTTGCTCGTCAGTTTCTCGAGATCCTGAGTCAATCTATGGTATTCCGCACCGACAATGTTCACATCAAACTCGATGTTGTGGCCCATGACATACTGGGCACGCGCCAAATCAACGTCAAACGCTGCCAGCACTTCTGACAACGGAATGCCGTCGGCCTCGGCCCGCTCGGTGGTAATCCCATGAATCTTTGCGGACGTAAACGGAATCGTAAACCCATCGGGTTTTACAATGTGGTTTCCGCGCGAAATCAGCGTCCCTTTGGCATCGTGCAATTGCCAGGCAAGCTGCACCAGTCGGGGCCAGTTGTCACTGTCGGTCAGCGGAGCTTTCCAATCGCGGGGCAAGCCCGTAGTCTCGGTATCGTAGATCAAAAACATCCCTCCGAAACTACAGGATGAAAGGGATAATCCCCTCAATTGTATCCATCAGTTATGCACCGCTTATCCCCGAATTAGTTTGCAGGAAGAATGGGGTGTGTTTTCAGTATGATTCAGCGATCACTCCTTCTAAATTGGAACATTAGCCATCGCCGTCAATCGAGTCATCACTGGCATGTTTCACCAAATTCACTTGTTCAGATATTATTGGCAGTTCAAACCAAACTCACCGAGCAAAATGAGCAAATCGCTCACATTTACGACTCCGTCACCATTGTTATCTGAAGCGCAGTTGACTGCAGGTTCGCAATCATCGTTGCAACTTCCGTCTTCCACATTCGCAAAAGGATTGAAATTACCCGCCGTCGAGTCCGTGCAACCATGGAAGGTGCAGCTGCCATCATCTACCGTTGCATAGGCGAGATAATTCGTCGCCAAGGCGTACATGCAACCCGCAATCGTGTCCGGATTACTATAATCTAATATGATTTCAGTACGCTCAGAGGCACAAGTCACAGATGGCGTTCGAACCACCCAATTGTAGAAGAAATAGTAGTAATTATACGCATTGTTACCACTCGCAGTGCTTAGTTGAATCGTCGCTAGATCACCAATCGAGTATGGGTATTCGATTCCGGAACCCGGACCGTCACGCCACAACTGAGGATTTTCATCAAACGATCGTAAGCCATAGCCTTCGCCCGCTGGCACCTCCAAATCCACAACTACTGTGCTGGCGCCATCAGGTAATTCTACGGTAATCGTTGACACCACGTTGCCCGCAGCATCAATAACGCCAATCTCCCGCTCGCCTGACCCGTTCGCAAAAACATCCAAACTGTGGATGACAATATCTTCGGCGGCGTCAAAAATCAACCAGCGTATGCTGTTGTCATGGTATTGTCCAACTTCCTGTTCCGCACGACCACCTGCTGCCTCGACCATATTACTCTCAGTTCGATCGTCAACCCAATAGGTCGTTGTCTCCGTAAGGATCGGTGTTTCGAACGTTGGTCCAACGGCCAAAGGCTCGATCGACGTCTCAGAATCGAACCAGTGCAAGTTGTCCGAATTTCCCATGAGAATGACTGAACCAGCTTCCGTTAGCTCTTGTCCTTCAACAACCGGTGCTTCGGGAGTGTCTATGACCTCCACGACAAACATTCCAGAAATGTTCTCATTGCCACATTCATCCAACACGGAAAGAGCATATGTTCCAGATTCCGTCACGACAATACCCTGCGTAGATTCGTCGTTTGACCACGTCCATGCTGTGCCATTCGGCCCAACAAGTGCAACCGAAGATCCTGAACAGAACGAAAGCTCTCCCAACACCATTACTTCTGGCGTTTGTGCCTCTACGACGGATACGCTAATAATTTCAGAAACGGCGGCACAGCCATCTGCATCGTATACGGTTACACTGTAGTTACCTGCTTCAGTCACTTCTAGAGAAGAGGCATCGCCTCCGTTGGACCAATTGTAGGAAGTGAATTCACCGGCTACCTCAAGCAAAACAGCTTCTCCCGGGCAGAGATTGGTTGCACCGGCCGCTGCAACGCAAACCGAAGTATAGCAAGGCGCTTCCAATAAGGTGTGGTATTGATCAATCGCAGGATTGTCCAATATTGTCACCGTTCCGCTAGGCCAGTTGATGGTTACTGTTTCTACTTCCGTATGGTCTCCCAAACCGAACATGCATGCAAATGTGTTCACAATACCATAGCTCTCACCCGCTCGAACTTCTCGTATCTGAGTACCAAAGCCGCCTGTAATAATGACCGTGGCACCCACAGCATCCATATTGGACTCAATGCCTTCCAAATCAAACGAAATCCAATGGTTGTCATTTCCTGTATTCAACCATAAAATATCGTCATTGCCGTTGTCAGGTGAGTTGTAGCCGTTGCCATAGCTCGCATACAAATCAGCAAAACCATCGCGATTCACATCGCCTATAGCGAAACTGTGCATGGTATCCCCTGCTGCAAAAACCGTCATTTGAGTAAACGTCCCGTCTCCGTTATTGTGGAAATAGGCGTGTAAACCTCCTCCCATCACGACATCCACGAATCCATCGTTGTCAAAGTCGGTCATCTTCGCTTGCAATACAAAGCCACTGATTTCCAACCCACTACCTGGTGTGATGTCTGTGAAATAGCCGTTGCCATCATTTTCCAACAAGGTCATGTCCGTCGAATGATTCGTCAAAAAACAATCAAAATCACCATCGTTGTCGAAATCAGCATAATCCACGGTCCAACTTTGTTCGTACAAGACGAGTCCCCGTTCTTCGGCGGCTTCGGTATAATTGTTGTTCCCATCATTGATCCACAACTGGTTAATTCGACGCGGATCGAGTGGATCACCTACAAATTGACGGCACTTCGCGATGGTCAAATCAAGATCACCGTCCTGGTCAAAATCACACCAAACGGTTCCATAGTTGCCACTATGATCTGTCGTTGGATAATCGCTGAAGTCATAATTGGTCAAATCGAAAAGCTCTTGGTTGTAGTCCAGAGCAGATCCATTTCCTGACCACATTCGTGACAGCGCATCATCATGACAACCAAAAACATCGAGCTGTCCATCGTTGTCAATGTCTGCGAAATTGCACGCTTGCATGAACATGTTGCCATTGTCCAGCTGCATGTCGTAGTATGAGCCCATCGCATCAATGTGTTTGACGTGCACACCGTCATACGAACCACCGGAAAAAACATCCTTGTGTCCGTCGTTGTCGTAATCACCTATGGTCATTCCCCATTGGTTGCTGTTTGAAACGCTGCCATAATCCACTTCAGTGAATGCACCTCCACCATCTTGGTACAAAACCTTTACGGTCTTTGATTGGTCCAACACAACGATGTCATCGAAGCCATCGTTGTTCATGTCCGTGAATCCTACACAGTTTCCGCTGTTATAAGTAGACGGCAAATCAGCATTTGCATTCTGAAACGTTTGCGCCACAGCCGCCAGTCCAGTTCCGCTAAGTATTAGCGTGATAATGGAAATTTTAATCTTCATTTTTATTCGCATTCAATTCCAAATTCACCAAGCAACAACAGCAAGTCAGAAACATTCACTACCCCGTCATTATTCAAATCGGTGGTGCAGGACGAATCTCCTGAAAGGTCACAGCCTTCACCCCAACTGCCATTTTCGAAGGTAGTGAAATTTACAAAGTTGACCGCAGTGGTGTACAAGCATCCCGGAATAGGATTCGGATTTTCCGTAACCTCTAGCCAAGCAGAATTCGTCTGCTCGCCAATGCTGAACTCCTGACCGAAAATGGAAATAAGGACTTCCCCTGAAGCGATTATTTCATATGTCCCAGGCACTCGGTATGCCCCAGGCAGCAAAACAATGCTGTGAACTCCCTTCAAAATCACCCAAGGTGAATTCGCTTGAATTCACCCAGTCCGGCGTTCCGACCACTTCACTCCATGCCACGTGGTCCACGCGCAATATTTACATCACATGGAGATAAGCAAATTCCTCCAATTCAGCAACGTAAGAACTCCACTATTGCGATATCACCATCAAAACGGAATTAACACTAAAGCGCATTCATTCTGCTTCACTCGATGTCCCCGTCAAATGGGCGGATGACGATTTCCTCAATGACGGCCTCGGGCGGCAAGCTCCACGCAGACCAGACCGCTTCCGCAATGTGGTCGGCATTCAACAAGCGTGATTCAGGAAACGAAACACCCTCCCAAGAGGCGGACCAGGTAGGGCCCGGCATGATGGAAGTGACCCGGATTCCACGTGGGCGAAATTCATGGCGAAAGGCTTCGACCATGCTGGCTTGGGCGTGCTTGGAAATGCTATAAGAAGGCTTGCCCAGAAACAACTTACGCGAGGCAACGGATGCCATATTGATGATGTGTGAACCGGACGACATCACAGACGCCAATCCACGCGTTATCTCATAGTGAGACAGTACATTGAGCTGCATCATATAACGTAAATTATCGGAATCTTCTTCCAACAATGAACCGGGCAAATACACCCCTGCATTGTTGACCAATACATCCAATCGCGAGAGACGGTCTTGCAGCTCAACGACCAACGCACCCACCTCCTCCGGCTTGCTCAAATCCGCACAGTAAACGGCAACAGACAAACCC
>Ga0206129_10001040_pt1 | contig 39125 bp, 42 predicted proteins | sample Helgoland_Spring_8_FD_148616 | JGI IMG/M metagenome (GOLD analysis project Ga0206129, IMG submission 148616) | Pelagic subsurface seawater microbial communities from Kabeltonne, Helgoland, North Sea - Helgoland_Spring_Bloom_20160502_2 | ecosystem: Environmental > Aquatic > Marine > Epipelagic ...
TTCTCGCCAGGGCTTTTGCGTGTTCCAGTTGTCTGTCTCATGTTCCACTCCTCAGTGGTTACGATGAGCCAAGAACACTCTCTTATCAAATAACGCTATTTGGACCCATAAGCGCTGACGTCAGACACGGCTCATGTTTTATTACATTTCGATCATTCGCATCTCCTTTCCCGCCCGAAGATGGCTGGGCGGGAAATCAAAGCGCTTACGGAAAACATCCGTGAAGTGTGAATGCGACGAGAACCCTGTGTAATAGGCGATCTCTGTAAGCGATTGTTCAGTGGTCTGAAGTCTCTGCAAGGCGCTTTGCAGCCGTATTTCACGCAGTGTCGCAGTAAAACTGGTATTCGCGCTCGCAAGCCCCCTGCGAAGAGTGGCCTCACTCATTCCTAAGCGCGTGGCAACCTCAGTGCCGCGCCAGGGATGAGACAGATCAGCAGCCAAAAGTGTTCTAAGTTTTTGGGTAATTGTGACTACCGTGGATTGTGAAAGCCTAATGCCTAGGCGGGTTAGCCAAGCTTTCAGCTCGTAGAATCTGGCCAGGACGACCTGCTCGGGAAGATCGGGTTGCCGCAATGCAGAACGTAAACGGGTAAATGCTTCAACCATTTCACCGGACGAATGGAAGCAGTAAAACTCCTCGACATGGGCTTCTTGGTTAGGAAGATGGTTTGATAGGCCACTTCCTTCAAAGATCAGACCTTGTGCCAGATAATTGCCGGCAGCTCCCGGGCTGTTTCGGATCGTCAACTCAGAATTCGGCTGCAGAAACACAAACTCACCGCTGGAAGCGCAGTGAACTGACTTACACGTTGAGCTAACGTATTTACTGCCCTCTTCAATGTAGAGCAACACCGCCGCCGGCAGAAGCAGGGTTCGAACTTCCGTATCAGCAGATTGCTGATAGGTAATTGACCGCAAATCCGGCAAATTCTGCATCATGCGGCCTCTTGGGAAGACAAAATTGTTTTCGCTCGGATCAGCACCGGCTTGTCCACCATCTGTCCGCGAAATCGAAAACTGCTCTTTTCAGTAACAGAGGTCGCAATCACCGCCTGCGCCCATTCGAGCTCGGCTTCGGTTGGTGAAAAGGCCGCATTCACCGCGCGGATCTGGCGCGGATGAATGCACATCATACCCCCCATTCCAGAAGCGCGCGCGTATTGCGCCGCGTCTGCCAATCCTGTTTCATCCTCCAGCGATGGAAATACGCCATCAACTGGGGCTGCAAGTTTGGCCAATCCCGACTCCGACACTAACCTGAAACGCGCCTGATCCAGCATGGCTTGTCCAGCGGGGTGGGCCATGTCCAGCCTCATCTCCAACGACAAATCAATGGTACCAAGAAGAAGACGTGCTACATTCGGCAGCCGCGCAAATTCAGCGACTTCGGATACGCCCAGAATAGTCTCGACCAGCGGCCAAACGGGACGGTCCAGCTTGTTGACAAGCGCAGTTACGTGCCGCTTGTTTGCCTTTGGCAGGATCACACCAGACAGGCGCGAGTGTTTTGCGACTAACAGGTCTTTTTCGTAGTAGGCGCTTTCGGCATCATTGATCCGTACAAGTACATTTTCGTCCTTCACGGTATCGAGATACGTTAGGATATTGCTGCGCGCGCCAGTCTTGTCTTCCGGAGCAACAGCGTCTTCCAGATCAATAATAATCGCATGCGCCCCAGAAGAGGCAGCCTTTGTAAATCGCTCTGGCCGGTCTCCGGGTACAAAAAGGAAGCTATGGGCAGAATTCAAGTCAGGCATCAGATCACCTTCTCTTTCTGCAATTTGGTAATATTTTCTTCTGTGTATCCAAATTCAGCCAATAAAGCGACGGAGTGTTCACCAAGATCGGGAACAGCATCCATTCGCGGCTCTGCTCCGATCCCGCCGGGCGGCAACAACGCTGGAATGCGACCCGCAGGCGTATCAACCTCGCGCCAGCGATTGCGCGTCTCAAACTGGACGTGGTTCCAGACGTCGGCCATCTCATTCATATTCGCATTGGCAATTCCGGCCCGATCCAACCTTTCGATGACGCCTTCGGTTGTCAGGTCTGAAAAGCTCGTGGTGATGATCTGCGTAAGCGTGTCTTTGTTTTGCGCACGCAAGCTATTTGACGAAAACTGGGCGTCTGTAGTTAATTCCGGTGCCTCAAGCACCACTTCGCAGAATGCTTTCCATTCGCGCTCATTTTGCAAACCAAGAATAACAGTGCGTCCATCGCCAACAGTGAATGGTCCGTAGGGAAAGATCGTTGGATGGCTGGCCCCGGCGCGCGCGGGCGGTTCGGCCCCCTTATAAGCGTAGTAGAGCGGGTAACTCATCCATTCGGTCATCGCATCTAGCATCGACAGGTCAATCTCACACCCCTTGCCGGATTTGCCACGCTGCAGAAGTGCGGCAAGAATGTTGGTGTACGCATACATTCCGGCAGCAATGTCGGCGATGGAAATCCCGGCTTTGCTTGGGGTATCTGGCGTGCCTGTTGTCGTGACAAAGCCGGATTCCGATTGAACAAGAAGATCATAAGCTTTGCGTTTTTCATCTGGCCCGCCGGTTCCATATCCTGAGATGTTGCAAACGATAACGCCAGGATTATCTTCCGATAGCGCCGTATATCCTAAACCAAGCCGCGCTGCTGCACCGGGTGCCAGATTCTGAACCACGACATCCGCCTTGGAGACGAGCTTTTGCAGGATGATGGACCCTTCAGCGTGTTTGACGTCAAGCGTCAGACTTTCCTTGGAGCGGTTCGTCCAGACAAAATGTGAGGCCATCCCATTGACGCGCGTGTCATAGTTGCGCGCAAAATCACCGACCCCTGGACGCTCCACCTTTATCACCCGTGCGCCCATATCCGCCAACTGGCGTGTTGCAAAGGGCGCAGCAATCGCGTGCTCGAGGCTGACAACTGTAATTCCATCAAGTGGTAGCATCAAAAAGACCTCGGCAGGCCAAGCACATGCTCGGCGACATAAGAAAGGATGAGATTTGTAGAGATTGGTGCGACCTGATACAGACGCGTTTCGCGAAATTTGCGCTCAACGTCATACTCGTTGGCAAAGCCGAACCCGCCGTGGAATTGAAGGCAGGCATTGGCGGCCTCCCAACTTGCTTTGGCGGCAAGATATTTGGCCATGTTCGCTTCGGTCCCGGCAGGCTGACCCTGATCAAACAAGGCGCAGGCGCGGAACCGCATCAGGTTGGCTGCCTCCAACTCGATCTTGGCTTCGGCAATTGGGAACTGGACACCTTGGTTCTGACCAATCGGGCGGCCAAAAACTTCGCGTTCCTTGACGTAACGCGATACCTTGTCAATGAACCAGTAGCCATCTCCGATACACTCCGCCGCAATCAGTGTACGTTCTGCGTTGAGACCATCAAGTATGTAGCGAAAGCCCACTCCCTCTTCCCCGATCAGGTTTTCAGCGGGGATTTCGAGATTGTCGAAAAACAGCTCGTTGGTCTCGTGATTGACCATGTTCGGAATGGGTTTGACCTCCATTCCATTTCCGACTGCATCCTTCAATTCGACCATGAATATCGACATGCCCAACGACTTCTTTTTGACCTGATCCAGCGGCGTGGTGCGCGCCAGCAGGATCATCAGGTCCGAATGCTGCACCCGACTGATCCAGACCTTCTGTCCGTTCACCACATATTTGTCGCCTTTGCGAACGGCTGTGGTTTTGATCTTGGTCGTATCAGTCCCGGTGCTGGGTTCGGTCACCGCCATGGATTGCAAACGCAACTCACCACTTGCGATGCGCGGCAAGTACCTCTGCTTCTGTTCTTTGGAACCATGACGCAGAAGCGTGCCCATATTATACATCTGACCGTGACAAGCGCCTGAATTGCCACCCGCCCGGTTAATCTCTTCCATGATGATGCTGGCTTCGGTCAGACCAAGTCCCGATCCACCATGTTCTTCAGGGATCATGGCGGCGAGCCAACCGGCTTCGGTCAAAGCGTTTACGAAGGCTTCGGGATATCCGCGTTCTTCATCGATCTTTCGATGATACTCCGGCGGAAAAGTTGTACAAAGGGCCCGTACCGCACCACGGATTTCTTCGAAATTTGTGTCTATAGCTGGGCTCATGCGATTGTCGCCTTTGCCTGCATGGCCAGCGCACCGTCGTGTCTGCGCGCCCAGAGCCGGAAGGTTTTGCCATCCTCTTCTGGCTCGCCATGAACCGAGAAAGTCTCATTATCAAAAACGGTGGAAACGGCGCGAAACTCATAGCTGCGAACTGTCGCTTCGGGCCTCTCGCGGCGTAAGAGATCAAGCAGCATAGTCGCAATCAACGGTCCGTGTACGATCAGACCCATATACCCTTCCGATCCAACGCAAAACGGTTGATCATAGTGGATACGGTGACCATTGAAAGTCAACGCCGAGTACCGGAACAGAAGTACCGGGTCGGGATCAATGTCACGCGTGAAGGAGCAACTGTCCGGTGCTTGCGGCGGCACGGGTGCAGGCGCGTCTGGACTGGGTTGCTCGCGATAGACGATGTCGTGTTCTTCATCAATTCCAAGGAGGTCTCCGTCAAACACCTGGTGCCCGACAGTGACGAAGACCAATTGTCCTGATCGGCCGCCTTTTAATTTGACGGATTTGATCGTGGAAACCTTTTTCAGCGCGCGCCCAATGTACATCGGAGCATGGAAATTCAACCGGCTTCCAGCCCACATCCTGCGCGGGAGTGGCACCGGTGGCAAGAAGCCGCCAAGTGCTGCGTGACCATCATAACCGGCATCGCTAAGTTTGAAGAGTTGCAGGAAATGCAGCCAATGCCAAAGCGGTGGAAGCACCGTGCCGTCGATATGCTCGGGGTCATCGCGGTTCAAAGTTGCCGCAAGCGCATTGGAGGGGAACGGAGCAAGACGTTCTTCAAACGACTCCGTTTTGCCAATCCATTTTTCCAGATTTTTGATATCCATCGTCGATTTGCCAATTGTTTGAGTTGGGGAAATTTGACACGCCCGTTGCATTCAGGAAATTCGTATTTTCTTAACGCGGCGTTCGTGATAGATGAACGCAATGAAAATCGAGATCGTGGATCTAAGGCTGTTTGTAAAAATTGCTGAATGTGGGAATCTGACTCACGGGGCCAGTCGTGCATTTCTTTCCCCACCTGCAGCAAGTGCTCGCGTCAAGGCGATGGAGCTCGAGACTGGACAACCATTATTACTGCGCGGAAACAAAGGGGTAAGTCTGACATCGGCTGGTGACGTTTTCTTGCATCAAGCACGCTTAGTGCTCAGGCAAATGGACTTTTTGGCGGATGAGATGTTGAATGCTGAGGTTGGGCACATCCGTCTTTTCGCAAACACAACGGCAGTCACTGAGTTTTTGCCCGAAATCCTTGCTCGATTTCTTTCCGAGAGGCCGGGAGTAACAGTTGATCTTCAAGAACGCTTAACTCAGGATATTATCCGGTCGGTCGTCGACGGAACCGCAGATCTGGGAATCATCTCGGGAGAAATTGGTAATAAAGGACTCGAGGCCATTAGATTTTCCACGGATCGTCTGATGCTCGCGACTCCGAAAGACCACCCTCTATCTAAACGTGATCGCGTGCGGCTCGCGCAGACGCTTGAGTTTGAACATATTGGCCTGCATGAGGGCAGTACGCTTCTGGATTTTCTGCGCCGTCAGTTTCAGCGCAACGGATATGATCGCACATTGCGAATTCAGGTTCGTAGTTTTGAAGCAATGTGCCGCATAGTTGAGGCAGGCGTCGGGATAGGTGTTGTCCCAGAATCCGCGGCGCGCAGACATGCCCAGACCATGAACATCAAACTGTTGGAATTAGAAGACGACTGGGCCCTGAGGGACCGTTCTGTCCTCGTAAGAAACCGGCAAAGTCTACCGCGCTCGGCGCTCGCCCTGATCGATATGCTAGTCAAAACAGGTGCAGGCGGCGAAAGGTCTGAACTTCTGAAGCCTGAAATTGATCCGTAGTACTAAAGACGTCAGATGTATTCGGAAATTTCGATCAGATTGTCATCAGGGTCGCGAATATAGACCGATTTGATCGGGCCCGCTGCGCCCGTTCTTGAAACGGGGCCTTCCTCAACAACGACCCCGCGGCTGGAAAGATGGGCCAGAACCATATCTATTGGTTTAGCTGAGATCAGGCAAAAATCCGCACTTCCCGGTGTTGGATGCAAGGATTTGGGTTCAAACTCATTGCCGCGTTGATGAAGATTGATTTTCTGGGACCCAAAACCCAGAGCTTTGCGACCTCCTGCAAACTCCACCACATCCATCCCAAGAACGTCGGAATAAAACTTACATGTTTCGTCGATAGAGGCGACGGTGAGAACAAAATGATCAACGCGATCTATCTTCATAATCTAAGCTCCTTTTGATTGGACGAAGTCAGGTTGCTGTTTGAACGTTTCCCATTCGCATTCATACTCCTTTTTCCCAGATGCGGATAATATCGATTTGTCGCGAGAACTACTGACAAGATGTTTCAGTTTGGTCCGGGGGTGTCGGGTGGGGGATATCGCGTAGATGCCGCTTCGGTGAGGCCCAAAGCGGCACTATTTGGTTTGCACTCAACCGGTGTTCCCGGCGCAAGTGGTGCATTACACAATTCTCAACAAAGCAAGCTGGCTAGGAACGGAAACCGGCCCTAACGTGTATAAACTGCGGTAATTTTTGCCGTTGCGAGCGTGTTGGCACCAGCCATGAAACCAACAAGAGCGGCGCTGGAATTTTCGTCCAGGCCCAGTTTATTAACGCCAAGTGCGCATACTTCGAACTCGTAGCGGTGTACTGCACCAGGAGGCGGACAAGCGCCGCCAAAACCAGTGGCGCCAAAGTCGGTGCGGCTTTGAACCGAACTATCAGGCATAACACCACCAGAACCTGCACCCTGTGCTAGCGTAGTCGTGTTTGCAGGAATGTCGAACACGACCCAGTGCCACCAGCCGGAGCCAGTCGGCGCATCGGGGTCATAGGCTGTGATCACGAAGCTCTGGGTGCCTTCGGGCGCGTTACTCCATTCCAGGGCGGGGGAAATGTTGCCGCCCTCACAACCAAACCCGTTTAAAACGAACTGGTGGTCCAACGGCTGGCCTTCAGCAATGTCGGGGCTTTTGAGAGTGAATGCTTCTCCTGCAAATGCGGGCGCGGCGATTGTGATGGCGGTAAGAGCCACCGCGGCGATCAGCTTTTTCATATATGTATCTCCATCAGAATATCGTTACGATGAAAGATTATTGCCTGAAGTGGCCGCGTTGGTATTCCATGTATCGATCAGATTTTTTCGCGGTTCGATCAAATTTGCGCTCAAACCCCAGGAATTCTTGAGGAACAATCGAAGTTTGACCTGTTCGCCTCGCTTAAGGTGTCATTTAACACTCAGCCGGAACTGTCCCTCTGATGATGCATTTGCTGACGCAAGTGAAGCGCAACTGGTATCAAGCGGAGGGTTGCAGAGCGACAACGTAGTGCTGCCGAAGAGCTTGTCCTCGAACGTATTCACCAGAACATCGCCCTTGCGCTGGAATTGGGTAGGTGTTTCCGTGATCGAAAGTGCGTGGTGACGTGAATCGCCGAAACAGACCGTAGCGAACGGGCGGTTTGGATTAGCTTCGTTATGATGCCATCGAATGGCTGGTCTGGGGAAAATTGCTGCGCCGCCGAAATTTCGCTGCCGCAACTGCGAACATCTTTTTCGGCTTTCTGAACCTGCATTTGCTACAATAGCATAAGTCCGCAAAGTCCGCATAGCGGCCATAAACAATAGTTAGAGTGAACGTCCACTTCATTTAGTCCGTGTCCAGTCTTGCGTCTTTTGGAATGTTGAACAGTGTGTTAGAATTAGATGCTTGCGATTACTGTGTTAAACACAGCATTTTTGCCCTAGCCATAAAATACCGCAAAAACACACTATTAAGCACACCTCAAATGTCACCACGCAAGTCATTGATTGTAATTGTATAAATTATGCCATCGCCATTGAAAATCCTCGTGTCGGTTGTTCGATTCCGCCCTCGGGAGCCATTTAAGTAAACAATAACAATGACTTAATCTAGTGCTAAATTCCAAAAAACGGCTAAAATCAAAAACACACCCTAAACACACTTTTTGCCGTGTTGCTGACTATTTTTAGGGCTGAATCGCTGTGTTGAACACAGTGTAGGCTAGTGCTGTGTTGCTAACACTGTGTTGGCGGAGTTTTGTGCGGACATTGTTGGGAAAACAAAGCTTGGAGTTTGCTTCTTGGAACCAAGAACTTCACAGCTTCGCCTCTAGGCGGACATTGGTGCATCTCGCGGCGAACGGCAGCAACGAGCCCAAACTACCGATATTCTGCTTCGCGGCGAATGGCGGCTTTTGGTCTATGGGGTTAAACTTATAATATTCGGGCATTCGTCCTATTGCATCATCTTTTCATGAACCGCTTCCATACCACGGTCAGCCATATCTGTGACCTCGGCAGCATGTTCCTGGAGCGCCGCGACAAGTTCTGTGTCTTGTGAGGTTTGCGTTACTACGATGCCTTCGTCAGTCAGTTCGATCTCGGATTCAATTTTGTCCCCCCGTTGAAAGAAAACATCCAAAGTCCGGCTCTGAATGAGGATCTTTGGGTCGTCTTTATCCTCAACGCGGCGGATCATCCCGAAGACATGGCTGACCAACTGATTCATCACCTCTTCATCCGATGATCGCGTAACGGTACGGATACCATTAGGGAGATTGGTGACTTCTCGCGTGATAGTCCCAAAATTGCGGAACATAACCGCAAGCTCGGCGCTTTCTTCGGGTGTCGCATTTTCCCCACGTAAGCCAGGCATATTGATCTCATCATGCCCTGTTCCATCGGCCCCGTGCATATGACCGCCCCCTGACATGTGGTGAGACATCATGTAGAGGGTGTTTCCCTTGAAGTAGAAAACACCTCCCGTTGCCAGCGCCACCAAGGCAATCAGCCCGATCACAATTCGAGTTTTGCCGTACTTTTTCAGTAAAGAAGTCATCGTCAATTCCGATACATAAGAGTTTTTATAGTTCATCTATTCCGCTTATCGCGCAGTTCACATATGATAGAGATCATGTACCCAGAGATTGTTACCCTTTTCGACGATGCCCAAACGACGTGCCTTGCCAAGGGTCAAGCCCTATTTCGAAACGCTGAACCCGTCAGATTTATGTTTATTGTTGAAGAGGGCTGCGTGGAATTGGTGCGTCATGCGCGATCTGGCACCCGTTTGGTGCTGTCACGTGTAAGGCCGGGATATGTGTTGGCAGAGGCTTCAGCCTACGCAGAGGCCTATCATTGTGATGGGGTGTCGCTTGCCCGATCACGCGTGAAGCGTGTATCTACCACTGAATTTCAGCAAAAGTTAGCTGCAAACGCAAACTTGCAGTACGTCTGGGCCAAGGCCCTTGCGCATGAATTGCAGGCCGCGCGTATGAATGCTGAGGTACGTACTTTACGCACAGTCGCTGAAAAAGTTGATGTCTGGCTGGAAAGTAACAAATTGCTCCCACCGAAGGGTGAGTTGCAGGTTTTAGCGCAAGTTCTAGGCGTCACACGGGAAGCACTGTATAGGGAACTAGCCAAACGCAGAGTATAGCACGAGTTTGCTTCAGGAAGTTCCAAAAGCAGCCTTTGGGCTGGTTACAGCGAATTCACCCTTTGTCCGCATAGGAGACCTTAGTGCAGAGCGCAGCGAATGTGTGCTGCCAGACCTCTCCCCCTCCAAACACACACTTTGGTAGACTTGTTGGTTCATTGAGCCATAGTGTTGCTTTGAGGAGCAGGACATGCGGCAGCTGCGCGATGACACACATCTGATACTGGACGGCGAGGTGCGTGTGTATCGGCGTGAGCGCAGCAAGCGCTGGCAGGCAGCATTTGTTATTGACGGGCACACCATCCGCATCAGCACTGGCAAGCGCGATTTGGCTGAGGCCAAGGAATACGCCCGCGACACGTTCCTTGAGTACAAGTTCCGACACAAGAACGATCTGCCCATAGTCACCAAGAAGTTCTCTGACGTTGCAAAGTTGGCCATCGCAGATATGCGCAAACAGCTGGATGCTGGCTTGGGGGCGCAGGTCAGGTTACATCATGAAGCCACAACCAAACACGGTCACGCATTTCATTTGATTGTGCTATTTTATAAAAGGCCGCATATCCGCGGTACAGTTCATCCCAGCCCGTTCTATCACTCGCTCGCACGGGGCGTACCGTAATGTTCTGTTTTTTGGTCACAGTTTGCTCCTTTGAGCATGGAGTGTTTGAGATGTATTCAGGCCACAATCCGTAGCTTGAAAAATAAGAGTTAGTTTACCTAAACGATGAGCTAAGGAGTTTATAAATTTGTAGACTTTCGACTGCTTTAATAGTTTTTTACTTGAGTTTTGTACAAGATTTCTCGCTGGATGCATTGTGCATCGGCTTTCAAAACCGTTAGCACCAGTTGCAATCTCTTGAAATGTCTGTGTTGTCATTTTTCAAAATAGACTTATTGCCACTGATATCTGCAATGACTTTTAATCTATATCTAGAGTATTTTTTGTCCCCAATTATACGATTTTTGTCGAAAGTTCCTTGCTCTAGATTACAAGCTTGATAGCGTAAGCAACGACACTGAGTACCAGAACGCTGGCCAACCAGAGGGCGGCGAACCACACCCATTTTGATACAAGGGATGATTTCATTAGTGATACCCCTCGTCTGGATCGACCTTCCCACGAAACACCCAGTAAGCGTAGGCGGTATAGGCCAAGATCATTGGTACCAAAACAACAGTGCCAACCAACGCAAAGCGCAAGCTTTTGTCAGGTGCCGCTGCATCCACAATTGTCAGGTTTGGCGGTATGATGTTGGGATAGAAACTGATCCCAATGCCGATAAAGCACAGCACAAAAATGCTAATTGACGCTAGAAATGGCTGGCCATCCTTGCCCGCGTTTAAGCCTGTGAACAATGCCCACGCAGCAAGTAGCACAGCGCCTGGCATCAACACGCTGAAGATGCTGCCTGGTAGGTTGAGCCAGCGGTTGAAGTATTCTGGATCTTGAAAAGGAGTCAAAATACTGACGACACCGATAAACCCAAGTGTCGCCGCTGCGAGCCACCAAGCATAGCCTTGCATTTTGCGTTGTAGGCCATCTTCAGTTTTGTAGATAAGCCATGTTGCGCCAAGTAATGCATAGCCAATCACAACAGCCAATCCTGTGAGAATGGAGAACGGACTGAGCCAATCCCACCAGCCACCAGAATAGGCGCGACCCGTGATCTGGATGCCCTGTACCAAAGCGCCAAGTGCAATACCCTGCATGAACGCGGCGACGATTGATCCACCAAAAAATGCGATGTCCCAAATAGGTTTCCAGCGCTCTGTTCGCCAGCGGTATTCAAAGGCCACACCGCGAAAGATCAGTGCCAGCAACATTAAGATGATAGGCATATAAAGCGCGGGCATGATGATGGCATAGGCCAGCGGGAAGACGGCGAACAATCCGCCCCCACCCAGTACAAGCCAAGTCTCGTTCCCGTCCCAGATCGGTGCGATAGAGTTCATCATTGTGGACTTCTCTCTCTCGCCTTCGGCGAAAGGGAACAAGATACCGACGCCAAGGTCAAACCCATCAAGTATCACATAGGTCAGCACAGCAAATGCGATGATGCCGGCCCAGATAAAGGAAAGTTCAAACATTGTATGGCTCCTTATTCGCCTGGGATTGAATCAGGGGTAGTTTGCATGATCGGTGTGATACCGGCTGTACGGATAGGCCCATCTTTAAGGTCGGGGTCAGGCTTGCTGGTTGGAGCATTCATCATGCGCAGGAGATAGAAAGTACCCGCGCCGAATACAAAAAAGTAGACAACGATAAACGCAAGGAGTGAGGCGGCGACCGCAGGTGCTGCGACCGGTCCAAGACTGTCCGATGTCCGTAAAACACCATAAACAGTAAAAGGTTGACGCCCAACTTCGGTGGTGATCCACCCCGCAAGAACAGCTACGAAGCCCATTGGCCCCATTAAAATGGCGGTGCGGTGCAGCCATTTGTCCTCATACAATCGTCCGCGCATCCGTCGCAGTAAGCTCCACGCACCCAGACCAAGCATCGCAAAACCGAGGCCAACCATGATACGGAAACTCCAGAATATGATCGCCACGGGAGGTTCATCTTCGTCTGGAATGGTATCTAAGCCATCGAGTGGAGCACCCCATTCATGCTTCAATATTAGACTGGAAACTTGTGGAATCTCGATGGCGTAGTCGATACGTTTCTCCGCAGGATTGGGGATTCCGAACAAGATCAAGGGAGCGCCATGTGGGTGGCTATCATAATGCCCTTCCATTGCCATAACTTTGGCAGGCTGATGTTCAAGCGTATTAATCCCGTGAAAATCACCTGCAAGAATTTGCAGTGGGGTAACAACGATTAGCATCCACATTGCCATCGAGAACATCCGGCGTGCAGGTCCGTCTTCACGATTGCGCAAAAGATGTAGGCCACCAACACCGCCTACAACAAGCGCGACAGTCAGATAGGCGGCAAGCACCATATGAACCAAGCGGTAAGGGAAGGAAGGGTTAAACACGATTGCCAACCAGTCTTCGGGAACGAACTGTCCAAGTTCATTGATGCTGTAGCCCGCCGGGGTCTGCATCCAAGAGTTCACCGATAAAATCCAAGTAGCTGACATCAATGTCCCAATGGCGACCATAGCGGTGGCAAACATATGGAGCTTGTTACCCACACGTTCGCGACCAAACAGCATAATACCAAGAAAGCCAGCTTCGAGGAAGAATGCGGATAAGATTTCGTAGGCCATAAGGGGGCCGAGCACTGGGCCCGTCTTATCAGAAAAGACGGACCAGTTTGTGCCAAACTGATAGGACATCACAATGCCTGACACGACACCCATGCCAAACGCGACGGCAAATATCTTTTTCCAGTAGTTAAACAATGTCAGATAGGTTTCATCCTTGGTCCGCAGCCAAAGACCGTTCAAGACAGCCAGATAGCTGGCCAATCCGATTGAGAAGGCAGGGAAAATGATGTGGAACGAGATGGTGAACGCGAATTGAATACGCGCGAGTGTTTCTGCTGTAAAGCCTTCGAGCATGGGTGTCTCCTATGTGGCGAAAATGGGTGGCACGTGATGCCGCCCGTCTATCTGTTAGGTTCTAGGGCCAAAATCAGCAGTTGTAATTATGCCATCCATATTGCGATCAATGGCCGTAAACCAAACATCTACCTGACCTAGAAATTCATCGCGTGATACCTTGCCGTCCTTATCGACGTCGTTGAAATCCATCTTCATACCACCTTGAACGCGTTTCATACCGCCTTTACCTTCCTCGGCATTTCCTTCCATGTCGGCCTTTCGGGCGTCGTCGAAATAGGTATATTCCTCGGCGGATAGCTTACCGTCCTCGTCGCTGTCGAAGGTGTAAAAGACATTGCTACGCTTTTCGCGCAATTCCTCAGCTGTAACTTTGCCGTCAGCGTTCTGGTCCCAGTTTTCAACAAAGCGCGTGCCCGGTTTTACGTTGCCTTCAGCAAAGGCGGAAAAAGGTGCCACGGCAAGGCAAAGCATAAGTAAAGTTTTCATTGTATCTTCCTTTATTCGTTAATGTTTACCGTCCTCAGGTAGGGACGGATTGTTTCGAACCCTTGCGGAAACTTCTTTTGCGCGTCCACATCTGACAGGGTTGGCGGGATGATGGCGCGATCGCCTGGGCGCCAGTCAGCGGGCAAGGCCACGCCCTTAGCATCTCCAGTTTGCAGCGCGTCGATCACCCGCAGAATTTCATCAAAATTTCGGCCCACGCTCATCGGGTAGGTCATCGTCAGGCGCAACTTCTTGTCGCTGTCGATGATGAACACAGAACGTACAGCGGCTGTTTCAGACTGTGATGGGTGGATCATTTCATAAAGCTTGGCGGTCTTGAGGTCAGCATCCGCAACAATAGGGAACCGCATGGTCGTATTCTGCGTGTCGTTCACGTCTTCGATCCATTTCAGGTGTTCTTCAACTGTGTCTGTGCTGAGCCCAATAGGCTTAACGCCGCGCTTGGTGAATTCAGCACTGAGTTGCGATGTGCGTCCCATTTCAGTCGTGCAGACGGGTGTGAAATCCGCTGGGTGGCTGAAGAAGAAGGCCCAGTCGTCGCCGATCCAATCGTGGAACGAGATTGGTCCAGTGGTGGTTTCCGCGGTGAAGTCGGGGACGATGTCCCCCAAAAGCAGTGTCATAATGTTGGCTCTCTCGTTTCGTTTGACCGATATCTACGTGAAGTCAGGGAGTGAGGTCAGTGACAAAATCACTCAACTTGCAAATAACTTACATTGGTAATAGATCTTTGATTAAGGAGGACAAGATGAAACTCACAACATATACTAACTACGCCCTACGATCGCTTCAACTTGCCGCACTCAAGGCCCCGAATCGCATCAAGGTTGATGATGTCGTTAAGGTTCACGGGCTTGCGCGCCCCCATATTGTGAAGATTGTGCACGAGCTTGGCCGTGCAGGATACCTGGAAACTGTTCGTGGACGTGGTGGTGGATTTTTCTTAGCGAGGCTTCCTGAAGAAATTATTATTGGCGATGTAGTACGCTTGACAGAAGGGCCATTAGACCTTGTTGAATGCTTCAATCCTGAGAAAAACACTTGTCCGTTGATCGGAATTTGTAAGCTATCAAGGGCGATACAAAAGGCAACCAAGGCATTTATGGACGTCCTTGATGACCTGACACTGGCTGATATTGCATCCAACAAAGGCGAGCTTTTAGCGCGCATTGCTCCAATTGAAGAGGGTATCGTAGCATCGATACGCAAGACCCAATGAGTGCTATTGATTGGACGGATCGGTTCAAGGGAACGAAAGCTTTGCCGCGCTCTGTGCGCGACAGGCTTCTTAATGTGGCGCTTATTCGCGATCATAAAAAGGGGTATCAGGTGTTTGGGCCGGAAAACGTACCAGATAGCCTGATCTTCTTGTATGAAGGCGCGATCCGCGTTTCACAAACCTCCGGCAATGGGCGGGACATTGTTCTGTACCGCGTCGACGCTGGCGAAAGCTGCGTTTTAACGACGGCCTGTATGTTGGCTGAAGAGGCGTATAACGCCGAAGGGATTGCAGAAACGAACATAAAGGTGGTGGCATTGCCCAAGATGTCGTTTGATCGTCTGGTAGCGGAAGAACCTGCTTTCCGGTCGTTTGTCTTCGCAGCTTATTCACGTCGGCTAATTGATCTTTTGCGGGTCGTAGACGATGTCGCCTTCGGACGGATTGATGTGCGCCTTGCCGAACGGCTGTTGATGCTGGCCGGTGAAGACAAAGAAGTAGCGGCTACACATCAAGAGATAGCAAGCGAGCTTGGAACCGCGCGTGAAGTAATCTCGCGCGTGCTGCATGATTTTCAAAAGCGTGGGCTTATCTCCCAATCCCGCGGTCGTATTGCACTTTCAGATAAATCATCTTTACGTGCGATTGCTGAAAGCCAATAAATGGCTTTTTTTGACAGTTACGTGACAATATCACTGAAACTACAATGCTTAACCTATATCACGTAGTTAACTTAAAGTTAGGAGAAGATTATGACCATTAACGTTGGGGTGATTGACCGCATTCTACGCGCCGCTTTGGGCGTAGTTCTACTCTATCTCGCCTTTATAAGCGGTCTGTCGTTGTTTGCGGCCCCGCTGTTTAAATTTGGTGCAGCAGTGATCGGTGTGGTGATGCTTGCGACCTCAATCTTGAAGATGTGCCCTATCTATTCAATTCTTGGCCTCAAGACTTGTAAGGATTGCTGAGATGGAGACACTTTTCACACCATTCGCATCACTCGGCGGCGGAATGTTGATAGGTCTGGGCGCGGTCCTTCTTATGTTTGGCCTGGGCCGTATTCTTGGCGCTACCGGCATTATGTCTGGCCTCGTTTTTGCCGAAAGCAGTTCTGAGTTTTCATGGCGCGCGGCGATGGTTGTCGGTATGATTTTGGCACCAGGCCTTATTTTTTTGATGACCGGAGCAATGCCAGAGCTGGACGTCCCTGTTAGTCCGCTGATGATTGTCATCGGTGGTGTGATCGTCGGATTTGGCGCGAGCCTTGGGTCGGGCTGTACATCGGGTCATGGAGTTTGCGGCCTGTCGCGTCTCTCCGTTCGTTCAATTGTAGCTGTGCCAACCTTCATGGTGACCGCAGCTATCACCGTTTACCTGATCCGTCACGTGTTTGGAGTCTGATGCCAATGAAACTTATCTACGCACTTTTCACCGGCCTCGTCTTTGGCGTCGGCATCTCGATTTCTGGCATGATTAACCCTGCCAAGGTTTTTAACTTCTTCGACATAGCGGGCACGTGGGACCCAAGCCTTGCTTTTGTGATGGGCGGCGCGGTTATCGTCACTTTCATCGGCTATCGTTTGGCCTGGCGTCGAAATGCACCGCTGTTTGGTGAGCAATTTGAGTTCCCGACTAACAGCGCAATCGATGCCCGCCTTGTGGGCGGCTCCGCAATCTTCGGGATCGGTTGGGGTATTGCAGGGTTCTGTCCGGGCGCTGCAATTCCCGCACTTGGTACAGGTCGCTGGGAAGTTGTTCTTTTCCTCGCAGCCGTGACAGCAGGGTTCTATGTGCGGCGTCTTTTCACACCAACACAATCAACTAAGAAGGCTGCGTAAAATGGCACCTAAAACAACAATGGTAGTTGCCGCGGTCGTCATGGCAGGCGCGGTAGGTGTGGGTGCCACGTATTTTGTAATGTCACGTGGATACGATATGATGGGTCATCACAGCGGCGGAATGATGCAGCATGATGAGGCCAATATGCCCGGCTTACAGGGTGAAAACGCAACACCCGAAGAAAGCGCGGAACTGGCTGTCATGTTTCGCAGCTTTAAGACGATCACACGGGACGTGGAAAACTTGCCGGACGGCATCCGCACCGTAACAAGGTCTTCCGACCCAGAAGTGATGAACTCATTGGTCAGTCATGTTATTGGCATGATCGATCGTGTCGATGAGTTAGATGATCCGAAGATTGGAATCCAAAGCCCAACGCTGGATATCTTTTTTATCCGTGGACAGGGGATCACCTCCGACATCGACGTCACAGACGACGGGATCGTCGTGATCCAGACATCACAGGATGCCGACGTGGTTGCTGCATTGCATGAACACGCAGCTGAAGTGACCGCAATGGCGGATCGCGGCATGCAAGCTGTGCACGAAATGATGATGGGAAATGGCGAAAGCCACTGACCTCTTAAAAAGGATAACTTACCATGGCATATACACAAAAATTCCAAGCGTTGGCTGATGCCGCTCAGAAAGTTGTTGGTTCTGTTGCCCCAGAAGATGTTGACAGTTTGCTTTCATCCGGAGCTGTCGCTTTAGATATTCGTGACAAAGAAGAACATGATGCAGGCCATATTCTGGGGGCGATCAACATCAGCCGCGGAAAACTGGAAATGAATGTTGAAGGTGCCTTGCCTGATCTTGATGCGACCATCCTTTGTTATTGCAACGCTTATAACCGGGGCGCGTTATCCGCCGCATCGCTACATGACATGGGCTATAAAAACGCTCGCTACATTGCAGGTGGCCTGAACGCCTATCGCAAGATCGAAAGAAGCACATAGCTCTATAAAACTTTGAGAATACCATCAACAGGCGTCGAATTTTTTGACGCTGCGTCTTCCGCACCAATCACGACAGCCCAACACAGGCATTCTTAGGAGTTACGAACATGACAAATTGTCCTGTAAACATGAATATCAAGCCAGAGGTTGAAGCCTTCTTTGACGCCCCGACCAACACCATCAGCTACGTTGTAAAAGACCCATCTTCTGTTTCATGTGCAATCATCGACAGCGTCATGGATCTGGATTATGCCGCTGGTCGAATCACCCACGACAGCGCCGACAAAATGATCGCCCATATTAAAGAGCGCGGTCTTAAACTGGAATGGATCATAGAAACCCATGTCCACGCCGATCACCTGAGTGCTGCCCCCTACATTCAACAGGAATTGGGTGGCAAGGTTGGTGTCGGCGAAGGCATCATGATTATTCAAGAAACCTTCGGCAAAATCTTTAACGAAGGCACAGAGTTCCAGCGTGATGGTTCGCAGTTTGATGCGCTTTTCAAGGACGGCGACACCTACATGATCGGCAATATGCAAGCGATTGCCATCTTCACCCCCGGCCATACACCTGCCTGCATGGTGCACGTTATCGGTGATGCGACCTTTACTGGCGATACATTGTTCATGCCCGATGGAGGCTCTGCGCGCGCCGATTTCCCGGGCGGAGATGCGAGTATCCTTTACGATTCTATCATGAAAGTGTTGAGCCTGCCTGACGATATGCGCCTATTCATGTGCCACGACTATGGTCCGAATGGCCGTGACATTGCATGGGAAACAACCGTAGCGGATGAGAAGGCAAACAACATCCACTTAGGTGGCAGCAAGACGAAGGAAGACTTCGTCAAGTTTCGCACCGAGCGGGATGCGCAATTGGCGATGCCAAAGCTCATCATTCCATCGCTACAAGTGAATATGCGTGCAGGCGAAGTGCCAACAGACAAAGACGGTAACCCAATGCTCAAAGTACCGGTCAACGGTCTGTAACTCTGGAGAAAATCATGGAAATTAAGAAAATTACGGACAAAGTTTCTGTTTCACCGCAAATCTCTCTGGGTGACATGGCAGACATCAAGAAAGCCGGATTTCGTGCAATCATTTGCAACCGTCCTGATGGCGAGGGCGCAGATCAACCGAGCTACGCGGAAATCGAGAAGGCGGCAAAAAAGGCCGGTCTTGAAATCGCATATGTTCCGGTTCAATCGGGCATGGTGACCGATGAAAATGTGACCGAGTTTGACACCGCTTTGAAAACCTTGCCACGTCCAGTTCTGGGCTATTGCCGTTCAGGCACACGCTCGGCCACGCTTTGGTCGTTGCATGAGGCTCACAAACGTCCGCTGTCCGAAATCCTCGCAGCGACAAAAGCCGCTGGATATGACATGAGCGGCGTTGCAAGCCGTATCGCGAATGGCGGCAAAACACCGACCCAGACCGGCGATGCAAAATATGATGTTGTGATTGTCGGTGGCGGGGCAGGCGGCATCGCTACGGCCGCAAGCTTGCTTTCACGCAAATCAGACCTGTCTATTGCGATCATTGATCCGTCTGACGTGCATTATTATCAGCCGGGGTGGACCATGGTCGGTGGCGGCGTGTTCGAGGCCAGCGAAACAGCCAAAACGATGGCGTCACTGATCCCGCGCGGCGTCAAATGGATCAAGGCAGCGGTTGCAGCCTTCGAGCCTCAAAACAACGCCGTCATCCTTGAAGGCTGCGTCGTCGTGACCTATGACCGGCTTGTGGTTTCCCCTGGTCTCAAACTGAACTGGGCAGGTGTCGAAGGTCTTGAAGAGACCTTGGGGCGCAATGGTGTCACATCGAACTACCGCTATGATTTGGCACCCTACACGTGGCATCTCGTGCAAGAGATGAAAGAAGGCCGCGCGTTGTTTACCCAACCGCCGATGCCGATCAAATGCGCAGGTGCGCCGCAAAAGGCGATGTATCTGTCAGGTGATGCTTGGTTCCGACGCGGTGTGCTGAAGGACGTCGACATCCAGTTCATGAATGCCGGTGGCGTGCTGTTTGGGGTCAAGGAATACGTGCCTGCGCTGATGGAATATGTCAAAAAGTATGATGCTGATCTGAACTTTTTCCATACGCTCACGTCCGTGGATGGTGCCGCAAAGGAAGCCACGTTCAAAGTCGCTAAGCCCGATACGGACCCGACGGAAATCACGGTGGATTTCGATATGATGCATGTCTGCCCACCACAGGTTGCGCCCGATTTCATTCGCGTGTCTCCGTTGGCGGATGCCGCGGGATGGGTGGATGTCGATCAAGCGACACTGCGTCACAAAAACTATGACAACGTATGGTCATTGGGGGATGTTATGAACGCGCCAAATGCCAAAACCATGGCAGCTGCACGCAAGCAAGCGCCAGTCGTTGCTGAGAACATCGTTGCTGATATCAAGGGCGGATCACCTGTGGCCCAATACGACGGCTATGGTTCTTGTCCGTTGACCGTTGAACGCGGCAAAATCGTGCTGGCAGAATTCGGGTATGGCGGTGCTCTCAAGCCGAGCTTCCCATCCTTTATTATCGATGGGACCAAGCCAAGCCGTGCGGCATGGTTCATGAAGGAAAAGCTGCTACCACCGATCTATTGGCAAGCCATGCTGAAGGGCAAAGAATGGATGGCGAAACCTGAGGACATCAAGGTGACGGCCGACTAGCGTCTGACGAACCATCATAGTGGGTGCCGCAGCGGTGCCCGCCGCTTGATTGGTCTGTTTTGTTCCCCGACAGACCTACACTTGGCGGTCAGAGTCATTTTCTCTGATCGCCGCCTTTCTTGGATCAATTGTCATGCATCACCTTCGCCAATACCTCCCAATCCTCGAATGGGGCCGCCGCTACGACCGCAATACATTTTCCAATGACATGATAGCGGCCGTGATTGTGACGATCATGCTGATCCCGCAATCTTTGGCGTATGCGCTTTTGGCAGGATTGCCGCCAGAGGCCGGGATCTATGCCTCAATCGCGCCGATCGTGCTTTATGCTATCTTCGGGACAAGCCGCGCTTTGGCGGTTGGGCCCGTGGCAGTTGTATCGCTGCTAACAGCTTCGGCAATTGGTCAGGTCGCTGATGCCGGTACAGCAGGTTATGTGATTGCGGCGTTGACGCTGGCATTCTTATCCGGAGTGTTTTTGCTTTTACTGGGTGTGTTCCGCTTAGGTTTTTTCGCAAATTTTCTAAGCCATCCTGTGATCGCGGGCTTTATCACGGCCTCAGGTATTCTCATCGCGACAAGCCAGCTCAAACATATCTTAGGCGTTGATGCACACGGTCATACCTTGCCCGAAATGCTCGGATCGATCTTTGAACATCTTGACCAGATTAGTTGGATCACTGTCATCATCGGTTTCACAGCGACCTCTTTTCTGTTTTGGGTACGCAAGAACTTGAAGCCGCTCCTGACAAAATTAGGCCTATCGCCCCTTATGGCGGATATTCTGACCAAAGCCGGACCCGTTGCCGCCGTTGTTGCGACAACGGTTTCTGTGTGGGCCTTTGGGTTAGCCGACAAAGGTGTGAAAATCGTTGGGGAAGTTCCCCAAAGTCTGCCACCTTTGACAATGCCTAGCTTTTCACCTGAATTGATGAGTTCCTTACTTATTCCGGCAATCCTTATTTCGATCATTGGTTTTGTTGAAAGCATCTCTGTTGCGCAAACGCTTGCTGCCAAGAAACGCCAGCAAATCGACCCTAACCAGGAGCTGATCGGACTGGGGGCTGCAAACCTTGGCGCGGCGTTCACGGGTGGTTTTCCTGTCACAGGTGGATTTTCCCGTTCGGTGGTTAATTTTGATGCTGGGTCAGAAACACCTGCCGCCGGCATCTATACGGCAATGGGTTTGGCCGTCGCAGCCCTCTTTCTCACTCCTCTAGTATTTTTCCTACCAAAGGCGACGCTTGCAGCCACGATCATCGTTGCCGTTCTCAGTCTTGTGGATTTGACCATTCTGAAGAAGACATGGAACTATAACCGCGATGATTTTCTGGCGGTCTTTGTCACCATTCTTCTGACTTTGTCCCTAGGTGTCGAAGTCGGTGTTGCTAGTGGGGTCACTATCTCGATTCTTCTGCATCTTTACAAAACTTCACGCCCACATGTCGCCGAAGTAGGCCTTGTGCCAGGCAGTCAGCATTTCCGCAATATTCAGCGTCACGACGTCGAAACAGATCCGACTCTCCTGACATTGCGCGTTGACGAAAGCCTGTACTTTATTAATGCGCGGTTCCTGCAAGATATGGTGCAGGCTCGGGTTAGCGAAGGCACCGAAATTAAAAATGTCATCTTGATGTTCTCGGCGGTGAACGAGGTAGACTATTCCGCCCTCGAAAGCCTCGAGGCAATTAATCTACGTCTCAAGGATATGGGCATCGGGTTTCATTTGTCTGAGGTTAAAGGTCCCGTGATGGACCGCCTCAAGTCAACGCATCTGATCCTTGACTTGAATGGCGATGTCTTCTTGTCACAGTATGATGCGACTATGGCGCTGAGGTTCAAAGCAAGGATCTGAGAGGGTAGTAAAAGCGGTAGGTGTTGTCAGACAAACTTGACGGTTTCGCGGCCGATCCCTATTTTTGGTAAATGACAACATGTTCTCCCTTTAAATATTTCAAGACTTCACCTGAAATCATCCGGTTGGCAGTGATGTATTACATACGTTATCCATTTAGTTTTCGTCAGGTGGAAGACATCTTGCATGAACGCGGTGTTTTCGATTACTGTGTTAAACACAGCATTTTTCCCCTAATCTAAAAATACCGCAAAAACACACTTACGCGCACACTAAAAAAATCACCCATTAAGTCATTGATTATAAATATTTAATTAATACCACCTCCATTGAAAATCCTCATGTCGGTGGTTCGATTCCGCCCTCGGGCACCATTTAAACTTCCTGAGATCAGTCGTTGATGGTGTTTCTGAAAACTAACCAAATCGCGCGTCTAGGATTTTCGATTTAGACACTGTCTGAATGTGGTTGCGTGTCTTTTGAACACCTTTGCATAAACGAGCGAGCTTGGCTTGGCGATCAATCCATCATAATATTGGACCAAGCGCGAGTGATGCGCTAGTTTCACGATTGTTACACTCAATGAACACTACTGAGTTTTGGGGCGAGTTACTTTAGATCCCTTGAACTCAATTAAGCACGGGAAAAGCGAAGACTCTCATGACTGGAATTTTCAAGGTTGTTTTACTATCGATTTGCATGATTGTGGCCCACGGATCTACAGCGATTGCGAGTCCATCATTCAATTGTGCGAAAGCATCGCTACCCGACGAATTCGTTATTTGTTCAAGTAATCGGTTGTCCGAGCTCGACCGAATAGTGGCGTCTGCATATGCCTACTTACGGTCATCGTTGGGGTCGACCAGAGTGAAGCAAATTGGCTTGCCGCTGCTGAGAATGCGTCAGTCCTGCAAATCCAATTTTGATTGTATTCAAGCGCGTCAAATTGATGCGATCCGTGCTTACCAAGCTGCAGGCGCGCCAGTGTCACTGCCAGATTGGACTCGTCCGAAACAGGCAGTAAGATCGCAAACGATTATCAAGACCAATGTCGTAGAAACAACAATCAACATCGATGTTAAAGGGATCCAAGCCGAACTTAATTCAACTGCTTTGCAGAAATTTGTTCTGCAAGAACTATTAGAAATGCAGAAGTTAAAAAGTGCTTCCGGCGATCAACTTAGTGCTTTTGCAATTGGTGTTTTGCGTGAGCTTTCTGGCGATATCGATACCCAAATGGGTAAGCTCAAAAAGACGGCACAATCAAAATACGGGACTTCGATTTTTCCAAACAACGCGGACAAAGAGATTTCGGCGCGGGATAAATCGCGCAATTTCCCACCGGTTCCTTATTACGTTGCTGGTCAACAAGTGGTGGGGGAGTTTTGGCTGGAACCACTTGTTAAAGACACTGGTGAATTAGCCTATCGTTTGAACTTTATTGACCCAGAAGAAGAAGCTGAACGTATTACATCTCAATTCGAGCTAAATCTTAAAGAGCTGGCAGATGTCAGAACAGCTTTGAGCACGACCTATGAATGGTCAGAAACTGCGAAAAAGAACAAAATTCGCCGTCGGTTTAAAAAGACTGCAGTATGTTTCCCAGAGGCACAATGCGTTGATAAAGTTACTGGGAATACCTCTACACAGGTTGATTTCTTGATTTATGAAGATGGTGCGACGGGCGCGCGTATTGTGCGAAACAAGGGCGCGTATGTTCAGCCTTATAACCTGTCGATCGATTCAGTGGCTTTACTTGGCGCTTATCTAGACTTTGTTGCTGCAGCAGCTGAAGCAGAGTTTAATGCTGGTTCAGTGACCGAAGAAGCCTTGAACGATCTGTTTAAATAATAAAATAAACTTTTAGCATGATCTGAGCGCCCACTCGGGGGTGGCATAAGTATAAGTTGGTGATACATCCCAACCGCAACGAGCATCGATAACGTTGCGCGCCTCAGTTTTACGCGACACAAATTCTTCTGGGGTCCAATAGGCAAAGGGTGGCAACACAAAACCAAACGACGCCATCATTTCATTGATGTGTGAGCGTTTCATTTTCGATCTCCTAAACGGTATCTGTCATGTCATCTGATGAGGGATCATCAGGCTAGGCGCTATGAGCTGCTGTTACTGTTCAGGAAGAACTGTGCGCGCATTGGTTCAGCTGCTGCGCCGCGCGCGCGGGCATTTCCGCCGATACTGCCCGTTTCGATTTTCGGTGGCACAAGTCCACGCGTGTCTTGGGTTGCAACATAGCGGCGTACACGAGCAACAAGGTCTTCGCGTAAGCTGGCAGGGAAAGCGCCGTCAATTAAAATGGCCTCGAAGTCAATGACTGAGCAAATTGAGAGGCTGGCTTTGGCAAGTTCTTGAGCGGTTTGCAAAAGCCACGGTTCAACATACCGCGTCAGTTTGGTCCAGCTTTCTGGATCACTCCAAAGCTGTCTTGTGTCGATGTCAACTTCGCGAAGGCGGACTTCGAGTTGATGAATGGATGCCATGTCGACAAGCTGCATACTTTCACCGATCGGGCTAATGCTGCGCAGTGACCCCAGCGCGCCAGCATTTCCTTGCCGACCGGTATAGACGGAGTTGTTCAATACGACACCGCCGCCGATAAACGCACCGATGAAAAAATATGCATAGTCTTGGAATTCTTTGCCGCGCCCATAGGTGTGTTCGGCCTGACAGGCGGCGGTCGCATCGTTCATTAACGTGACGGGGAGGGCGCTAAATTTCGCGATCTCCAATTCTAAATCAACGTCTTTCCATGACTGATATCGATTGCTCGGTATACCGGTTGGGTCTTCCCAGTTCCAAAGCTCAAACGGAGCGGCCACACCGATCCCGCAAATACGCGCGCATTCATCCTCCGAGAAAGCGACTGTCAATGAATTGAGGCCGTCAGCTAAGAATTCGAGTACATTTTGTATTACCGGATAATCGTAGGTGAATTTCAATTGGCCTTTTATGTCCCCGACGAAATCCATCAAAACAAGTTCTGCGGATCTGCGGCCAATTTTGATCCCGAAGGCGAATGCGCCATCGCCAGCAAGACGCATAGGGATAGACGGTTTCCCAACCTTGCCACGTACCGGGTCACCGCGTTCAACAAGCCCATCGGATTCCAGTTGTCGCAGGATGCCGGATACAGTTGGTGGGGACAGTCCTGCAAGTTTGGCAAGGTCGCTGCCGGGCAATGCGTCGTGGCGTTGGATGAGCGAAAGCAGCAGGCGTTCGTTGTGATCTCTCACGCCTTTTTGGCTTAGGCCAATACTTAATGTTCTGACTAATCCATCATCCATTTTTAGCACCCTATCTGTGCAGCCTCGAGAAAAACATACCTGAATTTAATTAATAAATAAAGTTAACTAATTAATTGACTGGTAGACCCGAATCGCGCCATGTTCCCCTTAGACACCTGCATAAAGCGGATGGCTTTAGTGAAGGGCAAACGCCCCAACACTATGTTTTCTGGGAGGAAACTATGAAAAAACTACTGACTGGGTCCGCATTGGCCCTCATCGCATCTGCAGGATTCGCAGCCGCTGGTGATTTGACGTGCTTGATTACAAAGAACAACACGAACCCATTTTTCGTGAAAATGAAAGAAGGCGCTGAAGCCGCTGCAACCGCTGCTGGTATGGACTTCCGCGCTTTTGCTGGAATCACCGACGGTGACGCCGCGCCACAAATTAACGCGATCGAAAATTGCGTCGCTGCAGGTGCTAAAGGCATTTTGATCACGCCATCAAATGACTCTGTTGGTCCGGCGTTGATCGACGCACGTGCTGCTGGCATTCTAGTCATTGCTTTGGACACACCGCTTGCGGATTCAGAAGCGCAGGACATGACTTTTGCAACTGACAACTTTGAAGCAGGTCTTCTGATTGGACAGTGGGCCGCAGCAACTTTGGGTGATGACGCAGCAAACGCTAAAATTGGCATGCTCGACATCAACAAAGACAACATCTCGGTTGATGTTGCACGCGACACAGGCTTCTTGGTCGGCTTTGGTATCGATGTGCCAGACCTAACGGTTATGGGTTCCGAAACAGACGCCCGCGTCATTGGCCACGAGACATCCAACGCATCTGTTGAGGGTGGCGTCACGGCAATGGAAAACCTGTTGGCCAAAGACCCTGACATCAATGTGGTCTACACAATCAATGAACCAGCAGCTGAAGGTGCATACCAAGCGTTACAAGACGCTGGTAAAACTGAGGGTGTTCTGGTTGTTTCCGTCGACGGTGGCTGCCCAGGTATCGCAAGCGTCAAGGGCGGCGTAATCGGTGCGACATCCCAGCAATACCCATTGTTGATGGCATCTAAAGGGATAGAAGCAATCGCTGCATACGCTGCTGATGGTACAAAACCATCCGCATCTGACGGCCTAACGTTCTTCAACACAGGTGTTAATCTTGTGACTGATGCACCAGCAGATGGTGTTCCGTCTATTGACAGCACGAAGGGTACAGAGCTTTGCTGGGGCTAAGCCTACTGCAATAGCCTAATCTACTTTAAGGGGCGGCATTTGGTGCCGCCCTTTTCAATAGGGCAGACCATAATACTACTGGGGGAGAGCATGTCACAATGACTGACCAGACACCTAAACCGCAAACGGGAACGGATTTTGAAGCCGGCCTCGCGGCCGCTGATAAGTCGGTAGCTTCATTTGCACACGATGACAAAACCATCGGTTATATTCTTCGCGGGCTTTTGCGCCGCAATCCAACAATTATTCCTGCGATGGTACTGCTGATCAGCGTCATTTGTTTTGGCATAATCGCACCTAACTTTATGTCGCCGGGCGTGTTGTCGCTTGTGCTTAAGCAGGTCACTGTGACCGGTGTGGTCGCGATTGCCCAGACCCTCATCATTTTGACAGCGGGTATCGATCTATCTGTTGGCGCCATCATGGTGTTGTCATCAATGATCATGGGCCGTTTGGCGGTCGACTTTGGCATACCTCCATTCTTTGCTGTCACTATAAGCATGTTCTTTGGCGCACTGATGGGATGGGTGAATGGCTTCCTCGTGACCTACATCAAGCTGCCACCGTTCATTGTTACGTTGGGGACGCTCTCTGTATTTACAGCTTTGTTGCTTTGGTATTCTGGTTCGCAATCGATCCGCGGTGCCGATATTCGAGAACTGGCACCAAGTATTTTGTTCTTTGGGCAATCCCTAAGATTTGATGGCTTTGTACTGACCTATGGTGGCATTGCGTTAATCGCGCTGGCCGTCGCAGTCTGGTACCTGCTGAACCAAACGGCGTGGGGGCGACACGTGCATGCGATTGGCGATGATCCTGATGCCGCCATGTTGTCGGGGATCAAAATCAACCGCACGCTCATTTCAGTCTATGCGCTGGCCGGTTTGATTTGCGGGTTCGCAGGATGGGTAGCCGCAGGGCGCGTGGGGTCCATTTCTCCCATTGGATTTACCGACATCAATCTTGCCAGCATCACGGCCGTGGTGATCGGGGGCACCTCGTTGTTCGGTGGGCGTGGGTCGATCCTTGGGTCTGTTCTTGGAGCGATGATCGTTGGTGTATTTAATACCGGTCTGTCGCTCGCTGGCGTTGATGATTACTGGCAGATGTTTGCCGCAGGTAATCTTGTGTTGACTGCTGTTGCGCTTGACCAATGGCTGCGGAGGGCTACGAAATGAACGATATCCAACCAGTGATCCGCGCACGCGGCTTGATGAAACGCTATGGCACGGTGATCGCCATGGATGGTGCCGATTTTGATCTTTATCCGGGTGAGATTTGCGCAGTTATTGGCGACAACGGCGCGGGTAAATCTACCTTGATTAAGGCGCTGTCTGGGGCGGTTACCCCTGATCACGGCGAGGTCTTAGTTGATGGGCAACCCGTTCACTTCAAGTCGCCTGATGACGCGCGGCGTGAAGGGATTGAAACCGTTTATCAGAACCTCGCATTGTCCCCAGCATTGTCTATCGCCGACAATATGTTCCTTGGGCGTGAAGTTCGAAAGCCAGGTATCATGGGCACCGTCTTTAGGCAGATGGACCAACGCAAGATGCAAGACATGGCACGCGATAAACTGTCCGAGCTTGGGTTGATGACGATCCAAAACATCAACCAAGCGGTCGAGACCCTTTCGGGTGGCCAACGCCAAGGTGTTGCCGTCGCACGTGCTGCCGCGTTTGGGTCTAAAGTCATTATTCTTGATGAGCCGACAGCAGCGCTTGGCGTAAAAGAATCGCGTCGCGTTTTGGAGCTTATCCTTGATGTGCGCTCGCGTGGAATTCCGATTATTCTTATCAGCCACAACATGCCTCATGTGTTTGAGGTCGCTGATCGGATCCACGTGCATCGGCTTGGAAAGCGGCTGTGTGTCATCGACCCTAAGGACTACACAATGTCGGATGCCGTTGCATTTATGACGGGCGCGAAAGAAGCACCCGTTCAGGTATCCTGAGAACTCAAAAATAAGTAGATTGCGCAAAGAGGGTGCGTTCTGCAAAGCCTGTGACAAGGGGCCTCGGCGCGCGAACGCGATTGCCGGGGCCTTTACTCGTTTGAGGGCACCATTTGGCAGCGCCAAACTACAGGCGCTTGGTGGCGATGACCGCCCGCGCAACTTGTGGCCAATCGATCGCACCAGATGGATTCGAAGAACGCATAAAACAACGAATTGTCGTAGCAATTGCCCTGATCACTTATCGACACGGCCTAAAGCCGTGCGTTGGCAGGTGGCGTTCCTGATTGGGTTAAGTTTCTGGACTTTATAGGGTGGGCGAATGTGCGTTCCGTTAGGAATTGGATCACCTTTAACTGATGCAGTTGTGATTTGTGGTTCTGCCAGTCTAGGCGGTATGACTTTTAATAAGGACGCAACGAACACTTTTTGCAAAACGTAGTTTTCTAAAATTGGTATTTTATTGGAAGGTTCGGCTATGGTATTTCTCTCCCTCACCCAGCTCCGCAGCGTTTTAAGCGCAATTTTGATTATGGTGATTGGTCTTGCCGGAAATATAGTATTGGCGCAGGAACGAGACGCATTACCAGACTCCATAGTCGCCGAATATGGGATACCTCCAGAGATCCCAACCGGCCCAATGTCCGATGGATTACAAGCTGCGATAAAGGTCGCCTTTGTTGATAGCGTGACGCAATCTGTTTGGGGTGAGAAACAAACTTTGGCCTTGGCTGAAATCAGGCGGTCCAATGACCCAAGGGTTGTTTGGGTAATTAGTGATCTGATGCGTTTTGTCAGTGCGCGTCAATTGAACAATGAACTTAGCGATGTAGCGTCTGAATTACTGGGTAAGAACCTGCAAACTCGGAACAGTTGGGGCGATGTTACCGATCACCTGATCGCTTGGGATATCCCCGCACCCCAAAATTATTTGGACATGAAACGAGCCATTTTTGTTTCCGTCGTGCCTGAGTGGGATAAACTATTCGTCGAAGGTAATATCGACTGGCGGCTTGTGTCTTGGGGCGGTGTGCTGATTGATGATCGTGCCTATGATACGACTGATGAGCCGTGCAATTGCATTCCCGCCGCCGACAACCCCGAGGTGACAAACGCAAATGATGCCACGTGGTTGAAGGATGATGACATCGTGTTTGGTATAGAGGTGAACGGAGAATATCGGGCCTATCCGCGCCAAATTATGGAAGTGCGCGAGATGGTGAACGATACTTTGGGCGGTCGCGATCTTGGCATCCCGTATTGTACGCTGTGCGGTGCTGCACAGGCATATTTCACTGACCGACTCCCTACAGGTGTTGAACGTCCGATTTTGCGCACATCTGGGTTACTTATTCGATCCAATAAAATCATGTACGACCTTGCAACGTATTCTGTGTTCGATACGTTTCTGGGCCATGCAGTCACAGGCCCGCTTGCAGAAATAAACATGCAACTCCAGCAGGCCACTGTTATCACAACCGAGTGGGGCGCATGGAAAAGCGCCCACCCCGAAACAACGGTTCTTGCCGAGGCCCTCGCGCTTGGCAGTAATCCCGACTTTCGTAACACTCGCGATGCAAATGGTCCGATTTTTCCAGTGGGTGATGTTGACCCTCGTTTACCCGTTCATGAAGATATTGTGGGAATAATGACGGCGTCTGGAAAACCTGTCGCATTCCAGCGCAGTATAGCTGTCGCAACACTACAACGTGGCCAAGAGGTTACGTTTGAGAATATCCACTTAGAGCTGGAAGCCGGTGGAATTAAAGCCGTGGGAAAAGATGGGGTTGATCTGGGTAGCCACCAAGCGTTCTGGTTTGCATGGTCGCAATTTCATCCACAAACCGCACTTTGGCCAGAGTAAAGTTAAGGTCGCGCCACCGGATCTTGTGGGAATTTGTCCGTCCGGTTTGGTTCCAGAGTTCGTCTCATTTGTAGCAATCCATGATATCAAAGTGGTGGCATCACACGGCGGCGTCTCATTTTCAGGGTAAAGCTGGAACCTCTGGGCAAAAGCATATATCCTTGAGGCAACATAACAAGCGGAGATGTCCCGTGCTCGATATTGCTCGAACTCCCATCAAACATTGTAGTCTGACGCAGTCATCCCATCTGGCAACGTTGATCCTGAGTATTTATGACCCAACTCGCTGACTGGTTTGTCTGGTCGAGCCGTTCAAAAATTGACCAAAGCGAGAATGTTGGCGATCCATTGGGGATTGCTGATCAGACACAATCAAATTCCAACCACCTGCGCGGCATCAAGATGTTGCATGAAATTCGCGCGTTGATACAAAGCCGATCGTCGTTTCGTATTCAACCTGATGGCCCGACAGCAATCAAAACTAGCGATGGGGCGTCTGGTGGTCTCCTTGAATGCGTGACATCGGGAAGCAGCGGCGCGCCCAAGATAATCCGCCGGTCCCATCGCTCGTGGATTGCCAGCTTTGAGGTAAACGCCAGCCTTTTTGATTTGTCAGCTAGTGATACCTATGCCGTCTTTGGCTCATTGTCGCATTCTTTGTCGCTTTATGGGGTCTTAGAAGCTGTTCATATTGGCGCTGATTTGAGTCTGTTGACCGGTCTTCGGGCCGACCGACAGCTAAAAGCACTACAGAAAACCCCAATCACCACGCTTTACGTAACACCTACTCAGATTGAAAACCTGATCACTGTGGCTGATGAAAATCTGCGCATTGAGAGCGTGAAACGGGTCTTTATTGGGGGTGGTGCCCTCAGCACGCTGTTGGCTGACAAGTGCAAGTCGATCTTTCCTGCTGCAGACCTAAGCCCGTTCTATGGGGCTTCTGAAACGAGTTTCATTACAATGGCCAACAGCCAAAGCCCCGAAGGATCTGTTGGCACCGCATATCGGGATGTCGAGATTTCAATTCGCGAGGCCACAGGCCAAGTCACAAACGGGATTGGAGAAATATGGGTGCGCAGCCCATATCTGTACATCGGTTACGCCGACCCTGTTGCAAGCGATACCCGACATCAAGACGAATTTGTCACCGTTGGAGAATTCGGCTCGCTAGACCAAGCGGGGAACCTTTTTATCAAAGGTCGCAAAAGCCGAATGGTTACGATTGCAGATCAGAACGTTTTTCCCGATGAGATCGAGCAATTTCTGATGACGCATTACACCGCAGGCCCAGTCGCCGTTGTGGCGGTGCCTGACGACAAACGCGGCCACAGATTGGCCGTCGTGGTAGCGGGGCAGGCGTATCATACAGATTTAGATAGGGCGCTCCAACTGTGCCGTAAAACGCTTGGAGCACATCACACGCCCAAGTATACTTTCTTTATAAAGGACCTACCTCAATTGGTATCGGGGAAATTGGACTATAACGCAATTTATGCATGGATCGAGGACAAGCAGTGACACGGTCATACATCTTATCTGCAGTCAGAAGCGCGGTGGTCCCACGTAATGGTGCCTTTTCGCATTTAGCCCTACATGATTTGGCCAAGCCTGTTGTTATGGAGTGCATAAGCAGAGCCGGCCTTGGTGTTGATGATATCGATGAAGTCATTGTGGGTAACGCCCTTGGAGCAGGGGGAAACCCCGCAAGATTGATCTCACTTGCTGCTGGCTTGGGCGAGCATATTGGGGGCCTGACGATTGATCGGCAGTGCTGTAGTGGGTTGGATGCTATTAATCTGGCCAGTGCCATGATTAAATCTGGACAGGCACGCATTGTGATTGTCGGTGGCGTCGAAAGCTATTCGCGCCGCCCTTTGCGGTCGCAGACTTTTCACGATGGACGCCCGCCTATCGCCTATGACCGACCGCCATTTACGCCTTGGCCGGAGCGTGACCCTGATATGGCGCATGCTGCAAACGAACTTGCAAAAAGTTTAAATATTTCACGACAAGAGCAAGATGCATGGGCGATGGAAAGCCATAAAAAGGCGCAGGCTTCGCACGCAAGAATGGCTTCGGAAATTGTTCCGATTGAGGGGGTTGCAGGGGATGTGTTTACCCGAAATTTGTCTGAGAAAACATGTGCGCGCATGGCACCTATTGTCGGCAGCATTACCCCAGCGAACACCAGTGTAGCCGCGGACGCGGCAGCCTTTTGCATTGTGGCCTGTCACGATGTTGCAAAATCCATGCGTGGCAAAAGTGTGGAAATCATTTCGGGACGGACGATCGGGGGTCAACCAGACTGTCCGGGGATTGCCCCAATTGCGGCAATCCAACAGGTTCTGTCGGATGGAAATCTACAGCCTCATGAAATTGATGTCGCCGAGATTATGGAAGCCTATGCCGCACAAGCTTTGGCCTGCGTTTCCCAAGCAGGCCTGAACAAAGATCTTACCAATTTGGGCGGAGGTTCCCTCGCACGTGGACACCCGATTGGTGCGTCGGGTGCAATCAATGCAGTGCGTCTGTATCACGAACTGATAGGCGCTGGTGGGAATGGCATAGCGGCAATCGCTGCTGCTGGCGGCTTGGGGACCGCATTGCTTTTGCGTGCTTAGTCTTCAAACCCTGCGAAACTTGAGAAGCTCTCGAGAGCATCGCGATCTGTTCGGAATTGGTTCACCGGGGCAGAGTCATCTGCGACCCCAAGTGCTATGCCACAGACAACAAGTTCGTCATCAGGCAAACCTAACGTTGTGGGAATGAGATCGCCGAAATTTGCCAACGCGCCAATACCAGTTGTCGCGTAGCCACCGGCTTGTGCTGCCATGAAAAGCGCCATCATCGCCATACCAAGGTCCATAAAGCAGCCTTTGCCCATGTCTTTGTAGATAGTGACGACGATACCAACAGGCGCATCAAAAAAACGGTAGTTTTGAGTGAACTGTTCTCTTCGCCCTGCAATGTCGCGACGATCTATGCCAAGTGCGGAATAAAGTGCATATCCCGCCGCGCGTTGTTTGGTTTTTAAGTCTGCTGGCATGGGTTGTGGGAAATAGGAGTACTGCGATGCGTAGGGACGTTCTGTCGCCACGGCCTCAAGCAAAGTCGATTTAAGAGTATCGAGCGCGTCCCCTGAGAGCACATGAAATTTTCCCGGCTGTAGGTTGGCACCACTTGGTGCCAACCGTGCCAATTCTAAAACCCGCGCGACCTCTGATTTTGAAACAGGCGTCGGTTTGAATTTCCGAACGGATCGCCGTTCTTTCAGTAGTTTCTCAAGTTCAATAAAAGTCATGCGCGGGAGAGAATACTTTGCGGCCTGGCTTTGGCAAGGGCCGCTGTGATGACGCCTGCAAGGATCGCTTTGACGAAATCTGCTGGTAAAAAGGCGATGACTAAGAGAGCGGCTTCAGGAAGGGATTTCCCTAGAACAATCGCGAGCCCAGCAACGCCGAAAACATAAAGTACAATAACGCCACCAACGACTGAACCAAGCCCGGACACTAGCCCTAGCGGTGCAGCGCGCCATTTTTCGACGATGAAACCAGTTACAAACGCGGCTATTGGAAAGCCGATCAGGAAGCCGGCTGATGGCGAGACAAAAACGCCAAGCCCACCACGACCACCGGCGAGCAAAGGTAAGCCCAATGCGACAAGCAACAAGAATAAGAGTACGGCCAAGGCACCGCGCTTGGACCCTAAGACGGTACCGCATAGCATAACCCCAAGGCTTTGTGCTGTAATGGGCACGCCAAACCCCAAGGTAAATTTTGGGATCAATCCCAATGCAGCAATCAGAGCGGCAAAGAGGGCTATCAGAGCAAGATTTCGTTCCATGATCGGATCCTTCTAGGGTGTTTATAGACCACCGCGGGCCTTTATCGCATCAGCCACATACTCTGCATCATCAATGGCTAAAACCGTAAACGGCATAACTATTTTCCAACTTGGCTTTTTGTGAGACCTGGCAGACCATGATTGAGTGAGCTGGCCGCCCTTATCAATTAGTACGGGGGTAAATCGTACAACCAAGGCAATGCCTACTTCAAGCACACGCGTGTTCATTCCAAACCTTCTGAGAGGCGTAGAAATCCATCGTATGACCTCAATCATTTCTGATAGTTTTGTTGTCATCGTGACGAGGTTCGCAATTGCAACGGCGGACAATAACCGCAGCGTTACGACCAGGCCTTCCACCTTTGCGCCAATCAAAAAATGCCAAACCAAGATGATGGCGATGAATGGCCACAGGGCAAAAAGCCGTTGCAATCCGGGTTTTGAAAACTGTTTTCCCGGCAGAAGATAAAGCACAATACATGCTCCGAATACCGCAGAGTGGAAAACGACTGAATTTTGCGAGAAAAGAATAACCGTCGCAAAGCACAGTGAACCGAGTTTCAGTCCAGCAGGCCAGCGATGGGCCCACGTTTCAACCGATGAGTTCAGAGATATCATCTTGGTTTCCTAGGGCATTCATGTGTTTTGTGAAGTTAGAAAGGATTGTTGCTGCAGAACCGTCTTCCCTAATGTGCCCATTGTCCAGCCAAATGATACGCTCGTAACCTTGCAAACTCTCGGGATTATGAGAAATATGGATCAATGTTGCATCGATACGATCAAAATAATGGGTCAACTGCAAACGCGTTGGAATGTCTAAACCCGAGAAAGGTTCGTCTAGAATAACGACTTTGGGTTTCATTGCTATGATGGCCATCAAGCAAACCAACTGCTTTTGCCCCTGAGAAAGTTGATGCGTTTGGGCTTTGGCCCAGTGCCCCTTATCGAATGCCTTGAGAACCTCGTAAACCTGATGCTCTGTTTCAAGTTTTGAACAACCCATCTGGATCAAACCAAAACCAAGCTCTTCTTCGACCGTCGGAAATATGATTTGATGATCGGGGTTTTGAAACAAGATTCCGACCGTCCGAAGCGCTGCTTTGCGGTCTTTGGCAACGTCGATACCGCAAATGCGTACTTCACCTTGATCAGGGGCGACAAGGCCTGACAGGACGCGCGCAAAGGTGGTTTTCCCAGATCCATTGCGACCAACGATACCTATCCGCTTTTCGCGAGCTGACAGTCCAATATTTTCCAAAAGCGGGTTTTCGTTGCGCGACAAGGAAACACTCGTCACTTCAACTGTGGCCGCCAATTCATCGAATTCCAAAATCAACGGGTCCTTATTCTTTCTCGTTGCGCATTAAAGCTTCAGGAGGTGATGCCCGCGAGGCATAGCCTTCGACATGGGAAAAGGCAAAGCTGATCTTGGTGAACTCTGCAGCATTTGGCAGATCGGGCTCCTTCAAGGCCTTATCCGCACAACGCATGTGGCCCGCTTGCCCACCACTCTCCAGCCGCTCTTTGCAGCTTATCCCCATAATTCGTTTGTATCCACCGCGCTGAGTATCAGATAGCGCGAACAGCAATGCAAATCCTGACAGATCGTGTGATTAGATGGCTGAATGTTCTTGTCAGGGAAGTGGTTCAAACAATTGCTTGGTTTCATTCTTTAAAAGTCAGGTTGATCGGCTAGGGTCTCAATGCACGATTGCTTTTAACGACGTTAGGTGGCGTTGGTTGTTGGTTGGCTTGTCAACTATTGCCATTTTGGCTTGCGCGGTACGCGCCTGCTGAGTTTATTTGGTCGTATTTCCCCTTGGTCAGTTTGCTGCTTCTAAAGATTTTGTGGTAACAGGGGAAAACGGATAGTATCCGTCGACACTAAGATATTGAAAAAAAGGGTATGCGATGAAGGGCACGGTTTTTGTAGAGCTTCTCAAAATGGCAGAAGACGCGTTTGGCTAGGAAGTCGTCGATACTGTTCTGGATAAGGCGGACCTGGAAAATGATGGGGCCTATACAGCGGTCGGAAATTATTCCTGTGCAGAGCTTATGAAAGTTGTGGAAGCTTTCAGCGAACACTCAGGGCTTAGCCCCGAGGTGTTGCAACGCAAATTCGGCCACTGGATGCATGAGCACTTCGCGCAGAATTTCCCTGATTTTTACAAAGATAAAGGCGGGTCGTTTGACATGCTGGAAGCATTGGACGGGGAAATTCATGTTGAGGTTAGAAAACTTTATCCCGAAGCTGAGCTGCCGCGCTTCACCACAAACCGCAAATCTGAAACGCACTTAGAGATGGTTTATTCTTCTCCGCGCCCACTCGTTGGATTTTGCCACGGGCTGATTGAGGCATGTACCGCTAATTTTGGTGAGACGGCGGAGATCGAACGCGGTGAAACCGAAGCTGAAGACAACTGCACGACCTTTCAAATCAAAGTTACAAGTTAATCAGGTTACCCAATGCCAACAGTAGAAGATGATCGAGTATCCCGCAGGAGATACCAAAGAGAGCAACGCGCGCGTGCTGAAGCTGAAGAGCTTCTGGAGAACAAAAGCCGTGAGCTGTTTTTGGCAAACCAAAAACTCAGCGAATATTCCGAACATTTAGAAACAGCTGTACTGGAACGCACAACGGAATTGCGTCAGGCACTTGTTCAAGCTGAAGCAGCTTCCGCTGTTCGAACGCGTTTTGTTGCGACCATGAGCCATGAAATTCGCACCCCATTGGGTGGAATGCTTGGTATGATTGACCTTCTTGAGATGGACGAGGACAATCCTGAGAAGCTTGAGTTCCTAAAGAACGCAAGGATTTCAGGGCAAGCGTTAAGCCGCATTGTGAATGACGTGTTGGATTTCTCCAAAATGGAAGCCGGTGTTTTTGTCTTTGAGGACGAGGGCGTGGATATCCGTGCCCTTATTGGCAGCGTTATCGCAATGGCTGGCGCAAACCTAATAAGCGAAGGCCGCATCATTGAGAGCAAGGTGGACCTATCAGTGCCGCCGTTGTTCTTTGGGGATGCGACGCGCATTCGTCAGGTCATTTCTAATTTGGTCAGCAATGCGGTTAACTATTCGATGAATGGTCCAATCACCCTGCGTGCAAAATCGACACCGCACGCAAAAGGCGTTTTACTGCGCGTCGAAGTTCAAGATTTTGGCGTTGGCATTGAAAAAAGTCAGTTGGAGAATTTGTTCAAGGATTTCTCACAAATTTCGAACTCATTGACGGCTGCAGCGCGCGGAACAGGCCTTGGCCTCGCGATCAGCAAACGCATCATTGAGGGGTGCGGTGGCACCATTGGCGTTGAAAGCTCGCCCGGTTTCGGGTCTACTTTTTGGTTCGAAATCCCAGCCGAAGTTGTGGCAACACCGCAAATCATCGAAGCTGAACATGTCTTGGATGAGGCATTTTCTGAAAGCTTTAGCCTCGAAGGGACTCGCGTTCTTTTGGCGGAAGATAATACGATCAATCAAAAACTCTTGCTGGTTTATCTTGACCGGATGGGCGTCGATGCTGTGTTGGCTGAGAATGGACGTATCGCGGTCGAAAAATTCGAACCCGGTTTGTTTGATCTGATCCTGATGGATGTGGCGATGCCAGAAATTGATGGGCTTGAAGCGACTAGCCTGATTCGAAAATCCACTAGTGCGGAGAATATTCCGCCAGTTATCATCTTAACGGCCCACATCATGGATGCGATCCACGAACAGGCGACCGCTGTTGGTGTTGATACGGTACTGTGCAAACCGATCCCTTTCAGAGACTTGAAAGAGGCCATGATCAAGACATTGGGGCGTAACCGACTGGTCGGGCCTGATCATGACAAGGAAGCTGCCGCTGCAAATATGGAACCTGCGGAAGCTGAGCCCAAGAATGTATCAACGCTTATGTCTGGACCGATGGCTGAAGACCTATTGTTAATGTTCTCGCCGGAAGACCTAGCGCAACTTGCTTCTAATTACGTGGTTGATGGTCAAGAAACTTTAAAGAAAATGTCAGAATCTCATGGTCTAGGTCAGCTCGAGAAATTGCTTGAGAACGCGCATTACCTAAAAGGGTCTTCATTGCTAATGGGGTTCAGTGAGGTTGCCGCGTTGTGTACCGAGATTGAAGACAACGCTGCAATCCGTGATGCCATTTGGATGTCGGAAGTTGAGCGAAAGATGTCAGGTCTTTTTTCTGAAATATTATCACACGTTTGAAGTTTGAATTCTCACTGCTGGGTCATTCAAGCGACCACGAAAATGCAACTGCAGGATCAGCTTGAGATCAAGGTTGATGGTTAAGCGAGGAAACTAATCTGTGTGCCATATTGTCATTCCATATCTCCTTTATCGCAAACATTGCTCGATGCAGACCGGACCTAAAACGGGACAAGATTAGGTTGGGCGCGTCATGCAAGTTTTGTCAGTTTCTTTTTTATTAAAAGCGTTTTGAGTCGATGGTTCAATCGGAAATACGGCAATGAACCGCAACGTCCCTACGAGAATGTCTTGAGCAATACTGACGCTGAAAACCAGTCGATGTTGGAAAGCTTTACCAACAGTGCTGGGCAGATTTTTGTTGCAACCAGTGGCACATCATCGAAGAGCGGCGGTATAGCGTTGGCTGAAGAATGTGAACTCTGGAGTGAACTGGTTTTAGTCAATTGGGTTCAGGAACGGGAACTAGAATAACTTGGGTTGGTGTGGGCTGCATTGCTGATCGCGCAAAAACGGCCCCATTTTCCGCAAAGAGCAGTCGTCGCTTGGGATGGTGTCGTTGAGGACGCTATTGCGAA
>Ga0206129_10001042_pt1 | contig 39119 bp, 15 predicted proteins | sample Helgoland_Spring_8_FD_148616 | JGI IMG/M metagenome (GOLD analysis project Ga0206129, IMG submission 148616) | Pelagic subsurface seawater microbial communities from Kabeltonne, Helgoland, North Sea - Helgoland_Spring_Bloom_20160502_2 | ecosystem: Environmental > Aquatic > Marine > Epipelagic ...
GTAGCTTTTGTAGGATTTGCTCCATATGCTGTTAAGTTACCAACATTAGGACAGTTATCAGCTGTAGTAAAGTTATTTAAGGCAGTCCAAGAGCTTGCTCCACCTCCACAATACCATGCTTTCATTTGATATTCATAAGTAGTAGCGCCTGTTAATCCAAGTAACAATTTATCGATTCTTTGATTACCCCATGCACAAGATCCTAAAGGTCCGCCCATAGTTTTATTCGTCCAACTTGAAGTTCCTGTAACTCTGTATCTAATTCTGTACTGGTCAACTGTACATGTACTAGAATTCATGTTATCCCAATTGATAACCGCCCTAGAATGAATGATACCATCAACAAATAAACCTGTTGGTGCAGCTTCAGTACATAAAGTAGAATAAGTACAAGAACCATCATCTACAGTAGCTGTAGCATCATAGTTACCTGCAGTAGGATCAGTACAACCATATACAGCTGGATTTCCAATAATTATTGTTGTATCGATAATACAACCAACTGCATCAGTTACAGTTAAAGTATAATTACCTGCACATAAGCTAACTATGTTGTTTTGCGTGAGTCCTGTACTCCATAAATATGTTATAGGAGTATTGGATGAATTAGCATTTATAAATGCCCAACCATCACAAGCAGATGGTGAAGACTCTTGCATCACTATTAAGGAAATTGATAAATCACAATATTGGCAAGAGCCATCATCAGTATTTGCGTTTGAATCATAATTAAATGCTGCTGGGTCTATACAACCATAAACAGTAGGAAAAGTACAAGAACCATCATCCACTGAAGCGAATGTATTGTAATTAGTTGCTAAAGAATCTGTGCAGCCAAGTACAGTTCCTAAAATTAAAGTATCTACAAATGTACATCCAGCGCTATCTGTTAAAGTTAAGATATATGCATCATTACATAAGTTGGAAATAGAATTACTATTACCCATAAAGCTTCCTTGGCTATCAATCCAACTATAATTTGTTATAGGATAACTAGAAGTTGAAGATGTAAAGATAAATCCATCACAGGAGCTTGATGTAGATGGCAAAACAGACATAAATGTATTGGATATATTGCATATAATAGAGGTATTAAATACTGATACTGAAACCTCTAAATAAGTAATCAAATTATTATCAACCATATCTTCATCACCTTGTACTGCTAATCCTGGTTCAAAATCTTTTTGATACAAAATTCTTATTTTATCATCTACTACTGGGCTCATTGATCCAAAGACGCATTCTTGCATACCGTTCCAATCATTATGAGGAGTAACATCTACAGGACAAGACCATGTTGTACCTCCATCTTCTGATTTTGTAACATATATATGTCTAAATACTTGAGAACCATTATCAGCTGTTTCAGTATATCCAGAAAAAGAAAGATATAAAGCACCTGTTGAATCGATTCCAGCACTTGGCATTGAAGCTAAACCTCTATAGTAATTTGCGTACCCTCCTATTGAATCAATACCAACTACAACACCATCTCCATTTATATCTGGTGCTTTAGTAATCCAATGATCATTCATCATATCAGAATACCATAGTGAAGAATCTCCAGGATGTACTGATGAAGGTGTATTATCAGGTCCAAAACTTTCGTTCCAATAAGCAATTCCATTTGTATATGGAAACCAAGAAAATGAAGCGTCTGCTAAGTCATCATCTGTATACTGCATAATACCATAAAACACATGTGCATTACCATTATCATCAAGAATTAAAGAACCAGTATTATCTGTAGAATAAACTCGATCTAAAACTCCATCAGCAGATAAATCTAAACCATTATCCGTTGCATATTTATCTACAGGAAAATCAAGGAAAATTGTTTTAGTCCATGTATCACCATTATCAATAGATTTGACAATATAAGAATCACCCCAATCATCAAAGTAAGCTACTACAACAGTTTCCCCTTTAGCAGATATAGCATAAAAATCTCCATGCATTCCATAATACATTGAAGTATCCATACCAGGTAATTGCATGTTAGTAATATCCCAATTAATACCACCATCTTGTGATCTGTAATATACTAATGCACCATCTAACCCATTAAAAGGAATTCCTCCAAAAGCAGCAGATGCAGTAACTCCTATCATATGTATTGTATTTCCATCTAAACCACCAGAAGCTGATCTATTCCATATCAAATAATCTGGTGTTACAGTATTTTCAGTCCAACTACCACTACCTATGTTAGCCCTAGAAGTATTATTAATTAGACTGTTATCAGTATTATGTGTAATTGCACACTCTCCTCCATTTCCTAAAGCAATAATTGATGGCCATCCACCTCTTGAATACTCTAATCTTGTTGTTGGTTGCGCTCCCCAAGATGTCCCATCAAAAAAGTTGTATCCAGTACCTCTATCAGAAAATGAAGTGTTATATTGTTGTGACATTGTCCATCCAGCAGAGATTGTTCCATCATCATGTACAACAATTCGATTCTGTAATGAAGCATTAGATTGTAAATCATAAGTTGTTGTTCCAATAGTTGTTTCACTTAATTGTCCTGGCTGAGCAATATTAAAACAACTAAAATTGTAATATATACAACTACCATCATCACTATTTGCATTTGCATCATAGTTATCTGCTAGGAAATCTGTACAACCGTAAATATATGGCACGCAACTTCCGTCATCTACTGTTACTGCAGGATTATAATTAAAAGCTGTTGGATCTGTACAACCTGGACAAGATAGGGTAGAATAAGATATAATTACTAAACCATTACCTGTTTTTACTGCTGATGTATTAATTTGGTTGGTTCCAGAATTATAAGAACCTCCTCCTCCACCTTGATGTCCTTCAGAACCTGCTCCACCTGAATATCCTCCTCCAGCACCTGTTCCTCCATAAACACACCATTCACCACCTGAACCACCACCATAACCACCATAACCACCATTACCACAACCATCACTTCCACCAGCACCTCCATTAATAAAACTACTACCTCCATTATTGTAGCCATCGGCTCCGTTACCAATTAAGCCCCCACCTGCAGCCGAACCTCCACCTGCATTTCCACCATAACCAGCAGAACCACCAATATAATAATTAGAATTTCCACCAGACGTAGATATTATACCAGGATTTCCATTTACTTGCGTAAAATTTCCACCACCACCACCACCACCACCAGCAATTACTAATGGATTATTAGATACATCTGTAACAAAGGAACCTCCTCCACCTCCTCCAGCTCCTTCAATACTAAATCCACCTTCTTGTCCTACAAGAACCTTTAATATTTGACCTGAATTTACTGAAATATCTCCCAGTATTTTTGCTCCAAGCCCTCCTGTATAACCATATACTGAACCACCTCCTTGAGCACCATAAGCTTCAATAGTAATATTTGTTACTCCTGCAGGAACTGTATAAGTTTGCAAGGCTCCTGTATAATTTAAAGTATCTACTACATTTTGATTACAGTAAATACAACTACCATCATCACTATTAGCAGAAGCATCATAATTCAATGCTGTAGGATCTGTACAACCAATCGAAGGCAATAATACAGCATCAATTACATGTACTACTCCATTGTCAGCTACAATATCTACAACTGTTACTTGTGCATTGTCAATAAAAACTCCATTAGCATTAATTGTTACAGTTACGTCTGTTCCAAGTAATGTCGTAACTACTTGATTATTTGATAACATCCCTGACATTGCAGTTGACCCAACAACATGGTGCTTTAATATGTCTGTTAATTGTGGAATGTCATTTAATAATGCAGTAACTGTACCTGCTGGTAGTAAATTAAATGCTGCATCTGTTGGTGCGAATAATGTAAGCGTACCTGGATCAGACAAAACAACATCTAAGGCACACGCATCAATAGCAACCTTTAAAGTAGTGTGATCATTAGAATTAGATACAATATCATATATGGAATTGGTTGGTGTTGGTGGTAGTAAAACAGCATCAATTACATGTACCACTCCATTGTCAGCTACAATATCTGCAACTGTTACTTGTGCATTATCAATAAAAACTCCATTTGCATTAATTGTTACTGTTACATCTGTTCCTAGTAATGTTGTAACTACTTGATTATTTGACAACATCCCTGACATTGCAGTTGACCCAACAACATGGTGCTTTAATATGTCTGTAAATTGTGGTATGTCATTAAATAATGCCGTAACTGCTCCCGCTGGAAGTGAATTAAATGCAGCATCTGTTGGTGCAAATAATGTAAGCGTACCTGGATCAGACAAAACAACATCTAAGGCACACGCATCAATAGCAACCTTTAAAGTAGTGTGATCATTAGAATTAGATACAATATCATAAATTGAATTTGAAGCATTATTTCCTGTCTTCCAACTAGCACCATCTACATCAGAAAATTGACCTCCTGAAGATAGAACCGTACCGTTTCCATCAGTTACAGTAAAAGAACCAACACCATATCCTGCATCTATTCCATCTCCGTAAGAATCATAAATTGTAAATGTATAACAAGTATTAGATGCTAAAGTTCCAGAAACAGGTGTTTCAGTAGTTGTTCCTGCCGCACCTAAATTAGAATAAGGACCTCCTGATAAAACTACTGCGCCATTTACATCAGTAATATCCCATGTTGTTTCAGATCCATAAGCATCAGTAACAATTTGAACAGTTACAAAAGTGTTAGTGTTTTGAGTTGCTAGTTCAACATTAAATACAACTGTTGGATTATTAGATGGATCTGCATCAACTGTTCCATTTGGATGAGCAGTATTGATAGCTACAACATCATTACTTGCTAATCCTGTTAATGCAGGTAATGTAATATTATCTGTAGCATATGTTGCTAAGTTGCCAGTCCATGGCGTAGTATACATTATGTTTCCATTAACTGAAACTTCAATAGATAATGAAGTAAGATTAACTAAGCCATAATTTTGAATCATAATTTCAGGCACTAGATCTCCCTCACATGTTAAAGTTTCACCAGCATAATCAAATATTCTCGCATCAAAAAGATGGATTGCAGGAGCTGGGCATGCGCTTACTAAAGAATAAGGACTAGCGGCCTGTCCGCATTCAGTTAATATTCTGTCAGGGCAGATTTGGTAAACAGTTGGCCAGTAACCAATTTGATAATCTTGAGTAACTTGTGCAGGATTTGACCCAGAATATGTAGGTAATATTGGATATGGAGTACCAGTTATCCAATCACCTTGAGAATTCCCTCCTCCTTGTAGTTCTGCTAAACTTCCTCCGTCACCTTCAATGAAAAATACCATAACATCATCTGTTGTATTTGCATTGACATTTGGCATTCCAGCAGGACCATGGTTCATATATAAATCATCAAAAGCACCAGAAGTATGATAGTTCCAACATGGCGGGCACCATATTGCTGAGAATTTTAGAAAAACAGTATAGCCATTATCTAATAGGCTATATAAATTGTGACTTGTACCATCTAAGTCCGTTAAAGTAAAATCTGGAGCTACTGATCCATCAGTTAATTGCGCTTGAGTATTTTTGAATGATAATAGAGTAACAATTAAAAATAGTAGAATTTTTTTCATAATAGATTTTTTTGAATAATTTATACAGCAAAAATAAAAAAAAATATGAGCTGCAAGATTATAATATCTAATTATATCACTAGATTATGGTGAACTTTTAAACTAAAAATTGCACCGCTAATCAATCTACTAAAACAAGCTTAAGTAATTTTACTTAAACGTCTGAATAATGAGTTGTTTTTTTTAAAATAATTTATTTTTATTAATATTGCAATAATTAAATATACTAAAATGAAATCCTACAAAACACTATTGATAATATTTTTATTACTTAATACTTCAATTTTTGCTCAGAAATATTCAACACTGAAAATTGGCCAAGAAATGCCTATGCAAAATGTTGAAATATTTGACATTAACGATCAGATTACCACACTTAGTAAAAACCTCAAAAAAAATGGATTACTAGTTGTTTTTACTTCAAATTCATGTCCATTTGTTGTAATGTGGGAAGATAGATATAAATTACTTGAAGAAAAATGTAAGAATAGTGAAATCGGTATGGTATATATAAACTCAAATCAAGCAAAAAGAGACGGTGATGATTCTGTTAAAGAAATGAAGAATCATTCTATTAAAATGGGCTATACCTATCCATATTTGATTGATGAAAACAGTAAAATTGCAAATTCATTTGGAGCAAAAACAACGCCTCACATTTTCTTATTAAACAACAAAAGAATATTAGTATATAAAGGAGCAATTGATGATAATTATAAATCAATTAATGATGTTACTAAAAACTACTTATTAGATGCTATGCAAGAAATTAGTATTCAAAAAAATGTTAGTGTTACTGAAACAAAAGCAGTTGGTTGTAGTATTAAAAGAATTAGAAAATAAAGATAAATAGGTCACTCTCTATTTTATAAAGAAAAACTACGCACATAAAGTTCAAGCTAATTAAATCATTATTAAGAAATTAATAATAACATTAAGTGGGTTTACTCAATATCATCTGATAAATCAAGGTTTTTAAAATCAGGGAATTTAAGATTTGTAAATCCAACAGAAAATAAAGTCATAATACCACCAAAAATAACTGCCGGTACTGTTCCCATTAATTTTGCAGTTAGACCACTTTCAAAGGCTCCTAACTCATTTGATGATCCAATAAATATTGAATTTACAGAAGCGACTCTTCCTCTAAATTCATCAGGAGTTTTTAATTGAAGAATTGTTTGTCTAATAATCATTGATATGCCATCAGTTAGGCCATATAAAAAGAGTGCAAATAGTGACAAATAAAACATAGAAGAGATTCCAAATATTATTATTGAAATTCCAAAACAGAAAATAGCAACTAGTAATTTCATACCTGCATTTTTAGTTACAGGAATATATGCAGATACAAACATTATTATTAGAGCACCAACAGCTGGTGCTGCCCGCAACATACCAAAGCCTTCTGGACCAACATTTAAAATTTCCTGGGCAAATATTGGAAGCAAAGCTATTGCACCACCAAATAATACCGCTACCATATCTAAAGTTATTGCAACTAGTATTAATTTTGTTTTAAATACAAATGATAAACCTGCTTTAAGACTATCCATAATAGGCTCTCCTATCTTAGGATTCAAGATTGGTTTTTTTTCAATAAACAAAGTTAATATCATAGAAAAAAATACAGAAAGAAACACAAAACCCATAGATACATGAATACCAAACCAAGCAATTGAAAATCCAGCAAAAGCTGGACCTAAAACAGAAGCAAATTGCCAAGTGGAACTACTCCAAGAAGCAGCATTTGGATAAGCCTTTTTAGAAACAATTAATGCTACTAGTGAGAAAATAATAGGGCCAAAAAAAGCACGAATAAATCCTCCCAAGAAAACTAATAGATATATGCTAATTAATATTTGTTTTGATGTATAGTTTAAATAAGCATAATTACTAGTAATAGAAAAAAAAGCAAACGATACAAATAGAAAAGCAGTGATTGTAAGTATAAACAATTTTTTTTTCTCATTTTGATCAACAATATGACCTGCAAAAAGTGACATAGAAATAGCTGGTATTATTTCAACGAGTCCTATTAAACCAAGAGAAAGAGGATCTTTAGTTAAATTATAAACCTCCCATTCAATTATTATAAATTGCATTGACCAAGCCAATACAAGTAAAAATCGAATTAATAGAAAAAAATTAAACTCTTTAAAACGTAATGCAGCATAAGGATCATGTTTACTCATCTAAAAAAAATATTTCGTAATAATACAGAAAATTTGTGTTAATATTAAAAAGAATAGTCGCGATGTAGCAGGATTACAACCTCTACTCTTTACACTAGATTACAGCAAGCTCAAAAACTAAAATTTGCACCACTTTTTGCACCGCTAACCAATCTACTAAATCAAATTTAAGAAATTAATTTGATTATCTGAGTAATCACTTATTTTATAAAAAATTAAATTTGAATTCGAGATCAGAAAGGCCCACCAAAAAGAAACCCACTCGTTTGAGTGGGTTTTTTATTTATTCAAGAATTATTTTCTTCTCAACCGTTCCATCATCATAGATGTAAAAAAGAGGTTGATTGTTTAGCTGTTCACTTTCTCTACCTAAAACATCAATAATCCTAATAACTTTGGTATTCTTAACTTCTTCTATAACTTCACTCATACCACCTGTTTTCCACACCCTAATATAATCAACATAAGCACTAGTTAAATATCCAATTGGTTGACTTGTAAAATAATTTCCTGACAAACCAAAACTTGCTCCATCTGAAAGGTAAATATATTCATCATTTTGTGGAATCCACATTTTATTAGCATAAACAACTTTAAGGCTATTATCATAATATATTTTGATAGAATCTGCAGTCCAGAAAACCCCCCATATATGAAAATTATTATGAATTCCAGGTGTGTTATACTGCCTAGTGTCTGCCTGATGACTTGCTCCATAACCATCAATATGTATTACTGATTTTGTGTAATCCCCTAACCATGCAGATTCAAAAACATCAATTTCTGCCCCATCATTACCAGTGCCATCAATCTGAGACATTGCATCCCCTTGAAACCAAAAAGCAGTATGAGTCCCTTTAGCAGCCTCTGCAATTTTCATTCGAACCTCAAAATATCCATATGTTGTTTCAAACTTATTATTTGAATTTACCGCTCCACAATACATAGTATTTGTATCTTCTTTTATTACATCTAAAACAAGATATCCAGAATCCAAAGAAACATTTTCCTCTTTCCAAAACCAGTCGTCAATACCTAAGTCTGGTCTGGCAGCTCTGCTTGAAGGGCTTTCTAATTTACTCCACTTATTTGAGTTTAAACTATCTTGATTAAACTCATCTGAAAAATGAAGGACCCAATTTGAATTGATTTGAGAATTAACAGGAAAAGTGTTTGGAGGAGTATCAGGATCAATAAACTGAGCATTAACAAATAAAGAAAATCCAATAAAAAGAAAGAATAGTAAAAACCTTTTCATAAAGCAAACTTACTTAATAATTTTCTAAAAAAGTTCGAAACTGGGACCGAGAGGCCCACCAATAAAGAACCCACTCAATTGAGTGGGTTTATGTTTATTCAAGAATTATTCTTTTCTCTACTGTTCCATCATTATAGATGTAAAAGAGTGGTTGATTAGTTTGTTTTGTTTCTCTTCCTAATAGGTCTGTTACTTTAAGAAGTTCTTTGTTTGTAGTGTTCTCTTGTATTGAGGATATTCCACTACAGTTAGTACTATAGTACTGATAAGTTGTGTCAAGAAATTCAATAAAATTATTTTGCCAACAAGATAAATCAGTTACTTCAATACAATTTAGATTTGGATTTTCACTAAAGTCAGATTCATTAATTTGTAGAGCACACGAAATTTGAGATAAGTTTAAAGATGTTAACTGATTATTATTGCAAACCAAACTAATTAAAGATGTGTTTTGGCTTACATCAAGATTAGCAAGTTGATTATTCCAAGCATACAAACCCTCCAGAGCAATAGCACCATTTAGATTAAGGCTTGTTAACTGATTATCATAACAACTCAACCAGGTTAATGATATATTTTGGCTAGTATTAAGTGTAGAAATCTGATTATTTTGACAGTATAAACTTGTTAAATTTATAAAATATTCTATTCCTGTTAAATCAGTAATATTCATATTTTCACACCAAATAGTTCCATTAAATGTATTTGCCTCACTTATTTGAATTTCAGTATCTCCATTTGTATTAATTAAAGTCTCTCCAACTAAATATGTTTTAAAGTTAGAATCAGGTATGTTTACATTCTGCCCAAAACCAATCAGAGGCAAACAAAGTAATATTAGTAAAATCTTTTTCATCATTTTTTTTAATTAATAATATGCAATTATGCGGCAAATATCTAAAATTCACTTCACGTCTAAGGGTGAAGTTTCTAATTATTTTAATTTTCTAAAAAAGTTCGAACTTAGCACCGTAAGGCCCACCAAAAGTAAAGTTAGAATCACTTTTATCGTAAAGAATACTTCTAATATCTAAAGGATTTACTAACAAGAAATTTATTGATATATTCAATTTGTTTTGATTATTTATTTTTTTTGAGTAATAATAGGTTTTCCATTTAATGCTTGAACTAGCGTTGTTGTTGCTAAAATTCCGTAAAATATTGAAATAATAATTGTTGTTTTTGTGCTTTTAAAAAAATAGAATGAAAGCAATGGTAGTAACTGTAAAGCATGCATACCTATAAAGTGTGAAACTCTTAAATCGCCTACAGTTTTACTCCAGCCAATAATCCACCAATTCGAGTTATCATTTAGCGCACCAACGCTATGACTCATCTTAGAACTCATTAAAGCTCCTTCAAATGAAAAAACAACAAAAATCAATATCCCTAAACGAATGGACCAAACATAATAAATTGGTAAATTAGGAAAGGACTGTGAAAAAAAGAGGAACCCGATATAAGCAGTATAAAGTGTAACAATGACAGCTGCTAAACCCATTAACGAATACAATACAGAATAAAGTGGTGTATTAAAGTTATAATGTGATAATTGTCCTTTTGATGCTTGAAATGCGATATAGATAAGCTCAAAACCAAACAATATAATAACTACCCAATTAAAGGGTACTACATTAAAATTTGGTAAATAATGACAGTACCAAAGCATTGTCCAAGAAAATAATGCTATTGAAATAGAAAACTTAAAGGGCTTAAACCAAGCGTTTATTGCATGAACCTGGGTAGTAGTAAGTTTAGTTAAAACAATAAATATTATAGAAAGAGTTAAACAAAACAAACCGAAATAAAATAAGGATTCGTTCCGAATTTTTAATTCCTTAATAAAACATAATACACCTTCAATCATTAACTGATTATTTTTTATTAATCGTAAATTTTGGTACAAAATAATTTAAGCAATAAAGCATTGCTGCGTATGTAAAAATTAGAGTAGGCATATTGGTATTAAATCCTAAATCAAATTCTGGAATACTAAATAACTCTCTAAATGATTTTGTTGCAATCAGTAGCATGAAAAAGATTCCATAAGCAAAGACAGAAATAATTGCAATTCTATTTTTTGTTGTTCTAATAATGCCTTTTTTTGCTTCTTCTGCAAAGAAGTACCATAATGCTCCAATACTGAATAAAGCTTCTATTAAAATAGCTAAATAAGCATTAGAGGCATATAACCCAAGACCGGCTTCCATTGTGTCTGCTCCAAAAATATGGTGCGTATGACCTGAAAAGAAATCTAAAACAAAATGGATTGAAACTAACACCACACTTACTAAGCCTATTTTTGTGCTTTTGAATAATAGTTTCCCAATTACGAACACAATTGCCAACCAAAATATTTGAGGTAACAAATCGTGGCTGTACAACATATCTACTACCATATTACTTAAAGTAGCATCAAAGGCATCACTTGGACTGGTTGGTTCCAGTTCTAAATAATGAAAGATAAACCACAAGAAATCTTGTAATTGTGATATAATTAGAAAATAAAGTAACTCACCTTTTGGGAATTTTTGTTTTGCTATTAATGCGGTTGTAAAATGTCCTGCTAACATAATTTCTGTAATTTTTTATTATTGAGTGCAAAGATATATATTACTATTGAATTAATAGTAATAATACGTGAGATGATAAAGATATTTGTTTTGACTACGCAAACTCTACTACCCTTGATGTTAAAGGCGATAAATGATCTTTGTTAATAATTAGCGGTAAGATCATTAAACATAAAAAATTTAATTGATTTTCAGAGTAAGGAGTTGTTTTTAAAAATAACCTTAACTATCCTCCAAATCCTGGTCCTGTACTCATAAGTCCAATTAATAAGCATCAAGAATTAATTTGATTTTCTGAGTAGTCTTTTATTTTATAAAATAATTATTATATAGCTATTCTATTGCCTGCTGATCTAAATTATTACCTCTAAAATATCAGTAAAACGTGTAGTATAGCAAGGAGATAGTTTTTCTTGTTTCAATTTCCACTTCCTACCAGTCCCCTGTACGGCTAAGTAAACTTTATTCTTTCCCATCAAAGAATTAATTTTATCGACTACTCTATTAATATTCTTACGTTTTTTTCTATCTAAAGCATCAAAAATACTTAATTGTATTTCCTCCTGAGGAACAGCTCTTCCAACAATTACTCCTGCTTTCTTATAAATGTATTCATCTCTATAAATACTTTCTAAACCTTTAATAGCAATTTTAACTATCTCCATACTATCATTAGTAGGAACTTCTAATTGAATCATTTTATAAGGGTTATATTGTTTAGCTTGTGGCTTAAAAGGATTAGTGCTTAAAAAAACACTAACAGTAGTGCAACAACTTTTTTCTTTCCTTAATTTAGTAGCACAAGTATTAGCGTGAGAACCTATCGCTTCTTTTAATTTTGAGAGTTCTTTAATCTCAGTTCCAAAGGAACGAGCAGTACAGATATTCTTTTTTCTCTTTCTTGTTACTTCAATAGGATAACATACCTCTCCATAAAGTTCCTTTTGCAACCTAACTCCATTTACTGATAAGTGTCTTCTTATCCAATTACTATCACATTCTCTGAATTGTAAAGCAGTATGAATACCCACAGCCTTTAACTTCTTGGTATTCTTTCTGCCAATTCCCCATAAATCCTCAACCTTAAACACATTTAAAGCCCTTTTGATTAAATCTTCGTCATCAAACATAAAAACACCTGCCTTAGTATATTTCTTTGCTATGTGCCCTGCAACTTTTGCTAAAACCTTAGTTGGGGCAATACCAACTGACACAGGAATACCAGTCCATTGCTGTACTTTTTTCTTTATAGCAACTCCCCTTTCTTTGGATGCGTAATCCGTAAGATCCAAAAAGGCTTCATCAATAGAATAGATTTCTATCTTATCCACCTCAGCACTCATTACATTCATTACCCTTTTGGATAAATCACCATACAATGCAAAATTGGTAGAAAATACATTAATCTTATATTTTTCAATAAGATTTTTGAGTTTAAAAGCAGGTTCTCCCATCTTTATCCCTAATGCTTTTGCTTCATTACTTCTTGCAATTACACAACCATCATTATTAGAAAGTACTATAACAGGCTTATTCTCAATCTTTGGATTAAATACTCTTTCACAAGAGGCATAGAAATTATTACAATCAACCAAAGCAATCATACTACACTGCTTTATGTATTATATAAGTAACTACTCCCCAAACTTGAAAGTCCATTTCCTCTGTAATTTTGATGGGAGAAAAATTACTATTTTCTGGCATTAAATAAAGAGCATCATCATTTACATTCACTCTTTTTACAGTGAACTCCCCATCAATAACTGCCAGTACAATACTTCTGTTTTGTGGTTCTAATGATTTATCAACTATCATAATATCTCCACTTTGGATTCCTGCATCTTTCATACTCTCTCCTATTGCTTTTACACAAAAAGTAGCAGAAGGATTTTGAACTAAATGGTCATTCAGATTTAAATCCATATCCATATGGTCTTCAGCAGGAGAAGGAAATCCTGCCTGCACAGCATCAGAAAACATTGGGATAGATGAAAAAGCATCTTCATCAACTGCAAAGAAATCTAAAGTATCAGTATGTTTAAGGTGTTTTAGTTTCATTAATTTTAATTGAAATTTGAGTTGTTAAAATTAATAAAATCAAGCATCAGAAAACAGGATGTTAGTAAAAAAATTGGACTAGTAAAATTATATTATACAATCATCTAGTAACGCTTGGTATTCTTCAAATTTATGTTTTCTAATTGGCCTAAGATTAGGGTCTGTATTAAAATATAGTAATAAACATGGAGATATATCCTTATATTTATCTACATATTCATACTTAACTAATTCACGATTCCTAATACGTTGTTTTATTTTGTTATGATATGGATACATAAAAACAAATATATATAAAATTTATAGGATATTTTATAGAAAAAAAGTCGGGTTAGCAGTACTATATTCTACTAAGTATGACAACTCAAAAGTTAATCGAATAGGTCATTCGCTATTTTATGCATCTGAGTTACACAAATTTGGAATTGGCTGAAACTTTAGGAATGAGACATCAATATATAAAAGCTAGAGATACTCTTTCTTAAAAAATTTTATTGCCAAATATCCAATCTTATTTAGGATCTAAAATCCAGCTTCCTTTTCCATATGCGTTTCTAAACTGCTCCGCATCTACCCTATATTTAGAGCTAAATGCAAACACATAATACTTCCCATTTACTAATGTATATTCCAAATCAGCATCATTGCTATAAGTATAATCAATAGCATTACTAGCATCAGTAAATACTTGCACAATTACTAAATACATTCCTTCAATTGGGTTTTTGCTAATAACTGTAGGACTTTCAGCTTTAGCTGATGTAGTCTCTACCTCATTAACTACAATAGTATCAGAAACTACTACCTTAGTTTCAATAACAGTATCTTTAATAATTATTGGTTGTTGTACAATAACTTCATCATAATCAAGAATATCTACTACATTATTATTAATAGTATTTAGCAATGAGTCATACTCTTCTTGTAAATCCTCAGCTGAAGAATCATCATAAAGGTGGTATTTAATATCAAACTCCACCCTTCTATTGTCAGCTCTTTCCTGCTCAGTTGTATTTTTGTTTAATGGTGTGTCTTCACCATAAAAATCAATAATTAATCTTCCTTTATTAATACCTCTACTAATAAAGAAGTTTTGTACAGCTTTAGCTCTCCTAGCTGATAAACTTAGATTATAAGATGCAGTTCCTTCTGAAGAAGCATGCCCTTTAATAAGTAAATATATTTTAGGGTTCTTGTGCATTAATAACGTTAAGTCTGTTAAAGTGATATAAGATTCCTGTTTAATTAGATCTTTATCAAAATCAAAGTTTAGATCTCCTAACGCTCTAGTAAGTATTAAATACTCAGCTGTAGATAACTCAGGACAGCCTTGCGAATTCGCATTACCAAATAAATGGGGACATAAATCAAATTTATCAGGTATTCCATCTTTATCAAAATCAGGGCAACCATTAGCACCTTTATAACCAGCAACATCAGGGCATAAATCCACATTATCATCTACTCCATCTTTATCCTTGTCTTTAATTTCAACTTCTATAATCTCCTCTTCTCTATTTCTTTCTTCTAACTCAGAATCTGGGATAAAATCGTGACCAAAAGTAAGCTCATGCGAGCCATTGCTATAATCAGCAACCTCATTAGTAGAAATATCTAATGAATAAACTGATAAAAGTTTACCAAAGTCAATTCCTACATAAATTGTAGGTCCGAAATCTTGCCTATATGAAGTTCCGAACCACAACTTGTTTTTTAACTTAAAGTTAATGTTTGCATCAATTTGATTATGGTTAGCAGTGGTTTTAACTAATATAGAAGGATAAGCAGTCCAATCATCACTTAATTTTTTAGTGTAAGAAATCATACTATAAAGATGCCTATCCACTATATTATCAGCTGACTCTGAAAGCTCCATATTAGTTGCTAATAAACCAGGTATTGATATTCCTATTTTTAACTCATTAAACGTGTAATACATTCCAAAGTTAAATTCAGGGATTACATCATCATTTGATAAAAGTGCAGGATCATCAAGTGCTGATAAGTTAATTTTTGAAGCCCCACCAGAAATTCCAAAATAGAGATTAGAAGTTTTAAACTTCACTTTATGAGAGTAACTAATTGCAGCACCTGATTTATTGAAAGCACCACCAGTTTTATCATTAAAAACAGTAATTCCCAAACCATTAACTCCAAAACCCTTATTAATTGTTAAAATTTGAGTGCTAATTGGATTATCAGTTAATCCCACCCATTGTTCCCTAAATGAAGCTCTAGCTCTATAAAAATTGTTTTCACCGCTAGCTGCAGGATTAATTGTTGGATAATTAAACTGGTATTGCGACTGCAATGGAAATTGCTGAGCAAAACCAATTGTTACAAATACACTTACTAAAATTAATAAACTTATCTTTTTCATATTCTTATCTTATTAATGTAATTACCCCTGTTCTACCCGGATAATTATTATCTTTAAATTTAATGATGTAGTAGTAGTCAGTTGAAGAAAGCTTATTGCCATTAGTACTTAATCCATCCCACTCAAAAACTAAACTATTACCTGAGTAATAAAACTCTCGTTCTCCCCATCTATTCAATATTATCACCTCAATTTCTGTGTCAAAATCATAAATCGGATGCCAATTATCGTTAGTGCCATCACTATTAGGTGAAATAATAATTGGTTCGTCAATGCAATCATAGCCCCCTACATAATCAACATTTATAGTATCAACTAAAGTACAGCCATTATCATCTATTAAACTAATTGTATGCAATGAAGCTGATAAATTATTTATTATATAACTACTAACAACATCATTAGCTAAAACAATACCATCTACCGATAATTCATAAGGAGGATAGCTACCACTAATAGAATAAATTTCAATACTACCATCAATTACAGACAAACAACTTGCATCATACACTGAGTATTCAAACAATTCATCTATTGTAAACGAATCCACTTTAGTACATCCAAGCTCATCAATTACAGTTACATTATATGTTCCTGGAGTTAAATTGTCAATAAATACTGAGTCCACTTGATTTTCCCAGAAGATATTATAAATCCCAACTGCATCAACAACATCAACTGCCAATGTTCCATAACAAGATTGCTCTTGGTTAATACTTATTTCATTTGGAGATTGAATTGTTACGGGAAAAGAAATAATACAATTATTCAAATCATTTATAATAAACTCATATTCACCAGCACTTAAGCCATTAACAGCTGCTGTACTGCCAACTATATTACTATTCATATCTAATAATTGATACTCATAAGGTATATTTCCACCTTCAACCTCAACAACTATTACTCCATCAGAATACCCATAACAAGTAGCACTTACAGAAGTTATATTACTAGTCTGTAATTCTAAAGGATTTGTTAAATTGATAAAATTACTCTCAACACATCCATTTGCATCGATTACAAATAAAGTATCACTTCCTGCAGACAAACCTGAAATAATAATTGAATCGGTAGTTGGGTATGAATTAACACCACTACCATATATTGCTTCATAAGGTAGTGTACCTCCATTTATCTCCAAAGTAACAATCCCATTTACATCATTATAACATAATGGATTAACAGCCGAAACAACATAAGATAATGGAGATGGTTCAGTTATTTGCAAAGTGTCATAAGTTGTACATGAGTTATTATCCGTTACAGTTATGATGTAATCACCAATTCCTAAATCAGTAATAGAACCAAGATTTGAACTATATGAATTAGGTCCTTGCCAAATTACATTATAAGGCAATACTCCTCCTATTGTTGTATTTATAAGACTTCCATCAGAAAGGCCATAACAAGAAATATTAGTTTGATTTATATTGCTGATTAGTTGTTCTGGCTCGCTAATTATAATTGTATCATAAACCGTACAAAGTGCCGCATCAGTTATAGCAACAATAAAAGTATCAGCAATTAATGTAGTTACATTTGGTGTAGTTTGCATATTTACATCATTCCATAAATAAGAATAAGGTTGAGCACCACCATTCACGAAAACACTTGCAAAACCATTATCACCTCCATTACAACTTACATCAGTTGTTACAACATTAATAATTGATAAGCTAGTAGCGGATTCAATAATTTGAACTGTATCGGTTATCTCACATCCATTTGCATCTGTAATAATACACCAATATTCACCAGAAGCTAAACCTTGAATACTTGCAGTGGAATTTCCATTATTCCATAAATAAGAATAAGGTGACGTACCACCAGTTGGGTTTGCTGTTGCCGTACCATCTGAAGAACCTGTACAGCTAATTGTAGTTGTAGAAATATTAGAAAACATTACAAAATCAGGTACTATTGTAATAGTATCTGTTCCTGTACAACCGTTAAAATCCGTTACTTCTATAAAATATAAACCTTCAGATAAACCAGCAATACTATCATTTACCCCTAAGTTACTCCATAAATATGAATAACTTCCAGCACCACCTTGAACTATTGAAGCTAAAGCTCCATCATTTGCACCACTACAAGTAACAGTGTTTAATATTGTAATGTTTGGATCTAATTCATCAGGTGCAATTATTTCTACACTATCAATCAAAATACATTCATTTGCATCTTGTGAATATACTGTATACCATCCAGAACCTACATTTAAAAAAGTAGAGTCAGCTAACCAAAAGCTCCCATCTGCAGAATAAGTATATGGAGCATTACCACCATTTGCTGATACATTAACAGAACCATCTGTACTATTATTACAACTTACATTAAAACCATTATAATCTGACATTGTAAAGTTTATTGATAAAGCATCTGGCTCAGAGACAGTTACTGGAATTCCTGTAATACTACAGCCATTTGCATCAGTAATTGTCACATAATAAGTTGTCGATGCATTTAAACCAGTACTTGTAGCAGTTGTAGAACCTGAACCTGACCAAATATAGGAGTAAGGGGCATTTCCACCAGTTGGTGCAGCTGTTGCACTCCCATCAGAAGATCCATTGCATAGCGTAGAAGCTGTTGTAATATTTGATATTATTGAGTCTGGGGATGATAAGGAAACTGTTGCAGTATCAAAACAACCATAAATATCAGTAACTACTACACTATAAATTGATGCACCTAAGTTTAGTGCAAAACTATCTGTAGAAATTGTATTATTTAATGAATCTAACCAATTATAACTATATGGTTGACTTCCTCCTATTGCAGTGACATTAACACTACCGTTTGAATACCCTACACATGTTGGGTCGGCAAGTACAGCAGTATTTAATGTAATTGTATTAGGTTGTTCAACAGAAAATGTAATTTGGTTTACTAATGTTGCACAACCCGTATTATCAGTAACAGTTACATTGTATGATCCGCTTTGTAATCCTGTAATAGAATTGAGAATTGTATTATCAAACCACAAAACATTATATGTTCCACTTCCTCCTGATGGATTTACAATTGCTGAACCATCAAAAGTCCCATTACAACTTACATTTGTTATACTAATGTTTGCTAATATCTCAGATGGCTCATTTATAGTAGTTGTAAAAAAATCAGCACATCCGTTTGCGTCTGTTACAGTACAACTATAATTGCCCGAAACTAAAGCTGTTGCTTGTTGCATTATTTGTCCATCAGACCATAAATAAGTATAAGGTGCTGTCCCTCCTGTTGGAAAAATTTGAGCAGTTCCATCTGAGAAACTATAGCAACTAGCATCAGAATTCGTAAAAGTAGCAGCTAAATTAAAATTAGGCTCAGTTATTACAACTAAATCCTGTCCGGATAAAGGGTTACAACCAAATGCATCAGTTATTAAAACATAGTGATTTCCTGCATCCAATGATGTAACTGTTTGAGTAATTAATCCACTAGGAGACCAGTTATATGTATATGGAGCAGTTCCACCATTAATATTAACTGTAGCAGTACCATCATCATTACCTAAACATGAAACATTAGTTGATGTAATAGTAGTTGTTATATCTACAGGTTCTGAAATACTAAAAATCTGATTAATAGAACAACTATTAGCATCAGTAAGTATAAATGAATAAATGCCGGCAGATAAACTATTAGGGTTTGGTAAACCAATAATACTATATCCGGGCGTTCCACCTTCAGGTGTAATAGTTACAGTCCCATCAGTACCACCAAAACATGTTGCTGCTGTAGTAATAGTATTTGCAATTAAAGCATCCGGCTCAGTAATTGTTATGTTTACTAAATCCACACATCCGTATTGATCACTTACTTGTAGCGCATAACTACCTACCGATAATGATACTGATGATGAACTAAAGCTATTGTAAATAATTGCATTAGTATTTAAGTTAGTAATAGTATTAGTATAAGTCCCTCCACCTCCTGAGTTTGTCCAAATAACATTTCCATTATCCCCAAAACAATCAGGCTGACTTATTGAACTATTAATTATTACATTACAACTAGCTTCACTAATTAAAGTAGATTGACTGGAACTACATCCATTCGCGTCAGTTATAGTTAAAATATAAGTACCAGCATTAAGATTCGTAATATTCTGAGATATTGCAGTAAATCCATTAGGACCTGACCAATTAAATGAATAAGGTGATTGTCCTCCTGAAATTGAAGTTGTACTAACCCAACCATCATTAGCACCATTCGAAGTAATATTGTTTGGATTTAATCCAAATGATATTGTTGATGGATTAACTAATAAAACAGATCCTTGATTTATACATCCGTTTATATCTGTAGCAATTAAACTGTAAGCGCCATTAGGTAAATTAGAAACTGACGGATCTGAACTAATTACAGTATTAGGATTAGTTAAATTATACCAATTATATGTTATTGGACCAGTACCTGTAATTACAGTTGATGATAATGATCCATCGCTTGCATCAGTACAACTTACTGCAGTTTGTTGAATACTAATATTTAGAATCGGAGCGTTATTAATCTGTACATTATTAAATATAGTTTGGCAATTGTTTGCATCATATATATATGCTGTATAAATACCATTAGTTAAACTTTGTGCTGTCTGTGATGTTTGTCCGTTTGACCATCCATAAGTATATGGTAACATACCTCCAGATCCATAAATAGTAGCAGTTCCATCATTACCTGTAGCACAAGATACTAAAGTAGTTATTACACTATCCACAATTAACTGACTTGGTTCATTTATAGTATAATTTATTATACCAGAAGAACAACCATTTATATCAGTTACAACAATGTTATAGTTTCCTGATAATAATAAGTTAGGATCTGTAATTCCCCAATCAGTATTGTATGGGGAAGTTCCTCCTGAAATTACAACACTTGCTGTTCCTGTATTTTCATTAAAACAAAGTACATCAGTTAAAGAAAGTTCTAATTCAATTGAATCTGGTGTTGATATCTGTATATTCCAAAGATCACTACATCCTGAGGCATCTTCAACAACTAAATCATATACACCTGAAGGAAATTGCAGTTGAGTATTTGGATAATCAAACTGAGCTCCATTAATTAAAACCGTTCCATCTGAACTAATTAAAGTATTAGTATAAGGAGCTAATCCTCCACTATTTTGCCAATATACTGTAGCCATATCTCCATAGCATAAAGGATCAGTAAAGGTCTCTGCAATTGAAACATTACAATTTGGTTCGTTAATTACCTGACTGAAAGTCTGAGAACAACCACTTGCATCAGTAACAATAAGAATATAATGACCACTTTCTAAAGAGTTAATACTTGAATTGCTATTTGAATAATTATTTGGTCCTGACCATGAATAAGAATATGGAGGATTTCCTCCAAAAATATTAGCAGAAATATTGCCATCAGATGCCCCATTTACAGAAATATCTGAATACGATAAAGTAGCTGTAATTGATAGTGGCTGAGTTAAATTCTGTGAAAATGTATTCGAACATCCATTTCCATCTGAAATAGTAACATAATAAGTTCCTGCAGTTAAATTCTGATTAATTGGATCATTATGCCCATCTGACCAGTTATATGAATATGGACCTGTCGTACCTGTTACACTATTTACTGTTATATTTCCACTAGAATCGCCATTACAAAGAATATTAGTTGGTGTTAAAACAGCACCCACCTGTATAGGCTGACCTATAGTAACAGATAAAGATTTTGCACAACTATTACTATCCAATACCATTACACTATATGTTCCTGCTATTAAATTAATTGCTTGTTGAGTAGTTTGACCATTCGACCAGTTATAAGTGTATGGAGCTGTACCTCCTTGAGGAATAACGTTAGCTGAACCATCATTATAACCAAAACATGAAGTTGCAACTGATGAAGATGTTAAAGTGAGTTGCTGTGGCTGATCAACTGTTCCTGTAGCATATGCAACACAACCATTATTATCAGTAATTGTGCATAAATAAGTACCGATGGGTATGTTTGTTAGTGCTTGTGAATTTTGTCCGTTTGGCCAACTATAGTTATATGGAGATGTTCCTCCAATCGTTGTTAGATTAATACTTCCATCAGAATTTCCAAAGCAACTAGGAGATATTACATTTGCAGTAGCTGACAATGAAGTTGAAGGTTCATGTACATCATATGTAAAAAAGTATTGACAGTTAGTTGAATCAATAACTTCTACTGTATATTGCCCTACGACTAAACCTGTAGCATTTTGTGTAGTTTGTCCATCAGACCATAAAAAAGTGTAACTTCCATTACCCCCACTTATACTCAAGCTAATTAAACCGTCATTACCTCCGAAACAAGAAACAGAATCAACATTAGCTGTTGCTGTGATTACTGATGGCTGATTAATTGTAATTGAAGATGAAACAGAAGGGCAATTGATTGAATCTGTTACAGTAACAGTATAAACTCCAGAACTTAATCCAGTAATAGTTTTTGTAGTCATTCCATTATTCCAAGAATAAGTATAACCAGGATTTCCTCCTGTTGGATTAGCAGTAGCAATTGCATTCCCTCCACCATTACAACTTACATCAGTTGTAAGTATAGGTACAACAAGTGGTGTTGACTGATCAATAAAAACGCTCTGACTGACAGTGCAGTTATTTGCATCCGATACACTCACAGTATATGTGCCAGTAGTCAATCCAGTTATCACTGTATCTGTTACTGAATTTGACCAAAAATATGAATATGAAGGAAATCCACCTACAGCGTATACAGTAGCATAGCCATCATTACCCCCATTACAACTTACAGCAGAGGAATCCATTGTTATTGTTAAGAGAGAAGAGGGTTGAGATATATTTGCAGTTGCTTGTTTAGTGCAACCATTCGCATCAGTAATAGTACACGTATAATTTCCTGCAGTTAAATTATTAATTGTTTGGTTAATTGAACCATTACTCCATAAAAAAGTATAACCTGGATTACCACCACTTACATTTACTGTTGCGGATCCATTGTTCCCACCCCTACAGCTAACCATATTTGTAGCTACTGAATAAAATAAATCAGTTGGATTATTGACATTTGTGGAAATAGTAGGAATAATACAACCATTTGCATCTGAAACATCACAAATATAATTCCCAGATGTGAGATTATTAATTGTATTAACCGTTGCGCCAGTGTTCCATATATAATTGTAGGGAGCAGTACCACCAACAACAATTATTGTAACATCACCATCATTTCCATTAAAACAACTTACATCATTAATAGTAGTTGATTCTAGTAACGGATTAGGTTGAGTAACTGTTATATTCTTTGTAATAGAACAACCATTTGCATCTGTAATTAAACAAGAATATGAACCAAAAGTTAAGCCAGAGATAGACTGAGTTGAAGCACCATTATTCCAAAGGTAAGAATAGCCTGGTGTTCCACCACTAGTGTTCACTATGGCTTGACCATCACCCCCACCATTACAACTAACAGAAGTTTGTTGGATAGTTGAAGTTAAATTAGTTGGCTGAAAAATAAAAATATTTCCACTAGTTACAGCACAGCCTTTAGCATCAGTAACCGTACAATTATAATTGCCTGAACTTAATCCAGTAGCTGTCTGAGTAGTTTGGCCGTTACTCCATAAATAAGAATACCCTGGAGTACCTCCATTTGGATTAACAGTAGCAGTCCCATTATTTCCTAAATTACAACTTACAGCAGTATTAGTTGTATTTACAATCAAAGCTGATGGCTGACTAATAGAAATATTCCCACTATTTATAGTACAACCATTTGCATCAGTAACAGTACAATTATAATTACCTGAACTTAATCCTGTAGCTGTTTGAGTAGTTTGGCCGTTACTCCAAAAATAAGAATACCCTGGAGTACCTCCATTTGGATTAACAGTAGCAGATCCATTACTTCCTAAATTACAACTTACAGCAATGTTAGATGTATTTACAGTTAAAACTGATGGTTGACTAATAAAAATATTCCCACTAGTTATTGTACAACCATTTGCATCAGTAATAATGCAATTATAATTGCCTGTGCTTAATCCGGTAGCAGTTTGAGTAGTTTGGCCGTTGCTCCATAAATAAGAATACCCTGGAGTACCTCCATTTGGATTAACAGTAGCAGATCCATTACTACCTAAATTACAACTTACACCAGTACTAGAAGTACTTACGTTTAAAGCTGTTGGTTGATTTATGGGAACAGAAATAACATTACCACTGAATGAGCAACCATTATCATCTGTAATTGAACAAGTATATATACCAACAGCTAAACCATTAACACTAGCAGAATTTGGCAATCCATTTGACCAGGCATAATTTAATGGTGGAGTACCACCTCCTGCTATTAGATCTATACTTCCATCATTAGATCCAAAACAAGTCAAAGAATTAGGTATAGATGCAAAAAGAGAAATGGATAAAGGCTGATTAATAATATAATCTGAAGTATCAGTAGCTACACCAGAAATATCATATAAAATAATTCTATATGTACCAGCTGAAAGAGTTGGAATAAGAAAACTAGATTGTGGAAACGTAATAGTTGTTACCACGCCTGCATTAGTCCAAATTCCATTTGGCAATTGACTTTGCAGTAAATAATCAAAAGTTGATGATGCATTTGTTGTAACATTAATAGTCGCTTGGCCACCATTACAGACAATAGCAACAGTAGTATTTATATTTGTTACCGTCTGAGCATAAGAAGATAAAGTAAATATAAATATTGAAATTAGTATAAATGTCTTTTTCATATTTTGAATTTTTATAAGTGCGCTAAAGTAGTACTTTTACAGATATTAACAAGTTATTAACAAACTAATAATTAATTTATTTCAAATCATCTTTGTCTGAATACATTTTGTTGCTCGTATATATATATCAGAAAGATGTAATATCTTAAAATAATTACTAGATAAAAAAATAAACTAATTACAGTTTAATTCATCGCATTTTTAATTATTTTTTTATAATTTTTTTATTGTAAACTTCACTACCACTCCTTAGTTCTAATATATATACTCCATGAGGAAAACTCTGCAAATCAAATTTATAATTGTAATTACCTTTGAATTTTTCAATCATTTCAATACATATTTTTTGACCAAGAACATCTATAAAAAATAGAGAAATATCATTCTCATTTACAGAATCAAACTCAATATTTAAAATATTATCAGTAGGATTTGGGTAAATATTTAAATTAGCTACGCCTAGATTTTCAATTGATGTTTCTAAATAATAATACTCAACTGTATCAGACTGACAATGATTTACATCAATTGCAATACAATAATACGAACCATTTGATGTGATATTTACTGTTTGACTATTAACTAAAGGTCCAAAATCATTAAACCACTCGTAAGAATAAGGTCCTACTCCACCACTGGCAATACCTTCAAGTTGCATGCCAAGTTGTGAAATATTGAGCTCTACAGAATCAGGAGAGTTTATCTGAAAATTCTCCACAAAATAGCAGCCAATAGCATCTACAATCTCATACGAAACAGAACCTTCACATAAAAAGGCAGGATTTACTCCAAACCAATCTACAGTATATGGGCTTACTCCTCCAGTAATAGTCAAATCTATTGAACCATCACAAAAACTGTTACAGCTAATTTGAGTAATTTCTGAAACAACCTGAATACTACTAACGGAAGTTAAGGTAACTGAATTTGAATCTGCACAATTGTTATCATCATTTACAACAAATACATAATTTCCTATAGCTAAAGAGTTAGGATTACTTCCTCCCCAATCAATCGAATAAGGAGGGGTACCACCAGATATTTGCAAACTAACAGAGCCATCATTCGTATTTCCACATGATGGATCGACAACTTGATTAAGCACATCAATTTGGTTTGGTTCATTTACAATTGCAATCTCACTAAAATAACAATTATTAGAATCAGCAATTGTATAATTATAAGTTCCGGCGTGTGCATTTACTATATTCGCACCAAACCAATTTACTACAAAAGGAGGGGTTGCACCAGATATTACTAGCGATATTGAGCCATCATTAAATCCATTACAGCTTACATCTACAACATTTTCAGCAACTATAAAGGAATCTGGCTCTGAAACTATTAATGAATCGAAATAAACACAACCGATAGAATCAACAATTTGGTAAATATAAGTTCCTGATGATACTAAAGAGCTATTAATATTATTATTCCAAAACACATAATATGGAGCTGTACTACCACTTACATTTACAGATACTGAACCATTAGTAGCTCCAAAACAACTTACATCAACTGCACTTTCTTGAATATTGATATTAGGTTCTATTATCTCAATTGTATCAGATGTTATACATCCATTTTGATCCGTAACCACATAAGAGTAGGTTCCTGCTGATAAACCATTTATATCTTCTATTGTATCTCCATTACTCCATTGGTAAGAATATCCAGGAACAGAGCCACTAACCAATAAGTCTATATAACCATCTTGTGCTCCATTACAAACATTATAACCATTAATTTCAGATAATATATATAGTGATTCAAGCAGTGTTGGATCAATAACATTAAAATATGTAGAAGCGGTACAAAAGGATGAATCTGTAACATCTACACTGTAGATACCAGCAGAAATTCCAGAAATTGTTTGAGTAGTTTCTCCATTATTCCATAGGAATGTATAACCAGGCACAGAACCTGACGCACTAATATTAATCGATCCATCACTATAATCATTACAACTTATGTGATATCCATTATAATTTGAAATAGCACTAATTGTAGTCTGTAACGGTGTTGGCTCAATTAATACGAAAGTTGTATCAAAAACACACCCTTTTGAATCAGTTACTTGCAAATCATACGAACCTTCATACAAATTATACTGATCTGCAGAATTTGGATTAATAGTACTCCAATTATAATTATAAGGAGGAAGCCCTCCATTAACATCAACCTCAATACTTCCATCATTATGGCCATTACAACTAATATTATTAGAATTATAATCGCTTAATAAATATGATATATATATTTGTGGATATACGATAAAATCAAATGTTAATAAAGTCGCTTGAGTACATTCAACTAATGGAGCAGTCTCCAAAATATAAGTTCCAGTAGTATTAACGTTCAAACATTGATCATTTCCAACAATAACCCCTAAAGAATCGTACCATGTGTAAGTAGACATATTGTCAGGTCCACAGAGCGTCCCTTGACTAGTTTCATCCAAACAAATATTAGTTGGTTCAAAAGAAGTTACAGGACAGTCAACATCCAGAAGAACATACGCCCAGTCTGGACCATAAATACACCACTCAACTCTAAAAACTACTGTAATTTGCTGGCCTTGGTATGCAGAAAGATCTAATGTTACTGTATTCCAGTCGGCATATGTTACTGGGTATAGATTAGGACTATCACCATTTGCAGCTGGATTATAAAACGATGCAGGATTTGGGGTTTGAACAAAATTAGATACTCCAACTGCTCCATTATCTGTAGAATAATAACACTCATACTGTGGGCAGGGTAGTAAATTCCCCCCACTATCATAGAACTCTACCCATAACTTTGCTGCCTCAGATGCTAAATGTGGATAATTAAAAATACTCATTGCAAAATGAAAACTCATTAAAGTTTCACCATTAGCTGGTACATTTATAATCTTATCTAGCCTTCCATCCTTACAGCAGTCAAGGTCACTACTAACTTTTGCGGAGAAACTACCACCGTTGGGATAGACCCATGGAAACCCTCCATATGGATCAACTCCATTATTAATAAGCTGAACAGCTCCTTGTTGATTCCATCCATTAAGCGTTCCATTTTCAAAGCCCCAATTATCAACATTACAGTCAAGAACAGGATTAGAATTTAAGCTGGCTATAGGAGGTGCATAAAAATCTAAACTATACTTTTTATTTATAAAGCGTTTCTTTGCTAAATCCATATAAAAACTGATTTTGGAGATGTCAATACCATGGCTATTAATATGGTCAAGCTCATATTGTTCATTAAAACCAACTAGAGAATCAGTTTTTGTTTGACAAAAACAACCAAAACTAATAATGCTAAAAAGTAAAAAAAATATTTTCTTCATATCTTATCTGATTAGATTAACTTCACCTGTATATTCATGTAATGCACCAAAAACATCTTTTGTTTTTATATAATACAAATACACGCCTAATTGAACTTCAGCACCACTATTATCAAATTGCCCATTCCAACCATCCTCAATATTATCAGTTCTATATATTAAACCTCCCCACCTTGAGTAAATATTCATCTGAAATTCACTAATTCCAAAACCATAAGGCCTGAACTCATCATTAATATTATCATCTGATGAATTAGGAGTAAAAGCATTTGGAATAAATAAATCATATTCTTCAATTATTACTTTCTTTTTTATAGTATCTATACAGTTATAATCTGTTGTTACTTTTAATAGCACATCATACTCACCAATGTCCTGATATGAGTGAAATACAATGGAATCAGTACCATACGTTCCATCTCCAAAATCCCAATCCCAGTAAAGAGCATTTTGCCAAGTAAGTTCGGTCATATCAATAAATACAATAGGATCCTCAAGCTGTTTATATAGTTTCTCATAATCAGACATTATAGCAAAATCCATTTTAGGAGCAACTAAATTTGAAACTTGAATAGTATCAAATATCTGACATCCATTATTATCAATAACCTTAATATTATATTCTCTCTCAAAAAGTTGATTAGCTTCAAAAGTAGTTTGTCCATCATCCCACAAATAATTATAAGGAAGTACACCACCTTCTAACTCAATCTTAATTGCACCAACCTCTCTTTCGCAAGTATCAGGAAACATTTCAATAGTCCAAATTAATAGATCTGGCTGATCTAACACAATAAAACTTTCCCACTCACACCCATTATTATCATACATAGTTAAAAGGTGCATTCCTGCCTGCTGAAAAGGTAATGGATTTAATGTCTGAACATTATCCCAAACATATGTGTAAGGAGAAACACCTCCATTAGCTTCAACTATTATTCCACCATCGTTAAATCCATAACAACTTACATCATAACCATTATAATCATATAAGGAATTCACAACACCACCAAGCGCATCAATAGGATCATTCATTGGGAAAGAAAATTGTTCATCACAACCTAAGCCGTTAGTAATAGTAACACTATACATCCCTTCTGATAAATTATTGATATTCTGATTTGTGGAAACAAATCCATTTGGACCGCTCCAATTATAATTATAAGGTATAAAACCACCATTAGGTGTCGCATTTATCCATCCATCACTACCATTTAAACATGAAATTCCATAAGTAGAATAATTAGAGAATTCAAAGTCGATATCCTGAGAAACAGCTGTTGGTTGTGAAAGATTTATTTGAATCTCAACATCACAATTATTAGCATCCGACACTGTTAATGTGTATAAGCCAGCATACAAGTTATTTATGATATATTGATTTGAAGTGAAATTATTAGGTCCAACCCATGAATAAGTATATGGATACACTCCACCTGATAAAACAATAGCATCTATTTTGCCTGTAGGATCACCATTACATTGTAAATCAATTGTTATAATATCAAGCATTAACAAATCTTCTTGAGGAATATAAACCGTATCATTGAAAGTACAGGCATTAGCATCTGTAATTTCATATGGATAGTAACCTTCTTCTAAATTATTCTCATCTGCGTTATTCCAATCAATATTATATGCACTAACTCCACCAGTTATAAATAAACTTACACTACCATCACTTCCACCATAACAACTCACCCCATTTACAGTAGGAATTGAAGATAATTGAGGTGCCTGAGTCAAATTAAAACTGACAATATTCTCACATCCTAGATAATCATTAATTGTGCAAGTGACACTTCCAGCTGATAGATTATATATATCTTCATTAATAGAATTATCTGACCACAGGTATGTGTAATTAGGAAACCCTCCACTTACAGTTATATCAATAGAACCAGTGCTACCACCAAAACAATCAATATTATCAACAACTGAGGTAACAATAATTTGATAAGATAATATCTCAAATGTTTCTTCAAACAAACAATCATTGTCATCATAAATATCCAAATCATATATTCCTGAAGATAAATTAGAATTAATAGGGCTATTCCCATTCCAATTACTCCAATAATAATCATAACCTGGTGTCCCTCCGAAGGCTTGAATACTGATTTCACCAGTATTACCCCCTAAACAAACACTAGTCGTTTGCTGTGAGATAATAAATAAACTATCTGGTTGTGTTATTATAAATGTATCTCTTACAAAACAGTTGTTATCATCAATTTGCAAGTAATAAATGCCTGCAGAAATATTAATTCTATCTTCAAATGATATTAAGATATCAGACCATGTGTAAATAGGGTTAATTAAATTGATTGGATTAATATCAATTGTTCCATCATCAAATCCATAACAACTAACATCAGTTAAAGATGAAGATATAAGCATTTCAAAACCTGCTCCAATCACAAAGAAAGTATCTTTAATACAAAGACTTGTAATATCCGTAATCGTTAGGTTATAATTTCCCGGTGATAAGTTAAAAATATCTTTTGCTGAATCAGAGAATGAGTTTGGTCCACTCCAACTATAAGTAAAACTTCCTAGACCCCCACTAACATTTAATATTATTGAACCATCAGAATAATTAACACATAGCTCATCTGTTATTATAGCGCTTGCATTTATTTCCGGATAAATCATTAAATCTAAACTATCAATATGCAGACAACTATCAGCATTTATTGAATGAATAGTGTCAATTATTGAAGTAAAATAAGTTTGACCGTTTAAGACCCAAATAAAACTATCGCACTGTACAACTTGAGCATAAGTTGAAGTGCTATTTTTTATATCTATAATAGCTGTTGCTACACTATCACAGCCTGTGGGTGAAGAATTAAAAATAGAACTGAAGAAAGTTGGAAGACCAGCTGCAGATTGCATTCCATTTAAAAATAAACTACTCGAATTGTAACTACATGAAGAACCTATTTGGTCTGGGTATTCTATAACTCCAAGGTAATTTGATAGTAATTCTGCTATATAAATCTTTGAATCAGGTCCCAGTTGTAATGCACCTGGTTCTGTGCAATATCCAAGGTGAACTAATGAATTATTAATATCATTCTGATTACCTGCAAGTAGGTTATATTGATATATATTACCTCCAGTAAAATCAGAAACATAAAGTAATTCACTATTTTCAGAAAATTCAACTCCATACGCGTAACCAGGAATATTTAATGAAACATAATTTGAAATTATACCAGTAGAATTATCAAAGTCAAATAAGTCAACAAGACCAGTACTCCAATTAGCAGCCGTAATCATCGCACAATTACTTGAAGATTTTAGATATCCAATTAAATCAGAATATACAGGTCCAATATTAGTGACAATTGGAGTTAAATTTATACCTGAATTAGTGACCAAATATGAATGATATGTATTTGAGTTCTCTAATCTTGAAACAATCCAAAAGTCAGTACCATTCTGATGTAATATTCCTGTTATTTTTTCACATGCATTTGGAAATAATACCACATTTTTTATAGATGTAACATCTCCAAATCCATTATTCAAACTCATATCAATCTCAGAATATGCAACGCCTCCACTAGCTCCTGAAACGCCATCTGATGTAAATATATAATAGATTGACACTGATCCAGGCTTTTTGACAATAATACCTGACTGACTACTACTATTATTTCCAAGCAAACCAGTACCATTAGACATAATAATATGATTACGATCATATACAGTCATTCCATCAGTATAAAATAACAAATCTCCATTATTATCTGAGATAGAAGCACACCCCTCTAAAGTGTATAATTGACCATCAGTTAATGCAATTGGGCTTCCACTATTAAAATCTAAACCTGCATTATAACCAAAATACCAAACATTCCCTTCTTTACCATTACTTGTAACGGTTGAACCACCAAACGAGTTTGTAGTTACAAATCCAGTATCTGTAACAATAGTATCATTAAAATACCAAACACCATTCCATTCAGCACTATCACACGCTGTAATAAAAGTAAATGAGCTATCCTCAAATATGGTGAGCTGTAAAGTAACTATAGTATCACACCCTCCCACTGAAGAAATAGTATCAATATAAGAACCACTAGCATCAATAAAATTTGCATTAAACAAATATTCCCCACAAGCAGTATCTACCACTGTATTTGTAATGTAACAACTAGTGTCAATAGAAATTAAAGAAATAGGATCTAAAGTATATTCTTTACCATCAATTCCTACTGAAGAACCAGCAAAATACTTAATTCCAGTAAAAATCAAATTATTATTTTCTGCTAAAATAATAAATGGATTTAATAGCAAAAAGAATACTAAAAATAGCTTTTCAAGATGCTTCTTTTTGTGCTGGTTCTTATACCAAAGTGTAATAGTTATCAATACTTATAAAAGGTTTTGCTTTCTATTCTCTTATCATTTTCAACAACAATTAAATACATACTTGAACTTAAGTAAGAAACATCAATAGTAACTTTAATTGTATTAATAAACTTATAATTTGAAAAAACGATTTTCCCATTAATATCATAAACACTAATTAAAAGTTCAGATGAAAGTTCTTTTAATTTAATATTTAAAATACTAGATACAGGATTTGGAAAAAGGTTAAAATCACTTAATTGCTGTTGATCAAGACCAGAAACCGTAAAATTAAAAGTTTGAATATCAGTATCGCCTAATTCTGAATTAATTGTAGAAGTAAATACTAATGGAACACAAGGATTAATAAAAACATTATTGAAAGTAACACTATTTATATTTCCTGAAGTATATGAATTACCGTCAGGAATTGTTTGGGAAAGAATTTGTATACCTCCTAATGGTGAATTAGTAATAGTGAAATTCCCTAAATTTCCATTATTAATTGATGTTGGTTGAATTATTGCCTGTGAACTTGAAATAATTGAACTTACAATTAAATAAGCGTTAATATTAATGCTTCCTCCTCCTGCAGACAAATAGGCTGTTCCAATTGTATCCCCTACACTCATTGAGGATATATCGAAAGAGCCTTCATTAGATTGGAATAATGCAGTTGACATATCAACCTCACCTGAGTCTTGACTAACCTCAATAGTTAAATCCGTTAAACTATCACACCAATTGTTTGATAAAATAACATCTATATTTGGAGAAAAGTTAGCTGAATAAATAATTGAAGTTGAATCTGAACACCCATTTGCATCAGTAACAATAAAACTATAATTTCCTGATTGTAATGGATTAATTGTGAAGCTTGTTCCAAAATTATTAAAACTTGCAGCTACGAATCCTGAAGGTCCAAAGAACTCATATGTATAAGGCATTGTCCCTCCTGAAGAATTACCAGTAATAGTGTTTGCACTCCCCGTTATACTAGGAGACAAAATAAGAGGCTCAGTAACAAATATAGAATCAATTACTGAGCAATTATTTGAATCAGTAACTGTAACACTATACAAACCAGCACTTAAATTATTAATTGTATTAGTTGCAGAACCATCTGACCATAAGAATGTATATGGATTTACACCTCCAGATGGAATTACAGAAGAAGACCCATCATTAGAAGCAAAACAACTCGAATTAACTGCGGATATTGAAGTTCCAATAATTGCTATTAAACTTCCAACCGTTACAGTATCTATAGTTTCACACATACTTGAATCCCTTACCCTAACTTCATAATCACCAGCTAATAAACTATCTGGATTTACTGGCATACCATTCATATCAAACCAAAAATCATAGTATGGAGGTAATCCATTTGTAGGGCTTACAGCTGCTGTACCGAAAGGTTGACTACATGTTACAGGTGTAGAAGTTGGGTTCGCTTTTAAGATATCACAGGGAGGGCAAACTGTAATAGAAATTACCTGTGATGTATTCTCAATTGCAGGTGCAGGGCAGAAATCATCCTGAACTTTAATTACAAAAGTATAAATACTTGGGCGCAAATCATTTCCACATGTACTAATAATATGATTACAAGAAGTAATCCATTCAAATGAACCAGAACCGTACCCACCAGCAGTAATAAATGGAGGAACTACTCCTGTTGATGTTTCTTCAAAAGTTGCGCAAGGAGGATTATTACATAATGCAGGCGGACTTACATTGTAATCCATAAACTGACCACCAGAAACTGTAAATTGTAAATCTTGCTGACTTCCGTTAGGGTTAAAGTCATAATCATTTGCAATAAAATCAAATGACACAGTATCACCACAATGTACTATTGTATCCCATTGATACTGAGGTGAAGCTAGAGGGAAAAAGAAAGGAGGCTGAACTAATGGTCTAATATTACATAATGTATCAGCCCCAATATTTCCTCCTGTAGTATCACCTAAATTACATGTTGGAGGTATTAAGACAACTTGAATTTCTCTAAATACTTCGGATACTAATTGACCACAATTAAAAGCAGAAACTTTTGTACAAGTAACATAGTTTCCTACATCATTGGCGTCATACCAAGTTTTTCCTGTTTGAGGATTCATGACAATACCATCAATAGGATTTGTGTAAGATAAGGGGTATATAGAAGTGTTAAATGGTATTGACATTGCATTAGGACTTAAAAAATTATATCCATTATCAATTGGCTGAGCCCATTCATAAGATAAAGAATCTCTTTCTTCATCAAAAGCATTATGACTATATGTAAATCCATTTGAAAAAGCAAGAAGATCATAACCATTACCAACCTCTAAAATTGTCCTTGGAGTTTCATAAAATTTTGGAGAGGAATCAAAACAAGTATTTCCATTGGGATGTACTATACCTAATGAATCGGTATAAGAATACATAACTGCTCTAAGTGTAAATCCATATTGACCAGTATTATTCGATAGATTAGTAATTGCTAGATTTCTACAACAACTACTCCATGTAAAATGCCAGCCATTTGCATCAGGCGTCCCAGTCATTTGTATTGGTTCAGATTGGTAGATATGCTCTTCAACTGCTCCATTTCCATTTCCTGCACTTCCAACATTTATTCCATTACATGAAAATGCAGGGTTAGAACCATCAATAGTATCGCATATTGGAGATAAATCATTTGCACCAACATACATTAATGATATTGCCGTTAATCCTGGCACATTATGTGCAGTTAAAATCATTGATGTGTCAATAGGTATTCCTTGACAGTCCCTATATACTTTTACAGTAAAAATATATTTACCAGCATCAGGGCCAATTTTCATACATTTCCATGTGATTTCACCTCCCATCAAATGTGATGCATTTGAAGAATTTACAAATAAAAATAATATTATTAAAATTGATAAAAATTTTTTAATTGTTTGCATATTCATATATATATTAATTATTTAAATCTTTTTATTTGATGTAAAAATAACACTTTTTAATAAAACAGCTCCAATCCTTATTGTTCAATACTATTATTTTAACTTTTTCGAGCACTTATGTATATGTGTTTCTTCATTTTTTTATTTAATTTTTAATTATCTATTTAAAATATTTTTTGATGATCTCATTTTATTAAATCAACATATTACACCACTATTTGTGTGTTGTAAATTCTTTCAAAAAAAAATGCGAGTGCTATTTTTTTGACTTTTAGCAATAGAAATAATTAGCAAATTGTAATATAGCCTCTACACTTTCAATAGATTGCAATTAACTAAAGAACAAAATTTGTACGACTTTTTGAACTTTTAACCAATCTACTTATACAAACTTAAATAATTAAATAAATTCCAGAGTAGTCCAATATTTTATAAAAAAATTAAGAATTAACTACAGTTCAGCCTTATTCACAAGCTGGCTGTTTATTTCCACTGTTACTAAAAGATATTAATAATATAATAGATTTATATATCTTGAAACAAAAATAATGTCCTATTAATTTATATATTTAATTAACATTTTAGGCAAATATATAATATCAAATAATAATGCTATAACTGCGGCTATAATAGTAATTATTGATAATTGACTTATGGATTTAAATTCTGACAACAACAATGGGAATAAGGTAAATATAATTACTACTGATGTTTTAATAACCGCTTTGTAAGTATAAGCTTGGCAATGAGAAATTGATTCTTGTACACTGTACCCTTTATTTCTATACATACTGTAGGAATTAATAATATGAATTGAATCATCAACAATTAAACCAAAGACAATTGCTAAAATAAAAGCATTAGAAAGACTAAAATAAAAACCAAAAATTGACAATAATCCTATAGTACTCATTAAAGGCAATATATTAGGAATTAATGAAATTGGAAAATAATACCAATTAAAATTATTTAGTAAAACAAAAACTAGACCAATTATTATTACTGCAACAATTAAACCAAATATAATTTCGAAAGTCATTTTATTACTAATTTTATCAAATAGAAATCCTACACCAGCAATTTCTAAATCTAAAGAAAGATCTTTTGATTTCAGCAGGATGTCATCAAAAATAACCGCTGATTGACTAGAGCCTATATCATTAATTCTTGCCTTTATAATATAATCATTATTATCATTTTTTGAAAAGTCATTAAAAGAAAAATCAATAACAAAATTATGATTTATAATAATCTCCTTAAGCGAATCTAAGGTAGATAATGATGGGTTCTCATTTTTTACAACAAAAGTTACCGGTTTTATTCCTCCAAATTCTGTGTCAAAGAAATTAATATCAGTGTATAAATTGGAATTTTTATTAATTTCATCTGTTAAAAAATTATTAACTTTAAAATTATTAAATGCTAAAAAAGACAGAACTAAAAAGGACGCTATTAATATATATGAATAAGATTTTTTAAGATGAACAATTGAAAATATTATATCATCTAAAAAATCATTATTTTTAATATTCTTATTTATATTAAAGTCAATAATTAATGAATACAATATGACAATTACAAACAAAGAGATGAAAATTGTAATAGTAGTAATAACACCAAATCTAAACAAAGGAATTAAAGATGAGAACATAAAACTTAAAAACCCAATAGCAGTAGTTAGTGATGTAATAAATACAGGGATACCTATTTTCTCTAATTGTGTTTTAAATGATCTAAATTTGTTTTTATACAATTTATCAGAATTAAGTAAATGCATAAAATCTGATATGGTGATAATGAAAACTATTGCCGGTATAAGTATCATTACTAACTCGATACCACCAAACAACATGTTTGAAAGACTAAATGATAAGATTAATGAAATACTAACAGAGATGAAATTTATTAAAACTAATTTAATATTTCCTAAGAAAAAATATAATACTAAACTACATAAAATACTACTTAAAATAATAAATAAAAGTAACTCTTTAGTCACATTGTCCTGCATATAAACTTCTGACTTTATTTGACCTGTTATATGTACTTTAACATTATCCCGATAAAATTCTTTTTCTAATTTATTAAGGTAGTATCTTTTTTGTTCATCACTAACAAGATCTTTAGAATTTATAATAAATAACAATGACTGTAAATCTTTATCAGCAAATTTACTTCCGTATTTTTTTATTTTTAAAAGTGAAGTTTTATATTTATCATAATTATCAATATTAAGAATCTTTATTGCAAATGGAATAACACTTGGTTTTATCAAAACCCTTTCGTTAAAAATACTACGAACAGATTTTGTGTTTTGATCCTTAGATAAATTTAATGATACATTAGATAAATCTAACAAATCTTGATATCTCACTGAATCTTTAAATTCAACAGCTAACAAAATTAAATTTTTATCATCAAGTGATTTGTCAATTATATCTTGGCTCTCATTTGATAATTCAATTATTCTTTCACTTTCATAAAAAATTTTTAATTCACTAATATTATTTAATGAAACTATGAATAACACTAAAATAAGTGAAAGGAAGATGTATTTATTTTTCCATAAAAATTTTATCATTTTATAACATTTAATATTGTTCCATCACCACTAAAATCCTGGTCAATTATCCAGATTAACTAATCTAGAATAAAAAACGATCATTAAAGAAATATTTAAAACAGAAACATCTCGATTAATTGGATGTTTGTTTGACATTCATATTATCATATTGTTTAGTAAGGGTTAGATTATTTTTACTGCCATAAACCTAACTTCTCTATATTTATTAACCTTGTATTATGAAAACTAAGTTTGTTTAGAGAAAGTTAGATTTATTTAAGTAATATATTGAATTTAATATTTTATTTAACAAACTATTTTTAAAGCTTATTACTTTGCAAATGTATAGGTTTTTTTTAATAAAGCTATACAAAAAAAATATTTTTTGTAACTAACAAAAGCATTTGGCATACAATCACAAGAAAATAAATCTTAAAAACTAAAAAATAAAATAAGCTTAGTTAGCCTCTAATTTAACAGTCTAGTAATTATGAAGATATACTTTGAACTAAAAATTTCAAAAGCAAATTAGATATATTTAATTAAAAAAAATACAAAAACTCATCCAGAAGATAAAATAGTAAAATTCGGTGTGCCAGAATACTAAATATACCCTTTTCACCAGCTTCAAGTTAGCTTAAAAGCTAAAATTTACACACTTTTAACACCGGTAATAAATCTACTACTTCTTAAAATGATATTTATTGTAAGATTAGCTTTTTATTTATAACCTTATCATTAGTTTCTATCTCTAAGAAATAGATTCCTCTTGCATGTTCCTCTAAGTTAATTTTCTTAGTGTACTCACCAATGAACTGTTCTAAGTTTTCATTTATAAGCTCCTCTCCTATTACATTAAGGATTCTAACTTTTAAGTCCTGTACTGTTTCAGATGTAAATGTAATATTAAAGATATCTCTTGATGGACTAGGATAAACATCTAAGTTAGCAATTGCTGTTCCTCCTTCAATTCTAGAAGTTGGCTGAGTCCAGTATACTAATGGAGTCCAAGATAATGAGAAGTAAGCTCCTCCATTTGGATCACAGAATGCTCTAGCTTGACCTCTATAAGTCTCACCAGCAACTAAACCATTCTTATCTTTAGTATAAGTACCATAAGCAACTCCAGCTCCACCAATTTGGAACCAGTCAGATC